>Ga0310695_10005450_pt1 | contig 22188 bp, 16 predicted proteins | sample RumenRJG_04DNA_FD_203882 | JGI IMG/M metagenome (GOLD analysis project Ga0310695, IMG submission 203882) | Bovine rumen microbial communities from Lethbridge, Alberta, Canada - RJG_04 (v2) (version 2) | ecosystem: Host-associated > Mammals > Digestive system > Stomach > Rumen | place: Canada...
TCCTGAATCACACACTTTGGATGACTGCAGGCTATGAAGGCGGCTATTCAAACGTCTGGTATCAAGGCATTAACCGCGAACAATACCTCAACAACGACTTGTATGTGCAGTTTGACTACAAGAAGGGGCCATGGATTATCACCCTTGGTGACCGTTTCAGAAACAACACGTTCTGGAACAAGCCATACGAAAAAGAAGGTGAGAGCCTCTGGTCGTACAACCGCAGCGACCACGCATTCTTTGCCAGTGTAGGATTCAAGAAAGGACGCCACTTCGTACAAGGTATTTTCAACCGCTCCTATTTTAACCCCTACATCAGTAACTTCATAGACTATCTGGCAGAAGGGCCCACACAGTACAATACCGACCAAAAGACTCACCTCGCCTGGCGGTCTGAGTTACGGTACAACTATCAAACAGAGCAGATTACAGTAACTGGCAGTGCGACACACACACTATTAACAAATATGCCTACGTCTAATGAGTGGCTGACAGGCTTAGGAGCCACTGTCACATGGAATAAGGGTCCCCTTAGAATCACAGGAGGTGTGAACGCCTACCACCATCATTATGAACTATTAGAATCGGTCTATGACAACTACTTCACCCTGAAATTCGCCCCCACCCTACTTCTGGGCAAGGGGTTCAGGCTGTCGTCGGTATTGCTCTTCAACAGCAAGAAGAAGTTGTTAGACCAACATGCTCACCTCTATGCTTCAGTAAAAGTGAACAAGGACTTAGGAAGACACTGCAATGTGTTTGCCGACTTCCACGATATAGCCGGGCAGCCCGATGCTTCTACCCTCCATCTGATGCAATCGTATAAGAACCGGGCACTGACTATAGGACTTACTATTTATCCGTGGCGATAAGACAGACGGCATAGGCGGAGATACCCTCTTCACGACCTGTAAAGCCGAGTTTCTCGGTGGTTGTAGCCTTGATGGAGATATCGTCTTCATCACAGCCGCAGATCTGTGCCATACAGGCTTTCATCTCCGGGATATGAGGATTCATCTTAGGACGCTCGGCACAGATGGTGGCATCAATATTCACCAGATGATAGCCTTTGGTAGCTATCAGTTCGATGGTCTTCTTCAAGATGACTTTACTATCCATGCCGTCTGTAAAAGCTGCTGTATCAGGGAAGTGGTAGCCGATATCGCGCATATTGGCAGCCCCGAGCAGAGCATCACAGATGGCATGCAAAAGCACGTCGGCATCGCTGTGACCCAACAAACCCATGCTATGTTCAATCTTGATGCCGCCCATCCAAAGGTCGCGGCCTTCCACTAACTGATGGACATCATAGCCCATTCCAACTCGTATCTTCATATCTAAATGGTTTTACCTTATTACTTTCCGACCTTTTTACCTTTTAAACAGTTCCTTAATGCCATCCATATCGAAGGCAAGTGTGAAGCGTAAGGTCTGGTCGAGCGGGTTGCTGCGGGCAGTAGAAATGACATAACCCACATCGAGCGAGAACACACTCATACGGAAACCGCCACCAACGGTGAAATACTTAAGATTACCCTTCGACTCACTCTGATGGTGATAACCCGCACGCAACGAGAACTGGTCGTGATAGACATATTCGGCACCCACACTCCATTGGATCTCCTCCAGTTCCTCTTTGAAGCCGCCAGGTGCATCGCTAAAACTCTTGAAGAGTCCGCTGATAGCACTCACGTCACTGTACTCACGACGCACACGATCCTGATAGTCGCTATTCGACTCCCCCTCCTGCTGCTTTGGCACCGTCGGCACAAGCAACTTATTGGCATCAGCTGAGATAGAAAAACGGTTGTACTCATCCACAGGGACCATCAATGAGGCACCCAGACGCATATTAGCCGGCAGGAACTGGCTCTCGTCATCCCCATAAAAAGAGATCTTACTACCAATATTCGACAGGTTCAAACCGATGCCCAACTGACATTCCCGGCTACCTAACATCAAATATTTATTATAATACATCGCCAAATCAGCTGCAAAGGCCGAGGCTGGTTTGGAATCCTCGCTGTAATCGTAACGCAAGTCGCTGTGGATCCAACGAATAGCTGCTGCCAGAGAGAATTTCTCACTCAACATCAGCGAATAAGCCAGATCTATAGACATCTCGTAGGGCTTCACAGTCATTCCATCGTCGGCGAAAACCTCACCTAACGAGAAATAGCGCAGCGATCCGGAAACAGCAGAATAGTCACCAATACGATAGTAGCCTGCCACATAGGCCAGATCGATATCGTTGACCAGTTTCCGCAGCCAAGGCGTATAGTTCAATGCAATGCCTGCACGACTGATACAGAAAGGGTACTTGGCAGGATTCCAATATTGTGAGTTCACATCGGGATCTGTAGCCACACCAACATCGCCCATACCAGCAGCTCTGGCGTCAGGCGCAATCGTCTGCGAAACGACTGCATGTTCCACGGGGTTGAACATCATCCCCTTATCGTCTTGAGCATAGGCTTTCAAAGGTAAAATAGTAATCAGGTAAAAAGGCAATAACCATCTTACCCACCCTGTCTTCTTATGAAATGTCGTTTTCGTCATCACTATTTACTCTTTTACCTTTTAAACCTCTAAAATAACGTCGGAGTCGGCTAATTATTGCTTAAGACTATCAATTTATTGGCATGAGAGGCATTCAGACCGCCATTGCCAACAAGTTCTATGCGATAAATATAGACCCCTGTGCGCAAACGGCTACCCCCACCGATGGCCAGATCCCAATCCACCACTACGGTACCATCGGTACTGACACCCGTTTTCGTACACTTCCACAACTGTCGGCCTGACATGTCGAAGAGGTGGATGGTCACATCTACCTCACTACTGCTACGGTCATGAGTAATGATAAACGAGGTATTCGTCTTAGCCGGATTCTTGGTACAGATAACACTGAAATCCCCCTCTCCCGCATCCTTCACGACCTTGAAGTCAAGCACAGCCGTCGAAGAGTTATTCAACACATCCCATGCCCGGAAAAGCAGTTTGTGTGATCCCACACTGAGTTCAGGTATGGTGAAACCAATTGCTCCGCTACGATATTCGCCAAAATCAAAAGCGAAGTAATCATTCAGGTTGTAGGTCTTTGTCATATCACCATCAATCACCAACTCAAGGTCGTGGCCTATTGAACTGCCAGAGACATTAATTCCGCTGTCGTCATAGAGTTCTGCCCGGAAATACGGGGTCGCATTCACCACGCCACCATTGACAAACGATTTGCTATTCAGATAGCAATAGATAGAAGGCCCTATTGAGTCGTTGAGGATTCCCCCACTGCCGTTAAGTACAAAGCTGTCGTTCTGGCCGTGGGCAGTCTCGGTCTGGTCGTTATTGACGGCATAGAGGGTCATCAACCCGCTACCTTCTGTGTAGCTGATATCCTTTGGCACAGCAAATGTCAGGTGGAACACACCGTTGTTCACCTGATCAGAACCTTGGAAAAGCGTCTTCGTACGGTCATAGTAAACAAATGGCTCATCAGCTCCACTGTCAGACTCGTCGTTCAACTTGCAGACAATCTCCTCCTCTGCATCTCGAACGATAGCCGTCACCGTTCCATCGAAGCTTCCTGCAAGCGTCTGACCATTCTCCACATGTCCACGTACCCTGACTACCGAACCTGCAGCCAACTGTTGCTGTTGAATGGCGGGCTGTCCATTGATACTATCGATGACAACCTCAATCTGAGGACAGGCCAGACGTAAGGCCGGATCGCCAAGCAGTGTATATTGCAACTTATTAGGCGACATATCACGCCCCTCACTAACCAGGTCGCACTTAGCCTGCCTTACTGCCTCACCGATGGTGTAACCAGGTTGCAGAACATAGTTGGTGAACGTCAGGTTCATCTGTTCGTTATAGCTGGCATAGACCGTTCTGGTAGTACCAAAGAAGGCAACGCCCCCTCCCCGCGGACTGAGCATGACGGTCTCGCCGATATTCTCTTCCTGCCCGTCAAAGGGCATAATGTCGCACGAGGCTGTTATCCACAAAGGCAAGTTGTTGGTAGTGGAAGATGAGAAATCATCCAGTTTGACCACAAATTCATGCGAGAGCGTGTATGGTGCACCATGACCGCAGTAGTTCATCATCAGTGCCCCGCTGGCCATCTGTTGTTTGATGAGCCGGGTAACATCTGGGTAAGCATAGCCCGTAGAAGAAGGCTCACGCTGATAGGCATCCCAATAGATCTTCTTAACCTGATAGCCTGGATAATTATTCTCTATAAGGTTAGCCACTTTATCGGCCGTAGCCATATGCGTGTTACCATTACCATCATCACCCATCATACAGATGACGTTCTGCCAGGCACCAGCATAGGTATTATTCGCATAGCCGAGTGTCTTATCAACCAAAACCTTTGCTTCCTCTACGGTTCTTGCCGGATATCGGCCAACGGCCACATCGGGTTTTCCCTGATAAGTCGAGCCCCCACCAGTCGGCTGTTGTATCTGCTCCTCATCGTCGAGCAGACAGAAGAAATCGTCGCTCACATAGCAGTTCACCTGACTGAAGGAGTTTTCGCTTTCGAAACACAAAAGGAAATCATCTGGGTCGTAACCCTTCCAGTCGGTCGTCAGCATCCGATTGTCCCAAGCGCCATCTCCAAAGAGCAAGAGGTAACGAGGATAGTCGTTTTCGACCTGCGAACGATCATAGAACATCTTCAAGTAACGCTTATAGGCTGTCGCATCGGGCGTACCACTCGAGAATTCGTTATACAATTCGTCAGCAGGCACGATTCTCACCCGCAGACCATCGTTGGTCTCATGCCAGGCCTTGATACGCTCTGCCTGTGATAGCAATTGCTGATTGGTCGGAATGATAATGACCATATCTACCGTCTCATCGGCATGATGATCCTGGTTGGTGATATGATAAACATACTCAGGTGCGGGGAATGTGACGGTTTTCAGGTCGGGCATGGCTTGAGGTGTTTCAAATTGTAGCGACAGATAGTCCAACCTCATATTAGTTCCTGATGTCTGAGTAATCTTCACGGTGTTTTCAGCCTTCAGGATATCTTTCAATTCAAACGTAGCCACCTGTTCTTCTGCCACAGAATACTTATCGGAGACTCCTTTCTGTGTCATCGTTCCTACCTCAACATCGTTCACGGCTATCGTAGCTTCAAAACTGTCGTCACCCGTCAGAGCCACAGAGAGAGTACCCGATGTGCCATTGGCAGCAAGCTGGTAGGTCTGGGGAGTACCTATAGTGAAGAGTCTTTTGTCAAACAAGTTCCGTCCGCCATGGAACCAGGCATAATCATCCACCTCGTAAAGCGTATGATAATCCTGAGGCAGGGGATAATAAGCTGCCGTGAAATCGGCCTCACTCATGCTGAGTGGCGCCTCGTCACTCTGTGTTAGAAAGTAATAGCCATAGTTGCTATATGGGTTTCGGGTACGGACAGTCGCTTCTGGTGACTCCCAAGTCACAGGCCCTACCCCATAGAACAGCCTTTTTCCCTCAACCAAGCATATAGGCACTTCCTGAAGATCGTCGGTCTCTGCCAAATAAGCACTCGTCAGACTTTCTGGTTGCAGAGCACCTCCATAACCATAGATTTTCACTTTCGATATATCGGTAAACCCTGCCTTTTTGACTAAAGCATCAGTCAACTGATAGATGCCACTCTCAGGAATACTGATTTTCACCCACGTTCCCTCGCGAAGCACGGAATGGTCGGCATAGCGATCTTCAAGCTCGGATGCTTCACCTCTGCTACGTGCAACCGCTCTGCCCCTACTCTCCACCTTCAACTTAAAACTCACCAATTTTTGATAGCGGCCATCACGATATACAAGAGGCACAAAAGAAACATCGAGCATGCCTTTTTTCCTGGCTACACCTATAGACTGCGTTATCACGGGCAAGGCTGGCAAAGGCTCTCCACAAATGGTCTGATAGCGGCTGATATCAGCCTTGCTCATATCGATGAATTCGGGATATTCGATACTGACGGTATAGATGGAATCGGCATAATGGGGGCCTAACGGCTTCTGAAGAGTGAAGACTGGTAATGACGCGTCGATCCTCACCTGCTGAGCAGACAGGTTAAAGAACTCCTGTGCCTCCGCCAGATGGCAAAGCAACAAGAGTACACACCCGATCATCAGTCTCTGGACTATACGCACATTCTGTATCTATTACCAAGTAAAAAACGCAAAGATACGGTACTTTATTGTGAAGTTACTTGCAATTAAATTCCAACACCTTGCGCTCCTCGAGGTAACCTTCCAGATGATCATCAATATGGACAGGTCCAACACCCGCAGGCGTCCCCGTATAAAGGATGTCACCCGTCTTCAGAGTAAAGAACTGTGAAATGTACGCAATAATCTCATCGACACGATAAAGCATATCGGAAGTGCAGCCTTCCTGAACTGTCTGACCGTTGATATCGAGATGGAAGTGGAGACGCTGCAGACCAGACTCGGCACAAGGAGTTTCTGGGTCCTTCAGCAGTTTCTCTTTCGGCACCCAGTCACCTATGGCTGCAGAACCGTCGAACCCCTTGCAAATAGTCCAAGGCTGTCCTGCCTCCGAAGCTTTCTTCTGAAGGTCGCGGGCGGTAAAGTCGATACCGATGGTCAGGGCATCATAATAGCGATGGGCAAAGCGTTCTGGGATATTCTTACCCAATCGGCAAATACGTACCACCAACTCTGTCTCATAGTCAATACGTCCCAGATGGTCGGGAATAAAGAATGGCTTACCTTGGTTCAGAATCGCCGAATCAGCCTTCGTAAATATCACAGGCTCATCGGGACGCTTCAATGTCCCATGCAGTTCCTGATTATGTGCGGCATAGTTCATGCCAATAGCGAATATCTTCATAACTCTCTAATTTGGAAGCAAAAGTACAAAAAAAATCGGCACTGCACAAGCAATGCCGATTCTTTTTAATATGATGACTTAAATTAGTCTGCTACAAGTGTAAAGCGCTTGAAGGCAACGATCTTCAGATCTTTGTCCTGCTTAGCGAGCCACTGAGCAACAGTAGCCTTGTCGCCGTCGCCGAACTGGAATTCCTGGTCAACCAGGCAATTCTCCTTCAGGAACTTCTGTACACGACCCTTAGCAATGTTCTCAATCATAGGCATCTTCAGCTGAGCCTCACCCTCGACCTTTGCCTCAGCAATGATCTTACGGGCCTCGTCAGCCTGAGCCTGAGTGAGCCAACCCTTAGCCATATTGCTCTCGATGTGATCCTCAGAGTCAACGAGGTTGGGATTCAGACCAGCCTTCTTAAGCTTCATCTCTACGAACTTCTCAACCTGCTCCAGCTTGGTCTTCTCGAAAGAGGTCTTGTACTCCTCATCAAGAATCTTCTGGTCAACACTGGCAGCATCGAGGGCTACAGGCTTCATAGCAGCAACCTGCATAGCCACGAGGTGACCCTGCTCGGCAGCGGGCTTGTTGGTCTGTACCATAGTGCACAGCGTATTCTTACCCATGTGGTTGTAAACCTCAATGTTCTCACCCTCGAGTGTCAGGTAGCCATCGAGCTCCATCTTCTCTCCAGTGATACCAGAACGCTGAGTAACAGCATCCTGAGCGCTCTGGCCATTGATGTCGAGTGCTTTTACAGCCTCAAGATCCTTAGCCTTAGCAGCGATAGCTGCATCGAGAATGCTCTGTGTCAGAGCGATGAAGTCGGCACCGTTAGCCACGAAGTCGGTCTCACACTTCAAGGCAATCATAGCGGCAAAGCCGTCAACAGCCTTTGCGAGTACACAACCATTAGATGTCTCACGGTCGCTACGCTTAGCAGCGATAGCGAGGCCACGCTCACGAAGGAGTTCCTTAGCCTTGTCGAAGTCGCCCTCAGCCTCAGTCAGAGCCTTCTTTACGTCAGCCAGACCAGCACCGGTCATTGTGCGAAGCTTCTTGATATCGTCAATTGAAATTGCCATTATCTTTTAAATTTTTTAAATTGTTACATTTTAATTTTACTCTGCAGCGGGAGCCTCTTCCTCAGCAGGAGCAGCCTCCTCGGCGGGAGCCTCATCCTTGCGAGCCTTGCGGGCTGCGCGCTTGGGCTTTACCTCTTCATCGCCTTCAGCCTGAGCATCAGCAGCCTTCTCGTCGGCCTTCTCTGCCTTACGCTCCTCGATACCCTCAGCAATGGCAGCGCAGCAAGCATTGAGAATGGTCTCAACGCTATCCTTTGCGTCATCATTTGCAGGAATAACGAAGTCGATGTTGTTAGGATCAGAGTTTGTATCAACGATGCCAAACACAGGGATACCCAGACGGTTAGCCTCACGAACTGCAATCTGCTCCTTCAGCACGTCAACAACGAAAAGTGCGCTAGGCAGACGAGTCAGGTCAGCGATTGAACCGAGGTTTTTCTCCAGCTTAGCGCGCTGACGAGTAACCTGCAGCAGCTCACGCTTAGAGAGGTTTGAGTATGTACCATCAGCCATCAGCTTGTCGATGTTCGCCATTTTCTTCACGGCCTTACGGATTGTGGGGAAGTTGGTGAGCATACCACCTGGCCAGCGCTCGATAACATAAGGCATGTTTACGCTAGCAGCCTTCTCTGCAATCACTTCCTTTGTCTGTTTTTTAGTAGCGACGAACAGAATCTTCTTGCCACTCTTGGCAATCTGCTTCAGAGCATCAGCAGCCTCGTCAACTTTAGCTACTGTCTTGTGCAGGTCGATGATATGAATACCGTTACGCTCGGTATAGATGTAGGGAGCCATTGCTGGATTCCACTTACGCTTCAGGTGGCCGAAGTGACAGCCTGCCTGGAGCAACTGGTCAAAATTAGTTCTTGCCATTTTTGCTTGTTTCTTTTAAATTGTTTACTTTCTTTTTAATTCTCCGTAGAATCAGCCCGATGGTAGTCCAAAGGAATCCAACGGGTTTAGATACTAAACGTGTCCAGTATTGATTAACGCTTACTGAACTGGAAGCGACGACGTGCTTTCGGCTGACCTGGCTTCTTACGCTCAACCTCACGGCTGTCACGTGTCAGGAAACCTGCATCCTTCAGCTGTTTCTTGTCCTCTTCGTTGATCTTAACAAGTGCACGGGCAATAGCGAGGCGAAGTGCCTGGCTCTGGCCTGTGAAACCACCACCGTCGAGGTTTACCTTAATATCATACTTCTCAGCTACCTCGAGCAGGTTCAGCGGCTGCTTAACCACATACTGAAGAATAGCTGAAGGGAAATATACCTCTAAATCCTTCTTGTTGATCGTAATCTTGCCAGTACCCTCAGAAACATATACACGGGCTACAGAGCTCTTACGACGACCTATTGCATTAATAATTTCCATCTTTCCTATTATTTATACTGGTTAATATCAATAGTCTTTGGCTGCTGAGCGGCATGGGGATGCTCAGTTCCCTCATAAATAAAGAGGTTGTTCAGCAGGCTGCGTCCGAGAGGACCCTTTGGCAGCATACCCTTCACGGCATGACGGAGCATCTTCTCTACACCACCATTCTTCTTGCGAAGCTCAGCGGGTGTATTGAAACGCTGACCACCAGGATAACCTGTGTAACGGGTATAGACCTTGTCAGTCTCTTTCTTACCAGTGAATACTACCTTATCGGCATTGATAAGGATAACATTGTCACCGCAATCAACGTGCGGAGTGAAAGTTGGCTTGTACTTTCCGCGAATCAGCTTAGCTACTTTAGAAGCGAGACGACCAACAACCTGGTCTGTGGCATCGATAACCACCCACTCCTTCTTTGCAGTTTCCTTGTTGACGGAAAGCGTCTTGTAACTTAAAGTGTTCATTTTAAAATTTACTACTAAAAAACAGTTTAACTTAATTAAATATTGTACGCACATAAACCCACATCCGAGTTAGTCGCCCGGCTGCAAGTCTAACGATACGTAGGAACCATACGATTCCATGCTGGACTGACGATTCACGAACCACTGCGCCCGGCCAAAGACGCCGCTATTCACACCCCAATCCCTGGGGATTCTAAGCCTCTCCCCAAATAATCGGACTGCAAAGGTACACATATTAATTTATACGTGCGAACCTTTGCAGTCCAACAAGTTAGATTTTAGGATTATTTAACGCTTTTAACCTTAAAAATCCATATTATCGAGCGAATCGCTGAAATCTTTCGGCTCATTGTTCTCCTTCGGAGTCTCCTCCTGATGAGGGCGATGCTCACCGCGATCACGACGGTCACGACGATCGCCACGATCCGGACGACGGTCGCCACGACGATCACCACGATCTGGACGGCGGTCACCACGATCTGGGCGCTCGCGACGCTCCGGACGCTCAACATAGTCGGCAGGCTTCTCAATCAGTACACGATGAGAAAGCTTGTACTTACCTGTCTTTGGATCAATCTCAAGGAGTTTCACCTTAATCTTGTCTCCCTCCTTGATGCCGGCCTCCTCAACAGTCTCAAGGCGTTTCCAGTCGATCTCGGAAATATGCAGCAGTCCGTCTTTGCCAGGCATAATCTCAACAAAGCAGCCATAAGGCATGATGCTACGGACAGTACCCTCATAGATTTCACCTACCTCAGGAATAGCCACGATAGCCTTAATCTTACCAATGGCAGCATCAATGCTCTCCTTGTTAGGAGCAGACACCTGCACTTTACCTACGCCATCAATCTCATCAATAGTAATGGTTGCGCCAGTATCCTCTTGCATCTGCTGGATAATCTTACCACCAGGGCCAATGACAGCGCCGATAAACTCCTTCGGAATCTCCAACTGAACGATGCGGGGAACCTGAGGCTTCAGTTCGGCACGAGGCTCTGCAATTGTATCGGTAAGACACTTCAAGATGTGCTCACGTCCAGCCTTAGCCTGCATGAGTGCCTTCTCAAGAATATCAAAAGACAGACCGTCGCACTTGATATCCATCTGAGTAGCAGTCAGACCATCCTTTGTACCAGTGGTCTTGAAGTCCATATCACCCAGGTGGTCCTCATCGCCGAGGATATCAGAAAGTACTGCATACTTGTCTTCACCAGGATTCTTAATCAGACCCATAGCGATACCAGACACAGGTTTCTTCATAGGAACACCGGCATCCATCAGTGCAAGAGTTCCTGCACATACTGTTGCCATTGAAGAAGAGCCGTTAGACTCGAGAATCTGGCTTACCAGACGAACTGTGTAAGGGAAGTCCTCAGGAATCTGCCCCTTCAGACCACGCCATGCCAAATGACCATGACCAATCTCACGACGGCCTACGCCGCGCTGAGCCTTAGCCTCACCTGTACAGAATGGTGGGAAGTTATAGTGAAGGAGGAAACGCTGATAGCTCTTATCGAGCACGTCGTCAACCATTTTCTCATCAAGTTTAGTACCCAGAGTACATGTGCTCAGAGACTGTGTCTCACCGCGAGTAAAGATAGAACTTCCGTGAGGCATAGGCAGAGGAGAAACCTCACACCAGATGGGGCGAATCTCATCAGTCTTACGGCCATCGAGACGAATACCCTCATCAAGGATGCAACGACGCATAGCATCGCGCTCTACATCATGATAGTAACGGTCCATCATGGCATATTTCTCTTCGAGTTCATCTTCAGTAAGATCAGCATGTTCAGAAGCATACTTCTCCTTAAAATCTGTCAGAATCTTCTCAAAGGCCTCGGCACGAGCCTGCTTCTCAAGAGCCTGCTTAGTAATATCATAAGCGGGCTGATAAAGCTCTTTGTTCATACGCTCACGCAGCTCCTCATCGTTCACCTCGTGATCGTATTCGCGCTTGACGTCCTTGCCCAATTCTTTTGAGAGCTCAGTCTGAAGTTCGCACATAGGCTTGATGGCATCCATAGCTGCCTTGAGGGCACCAATCATATCCTGTTCTGACACCTCTTTCATCTCACCCTCCACCATCATGATGTTCTCAGCAGAAGCACCAACCATGATGTCCATATCGGCTTCCTTCATCTGCTCGAAGGTAGGATCAATCACATACTCGCCATTGATACGGGCTACACGTACTTCACTGATGGGGCACTCGAAAGGAATGTCTGAGCAAGCCAGAGCAGCAGAGGCTGCGAAACCAGCCAAAGCATCGGGCTGATCTACACCATCTGCAGAGAGCAGCATCACATTCACAAATACCTCAGCGTGATAGTTTGACGGGAAAAGCGGACGAAGCACACGGTCCACCAGTCGTGATGTCAGGATTTCGTTGTCGCTGGCTTTGCCTTCGCGCTTGGTAAATCCACCGGGGAAACGTCCGGCTGCACTGTACTGTTCACGATAATCTACCTGCAAAGGCATAAAATCTGTTCCGGGAACTGCATCTTTTGCGGCACAAACAGTGGCGAGCAAAACGGTGTTGTTCATACGGAGAACAACTGCACCGTCGGCCTGTTTTGCCACTTTCCCGGTTTCAATGGTGATGGTACGTCCATCAGCCAATTGAAGGGTCTTTGTAATTACGTTCATCTTAATAAAACATCTAAAAATAAAAAATACGCTGCGACTTAATCGCTGTCAGTCGCAAAAACGGCGCAAAGTTACACATTATAATATAAATAAACGAAGAAATCGGGATTATTTTTCGTTTTTTATGAAATTTGTGCTACCTTTGCAGCCAAAAATAAACAAACAACGACAATGAAACATATTTGGAAGGCTGCTGCCATTGTTGTGGCTGCATTAACAATTGCCTCGTGCAATGACAAGAAATTTACAGTAGAAGGACAGGTCGCCAATGCCAAGGACTCTGTACTCTATTTCGAGAATGTGGGTCTGGAGGGTATCAATACGCTCGACTCAATAAAACTGGATGAAGGAGGAAGTTTCTCGTTCAGTGAGGAAGCACCGGCAACACCTGAGTTCTATCGTCTGAGAATTGCTGACCAGATCATCAACGTAAGCATCGACTCCACAGAAACCGTTCAGTTTAAAGCCGAATATCCCGGTATGGCGTCAAACTACACTGTCAGCGGTTCTGACAACTGTGAGAAAATCAAGGAACTTACCCTGATGCAGATGGATCTTCAGAACCGTGCTATCGCCATCCAGCGAAACCCATCGCTCGGTGTTGACGAGGCTAACGACAGTATTCAGCGCCTTATCAACGCCCACAAAGAAAAGGTTAAGAGTAATTACATCTACAAGGAGCCGATGAAAGCCTATTCTTATTTCGCCCTTTTTCAGGCTATCGGCAACTATCTCATCTTTAATCCGAGAACCAATAAAGACGATATTAAAGCATTTGCAGCTGTAGCTACCAGTTGGGACACCTATTACCCTCATGCTGAACGCGGACAGAATCTCCACAACATCGCCATCGAAGGCATGAAGAACCAACGTATCATTGCTGCACAGAATGCAGAATTCAAAGTAGAGGCCAGCAAGGTACAAGAGGCTGGTGTGCTCGACATTGCCCTGCTCGACAATAAGGGTCAGGAGCGCCATCTGACCGACCTCAAAGGTAAGGTGGTATTGCTAGACTTCCATATCTTTGCTTTGAATGACTCGCCCAAGCGTATCATCATGCTCCGAGAGCTCTACAATAAGTACCAGGCTCAGGGACTGGAAATCTACCAAGTATCGCTTGATCCCGATGAGCATTTCTGGAAGCAACAGACAGCTGCTCTCCCATGGATCAGTGTACGTGATGCCGATGGTGTGAACTCACAGCGCCTCATGTTGTACAACATTCAGGCAGTACCCGACTTCTTCCTCATCGATCGTGGTAATAACCTCGTGAAACGAGCAGCACAGATTAAAGACTTGGAAGCAGAAATCCAGAAACTGCTTTAATGAAGGACTGATATCTGCAAGAATTTTGTAGTTTTTCTTGCAGATATCAGAAATAATGATTACCTTTGCACCCGCAAATCAAATTTGTCGGCATAGCTCAGCTGGTTAGAGTATCACCTTGACATGGTGGGGGTCCTTGGTCCGAATCCAAGTGTCGACACAGGAAAAGAGGCAACTACGCAGTTGCCTCTTTTCTTGTATTAGCACCTTATCTTCATCAGAAACTCTGAAGCCAAGCTTTCAGTTCGAATACCATCTGATAATGATAAGCAAAGCTCTCACGATAGCCCCATCCATGTCCGCCTGAAGGATAAATATGGATAGAAGCCGGCACATCGTGTTTATATAGCTGTTGATAATATCCGAAACCATTTGCAGCAGGCACCGCCTTGTCATCATCACTTAAGGCAAGGAACGTACGAGGTGTCGTTCTGTTCACTTGTTGGTCATTACTATACTCTGCTTCTAACTTGCGTAGTTTTTTCTTATCATGATTCGTACCGAGCAGATTGTCATGTGAGCCTTTATGCGTAAAACCCAGGTCCATCGTGATGACGGGATAGAAAAGGATCTGGAAATCGGGCGCAGCATCACCTTTCGAGTGAGTAGCGATGGTTGAAGCCAGATGACCTCCAGCAGAGAAGCCCATGATTCCTACATTATGAGTATCAATATGCCACTCGGCAGCATTTTGACGTACAATCTTCATAGCTTGTTCTGCATCAGAGATGGGTACGACATAATTTCCATGCGGCATGCGGTATTTAAGCACAATCAGCGCAATGCCCTGATTATTGAAGAAGGTGGCCCACTGATGGCCCTCATGGTCCATAGCCAAATGACTATACCCGCCCCCGGGACAACACACGATAGCCCGTCCCGTTGCTTTCTTAGCATCAGGTAGATAAACGGTTAGCTCCGCTTTATCTTTGTCATCACCATTAGCGTTCGGTGCGCCGTTAGGCCATACTTCCATTGTTATTCCTTTCTGTGAAAAAGCTGTTGCTGAAAAAGCCAGCAATAGGGTAGTCAATACTGATTTTAGATTTGTCATTAGTCGTTTTGTTTGAATTTTGTCTGCAAAGGTAACATTTTATTTTAGAAATTGCAAATTTATTTGTTTTTTCGCTCGATTTGCACTACCTTTGCCACCAGAAACTTAAAACAATGGTGAAAATGAATAAGAATCTGACAATTCTGGCACTCGCCTCATTGATGACTGTTAGTGCACAGGCTAAGGTAAGACTACCGCACATTATCTGTGACAACATGGTATTACAACAGCAGACAGAGGCTCGTCTCTGGGGATGGGCCGAACCTGGCAAGACCGTTAAGGTAACCAACTCATGGAGTGAGCAAGTCGTGACAGCCAAAGTCGGAAAAGACGGCAAATGGCTTGTGAAGGTTCAGACACCGAAAGCCAGCTATGAGCCATTGAGCATCACATTCGACGATGGAGAACCCTTGACTATCAACAACGTCGTTGCTGGTGAAGTATGGGTATGTGCTGGACAGTCGAACATGGAAATGCCAGTAAAAGGCTTTGGGATGTGCCCCGTCAACAATTACAACCAGACAGTTATTGATGCCGCCAATCACCAAGGCGTCCGCTCGGTAAAGATTCCCAGCGTCATGCGTGCAGAGCCGCAAGACGATGCACAATGCGAGTGGCGCATCTGTTCACCTAAGACCGTCAGTGACTTTTCTGCCACAGGTTATTTCTTCGCTCGTACCATGCATCAGGCCCTCAATATACCCATTGGTCTTATTGAAGCTAATAAAGGAGGTACGCGCGTGGAAAGTTGGCTGACGAAAGAGAATCTACAAAAATATACCAATGACCCAACAGACTCTGTGGAGATTTGCAAGAAATGGAACAAGTGGGACTATCACCGGTCTCTTCTCTGGGGTAACGGCACGTTCAATCCTATTCTGAATTTCACTGTAAAAGGCATCATCTTCTATCAAGGTTGCTCAAATGTGGGCGACCCTGGCGATCAGTACTCTCAGCGACTGAAACTATTAGTTGAACAATGGAGAAAACAATTCGACCTTGGTGAAATACCATTCTATTTCGTACAAATCGCACCCTACGACTATGGTGGGCTCGACGGGATTAACGGTGCATTACTCCGCGAGCAGCAGTTCAAGGCATCTCAGATCATCCCTAACAGTAGTCTTGTCTGCACTAACGACCTTGTGTATCCATATGAGTATTCCCAGATTCATCCCGCTCAGAAACAACAAGTTGGTGAGCGCCTTGCCTTTACAGCCCTGAACAGAGACTATGGATTTGAGGGCATTTATTATCAGAGTTCATCATACAAGGATATGATTATCAAGGATGATGCCATCTTGATACACCTCGACAACAACTATTATGCCGATGCACCTTTCGAGAACATGCAGGGCTTTGAGTTGGCAGGAGAAGACAAGGTGTTCCATCCTGCTACCGCCCGCCATTTCTGGCAAGAGGGAGGCGGCTATTGGGACGAGGCTATCAGAATCACCTCACCCGAAGTAAAGAAACCCGTTGCCGTACGTTACTGTTTTAAGAATTTCCAAATCGGGAATGTCAAGAATGCCGGCAACATGCCACTCTTCCCCTTCCGTACAGACAACTGGTAAAGAAAATAGTAAATGCAGAGACATCCATTAGAAATATTCAAGTTCTGTCCGAAGTGCGGCAGTGAGGATTTTGAAATCCACAATGCCCTCAGCAGACATTGTGCCAAATGCGGTTTTACCTACTATCAAAACCCAAGAGCCTCAACAGCAGCCTTCATCCTAAACAGCAAAGGCGAGTTGCTTGTAGCCTGCCGTGCCAAAGAGCCGGCCAAAGACACACTGGACCTACCTGGAGGGTTTGTGGACAACTATGAGAATGCCGAACAAGGCATGGTAAGAGAAATCAAAGAGGAAACAGGACTCGATATTGCACCTGAGGAAGTTAGGTACCTTTTCTCCATCCCTAATGTCTATCGTTATTCAGGGATGGACATCCACACCCTCGATTTGTTCTTTATATGCCACGTTGATGAGAAAGCCGTAGCAAAAGCAGGAGACGATGCAGCAGAACTGACTTGGCTGCCCCTTCGGGAGGTCTATGTAGAGCGGTTCGGGCTGCGTTCCATACGTGAGGCCGTACATCGTTTCATAGCCAAGAATTGTTAATAAATTAAAAAATCCCATATATAAATAAGGTGTGAGCCACTTTTTTGCTTACTTTTGCAGCCCGTAAGAAATAAAAACGAGACATAGTATGCAAAAGAACTTAGTGATAGTAGAGTCTCCTGCCAAGGCGAAGACGATTGAGAAGTTCCTGGGAAAGGATTTCAAGGTGATGTCAAGCTATGGGCACATCCGCGACTTGAAAAAGAAGGAATTGAGCATCGACGACAAGTCGCTCGAACCAGAATATGAGATTCCTGAGGAGAAATCCAAACTCGTAGCCGACCTTCGCGCCAAAGCAGAAAAAGCAGAAAAGGTATGGCTGGCATCCGATGAAGACCGTGAAGGAGAGGCCATCTCTTGGCATTTGTGTGAAGTGTTGGGGTTGGACAAGCAGAAAACCAATCGTATTGTCTTCCACGAGATTACCAAGCCGGCCATATTAGAGGCCATCGAGCATCCGCGCCATCTTGACATGAACTTAGTGAATGCCCAGCAGGCTCGTCGTGTGCTTGACCGTATCGTAGGCTTTAAGCTGTCACCAGTGTTATGGCGTAAGGTGAAACCCGCTCTCTCTGCCGGACGTGTACAGAGTGTAGCTGTCCGACTCATTGTAGAGCGTGAACGCGAGATACAGGCATTCAAAAGTGAAACATACTATAGCGTGAATGGCATCTTCGCCATTACCAACCCCGATGGTTCTGCTACAGAGGTCAAGGCCCAACTTGCCAATCGTTTAAAGACCGAAGAGGAAGTGACGGTTTTCCTGGAGAAGTGCAAGACAGCCATCTTCAGCGTAGACAGTGTAGCCAAGAAACCTGTGAAACGTACGCCAGCTCCTCCATTCACCACTTCTACCCTCCAACAAGAAGCTGCCCGCAAACTGGGCTTCACGGTGAGCCAGACCATGATGGTTGCCCAACACCTGTATGAAAGCGGACGTATCACCTACATGCGTACCGACTCTGTAAACCTCTCAAAGCTCTGTCTTGGTGCCAGCAAGGAGGAGATTATCAAACTCTATGGTAGTGAGTACAGCAAGACCCGCCAGTACCACACCAGTGCCAAAGGTGCGCAAGAGGCTCACGAGGCTATCCGTCCTACCTATATGGATCAGACGGAGATTGAGGGTACTGCACAAGAGAAGCGTCTGTATGAACTCATATGGAAACGCACCATTGCCAGTCAGATGGCAGATGCAGAAATAGAGAAGACCACAGTCAATATCAATATCAGCGGCGCAAACGAGCAATTCGTGGCCCAGGGCGAGGTCGTAAAATTCGATGGTTTTATCAAAGTCTATCGCGAGTCGCAAGACGACGACGAGCAGCAGGATGAGTTTGGCCATATTCTCCCGCCTCTGAAGAATGGTCAGGAGCTGACCCGCCGTGAAATCAGCGCCACAGAGCGTTTCAGCCAGGGTCCCCAACGATATACCGAAGCAAGTCTTGTCCATAAGATGGAGGAACTCGGCATTGGCCGTCCGTCAACCTATGCGCCCACCATTTCTACAATCCAACAACGTGAATACGTTCAGAAGGGCGACAAGAAAGGTGAGGAACGTCAATACGCTGTCATTATCCTGAAAGGCAAACAGATCAGCCAAAAGACCCGCAAGGAAATTGTAGGCTCAGAGAAAGGGAAGCTGATCCCTACAGACATCGGTATCGTTGTGAACGACTTCTTGATGAGCAATTTCACGGATATCATGGACTACAACTTCACAGCTAAGGTAGAACAGGATTTCGATAAGATTGCTGAAGGTCAAGAAAAATGGACGGATATGATGCGTACCTTCTACAAGAACTTCGAACCCTCTGTGGAGAAGACGATGAACAGCCGCAATGAGCACAAAGCTGGTGAGCGCGAGTTAGGTATCGACCCCAAAACCAAGCGCCCCGTATTTGTGAAGATTGGCCGTTTCGGACCAGTCGTACAAATCGGCACCGCTGAAGACAAGAATAAACCGCAGTTTGCCCAACTGCCCAAGGAACAGTCGATGGAGACCATCACTTTGGAAGAGGCACTCGAACTATTCAAGTTGCCGCGTGAAGTCGGTGAGTTCGAAGGGAAGCCCGTCACCATCGGTGCTGGACGTTTCGGCCCATATGTACTCCACGATCGCAAATACACCTCGCTTCCAAAGTCCATTGACCCGATGTCCATCACCCTCGAAGAGGCCATCGCCCTCATTGAGGAGAAACGTCAGCAAGATAACCAGAAGCACCTGAAGATATTCCTCGAAGATCCGAAACTGGAAGTCCTTGACGGCCGATATGGTCCATATCTGTCATACGACGGAAAGAACTATCGCCTGCCCAAGAACATGCATGAGCGTGCCAAGGAACTGACTTATGATGAGTGCATGAAGATCATCCAAAGTGTACCAGCTAAAAAGGGCTGATCAATGAAGCGTATTATCCTGATTGGCTATATGGGTGCCGGTAAGACCACCATCGGCAAGGCACTCTCGAAAGAACTGGGTATCATCTTCTACGACTTGGACTGGTACATTGAGAGCCGTATGCGAAAATCTGTGTCCGAGATCTTTGCCGAACGCGGTGAAGAGGGATTCCGTAAGATAGAATACAATATGCTCCATGAAGTGGCAGAGTTTGAGAATGTCATCATCAGTTGCGGCGGCGGAACCCCATGCTTCTTTGACAATATGGACTATCTGAACCAACAGGGACAAGTGGTCTATCTGAAAGCCTCTCCAGAGGTGCTTTACAAGCATCTGCAGATGGCCAAGGTGGAACGCCCATTGCTGAAGGGAAAATCTTCTGAAGAACTTATTGCCTTCATCCGCGAGCAGTTAGACAAACGAGAGCCTTTTTACTCTAAGGCAAAGTACACCCTCGACGTTAGTCTGATGGATAATTATGAGAAAATCAAAATCAGTATAGCAAAACTCCGTGAGCTTTTAAACCTATAAACCAACGCGTATGAAAAAATGGACTATTGAAGATTCGAAAGAGCTCTACAACATCAACGGATGGGGCACTTCTTACTTTGGCATCAACGAAAAAGGCGATGTCTATGTCACACCGTGTAAGAACGGAACGCAAATAGACCTACGTGAGGTGATGGACGAACTGGCAATCCGTGATGTCACACCACCCGTTTTACTTCGTTTCCCCGATATCCTTGACAACCGGATTGAAAAGACATGGAGTTGTTTCAAGAAGGCCGCTGAGGAATACGAATATAAAGGTGAAAACTATGTGGTTTACCCCATCAAAGTGAACCAGATGCAACCAGTGGTCGAAGAGATTATCTCTCATGGTCGTAAGTTTAACCTTGGGCTTGAAGCAGGTTCTAAGCCAGAACTTCATGCCGTCATCGCCATGCAGTGTCAGAGCGACTCCATCATTGTCTGCAACGGCTACAAGGATCAGAGCTATATCGAACTGGCCCTGTTAGCACAAAAAATGGGAAAGCAGATCTTCATCGTGGTGGAGAAGATGAACGAGCTGGAGATCATCGCCCGCGAAGCCAAGAAGATGAATATCCGTCCCAATATCGGCATCCGCATTAAACTTGCCTCTTCGGGCTCTGGCAAATGGGAAGAGAGCGGTGGCGACGCCTCAAAGTTTGGCTTAACCAGTGCGGAACTGTTGGAAGCACTGGATTTTATGGATAAGAAGGACATGCGCGACTGCCTGCGCTTGATCCATTTCCATATCGGCTCACAAATCACCAAGATCCGTCGTATTCAGACAGCCCTCCGCGAGGCTTCGCAGTTCTATATCCAACTGCACAAGATGGGCTATAATGTTGACTTCGTAGATTGCGGAGGTGGCCTCGGCGTCGATTACGACGGTACTCGTTCACCATCAAGCGAGAGTTCTGTAAACTACTCTATTCAGGAGTATGTGAACGACTGTATCTACACCTTCGTCGATGCAGCCAACAAGAATAACCTCCCCCACCCCAATATCATCACCGAGAGTGGACGCTCACTGGCTGCCCATCACTCCGTATTAGTGATCGATGTACTGGAAACAGCCTCGCTGCCCGAGATGCCTGAGGAGTTTGAGCCCGACGAGAATTCTCACCAGCTGGTGAAGGATCTTTATGAAATCTGGGATAACCTGTCGCCACGCAACGTATTAGAGGACTGGCACGATGCGGAGCAGATCCGTGAAGAGGTGCTCGACTTGTTCTCGCATGGTATCGTCGATCTGAAAACTCGTGCTGAGGTAGAGGCTATGTATTGGAGTGTCTGCCATGAGATTCATGCGTTGGCAAAAAGTCTGAAACATATCCCTGAAGAACTGATGAAGATTGACAAACTCTTGGCCGACAAGTATTTCTGCAACTTCTCACTCTTCCAGAGTCTCAGCGACTCGTGGGCCATCGACCAAGTATTCCCCATCATGCCCATCCAGCGACTTGACGAGCGTCCCACACGCAATGCCACTATTCAAGATATTACCTGCGACAGTGATGGTAAAATCGCCAATTTCACTACCAATCTCCATAACACACATTCACTGCCCGTTCATCCATTAAAGAAAAATGAGCCTTACTACCTTGGAGTATTCCTTGTAGGTGCCTATCAGGAAATCTTGGGTGACATGCACAACCTTTTCGGCGACACGAATGCGGTGCATATCTCTGAGAAAGACGGTACTTATCATATCGACCAGATAATCGATGGTGAGACAGTTGAAGAGGTGCTTGAATACGTGCAATACAACCCCAAGAAACTTGTACGCCAACTGGAAGTCTGGGTGGCAAAGAGTGTCAAGCAGGGTAAGATCACCCTTGAGGAAGGAAAGGAATTCCTGAGCAATTACCGTTCAGGTCTTTACGGTTATACCTATTTGGAATAATGAAAGAAAAACTGACAATCGTCAAAGTGGGCGGCGCCATCGTCGAGGACGAGGCCCAGCTCACTCAGCTCCTCAAAGACTTCAGTGCTATTGAGGGCAATAAGGTATTAGTACATGGTGGTGGTCGGCGCGCCACACAAATAGCTGCCAGCCTCGGTATCGAGTCAAAGATGGTGAACGGCCGTCGTATCACCGATGCCGATATGCTCAATGTGGTAACGATGGTCTATGGCGGGCTTGTCAACAAGAACCTTATAGCGCGCTTGCAGGCCAATGGTGTTAACGCCCTTGGGCTGACAGGTGCAGACATGGACGTTATTCGCTCTCACAAGCGCCCTCTCAAAGATGGTATTGATTTTGGCTTCGTGGGCGATGTCGATCAAGTCAACGGCGCCCTACTCTGTCAACTGATAAGAACTGG
>Ga0310695_10005454_pt1 | contig 22172 bp, 15 predicted proteins | sample RumenRJG_04DNA_FD_203882 | JGI IMG/M metagenome (GOLD analysis project Ga0310695, IMG submission 203882) | Bovine rumen microbial communities from Lethbridge, Alberta, Canada - RJG_04 (v2) (version 2) | ecosystem: Host-associated > Mammals > Digestive system > Stomach > Rumen | place: Canada...
GCGCCAGCGCGCCGGCGAGCGCCTCGGGGAGGCTGGCGGGCGCCTGCGCGGCCGACGCGAGGCCCGCGAGGGCAGCCTCCCACTTGCCGTTCAGGTAGACGGAGCCGTGCTGCTGCCCGTCGCCGCCGACGGCGTCGATCTTCGACGTGTCGAACTGCGACTGGAGCCTTGCGAGGACCATGTCGAGCGCGGCGGCCCACATCAGCGGGTCGGCCTGGCGCACCGCCGCGTCGGCGTTCGGCAGAAAGCCGTCGGGGCAGCCGTATTCCGGCAGGTCCCTGCCGAAGTTGACGGAAGCCGACGCCACGGCCTTGCCGGCCTCGGCGTCGTACTCGGCGTCGTATACGAGGGCCTTCACCCCCTGCGTGCTGGAGTCTATTCCAAGTGTGTACATTCGCTTCTCCTTCCCCGTCATCAGGTTGCCTATAAATTATATCACAACAAAACACTGTTACCAACAAAATATTGGTTCTACAATTTACAGGCTGACTTGCCAAAGTAAATGCCCATATGGCATGGGCAATGAGTTGGACAATGGCAGGATACAGGTGTGAGGGCATTTACTCTTGCAGACGAGAGCTGATGATTTGTCAATGTATATGTCATACCCTCTCCCCTAGGGGAGATTAGGGGCAATTACTTTGGGAAATCGTGTGCAGGCTGTAGATGTCGCTGGAGGCGTCGGTGAACCTCTCCGGCGGGACGTACCCCGGCGTACCGACGAGCGAAGCCGCCGCAGACTCCTCGACGAGAAGCCCCGGGTCGGAAAGGACGGGCCTGCCGCCGACATACAACACGTTCGCGGGCTTTATGTCGCGGTGCAGGAGGTGGTGGCGCTGAAGCGCGGCGAGTCCGTTCGCGAGCGACAGGGCTAGTTTGACGCACTCCTTGAGCGGCAGCGCCTTCTCGCCCTCGATTACGCGCGCGAGCGTCTTCGGGCGATAGCCCGACTTCGAATCCTGCGGCCCGCCAAATTCGTCATCCGCGAGATCCATCACCGTGTAGAAGCCCCAGTCCGCCTCGGCAAGGTCCATCATGCGGACAAGCCCCTCCTGCGGCGGGATCGCCCTGTACAGCTTGGCGCCGCGCAATTCGCGCTCGTAGCGCTCGTCGCCGACGGCGTCGCGGCGGCATACCTTCACCGCCGCGCGCCGGCCGTCCGGCCCTTCCGCGAGATGGACGGAACCGTATGCGCCGCGCCCCACCTCGTTCAGAAGCCGCCAACTGCCGCACCGGGCTTCACGCCCGCCGCCGGATTCGTCGTTTCCCGCCTGAAATGCCACGCCCATCAGTCTTTCTCATTTTTCGACATGATGATTCAACAACGCGTTCCTTGAAAGGCACGCCGCGAAGGAAATCACCAGACTTACCGAAACGTCGCCACCTTTACCACCGGCATCGCAGAGGGGCCGGGCTTGCGGATGAACACAATCGCATTGCCGGCCGGGATGTCCAGCTGGATGCGCTGCGCGTCGGCGACCACCTCCAGGTGCCCGTTGTCCGGGCGGTCCACGCGAACCACCTTCACTGTCTTTGGAAGAGCCGTCCAGCAGCGCATATCCGCCGCCGTCACCGACGCCGCCCATGCCGCCGCGCCTATCTGCGAGGCCTTGAGGGCGATCTTGGTGTAATCGTCGGACACGTTCTCCGCCGTCACCCCGAGGGCCACCTGGGCGCTGGCCTTGACTATGACACGCGTTATCTCGCGGGCCAGCGCTCCGCGCATGTAGACATCGTATTCGGTCTTCATCAAGGCATCGACGTTCGCCAGCTGCTCCATCTGCACAATCCCCACGGGGGTCTGCACCGACCATGAGATCGCGCCCTGCGTGCGGTAGCGCAGATACGGCAGCGCCATCCCGGCGTACATTATGTATCTGTTCAGGTACGGGATAAGGATCAGAGGCAGGTCCAGCCGCCATTCCTCGCGGCACGGGCACAGGCCGTCCTCGACGTATATCCAGACCTGGTTTGACGGGCGGCCGCCGCGGGCCTGCTCCTGGTAGTCGCGCACGGCCACCGCGCAGCCGGGCGCCAGCGCCGCGGCGTCGCGGAGATGGTTCATGTCGCCGTCGCCGTTCAGCCACCGGAACACCCCCGTCAGGTGCGTGGCGTAGACGTTCATGTAGTCCTTGGGCGCGAGGATGCTCAGGTCGCCGGACGTCGCGGGGTCGAAGTTGCACTTCGCCCTGATGCTGGCGCTGAAGGACGAGTCCCTCATCGCCTTTGCCACATGCTGCGAACGATTGCCCTGCGACGCCGCCTTCTCCCGCTTTGCGTATGCGTTGGCGTCCGCCTCCATCTTCCTTGCGGCGGCGTCGACGTCCCTTCGGCGGTCGTACAGCCAGTTCGCCTGGTATCGCGACGCGCGGTTGAGCTCCACGCGTGCACCGGCGACGTCCCCGGAGGCCATCATGTCGATCGACTTGTACAGGCAGGTGAATATGCGGTCCTGTCCGCCGCCGTCGTACGAGAACACCCGGTCGTTCGTCATCATCGCGAACGCCCCCTCGGCGCCCTGGGCGAACACCGAGGTGGTGTCGTTCCTGGCGAAGGACGCCTCCGCCGCGTCGAACATCTGGCGGGCGCCAGCCTTGTCGTCGGCCATGTACATGGCGGAGCCGGCGAGGAGCTGCCACAGCAGCTGCGTGTCGCCGCTCTCTCCAGCCAGCTCCGACGTCTCGGCAATCGGCTTGGCGTAGTCGCCGGTCGTGATGGCGACTTCGTAGTCGTCCATCACCTCCTTCACAGTGCGGCACCCGGTTGCGCACGCAAGCGCGAGCGCCGCCGCGGAGATTCCCCAGGCCTTCATCGGCAAGACCTTACCAGGCTATGTTGATGATAGGGAAGAAATGCTGCGAACGCGCGAAGTTCAGCAGGCCGATCTGCACGCCGCTCAGCCGTTCCGCGTAGTTCACGAGGCCGACCTGGAGTCCGCGCATCTGGTCGCCGACCACGTTGACGAGCCCCGTCTGCCAGCCCGCCGCGCCGGACGCCGTGTAGTTCCCGAATACGTTGACGAAGAGCCCGCTTGCGCTGCGGCTCGCGGAGAACACTCCGAAGTCGAACGCCGCCGTGTCGCGGTACGCGCCCCAGCCGAGGTTCATGCGCACGCCCGTGACGTCCCACGAGGAGTTCGGCGCCGCCCAAGGGAGGAACGTGAACCCGATGACGGTCACGCCGTCGTCGTAGCCGTACCCGGTCTCCGCCGAGCGCGGGACGAACACCACGCCCGTGGCGCCCCCTGCGGTTCCGGTGTGGTCGTTCGCAACGCCCGTCTCGGGCGTGACCGGCTGCGCCGTGGCCGCCATCGCCGCGGCAATCGCCGCCATCATAGTGATTTTCTTCATTGTGTTTTTTTTCCTTTCTGTTGGACAAATGCCATTCCATGCGCATATTCTACCATCCAAACCGCCAACGGTCAAACACATTGCGGAAATTTCGTAACGAATTTTTCGCAATGATGGTGTCTGGATTACGCAGCGGATCCATGAATTACCAACCCGCCTGTTTGTCGTCAACAAGAAATACCACGTTGCGCCGACCATGCCACACCTGGTTGCCCGTGGATAGATCGTAGATTGACAGCATCAGGAAGAATTCGCGTTGTATCCGTCCATCCTTCCGGGACGAATTCAGCTGCGTCAACTTTCCGTGAAGAACAAGGGACGGGGTCTGCAGCGTTATGTCGGTCTGTCCAGGAATCATTTGTTTCGCCGACGACATGACAACCCGGCCGCTTTTGGAGAACAACTCGGCCATTTGCGACTCCATCAAGTCAATTGTGCCGCCACGGATGGAGATTGTATCGTTTTTAAGGCGCCCCAATGCCATGACAGGCGGCTTGCCGCCCGCAAAACACGGACTCGCCAAAGCCTCTTGCACCAGTTGCGGGACAAGCCCCACCACCGCATCGTCAATCGACACCGCCGGCTCAGCCGGCGTTGATTGGCATCCCACGCACAACACGGCCATGCATGTTACGCATAAAACCCCACTACTGATGATCTTCATTGCCCTTACCGCCTTTCAATTCTATAACCTCCCGCGAGATTTCAAGGAGTTGTTCCTCGATGCGTTTACGGATCTCCGGGCGCATACTCCGTTCATGTTGAAGTTCAACGTCTATTTTGGAAAGTTCGACCTTTAGTTTACGCATCCGATACTGTTTAATAGCATCAACATCAGCACTATCAAAATCAAGGTTCCTTGCAAGTTCCTTCACTCTTTCACGCATCCCATCTCTCATGCCTTTTTCAAATTGCTTCAGTTGCCGCGCCTTTATTTTCTGAAGCACAATCTCTTCCATGATTTTTGACGTGCCCGAACGCAACGCGCAAATTGCGACCACACCCTTTCGGCCTGTCAATGGATGCGTGTAGGGACGACGGAAATACTGTTCCAGTTCACGCGGATACCAATCAGTCCCAATTGCATTAAGCTCAATAAAACTTCCACGCTTGGGATTTTCAGCATCCCCTTCATTTATTGACACCGTAAGATCACCCCCAAACGCAAACGCAGCACACTCACGGGCTGCGGCATCCAGCATCGTCCCGTATGGCTGTTGGCCCTCTGCGGCGGGAACAATACCAATAGCCCATATCGTACCTTCATTGTCCACAAAACGGCGCGGTCCAACAACCAAACCAAAGTCTTGCGTGTCCATCCACTGCCGCAACGACTTTTTCCCGGGTGGTTCAACCTTCCCATCTTGAAAGGCCAATATCTTCTTCCCACCCTTTTCTAAATCAAGGGAAACAATAAGAGCTACTTGATATCTGTCTTCCGACAGCGACTCAAACTGGCGGAGAATCGAAAGACCATATACTGGGCTTTCAATCCTTGCCATTCCTTCTGAACCCACCAATCGAGCCTTCCATGAAAACCTTTTATCTGTTGCTCTCCCAACCATTTGATCCTTCATTCGCCCTATAAATTGAGAAATCCAACTTTCATCATCCTCGTCATCTGGGAAATAGCCTAATCGAAAGGACGAATCCCATCCAAAACTGCGAAACCTATCGTCGTTCCCAGGTACTTCCACATTACGTGCAACCATCCGAGAAATACCGCCGGCCCCCATCATCAACGCCCTTTGAAATGCCAAATACCTTTTCCGTGCGAATTCCTCATCACTCATCTTTTTCTCGTATTCAAAAGTACTACTACATACTTGAACTACGACCTTCCTCTCCTCGTCAAATCCTTGCCTCAATTCGGTCGTCGCTAGGAATTCTTGCGCCTGCTCCATCGCAGAAGTACTTGTTTCCTGTCGCGATTCTGCGGCAACATTCGACGAGTTATTCCTCACGAAAGAAGGAATATCATTGGAATCAATGGCTGCAACCACAATCCGAATTTTCTTCCCGGTCATGGGATTTTCCTTGTCGCGCTCAAACCACTTGACTTTCTCTGATAAAGGATTGACTCTCAGGAACGGCGTAAGCTTGATCCGCTTCTCGAAAAGTACGCTATTACTGTCGCTGTCACGTATAAGAATATGATAGGAATGATTGGAAAGGTTTTCTTCAAGCACCTTCTTCCCTTTATGCGATCGGCGTTCCCATACTTTTTCTTCCACATTTATATTGCCACCCAATGCGTACTCTACGGCGTATGCCGCCTTGGCCCGTAGGGCGTTGTTGTCCAGTTCGCCATCTACTTCCTGAGACACGGTACCCAATATCCAAAAATGTTTTGGCGCATCATGTACGATTTGCGGTCCCAAACGATTCAACTCCACAATCCCATCCACACAATCTTTCAGCGATGATTTACTATTAAATGCAGGCATGCCGTCAATATCGCCATTCATCGCCGCTATCATAGTTTTTGAAAGTTTCTCAGAACTAACGACAGCAATAGCCGCCATGTATTCAATGCGATGATTTCTTATTTGACACGATTCCGCCTGAAACATAACCCTAACACAAAGGTTAGAACACATCGTACTCGTCGAATTTTCATGTAATGACATAAACACAGACACGCCCATGTCTTTCTGCCCTTTTGCCGACATGCACATTCTAACGCCGTTACCGATCTCTGATACCGCCCGCAAATATGCAATCTCCATTGCCTTGAGCCGCACCGATTCATTTAACTGGCCCAAATCCGGCAAATCAATTTCATGGCTTGCAATCACTATAAAGGCTTTTCGTTCAGAGTCAAAACCCTCTTTCAGTCCATTACGTGCCAGTACATCACGAATACTGCCTCTCGCGTCTTTTGCTTCAACCGTAGAATCTCCTCCCACTGCGCTTCGATTTACCCCACAAACAAAAAAGACTGACAACAGAAGGCAGATCAGTCCAGAAATTTTCCGCCGCTCTTTCATCTGCCTATTCCTTTGTCTCAAACTTGCCCGTGTTTGGGTTGAAGATCATGACGCCGGAGTTCTCAGCCGCCGGTTTTTGAGCCGGTGTTTCTATCCAAGACCGTTGTAGCATCTTCCAGTCAATGATTCCAAGCTCCGCCAGTTGCCGCGGTTCATAGCCGCATACGGAGACGAACATCTTCCGCTTCGTGACGGGGTGCACCACGAACGCCGAATAGACCTCCGGCGCGAAAGCCGTCAGCTTGTTGGATTGGCGGGTCACCTTGCCCACGCGCGATTCAAAGGACGTAGAAGATTTCGCTCCGTCATCCAGCAACTCGGCGTACAGCTGAAACAGCTTGTCCTCGGAGAGCGTCTCGGCGTAAAGAGCCAGAGAGAGGTTGGCGCGCGCCCGAACCAAGGCCGAGTCCTGCGCCATGCGCATCCAAGGAGACGAGGTCTCAAGCCCCTCGACATCCGCGCATCCGATGCCGACATGCCTGGACACCCCGTCTGAATCCACGAATTTCCGCGTCCCGGAGACCGTGGCCAGATCCACGCGCTTCGCCCACTTCTCCCACTCGCCAGGTCCCCCTTCGCCATTCCGCGCATGGGAACCGTCCGCAGGCAATTCCACCCCCGTCTTTTCCCGCCTCGCGTTCCAGGACACGGCAACGGCGATCTGGAATTTCCCTGTCTGGGGATTCCAGCACTCCGCCGAATCGAAGACCTCCGCGTCGCGCAACGCCATCTTCGCGAGAAAATCGGAAGACTCCGCAGCTTCGTCCTTGGCCGTCCGCGTCTGCGTTTCCAGTTGGGTCCTTCCCGTGGCCGCCACCATCATCTGCCGCGCCTGCAGCAAGGCGCGTTTGGCCAGGATCTCCGCGCAGATCGAACATCGATCTCGTTTCACGACGAAAGCCTGGTCTGCGACGGGATCCGCGATCTCCATCTCAAAATCTCCAAGGGACACATATTGCGTCCCGTGAACGCCGACCTCGACGCCACGCTGCTGGAGCTTGTCGCGCAGTACGGAAACGGCCGATTCGCCTGCAACCGCCGGGAGGAAAACGGAAAAGAGGGGAACTATGGCGATTCCGTACCGCATATCTTATTTCAGCTCCAGAATATGGCACGATTCGGGAATGGACTCCGTATTTGCGGAAAGTCCATACGCAACCATCGCCGACCCCTTCGCCAATTCCCGATACCCCAGTTTTGCGTAAGCGGCCGCCATCCGGTCAAACAACTCGGGATTGCGGTCGCCGAGGCGGATTTGATTGCGGAAACAGGCAAGCGCCAGACGGTACGCTTCGCCGCGCACGGCGGCGCATCCCAGGATCTGCCAGCAATCAACAGCGCCGGGTGCGCTTTCCAAGACCGGGAACATCGCCCGGATCGTGTCTTCGGCGGGTTCCGTCTGCCCCGCGTATTTCCCGACGACTTCAACTGCGGAATCCGGGAAGTCCTGCCGCGAGACCAGACAGGAAGCATAGGACATCAACATGACCTGCACCCGCAGGCATTCATTGGAATTTACGAACGGCCGCACTTCGGCCCCCAGCTTTTCCTGGAAGCCGCCCAGGAATTCACCGTATTCCCTTGCCGCGTCGGAATGGACCTGGCTCGTGCAACGCACCAGTTCGGCGATGCATTTGGCGCAGCACGCGGCCTCTATCCCGTTGGTCAATTGCAATTCGTTGAACCAGCTAGTGAATTCCGAATTGATCGTCCAGAGATCGAATGCGCCGACCGCGCGGATAAAGGCCATTTGGTTGGTGGAGGCCAATTGTTCCTGAACCACGTTTCCCCATTGCCTCACCACGACGTCCTCCCGCGTGTCAAAGCGCCCCCGTTTGGCCTCCGCAAGCAGGTCCGCCTTCCTGACGCACAGGTCAAGCACGTATTCATCGGGCTTGGAAGAATCGACGTCGCGGTACAGCACGCGTGACGGCAAACTGGACAGGCTTCGCCTCACCACCGTCTTGTCGGAGGCGAATTCGATTCCGTTCCGCCGCATGGTCGCCACGGAAGATGACATCTGATTCGCGTGGTTTCCGCCATGGGAATCGATCCACGCGAAGACCTTCTTGGCGGTTGTTTCCGTGGCCTTCTTCATTGCCGCCAACTTGGCGAAGCGATCCCTGGCGCGCACCTTCGCTCGATGGTGGAAAAACACCCAATCCCCCAATTCATAGACACCTTCCGCGCGGGCATGTACGTTTGCCTCGTAAAAGCGGAAGATGTCCCCGCCGGAGTCTTTCTCTCCGGCGGAGACGCCTTGCGCGCCGAGCAAAGACGCGCAAAGCACGATTCCAATCAACGCTGTCGCCTTAGAAATCATTGTTGATGACCCCGTCTCCGGAGAAAACGCCCTTTTTCGACGTCGCACTCGGCTTTGGCGGAACGGCCACGGGGATGGGTTCCGGCTTGAGCCGATTGTTGATGGCGGCATTGCCCTCCGCACGCCCATCTTGGAACGCCTGGCTGTTATTCTCCGCTTGCTCCACTTGATCACGATACCCCTGGTGGCGGCCAAGCGCACGCTTGTTGGCCAATTCAACCAGCACGCGGCTGGCGACCATTTCCTCCACGCGAATGCGGGCGGCGGCAACGCTTGCGGAGTCTATTGAATACACGCTCACAAACATCTGCTTCCCGCTAATCGGGTGCGTGACCTTGGTGGAATAGATCTCATTCATCCCCTCCACCATCCTTCCCTTAACCGACTGCGAGACGCGGTCCGTGACTTCTTCCATCGCCGAGGCGGACGCTTTGTTGTCGGCATCTGCCAGCATGTTAAGCGCGCTGTTGAGGCCGGATGTGCCTTCCACGTCGGCAAAAAGCGCAAAGACGAGATGCGTCATGGCGCTAATCTGCGCGGCTCTCTGGTTCGCGCGGTCGGCGATTGAATTGATACCCGTTTCACGCGCGGCGATGCCCAGGAACACGCGATTCCCTTCGGGATCCAGAATCTGGCGCGGTCCGCACATCAACGCAAGGTCGCTTTTCCGGATGTAATCCGACAACGACGTCTTGCCGCCCGCGCCCTTGACTTCCTGTCCCAGCAAGATGGCCGATGCGGCCTTTTCCAGTTTCTTCGACCATACGACGCCGATGGCCATGTGATAACGCTCGCCGTCCCAAGATTCCGCTTGGGCAAGAACCGTAACGCCGAAAATCGGACGGGAGGGAATGGTGATCCCGGCCCGAGTCGTCGTCACCTCATTGGTCGATCCGAATATCTCATTGCGCTCCTCGGCGTCGAACATAGAACCCAGGCCCTCGGCGACCTTCTGCTTCGTGAGCAGCAACAACTTCTTGCTGAGCATATCGCGCTTGACGCAGAAATCCTTGTCTTTGCTCGGCTCTCCGGTCATGGGTATGTCCAAGTCCTGGACGAGGACATACCGGTCTTTCGTGCGCTCGATCTTGATGTTGTTCTTCACCTCAAGGATGTGCTTGACATGTTCTTCCGCCGTCGTGGGCGTCGTTTTGTTGTTGGCAACGACCTTTTCGATCTCGACCGGGGCGTCTTGGACTTTGATGACGGTTTGCACGCCGGCGTCCTGCTGCATTTCCGCAGATGTCGGCGGCGGATTCTTCGTGGCTTCCGCGGCGACAATGGCGTTCACCGTCGGTTGGGGCAAGGCCGCCGTCGTTTTCGCCACTGCTTCGATCGTCTGCGCGGCAGCGGCGGCAGCGGCGGCGATCGGATCATTGGCATTCTGGGCCATTGCGGCTCCAGCGCCGAGGACGGCAACGGCCGCCAAGGCGAGTTTCATTGTTTTCATTGTCATTTGTTTTTCTCCTTTTTTGTTTTTTTCATTTTTCTCCTCGTGGGGATTTTAGTTGCCAACACCCTATTGCTATCTATACGCACACGGCGCGATAGTGTGACACTGAAATTTTCGATCTTCGGTTCAAGGACGTTTCGCGTGCGCGAACTGAAGTTGATCCCTATCAACATGACTGGGCGGCTGTCGCCCCGATAGGCGTCAGCATAGCCTCTCTCCTTGATCTGGCGAAGCGCGGCGGCGGAAGAACGATTGTACTTGAACTCGAACACGTACACCGCATTCGCCGTCTCGATGATCGCGTCGGCATAGCCGCAGGCTGTGACGACCTCCGGCCTCGGCCTCGCCCCCAGCATCTCCGCGAACAACAGGAAGTGCCTCTTGGCATCCGCCTCGCATGAAATCTTCCACTGCGCCGGGACTCGGGCGAAAAGCGTGTACAGCGTTTCGTTCACAAGGCCTGAAACATCCCCCGACGCCAGTTGTCGCCTGCCGTTTGCCGCCAAGGATTCCGTCGCCGGAACGTCGAGGTGCATCATGTCGCCAATCCAGCCCTCCTCCAAGGCAGTGCGCACCTCTCTATTGGGGATGCCCAGGACAAGCCGGGTGCGCATGTTCTCGTCCGTTGACGCGGACTTGATTGTCAAATATCCCGTCTGATACAGAAGCGCCTTGTACGGCAGCGACTCCGCATCGCACACATCCAATTCCAGCGGCGTGGCAGCGATGTCGTCCAAGCCGAATGGCGTCCTCCCCGCCGCAAGTATCCGCTCGTACACCAGCGTCGACATCGCGGTGTTCACCCAGTAGCTGTCGAAATTCCCCGTCTTGAAAAGCTGGCCCACCGAGACGGGATTAAGCACCCGCGTCTCGGAGAACGGGGAAAACCGATAGGAGTCGTACCAGTCGAAGATGTGCCTCAGCGTCTCGTCCTCCGTCCAGCCACGCTTCGACGCGAGCGCGCGGACATGTTCGCCAAAGTACTGCACGAACTCTTCGCGCGTATAGCCAAGAAGCCCTGCATATTCGCCGTAGTTCATAGTCAGGTCGCTCGGCGTGTTGAGCCCGGAGAAGAGCGACACTTTCGTGAACTTTGACACGCCCGTGATCATCAGAAAGCGGATGTCGCTCGATCTGTTCTTGAACTGCACGTAGAAGTCGTGCATAAGCGTGCGGGCCTTGGTGATCTCGTCGCCTTTGCCGAGGAAACCCTGAAGCGGCACGTCGTACTCGTCCACCAGCACCACGAACTTTCCATGCTTCGCCGCGAGCGCGCAAAGAACCGAGTTGAGGTACATTCCAACTGATGCTTCGCGCGGAACGTTCAGACCGAAGTGCGCGGCAATCTTCTCGACATACGAAAAAAGGTTTGTTCGCAGCCCGTCAGACGTCTCGGCCCGGCATTCCTGCATGTTCAGCATAATTACTGGAAATTTTCTCTTCCAGTCCCAGCCCATCCCCTCTATCTTCAACCCGCCGAAAAGCTCGCGGCGTCCCTCGAAAAGGCACTGAAGCGTCGAGAGCATCAGCGACTTGCCGAACCGACGCGGACGGGAGATGAAATATGCTGCGTCGTCCGCAAGGGCAAGCCGAGCGAGCAGATCGGTTTTGTCAACATAGACAAAACCACCTGCAATCAGTTCCTCGAACGAGGACTTCGCCGTCGCTATCGGCTTCAATGCCCAATGTCCTTTCTTGAACGTTCCCTTATTGGGAGTTTACTTCTTCCACGGGGGCGTTACGGTTCCCGTCGGCGAGACCTGCACAGGGGACGTCGCGCCGGCACCCGGTCCCACGGCCCCGTACCCAGACGGACGCCTCACCACCGCGCCTATCCTGATGTTCTCAAGGGGCGTACCCTCTTCGACGATTGCATAGCTCATCTTGGGGGTAACCCGCGTAATACGAATCCTGGCCACCATCTCCTCCGGCGCGTCGAGAGGCTCGCCCAGGGAGACGTCCTGCACGACCTCTCCGCGGTGGAACACGTCGAATGGTTCTCCTGGCGCGATGTTCTTCCCGCCCTGGTTGAGCACCAGCTCATGCGTCGTCTTCGCCGTCACCCGAATCGGGTAGATGTTGTTGATGATCTCGTGGCAGACCTCGTCCGCCGCAGCTGCGTATGCCGCGGAAAGCGCCGCGTCCGGCGTTCCGCCCGCAGCCTCGGAATAAGGAACGACGACCGTGCCGGCCCACTTCAGCTGGGCGGTCGGCACCAGGACGACCTTGTAGCCCACTTCGATGAACGGACCGTCCGGCGCAGTCGTGGTGCCGGTGTACGGGTTCTGGACGGCCACCGGCGAATCGTACAGCTTCACGTTGCCGATCACCATGTAGTCGGTCACCAGAAGCTGCTGGAAGCGGCCGAAGTCGCCTGCCGACGCATTGTCGAAGTTGAGCCTGCTGAGCTCTGCCTGTACCTCCGAGGTGAATTCGCGCTCGAGCATGGTGAACTTGCGGGTCTGCACGAGGTTTTCGTTCAGACGGCGCGCCAGATCCTCGCAAGACGGGGCAAGCTCCGCGTCCTGACCATAGATCTTCACCTTCGCGGTGAGAGTGCGAAACGGCATCACAACAAGCCGGCGCCTGTTGTCGGGGTGAAGCCCCACGACATACTGTCCGGGCACCTTGGCGTCAAGCTCGACAATCCAGCTGTTCAGCTCCTTGTCGAAGCGCTCCTCGGTGATCTCGTAGCTGAGCACGCGGCCTTTCGTCTTTGCGCTCACCGACTGCTTGAGCGACTCGCGGATTTCGCTGACGTCCGTCTCGCCGGCCTTCGTCTTGCGAAGCTGTGCCGATGAGTCCATGAACGCGTCGCGGGCGTCCTGAAGCGAAACGCCCTGCACCTGCGACGCGGCCTGCACCAGCGCCTCGTAGATGGCAGTGCGGTAGTCCGCGTTGCGGCCACGCCCGTGCACGGTCTTGATGCTGTTCGACTGCTGGAGCTGCGCGAACGCCGCCGCGCACAAGGCCGCGACGAACGACATGATCACCTTCTTCATATTGTCTCCTCCGGTATGTCCGTTTACGATACGCGGAATCACCAGGTCGGCGTCTTGGCGTCGGCCCGCTTGCCTATTACGTACTGCTTCTGCCACCACTGGAGGCCGGTCGCGATCTCGGTGACGCGCAGCTGGAAGTAGTACTCGATCTGCTTGTCACCGTTGTCCATGCGGACCTCGCGCTGGATGATCTTGCCGTAGAGGCTGTGCGTCGGCGCGACCAGCTGCCCGGTCTTCGCGACCGTCGCCTGGTTGAACTCGGCGTCTCCGCGCACGGAGCGGGCGGCCTGCACCATCTCGTCGCGGTTGGCAGCGCTCGCCGCCATGGCAGACGTCACCATGACCTTGCCGCTGTTCATCAGCTCCTCGGTGATGTACGAGGTGAGCGTGTCCGTGTCGAAATGCTGCGGCGTGTCGTTAGTGACCCTGCCGACGGTCAGCACGTACGCCTGCCCGTCCTTGCGGTCAAGGCGCCCGCTGGCAAACAGGGACTGGAGCGTGGCGGATGCCGCCTCCTGCAAGTCGCGGTAGTCGAGCCCCGCAACCTGCGGGCCGTGGTCGTTGTGCATGTCGATCCGCGTCGTGGGCGTGCGGCATCCGGCGAATGCCGCCGCTATCGCGGCGGCGACTATGACTGGTACTGCTCTTTTCATCTCTCGTTTCCTTTCGTTGATAAATCTCAATACCCCTGTGCGCCCTGAACGTACAGGCGGAAGTCAACCGCCTCCGGCGCAGGGGCCGTGGCCGTGAGGCCCACCACGTTGCGCGCGGCGGCCGACATCGGCTGCCAAGTGGAGACGACGGACGGAATCTCCGCGCCGTTGGAATCCAGCCAGACGACCTTGTACTCCATGCGCACAACGCCATCCGTGTTGTTCGCGACATTTGCCTGGAGCGTGTAGTGCTGCGACTGCGCCTTTGTGAGTCGCACATCCGTCACCCAGACGCATGTGCCGAGATCCGGCGACACCGTAACGCGGCGGTCTTCGGGAGGCGTGTGGTACGAAACGCATCCAGCGCACACAACGAGCGCGGACAACAGATAGAGCATTCTTTTTTTCATTGTTTTCTTCCTTTACGAAGAGAATATTATCACACTTTGCGGACAGTTGTCAAGCACCATGTTCATATTCTCGTGCACGCACGCGGACACGGACGGCGTCAAGGGCAGGGACGGCGAGGAGGCGGGGACCCGCGAGATCAAGGTTGTCGCAATCGGGATGTACACCCACGTCGACAGGAACGGTCGCCCATTACTCAGGCGCGGAGACGTGTGGTACTTCGCTTCCGAATGCTCGAGCGACGAGCTGGAGTCGGTCATGAACGTCCTCGCCAGACGCAGGGGCATCGGCAAGATCGACCGCGTCCAGTTCATAGGCGACGGGGCGGCGTGGGTCCAGAAGATATGGGAGCACGCATTCAAGGAATGTGGAGCCATCCGGACGCTCGACTTCGTCCACGCCGCAGGCTATCTCCACAAGCTGCTTGAAGCCCTGAGCAAGCCCGGCGAACTCGGCACCGACTACAAGAGGTTCAGGGGCATACTCAAGAAGTGGGGCGGGGCGTCGCTCATGAAGAACCTGTCCAAGACGTTCGGGGCCCGGCTGGACGGAATCGGCGGCGACGCGGCGAAGGCGCTCGCGTATCTTCGGGAACGTGTCTGGATGATGGACTACAGAGTGTTGCGCAAGAGCGGATACTACATCGGGTCGGGCATCATCGAGTCCGCATGCAAGACTCTCGTCGCGGCGAGGTGCAAGCTCGCGGGGATGCATTGGCGCCACAAGAACGCGGCAGGCATCGCACTGCTGCGGGCGACTATGCGCTCCAACTTCAGAATAGCGGCGTGACGCCCCGGCCTACCTCACACTATTCGCCCACACCCCAATCATAGTTGCTAGCCCGCCGTCTTAGAAGTGCCGCGCGGTTGCGCGGCGGAGAAATGGAAGTTGCTCCTAAGCGCGAAGTGTCAGCGACGTTGCACCTTGAAGAACGCGCCGCCCGTCTTGGCGGGGGCGACGAGCACGATCTCCTCGTCGGGCGCGGAGGCGCCAGTCTGCGGAGCCGCGGAGGCCTTCTCCGTCACCGTCGAGGGCGACGCGCCGGACGTAAGCCCGTACTGGATATAGGGAACAGTCCCCTTCACCGTGACGAACACGTTGGCGCCGACAACGCGGATGCCGGTTATCGTCGGATTGGGCGTGCCGGCGGGGACCGCCGTCGCGGAGGACGCCAGGACGGCCGAGAGCGCGGCAGCCGAGGACGAGGTGGCGGAGGCGACGTTCACATTGCCGCCGGCCACCGCGCCCGTCGCGTTCACGACCTGCACCTTGCCGTCGACTGTCCCGGCGGGGCGCGCGACTCCGTCCGAGCCCCAGCGGCGCGTGTCGAGCAGCATGACGCTCCAGGAGCCGCCCTTGTACTTCGTCTCCATGTCGCCCGCGTTGACCTCGAAGACCACCTTCGGGCACCTCCCGCCTTTCGCGACGGGGGCCACGAGCACGATCTCCCCGCCCTGCGACGTGCCGTTGGCGGCGACCGTCACGCCGGCGGACGCCGGGGCCGTCCACACGAGCGCATAGCACTCCCCGTCAAGAACGGCCGAGCCGTCCGCATACTTGTCCGTGCCGGCCGTGGAGAACGTGATGAGCGCGTCGTTGGCCGCGGCGAACGCCGAGCCTGCGATGGCGGCGGCGGCAAAGAGTGAAATCGTCTTCTTCATTTCCATGATTCCTTTCTAGCGATCTTTCCTTTTCAATGTGGATGGGGCAGCCCTGCCTCAAACGACCTCGTCGGAACGCGCCCTGCCGCGCCTGAGCGCCAGAAGCGCGCCGCCGATGAGCAGCAGCAGCCCCGACGTCGGCTCAGGGACGACTTCAGTCACCGAGAGAGGCTTCGAGCCCGTCATGCTCTGGGCTTCATGCCAGATGCTGGACAAGGCCTCTTCGGCGAGATACGTCTGCCAGGCTACGCGCTGGTCATTCTCGTCGTAGAGTTCGACAAGGAACGACTTGACGTTGCTGGAGATGAAATCGCCTGAATACAGGGCCTCAACGGTGTTCCCCGATGCCGCGACCTTGGTCGCACCATCCAGCTTCACGCCGTCCGAGTAGGGAGACAGCAAGGTGGCGTTGTCATTGGCATCCTGGGCGGAGATCGTGGCATACGCGAAGTTGACTAGGCCTCCGTTCCATGTATCCTCCGGATTGTCGACCATCCAGTAAAGCATGTCTGCATAGAGCGGCATTGCGGTCGCCATCAGCGCTGCCATCACGAAGTATTTCAGACTTTTCATGTTTATATCCTCTTTGCTTTGTTGTTGAAGTACTGCTGTGTTCACAGAGCCTACCACTCGATCTCCCGCGCCGCGCCGGAGTTGAGGTACCAGAACCCGACGCCGGCGGGTATGGACACGCCCTCGGTGACCCTCGTCGGAACCGCCATGCCGTTCTTCACCTCGACCTTGTTGTAGCCCCACTTGCCGTTCTTGTAGGTCAGGTTGAGCGGAGCGCCGGAGGTGAGCACGATGATCCTGTCGTATCCGCCGCTGGACGGGGCGGGGAAGTTCGCGATGTCAAGCGCCTCGACGGACGGAGAGGCAACGAGGTTCCAGCTCTGTGCGCCGTCCGATCCGGACGTCTGGGCGGCGCCAAGCGCGGTCTTCCCGCCGCTCGCCACCTCGCCGACAAAGCAGAGCGGGGCCGAGACGCTGCCACGCTTCAGCAGCACGCCGGATCCGCGGGCAACCGTCACGCTAGAGGCGTCGTCGCCCGGGGTGGCGTTGGTCCCTGCGGCTATGACGGTCGTGGGCTCCCAGGTCTTTCCGGATCCGAGCGTCCATGCGCGGAAGTTCTGCGTGGACGGGTTGTACACGAAGAGCTCGTCGTCGGCGCTGAGGCCGTCCGTGCGGAGGAGGTCCGCGACAGAGACATCGCCGCCGCCGAACGCAGTCCACGGGACCGCGACGATTGTCTGGGCCGTCGAGGCCGTCGCCTTCAAGACGCCGATCGTGTTGGCGGAGTCGACCACAAGCGTGGACTCGCCGGACGTGAGATGCGCGCGGACCCTGTAGAAGGCGTGGGTCGTCACGGAGGCGACCGGCACGGCGAAGTCGCGCGAAGCCTGCTGTGTTCCGGGCGTCTTGACGGAGCAGTCGGCAAGCGTCTCGTCGAGCGAGTAAGCGACCGTGAAGCCAGTCGTCTCGGAGGATGCCGGAGCGACCAGGGTCGTGGACACGGCGTTGTCCGCCTTGCCCACCGCCGTCACGCGGAACGGCGTCTCCTGGTTCAGGACGTACATCTCCCACTCCCTCAGATTCGTGGTGGAGTTGGTGGAGTTGAGGTAGGTGTCGATCTCGTTCACTGTCCTCACGTTTGCACCGATGTTGGCGGCGATCCATTCGTCGCTGACCTTGATGACGGCCGTTCCGACGCCACCGTCCTCGGTGTTTCCGGTGACGATGTATTCGCCGCGCTCGACCACGCTGTAGACGTTCGTGGTGCCGTCCGCCTCATGGCGCAGCCAGTACCCATTCGCGCAGTCGCCGGCAAGCGCGATGACGTCGAGCAAGTCCATTTCGCTGCGGAACACCGTCGTCGCGTTCGTGAACACCAGCGCCGCGTCTTCGCCAAGCGCGAGCTCGTACTTGTTCGTCGCGAACAGAAGCGTGCCTGCCGGGAGGTTCAAGGAGGCGTTCAACGTGACGTTGCTCCAGAAGAGCGTAACGGTGTCGCCGCCGACGGCCATGTCGAACGCGTTGGTGAGGTCCATGTAGCCGGGCTCGCGGCCAGGGCCGGTCAGGCGCGCCTCGCACGGGCCGATATAGGCGACGCCGATCTCGTCATCCCACACAAGCTCCTTGTCGCTGTCGCTGCCGGCGACCTTGATGACGACCTGCTCATGCTGGGGCGCGCCGTCTTCCGACTCGGCATCCCACTTGAAGACCGCGGTGCCGAACGAGGCCTGCTCGCCCGTCAGGTTGACGACGACGTTCGCCACGTCGACGCCGCTGCCGAGCGTGACCGGCAGGTTCGTCACATCGGACAAGTCGACAACGAGCGCGGCGGTCTCCGAGCCAAGCGCGATGTTCTTGACCGAACCGGCGGTGTCGGTGTACTTGATCGTACCGGAGAGGGCGTGGCCGTTTCCGTTGACGGTGAAGTTCGTGTCCGCGAACGTGAACGTCTCGGGCAGGGCCGTGTCCGTGAGGAGCCCCACCTCGACCGGCGTGGCGTCCTTGTCAAGGCCATCGTAGCCGATGGCGGTGGAGACGTCCATGATCTCCTTGCCGTAGTCGATGATGTCGTTCCAGCCGAGCGGCGACGCGCCCGTGAATGCGTAGGCCGAACCATCGCTCAGCGTGAGCGTGTACGGGATGAAGCGCGACGGGACCTTCATGTAGTCGAGAATCCCCTGCACCTCGTCATGCGGGATCACCCCGACCATGCCGACGAGCAGCAGGTCTTCGCCGATCTCCACCGTCGGATGCTCGTTGGAATCATCCACGAGGTCAAACAAGACCGAGCTTCCGCCCTCCGGAAGGATGCCCGTGAACGGGAACACGCCATCCGACTTGTCGATCGTCTGGCCGGCCTCTGCAGGCGCGCCATGCGTGTCGGCATAGAAGCCGTCCTTGACCGTAAGCGCCGCGCCGTTGTTCAGGTGGATGCCTGCGCCGTAGCCGGCGCCCTTCTCAACGACTACGCCGTTCGCGTCGCCGCACAGTTCGCCGCCGTGCAGCAGAGTGATGTTCTCCGTCGTCAGTTTCGCGCTGGAGTTGTCCGCGCTGATGAGGAACGTATAGGCGTGCGTCGCGTCGCCGTCGAGAGTGATGTTCCGGAACGTGATGTCTCCCGTCTTCAACTTGAACATGGACGTGCTTCCGGCCCATGCGTTGACGACGTCGCGGTGCGTGGCGACGGGCGCCGCCGTGACCTTGTATCCGGCGCCGTCAAGCGTGATCGACTTGTCGATCTCATAAGTTCCGGAGACGTTCGCGATATCCATCAGCAGCGTCACCGTGTCGCCGGTCTGCGCCGCGCGCGCAATGGCGTCCGCGAGCGAGGTGTAGATCGGCGCGTCGTGCGTCGGGCCGGTGAGACGCGCCTCGCACGGGCCGATGTAGGCGAGGCCCAGCTCGAGATCCCAGATGACCGACGCCTCCTTCGGCTTGTTCGTCTCCGGATCCAGGATGGGTTCACCCTCTGCATTGACGATTTCGACGACAATGCCGGTCTCAAGCGACGCGGCCTCCTCTTCGGTCTCGTGTGCCGCATCCCAGGTCACAATCGCGTGGCCCAGCGAGGTCGCCTGCTCCTCCGTCACCTTGATGATGACGCTCGTCGCGGCGACGTCAGAGCCGAGGTGGATGGCGTTGCCTTCGCCCAGACCGGTCATGTCGAGGACAAGCGGGTTGTCCTCCGTACCGAGAACGATGTCCTCGATGAGGCCCGCGTTGTCCGTGTACTCAATCGTGCCGGAGATCGCGTTGCCGTTGCCGTTCACGGTGAGGTTCGAGTCCTCGAACGTGAAGACTTCCGGAAGGAGAGTGTCCGTGAGGAGCCCCACCTCGACCGGCGTCGTCGCCGGATTCATGTCCATGCCCATGCTGGTGTTGGCCGAAACCATGATCTCCTTGCCATAGTCTATGATGCCGTTCCAGCCGAGCGGCGACGCGCCTGTGAAGGAGGTCATCTCGCTGTCGCCAAGCTTGAGCGTGTAGGGATAGTACCCCGCCGGCACGTTCATGGCCCCGAGCATTTCGTTGACCTGCGCACGCCCCTCGTCGGTGGACACGTCTACGGCGCCGACCATGCCGACAAGCAGCAGGTCGTCGCCGATGCCCGCAGTCACGCCGTCGTCGAAGTGGATGCCGCCAGACTGGTAGAGGAGCGCCGTGAACGGGAACACGCCCGTCGTCACGTCGTTCACATTCGTGCCCGTGCAGGCGTAGAAACTGTTCGTGACGAGAACGGTCGCGCCGTCCACCTGGACCGCCGCGCCGTAGCCGACGCCAGCCGTGCCGCTCGAATCCGCCTCGCCGCCGTGCAGCAGCGAAACATTGTCGAACGTCGTCGTTCCGTTCTTCGCCTGGACGAGGAAGGTGTAATAGTGGGTGTCGCCGCCGTCAAGCGTGATGCCCTTGAATGTCACATTGCCGGACAGGACGACGAACATGTTCCTCGCCCCGCCATAGCTTTGGACGACGCTGCGCGGCTCCGTGTTCACGCCCGCCGTGATGGAATACGATCCCTGTCCGTCAATGGTGATGTTCTTGCTGCTGAGCTCGAACGTTTCCGTCACGCCCTCAACGTTCGCCAGCAGCTGTACGGTGTCGCCGCTCTGCGCCGCCTCAAGCGCCGCGCCAAACGACGTGTACTTCGCAAGCACCTCGCCACCGCGCACGATCTGCGCGACGTATGTGCCCTCTACCACCGTGTAACGGCCGGTCACGGGATCCGCATCCGTCGGGATGTAGCCATCCGCGCAATATTCTTCGGGGACTCCTGACGAAAAAGTGCCACCGGACACAAAACCGGATTCAGCCGACTGCCCCGTTGCGGCATAACTCGCAACGCCATCTCCATTAGCACTCACGAACGTGCCACCGGATATGGTCGCCGTTGGATTTCCGCCAGGATAATTCACCGCATCCAGCACAAGCGCATCACCCGTCTCTTGCAATTCATTTCCTGCGTAGGAAACATTGTATTCGCCGCCTGTGCCAGTTGCATTCAAACTTCCACCGGTTACGGCTATTGTTCCAGATCTTGCATAAATGGCCATCTTGCCCGAAATCGTTCCACCACTTACGCTAAGCTCGCCGGCCTGAGGATGATAGATGCCGACTTCGCCACCGCTTACCGTTCCGCCTGAGATGGCAATTCGTGTATTGCTGTAGTCTGTATTCCCCTCGATGGTGCCATTACCAGAGATACCGTATGTCGTTCCCGTTATCGTACCGCCTTCCACGACAACTTCCGTTACAGGGTTCGACGACCCGGAACCAAACACCAACACACCATAAGTACCGTTTATGGCGGCACCGTTCTTCACCGTCAACTTGGAACATGCCCCTTCTTCCGTACCACCTTCGACATAGACGCCCGTCGTAGATTGGGCGATGACGAGTCCGTTACCAAGAGTCACCTGAGCGCCATTGGCGATCGATATGGCTGTGCCGCCTGCATTGCTGACAGTACCATTCACAATGGTGACGTCGCATTCGCCTACGCCAAAACCCATCTGCTGGTTAACCGTATGGCCTCCCAAGTCAACCGTGTAGGTCAACCCCGAAACGTATGCGGAGAAATTATCGTCGTCCGCAGAAACATCATGGAGCAGCGTCATGGTGAACCCGTTGCGGTTCATCTCATGTTCACCGAACCAGTCGTATTCCCACCACTCTTCATCGTCATCCGCATACGGCACCTCCTCCGAGTAAGCAACCTTGCCATCGGCATCGGTGATCTTCCAGAGGAAGGTACCTTCTTTAACATAATAGTAGAATTCGCCATCGATATAGATATCGTCGTATGCGCCCGGAATGAAGCCGGTCGCGCAATATTCATACGGGACGGGCGAAGTGAACACGGCAGACGCCGCCTCAACCTCGGTAGGATCATTTTCATAAAAGCGATTGACCGACGACACTGCGATAGAGCCTTCAATATCGCATTCATCCCAATCCACATCGTAAATGCCGCCCGTGAGACTAAGTGACGCGCCGTCAGACACGGAAATAGCGCCAACAATGCCACCCGTGGCATAACCATCGTCATCAACCACACTCGTTACGGTCAATTCGCCGGCCGTCACCGAAATCGCATATCCACTGCTTACGGATATCGTATTTCCGTTCAAATTCAATGTGACAGATATGTCCTCTCCATACGCAAGTGCCTCGGTAACATCCGTCAGCAGCAGAACTGTGTCGCCCTCGCTGGCATCCGCGAATGCGTCCGCAAGCGTCTCATACTTGCCGACGAGGTCGTCGTTGTCGTCATAGATCGCCGCCACATAAGTGCCCTGCTTCACCGTATTAAGGCCGGTGTC
>Ga0310695_10005456_pt1 | contig 22171 bp, 1 predicted proteins | sample RumenRJG_04DNA_FD_203882 | JGI IMG/M metagenome (GOLD analysis project Ga0310695, IMG submission 203882) | Bovine rumen microbial communities from Lethbridge, Alberta, Canada - RJG_04 (v2) (version 2) | ecosystem: Host-associated > Mammals > Digestive system > Stomach > Rumen | place: Canada...
TTGATCACATTGGCTCTCAATATGGTAAGGATGGGAAAGATGTTAACTATTTTAAAATTGCTCCTCAAGCAATTAAGTCTTATAATGTTGATCCTGCTGTTGGATTTGCTTTAGGTACTAATATTGGTGGTAATATGCTAGAGTGTTATTACAACTATTATGACTATATGAATGTTAATGGCAAAGGAGTCTTGTCTGGGGTATTAAGTTTTTTTTTAAATAAAAATAAGAAGAAGACAGTTAGTAGGGAATTGTATGAGAAATCAAAACCTAGGTATATGATGTCAAGACGTGATTTTTTGGATAAAAGTTTTTTGGTGTGGTTGTTTTTGGTGCGTTCTGGAAATTGGAATATATATCATGATGTTGTATTGGAAGGGTTCGATATAGATAAAATAAAGTAAGGTACAAAGGACGTGTGGGATAATAGGTATATGTATTGTATTTCTTCTTGGTTGGGGGGGTAGAAACTGTTTTTTTAAAAATATAACATCATATAGTATTTTTATTTGTATATTTTTGATATAAAATTTTAAAGCAACATGAGAAAGAATATATATTTATTACTGGCTCCGTATGTTTTTTTTGTGACGTTTCTGTGTTGCTGTGATAATAATAACGTCAAGAATGAAAAAGTGCTGGAAGGTATTTCTCAGGACCTATTGAAGGAAACGTATCCTACTGATATTGTGGTGGGGAGTGTTGGTAAAAATACGCAACGATGTCTAGATTCTAAGTTAGGGCAAAAGGTCTTGAATTATTATTCCCCAGGAGGCGGTGTTGAAGAAAATGACAAGAAAGCGTTATTTAAATATTTAGATGGTGCATTGAAGCAACATTATTGTAATGACAATGGTGATGCAGCAAGGAAGAAGTTCTTAGATGATGTTTCCTCGGATGAGATGTACCAAGACATAAGGAAGGATGTGGCTACTTTTCTATTACAGCCCGAAATAGAAAAAATGATACAGGAGTTAGATGGTATTAAAATACCAAATTATGATATTAATAATACAATTTTGTATAATGAGCAGTTAGTAAAGATAAAGTCACAGTTACGTGCAAAAGTAAAAGAGTTCATTGTAACAACAAAGAAGAAATATGGTTTGGGTGTTGAGTCGGAAGAAGAATTAGATGCCATGATAAATGATGTTATCAATGGTGCAGAAAAATATAAGATTGAAGAAAAAAAAATAGATGAGAAAAAAGAAGAAGATAAGAAAGTAGAAGATAAGAAAGAAGAGGAGAAAAAAGTAGAAGAGGGAAAAGAAGAGCAGAAAAAAGAAGAGAAAAGAATCTCTCAAATAAGGTCGAGATATAAGGCCTCTACATTAGTTAATATTTTTGAAAAAATAGAAAAAGATAGGAAGAAAGCTGAAGAGGAAGCTAAGAAAAAAGCTGAAAAAGAAGAAGCTAAGAAAAAAGCTGAAGAAGAAGAAGCTAAGAAAAAAGCAGAAGAAGAAGAAGCTAAGAAAAAAGCAGAAGAAGAGAAAAAAGAGGAGAATGATGATTTGATGCGTATTGTTTTATGTAAACAAAATGTTGTGGGTGCTGATGTTAATGATAAGGAAAAATATAAGATAGAAGAGAAAAAAAAAGGAGATAATAAGGAAGGTATTATTTTAACACAAATAGTTGGTAACGACGGGAAAATAGATGGTGTTCAGGTTGTAAATAGCAATTATGATAAGAATGTTTATTATGCGGAATACGATTACTTACTACACGATGTATTTTTAAATAATTGTCGTAAAAATAATAATTTCATTTTAATTGGTTTAAATAATGTCGCATTAGGTGCTTACATGTTTTCATTGGTATGCATAGGTGTTGTAAGGTATTTAGTCTTGTGTTTTAAAGAGGATACGGAAGTAGGCGTAGAAGCATCATTTACAAATAGTGAAGCTACAGAAATAGAAATTTTAAGCTGTGGGAATAATATTACAAATATGCGTTGGATGTTTTATAACTGTAGGAAATTAACAGATCTTAATTTGTATAAATTAGATACTACTAAAGTTATAAATATGGAATCTATGTTTGCTAACTGTAAAAGTTTAAAAAGTCTAGATTTATCTAATTTTAAGACTAATAAAGTTAAAGATATGCGTTGGATGTTTGAGAACTGTAGTAGTTTAAAAAGTCTTAATTTATCTAATTTTAATACTAGTAATGTTATATATATGCAGGGTATGTTTGGGAACTGTAGTAGTTTAGAAAGTCTTAATTTATATAGTTTTGTTATTAAAGTAGATGCTAATATAATAAATATGTTTGATTCTATTTCTGCACAATTGAATATTAGACTTTCACCAAGTCTTCTTCGTAAGTTAAAAGACTTCGACAGAAGCGGTATTAATATAGTAGAAGCGAAAAAAGAAGTAAATATCATCTCTGGTAAAATCTATAGATGCTTTGTTAAGAAAAAAATAATAGAAGATATTGAAGAAGAAGAAGCAGAATCCATCGTTTTACGTAAGCAACAGGATGAGAATGTTAATGTTAATGTTGATGATAATGATAATGTAACATACGATATTAAAGAGTATAAAGGAGAGGTGGAAAAAGAAGGAGATATTGTTTTAACAAAAATAGACCCTGCCGGAAAAATAGATGGTCGCAATGTTGTGCATGAAAATCATAGTGGTAGCGTTTATTATGTACAATACGATGGCTCCATACACGATGTATTGGTAAATGGAAATAACAATGTCATTTTAAATGGTTTAGATGGTAAGCAATTGGATGCTTATGTGTTTTCATTGGTATTGGTAGATGGTGTGGTATATTTAATTTTGTGTTTTGATGCGAATACAAAAGAAGAATGTGGGTTATTTGCAGTGAGTGAAGCTATAGGAATAGGAATTTTAAGTTGCGGAAGTAATATAAAAAATATGGGTTATATGTTTAATGAATGCCAAGGATTGGTATTCGTAGATTTATCTGGGTTGAGTACTACTAATGTTACAAATATGAATTGGATGTTTAATAACTGTAGTAGTTTAACAAGTCTTAATTTATCTAATTTTAAGACTGATAACGTTACAAATATGAGTGAGATGTTTGCGGACTGTAGTAGTTTAACAAGTCTTAATTTATCTAATTTTGATACTAAAAACGTTACAAATATGGGTGAGATGTTTTTTAACTGTACCGGTTTAACAAGTCTAGATTTATCTAATTTTAATACTGAAAATGTCACAGATATGAGTTGGATGTTTTATGGATGTAGTAGTTTAACAACGCTTAATTTATCTAATTTTGTTACTAAAAACGTTACAAATATGGGTGGTATGTTTTATAAATGTAGGAAATTAACAGATCTTAATTTGTATAAATTAGATACTACTAAAGTTACAAATATGGAATCTATGTTTCATAACTGTGAAAGTTTAAAAAGTCTAGATTTAACTAATTTTAATACTTCGCAAGTTGAAAATATGAGTTATATGTTTTATAACTGTACTAGTTTAAAAGATTTAAATTTATCTAATTGGGATACTAGCGCAGTTACAAATATGAGTTATATGTTTGCTGGGTGTTCGTTTTTTAGTTCTTTAAGATGCGACAATTTTTCTCCTGCTTCACTTCAAAAAGCTATAGATCTTTTTACAGGAATTGTTTATGTCCAATGTTTTATGGTGTCTGGTGTGTTTTTAAATTTCTTAATACAACGAGGTAAAAGCTCTCTGGGAGAGGATTATATTAATGTCCAAGTGTCGTTATCGTGTGGTGATAGTGAAATGTTGAAGTATAGTGAAGAAAATATGCAAAAATATATATGTAAAGATCCTGTGATGAAGGAGGACATTGTTTATATGTGTGAGATTTATTGGGGAAAGAAAAATTTTGATAAAGACGGTAGTATTGGTAAACACTTGGATAGTCTTCCCTGTATTAAGAATATAATGCAATCCTATTGGCAAGGTGGTGATTATGAAAATAACAGGGTAATAGTACATAAGGAATTGTGGGATGTGTCTGAATTATTGAAAAAGTTATTAATTGTTATGTTGTTAAGGAATTTATATTGTAGCATGTCTACTAATAACGATTATAATTCTTTATTGAAACATGATATGCGTAACGATATCATAATGTGTGTTAACGGTATGAAATTAATAAACAATGGTAGTTATTGTAACGATGCCTATGTGGAATATTTGACAATGTTTTTGTATATGAAATTAAAAAATACACTTTGTTCCTTGTATGGTAATAACGTAATAGAAAATAACGATAAAAAGTTTGAAGAGAATAAAGAAGAAGAGAAAAAAGAAGCTAAGAAAAAAGCAGCAGCAGAAGAAGAAGAGAATAAAGAAGAAGAGCAAAACAAAAAGCTATTGAAAATACAAGCAAATTACAGAGGCTACATAAGTCGGCAGAAATTTAAAAAAGCAGCAGCAGAGAAAATTAAAAAAGAAAAGCAAAATAATGAGGAAGAAGAAAAGGAAGAAGAAGAAGAAGATGATGATAATCATATAAGCACATCTGTTAAAAAAAAGTTGAAAAAAAATAGCTTTTCGGACTTTCCAAATATTACAAATCAAGGTAGCTGTAAAAAATTGAAAGTAAAGAAGAAGAAAGTACAAAATAAAGAAATTAAAAAAGAAGCTAAGAAAAAAGCAGAAGAAGATAATAAAGAAGAAGAGAGAGACTTTTTAGATGATTTTATCAAAGAAGATGCTACTGCATTTTCCTTGCATGATGAAATTATATACAATTCCTATTTTTGTAATGATGTATATTTGCGTCATATTGGCTCTGATATAAATATTGATGATATACGTTCTTCTAGACAAAATAAGTCCAAGTTGAATACTGAGGGGACGTATATTATTGCTTTGGTGTTTGTTGGTGGCAAATGGTATCAGATTTACTGTAGGAATGCTAATAGCAAGCGTATACCTAAGGGAGGAGGTTATGTGGACAATCACATTGTCAGTTTTAACGATCAATATTACACTAACGATTATGTACTTAATAACTCTAATCAAAAACAAGATGATATTTCAAGTGCTCAAATGTTAGGGGAGGAGTATGGTGTCTATGGTTTATTTGGCGGTAGTACAGCTACCAGGATAGAGATATTACAGGTTGGTACTAAGGTCGAGGACATAGAAAACATGTTTAAAAATTGTGATAAGTTAGAGTTTTTAGATTTGTCCGGTTTTATATATTATGATGCTATATTAAAATTCACCAATATATTTTGTGGAGCGTTTTCTTTGGAAAAAGATATATTATTAAGAGCTAATGTCGGATTTATAAGTGTGAATTTGAACAATAACAACATAAGCATATCAAAAGACTCAAGTCGTCAAGTGAGAAGTGTGTTAGCAAACAAATCTTCTTATGCAATATGTGATTTAAAGATAAGGAGAACATACATTGACAACAAAGATGAGAATGTGTATGTAGGAGGAGGAAGTAATAAATTAATGATTATAAGTGCCAATAGAAGTAATAATTGCTCGTGTTATGTGAGTATTGGTGGAAAATATGTTAACGAAGAAGAAAATCTCACTAATAAAATAGTTGATGATAAGGTTCTTATAGTTTTGCCGGGAGGACAAAATAAAGATACTATAATTTTATCCTATGGTGAGATGACACAGGAGATAGAGTGTAAGGAATATAATTTTGATACATTTGTTAATGAAGATTTTGAGTCTATTGTAAAAGTATTTTGTATAAATTGTGTTAAGTCACGGGTAGGAAAGATAGGTTTTTATGAAATAAGTGATGATAGTTTGTGGGATAAGCTTGAGGATTATGAAGTGCATAATAATCCACAATACGATAGCGATCCTATAGTAAGTAAATCAAAAAAAAACTCCCGCATAAGACAGCATGTAGTCAGTAATAGAATACATAATAAGACACATATTTTAATACGTGCTAAATTATATGACGATGTGAAACAAGAGGAACGTCGTTATATTATATATTGTGAAAATGCGAATAGTGTTGTTGTTAATAGTAAAGTATTTGGTTTGTTCGAAGGTAGCAGAGCAGTAGAAATAAAGGTATTAAGTTGTGGAACAGATATAACGGATACAAGAAAGATGTTTTATAACTGTAAAAATTTAAAAATGCTAGATTTGAGTTGTCTTTTGTTATGGCATATGAATGATTATGTAGATATGTTTAAATATGTTTTTGGGGATGGTGATTTTCATTTTCAATTGGTTGGTGATAAAAAGAAATGTATTTTTATATTTAATACTACCTTGTTGGCTCCTGTTAATGATGTAAAAATATATTTAAATGTAGCCCCAGAATTTATTCACACTGAAAAAGAACATGCTAATGCTGGGAGGGTATTTGCGTATATGTTCATCTATGGCCAAGGGGATGAAAAAAACGAAAGAGTGTTGCATTGGGAAGTAAAATCTCCTGAAAAACGTATACCAAATGATATTGTATTAAGTATTCCAAGCCTTGGGGATGAGGGGAAAGAAGGTATAAAGTTAACGCCATATACACATTTTGAAGGTTCAGATAAAGTAAATGCGGAATTTAGTAAAAATACGTATTATGCTTTGTTGAAAGAAGGAGATGAGCTGTTGCATCACATCAGGGACGATGGGAATGGTGTGCATATGTTTTATCTTTCGAAAGATGGGGAGAGTGTACGTGTAGGGAATGATGGTGGACATATACTTGCCTTGGTTACTTATTATATTGATTCTAAAAAAGAAAAAGAAAAAGAAAATAAAGAAGGTAATGAAAGTGCTAGTATTTTGAATAGTTTGTTTTCGTTTCTTTCATCTTCTAAAGGCTCAGAGCCAGAGCTAAAGCCAAAAGTTGACAAATCTAAGATTAATTTGCTTATCTATTGTATAGGTGCTAATAGCAGGGTAGTGAAAGATGATGATAAAAACGGCTATAATGTTTCTTGTGTTGGTTTGTTCCAGGGTGGCGATGCTACAGAGATAAAAATTTTAAGTTGTGGGGATAATATTATAAATATGCGTAATATGTTTTATAACTGTAAAAGTTTAACAAGTTTAGATGTTTCTAATCTTAACACCAAGAACGTTAAAAATATGAGTGATATGTTTTTTAACTGTAGTAGTTTAGAAAGTTTAGATTTATCTAATTTTAATACTCGTAACGTTACAACTATGGAAAATATGTTTTCTAACTGTGAAAGTTTAAAAAGTATAGATTTATCTCATTTTAACACTATGAGTATTAAAAATGTGAAAGGTATGTTTAGGAAGTGTTCGAAGTTAATAAGGTTGAATTTATATAATTTTAATATTTGTAATCATAAGTTACTATATGACATGTTCGTAGGATGGGAAGGTGAGCAAGGTGTAGAGATTATTTGTTCTCATGAAATGAAGGCTTCTTTCGAGAAAATGTGTTATGAGATAGAAGATAAAAATAAAGATGAAGAAGCTAAGAAAAAAGAAGAAGAAAGAAAGAGAAAAGAAGAGGAAGAAAGGATTAAAAAAGAAGAAGAAGAAAGGAAGAGAAAAGAAGAAGAAGATAAAAAGAAAGCAGCAGCAGCAGAAGAAGAAGCTAAGAAGAAAGCAGCAGAAGCTAAGAAGAAAGAAATAAAAAAAAAGAGAAATTTTACTCTTGTAAAAAAAAGTAAAGACATGTGTCGTTATGATACGTCTCATATAGGTGGTGATGTGTGTAGTTTTAGTTTTTATAACAAAAACAAAGAAGGGAGATATAGTATGAAGCACAACACTATGAGTCCTAATATGACAGTGTCGATATATCGTGCGTCGAGAATTTGTAAAATTAAAATTGGAGCTAATATTTTCTATTTAGAGAGGGAAGATTGTCGAAGTGGTATATTTAAGAAAAAAATAGATGATAATGAATATGCTACCATCAAGCGTTTTTTTGATAATAATATTGTTAGCTGTGATATGATATGTGCTTTGGTAGTTGAGACTCTGGAGAATGGTGATAGGATACTTTTATTTATCCGATTCCGTGGTGAAAGTATGGAATTTGCATCTATTAGTAACCTTATTATTGAGGAAATAGAATTTTTAATATATACTCCAGTGAAGGAAGAATATATATGGCGTATGTTCTCAGAATATTATAAATCACTAAAAAATAGTTTGAAAAAAATATGTTTCAACTTATGTAATATGCAAGTTTCTGAAGATTTATGTAGTTTTTTATTATGTTTTTTTCAGGTAGGATTGGTGTCTTTAAAATGTAAATATAAAAAATGTGTAAATGAAAACTTTAAAATAGGGGTAGAACGTGAAAATGGAAACTTTATAATAGAGATAGAACGTGAAAATGAAAACTTTATAATAGAGATAGAACGTGAAAATGAAAACGTGAGTATTGATCATTTATTTAAATACATACAAAAATATAATGAGTATTTGTCTTGTTATAAACAAATGTCCGCAGTAGGTAACGTACAACAACAAAATAATAATGTTGGTAATAATGTAACTGTGCATATTACTGGTAATTTGTTACAATGTTACATTGATGGAAATGTTTTACTAATAGACAAATCTAATGATGATCTTGGTCAGGATGTTGTATCTATATTACCACAAGGTTCTATCGAGTATGATAGAATTTATACTGTGACAATGCATCCTGATTTTAATGAAGAAAATAAATTGAAGTGTTATTATATTGATAGTGTAAAATGTCGTCATGAGTCATGTGAGGTGCGCAATAAAATAAAAATAACGCAGAAATGCGATAATAAAGAAGGTGTTAATGAGGTGATTATTACATATAATGATGGCAATGAAGTTGTAGATGTTAATTTGCAAGATACGACGAAAGATGGCACGCAAGAGTTAATAGCACCTTATAGTACTGATAAAAATGTGTTTTTTGTGGAAATTAATAATAATAATAAAGGTCTTAAGAAGATCATAGACTACATTACCGAGAGCAATGAGGAGATTATATTGGAGAATAACAATGGTTATCTTTTTGCAATAGTGAATGTACGTCAAGTTGGTAATGTAGATAAGCGATATCTTGTTTATTATAAAAATGCTAATAGTATAAATGATAAAAAAGGTGGCTATTATTACGGTGTGTTCCAATGTAGCAGAGCTAACGAAATAAAAATAATACGTTGCGGGGATGGTATATTTAATATGCATAAAATGTTTGCTGACTGTACAAATTTACAAGTTTTAAATTTAGAGAAATTAAAAACTAAAAACGCTATAGATATGAGTTATATGTTCTATCGTTGTGAGTCGTTATCAGGTGAGTTACGATTAAATCACTTCATATCTAATCATGTTGTATATATGAGTTGGATGTTTGCTGGGTGTAAAAATTTAAGAAAAATAGATGTGTCTAGTTTTAATACTTCTAATGTTATAAATATGGCATATATGTTTTCAGGGTGTATTTATTTGACTGAAGTAAATGTCTCTGGTTTTAATACTCGTAATGTCACAGATATGAGTTGGATGTTTTATGACTGTATTAGTTTAGAAAAATTAGATTTATCTAATTTTAATACTACCCAAGTCACAAATATGGAAAAGATGTTCGCAGAGTGTACAAACTTAACATATTTGAACTTATCATATTTTGTTATTAACAATGTGAATAATGATGAAATGTTTAGTGATTGCTTTAAAGACGGATCCCGAGTAGAAATCATATGTCAGCGTTCTGTGTTAAGAGACATAGCAATGATATTAGATATTGGAGAGAATGATTACAATGTCATCATGCATAGTGTCGGAAATATAGCTATTGCGCAGAATGTAATAACATTTTCATTTTATAAAAAAGTTAAAGATAACGTAAGAGAAGATGATGGCGGAAATAAGGGTATGTTTTCTTCGTATAAATGTGATATTGTGAACCAAAATATTAACATGGGACTACATTATAGTGCCTATCGTCTGTTCTTAAGTGATAGTTTTGTTGGCCCTGTGTTGGAATATTATAATTTAATGAATGCTATGCAGAATAGTAAGTTGTCTTCTTATATCTATGCGAATATTAAGGCATAAAGGAGATGTTATATTTTTATGTAACTATTTTTTTAAAAATATAACATCATATAATATTTTGATTCGTATATATGTGATATAGAATTATAAAGTAACATGAGAAAGAATATTTATTTATTATTGTTTTCGTATGTTTTCTTTGTGACGTTTCTTTACGGCTGTGGTGGAAGTGATGATAAAGTCGACGTTAGCAAAATAATGATGTGCAAGCCGGAAAGAGATGACGTCATTGACAAGGTGGTTGATGCCACTTCTGATACTCTGGTAGATGATTTTCCGAGTTTCGTTGAGACTCTGCCTGATGGAGAAGTGAAGAATATATCCAAGCATTATATTGGGAAATCTAAAGAGCCTTTTCCTGCTGTAAATAGTTTAAGGAATTTTGTTAATAGTTTTGTTAAGTCTTCACAGCGTAATATTTCTGGTGTGAAAAAAGGACTCATGAATACGATATCTTCTGATCCGTTGTTTATGAAAACAAAAAATGACTTTAAGAATTTTCAGAAGAAGAAAGAAGTTGGGCAATTACAAAAGAGCATAAAGGATAACATGTACAAAATACATTTAGCCGGTAATGACACAACTGGTGAGGCAGTGAAAACGTTATTACATGATATTACTGAGAAGAACGATCTTGTAAAGAATATACGATCTAATAGGTTTTTAAGATGTAAATATGATGAAGTTATTGATGATATATCTTCGGGGAAGTTTGTAACAGATAAGGGAGCTTATTCTGGGGAAGAAAGCATAAGTGGCTATGTATCACATACTAAAAGAGAAGATAACGTAGATAATATATTGAAGTATGGAAAACAATATAATGAAGGTATTGATGTTTATCCAAAACGTTATAGCGATAACGTAAAAGCATATAAGGACGCTAGTTTGGTGCAGGCTAAGACTGTGGACGTTGAAGTTAGTAAGGATTCGTTTAAAGTAAATGGTGTCTTTCGTTTAGGTTCATCATCTGGTAGTTGTAAAGATATCGTAAATAAAAATTATTCTCAGGGTGGTAATTTGTTGTTTTATGATTTTAACGATGAGGAAGAGAAGGATTTTAATGTGTTAAAGTTGCTAAAAGACTGTAAATCTGTAAACGTTAAAGATATATATTCTGTAAAAGTGGAGGATGAAGATAAAAAATATAGTTCAAACATTGAGGATGAAAATAAAAAATCTAGTTCAAGCAGTGAAGATGAAGCTTTTAGTTTCAGCAGTGAAAATGAATGTAGTTCAGAAATTAAATGTGCTGAAGAGAAAGATGATAGTTCAGAAATTAAAGTCGAAAGTAAAGATAAAGATTCTGATGCACACGTTTTGGCATTGGTATGTGTATGTAAGCCAGCAGTATTAAATACTGAAGAAGAGGTCGTAGATAATCATGATGATAGTGGTGGTAATTTAAAATATTCCCTTGTTTATTGTAGGAATGCTAATATTAATGATCTTGGGTTGTTTGCAAATAGTAATGCTGCAAGGATAAGAATCTTAAGCTGTGGGAATAATATTACAAATATGAGTTATATGTTTGCTGGGTGTAGTAGTTTAACAATTCTAGATTTATCTAATTTTAATACTAAAAACGTTACAAATATGCGTGAGATGTTGAAGAACTGTTTTAATTTAACAAATTTAGATTTTTCTAATTTTAATACTAGTAAAGTTACAGATATGAGTTATATGTTTTATGACTGTATTAGTTTAGGAAGTCTTAATTTATCTAAATTTAACACTGAAAACGTTGAAAATATGCGTGAGATGTTTCAGGGCTGTAGTAGTTTAACAAGTCTTAATTTATCTAATTTTAATACTAATAAAGTTATATATATGAGTAATATGTTTTCTGGCTGTAGTAGTTTAATAGAATTAGATTTATCTAATTTTAATACTGAACAAGTTACAGATATGCGTAATATGTTTTCGAAATGTAGTAGCTTAAAAGAGTTAGATTTATCTAACTTTAATACTAGTAATGTTACAAATATGAGTGAGATGTTTTTAAACTGTACCGGTTTAACAAGTCTTAATTTATCTAATTTTAATACTCGCAGCGTTGATGATGTATGGTGTCTAAATTGTATGTTTTCTGGATGTACAAGTTTAAGTAAATTGAATTTATCTCTTTTTGACGTTTCCAAATTTAACGATCATAACGATAATGGATATATAAAATTTATGTTTGTAGGTGTTAATAATAGTGGTTGTGAGATTATATGTTCATCGTCACTTCTTTTATTGCTGCAAGAAGTATATAAGGATCAGGTGGGTGATATTGTGACGGAAGTTAAAAAGGTGATGTCTTCTTGTGTTGGTGGTAATGACTCTAGTCAATTGTGTGTTGTGAGATGTGATACTGTGGTGCCTGGTGATGGGGTATATAGTTGTATTTTTAAAAAACCACAAAATGAAGATAAAAAAGTAGAAGAAGAGAAAGTTAATGCAGAATATATCGTTTTACGTAAGCAACAGGATGAGAATGTTAATGATAATGTTAATGTTAATGTAATATACGATATTAAAGAGTATAAAGAAGAGGTGAAAAAAGAAGGAGATATTGTTTTAACAAAAATAGGCCCTGCCGGGAAAATAAATGGTCGTAATGTTGTTAATGAAAAGTATAATAGTAGCGTTTATTATGTAAAATACGATGGCTTCATACACGATGTATTGGTAAAGTATTGCCGTGGAAATAACAATGTCATTTTAAATGGTTTAGATGGTAATCAATTGGATGCTTACATGTTTTTATTGGTATCTGTAGGTAATATAGAGTATTTAATTTTGTGTGAAGATGCCAATAGTAAGCTCTTCTGTAATGGTTTTTATGACGGTTTATTTGAAAAGAGTGAAGCTACAGCAATAGAAATATTAACTTGTGGAAGTAATATTACTAATATGAATCGTATGTTTTCTAGTTGCGAAAGTTTGGTGTTTGTAGATTTATTTGGGTTGAGTACTAATAACGTTACAAATATGAGTTGGATGTTTAATAAATGTAGTAGTTTAACAAGTCTTAATTTATCTGAATTTAATACTGCAAAAGTTACAAATATGCGTGGTATGTTTTATAACTGTAGTAGTTTAACAAGTCTAGATATATCTAATTTTAATACTGTAAAAGTTACTAATATGAGTTGGATGTTTATTAACTGTAGTAGTTTAACAAATTTAGATCTTTCTAATTTTAATATTAGTAACGTCACAGATATGCGTGAGATGTTTAATGTTTTTTCTTCACAATGTAAGATTATATGTTCATCAAATCTTCTTAATAAGTTAAACACAGAAGGTAACGTTGGTTTGGACTTTGTAGCAGGTGTTGTGCCAGGACGTATCGTGGATGGGAGAGTATATGAATGTTCTGTTGTGGGGAAAGCTGTTAATGGGGTAAAAGTGAATTTTGAGGGGAAAATAGTTTTATGTAAGCAGCAGCTTTTGGGTGGTGGAAATGTAATATGTTGTAATATTAAAAAGTATAAAGGGGAAGAGAAGAATGAAGGGAATAAAGAACAAGAAAACATTGTTTTAACGCGAATAGGTAATGACGGGAAAATAGATGGCTGCTATGTTGTAGGTTCACATCATAGTAATAGAGTTTATTATGTAAAATACGATAAGACTCGCCATGGTGCATTTGTAAGGGGTTTGATGGGGGCGAATGAGGTTATTTTAAATGGTTTTGGTGGTCAGCAATTGGATGCTTATGTGTTTTCATTGGTATCTGTAGGTAATGCGAAATATTTAATTTTGTGTCTTGATGCTAATAGTATAGAGGTAAAGAAAAATGGTAATAGCTATATTCATGGTTTATTCCAAGGTAGTGAAGTTACGGTAGCATTGTGTTTAAGTTGTGGGAATAATATTACAAATATGGGATATATGTTTTCTGGGTGTAGTAGTTTAGAAAGTCTAGACTTATCTAATTTTGTTACTAGCGCAGTTACAAATATGCGATATATGTTTTTTATCTGTTATAGTTTAACAAGTCTTAATTTATCTAAATTTAATACTAGTAAAGTTACAAAAATGAGTAATATGTTTGCTGACTGTAGAAGTTTAACAAGTCTTAATTTATCTAATTGGGATACTACTAATGTTAAAGATATGCGTTGTATGTTTTATGAATGTAGTAGTTTAGAAAGTCTAGATTTATCTAATTTTGATACTAGTAAAGTTATTGATATGAGTTATATGTTTTATAAGTGTAGTAGTTTAAAAAGTTTAAATATATCTAAATTTGTTATTAAAGTAGGTTCTAATATAATAAATATGTTTGGTTCTATTTCTAAACAATTGAATATTATATTTTCACCAAGTCTTCTTCGTAAGTTAAATGTTGTCCAAAACAGCGGTATTAATATACAAAAGGAAGAAGAGAATAAAGAAGAAGAGAAAAAAGAAGAAGATATCGATGATGATAAAATCTATAAATGTTTTGTTGATAACGGGAAAATAGCAATAGATAAAATATTGGAATATAATAATGCAGAAGAAGAGCTAGTTAATGAGGAAGTGAAAGAGGGTGTAGAATGTGTTGTTTTACGTAAACAACAGGGTGAGGATGTTAATGGTGAGGTAACATACGATATTAAAGGGTATAAAGAAGAAGAGAAAAAAGAGGGAGATATTGTTTTAACGCTAATAGGGGCTGACGGGAAAATAGGGGATTGTAATGTTGTGCATAAAAAGTATAGTGGTAGCGTTTATTATGCAAAATACGATGGCTCCATACACGATGTATTGGTAAATAAGTGTTTGCTTGGATATAATAATATCATTTTACGTGATTTAGTTAAAAACCAGTTTGGTACTTATGTGTTTTCGTTTGTATATGTAGGTGGTGTATGGTATTTAATTTTGTGTTTTGACGCGAATGGTATAGATGAAAAAGTGAAAAATGTGAGTAAATTTTATGGTTTATTTAAAGGGAGTAATGCTGCAAGGATAAGAATCTTAAGCTGTGGGGATAATATTACAAATATGAGTTATATGTTTCAGGACTGTACCGGTTTAACAAGTCTAGATTTATCTAATTTTAATACTGAACAAGTTACAAATATGCGTGAGATGTTTCAGAAATGTAGTAGTTTAGAAAAATTAGATTTATCTAATTTTAATACTGCTAACGTTACAAATATGCGTGCTATGTTTGCTAACTGTAGTAGTTTAAAAGAATTAGATTTATCTAGTTTTAAGACTGAACAAGTTACAAATATGAGTAATATGTTTTATAACTGTAGTAGTTTAACAAGTCTAGATTTAAAGAATTTTAATACTAATAAAGTTAAAGATATGAGTTATATGTTTAAGAAATGTAGTAGCTTAAAAAAATTAGATATATCTAGTTTTGATACTGAAAATGTTGAAAGTATGTATTGTATGTTTGCTAACTGTAGTAGTTTAACAAGTCTAGATTTATCTAATTTTGTTATTCAAGTAGATGCTAATATAATAAATATGTTTGATTCTATTTCTGCACAATTGAATATTATATTTTCACCAAGTCTTCTGCGTAAGTTAAAAAATGTCAAAAACAGCGGTATTAATATACAAAAGGAAGAAGAGAATAAAGAAGAAGAGAAAAAAGAAGAAGATATCGATAATGGTAAAATCTATAGATGTTTTGTTAACAACGGGAAAATAGAAGATATATTAGAAGAAGAGAAAAAAGAGGGAGTGAAAGCTGGTGTAGAAAGTATTGTCTTACGTAAGCAACAGTTTATTGGTTCTAATGGTGAGGTAATATATGATATTAAAGAAGAGAAAGAAGAAAATAAAAAAGAGGGAGATATTGTTTTAACGCTAATAGGGGCTGACGGGAAAATAGATGGCCGCTATGTTGTAGGTTCACATCATAGTAATAGAGTTTATTATGTAAAATACGATGTGAACTTACATAATGTATTTGTAAATAATTATTTCTTTGGACGAAGTAGGATAATTTTAAATGGTTTTGATGGTCGGCGATTGGATGCTTATATGCTTTCATTGGTATCTGTAGGTGGTGAGACATATTTAATTTTGTGTTTTGATGCTAATAGTATAGTAGTGAAGGATGCTTGTTTTGGGTTATTTAATTATAGCCAAGCTACAAAGATAGAAATCTTAAGCTGCGGAAGTAATATAATAAATATGAGTGGTATGTTTCAGGACTGTATTGGTTTAACAAGTCTAGATTTATCTAAATTTAATACTAGTAACGTTATAAATATGAGGAATATGTTTGCTGACTGTATTGGTTTAACAAGTCTAGATGTGTCTAGTTTTAATACTTCTAATGTTATAAATATGGCATATATGTTTTCTAAATGTAGCAGTTTAAAAAGTCTTAATTTATCTAATTTTAAGACTGCAAAAGTTACTAATATGAATTGTATGTTTAATACCTGTTTTAGTTTAACAAATTTAGATCTTTCTAATTTTAATACTAAAAACGTTACAAATATGCAGGGTATGTTTTATAAATGTAGTAGTTTAAAAAGTCTTAATTTATCTAATTTTAATACTAGTGAAGATACAGATGTGGGAAAGATGTTTTATGGGTTTTTTTCACGATGTGACATAATATGCTCATCAAATCTTTTAATTAAGTTAAGAGACCAAAAAGACGTGGATGCTGGAGAAAAATGTGTGGATTTTTCTAAAATAGGAGATGACGTTTGTAATTTAAAATGTAAATGTTTTGTTTTCAACAATATGGCTTCAGTGATGAGATGTATTGTCTTATGTAGTGAAAATAATGATGGTATAGTGTATAGAACAGAAGTGTCAAAGCTTGAAGAAGAAGAGAAGAAAGAGGACCATAAAAAAGAAGAGAAGAATGAAGAGCAAGAAAACATTGTTTTAACGCAAGTATGTCCTGACGGGAAAATAGATGGGGTCAAGATTGTAGGTGAAAAGCATAGTAATAGAGTTTATTATGTAAAATACGATTTACATTATGACGCTTTTGTAAAAGATTTGTGTAAAAAAGATACGATCACTTTAAAGAACCTATCAGGTGAAGATATCTCAGCTTTTATGTTTTCATTGGTATATGTAAACGGTATAGCATATTTGATTTTGTGTTTGGACGCTAATAGTATAGTAGTGAGGAATGAGTGTTTTGGTTTATTTGAAAAGAGTGCACCTGAAGCAATAAAAGTTTTAATTTGCGGTGACAATATAAAAGATATGAGTTGTATGTTTTATCTCTGTAGTAGTTTAACAAGTCTTAATTTATCTAAATTTAAGACTAATAAAGTTACAAAGGTGTGTGCTATGTTTTATAAGTGTAGTAGTTTAACAATTCTAGATTTATCTAATTTTAAGACTACTAACGTTACCAATATGCAAAATATGTTTTATAACTGTAGTAGTTTAAAAAGTCTTAATTTATCTAATTTTGTTACTGATAAAGTTACAGATATGAGTTATATGTTTGATAACTGTAGTAGTTTAACAAGTCTTAATTTATCTAATTTTAATACTGCGCAAGTTACAGATATGCGATATATGTTTTCTTGGTGTAGTAGTTTAAAATTTCTTAATTTATCTAATTTTGATACTACTACAGTTATGGGTATGTATGGTATGTTTTTAAACCTTTCTTCAGGATGTGATATTATATGTTCATCAAATCTTTTAAATAAGTTAAAAAAAACATTGCATGTTGGTAAGGACTTTGGAAGAGTAAGTAATATAGTAAAAATCGAGGATGGTAAAAGATATAAATGTTCTGTTGCTAATGAATCTGTTTCAGTAGCAGTTTTTGAAGAAAAGAAAGATGATGGTAAGTTAAATGTAGTTGTAGAAGACGTTGATAGTAATAACGTGAATTTGTACATTAAGTGTCGGGAAAAGATGACTACTAAATTGGTGAAGGTATCAGCTAGTGATGATGTTGTTGGGGGGATTGTTAGTGATCATTTTGCGGAGAATTTATATTTCTGTGAATATGCTGGAGGCTGTAGGAATTTGATAGAATATTTATCGGGTAATTGTAGTGAGTATTCTGTTTATCGTAAAAAACGTGGTATTGCGGATGAGTATCCTGCTACAAAGTCTATTTTAGCGGTTGTAACTTTTACAACAGGTAATGATGGAGGAGTATTGCGTCAATATCTTATTTTTTATGATGGAGACAAGTATAACCATGTTGTAGGTGGTGAATTGTATGGTCTCTTCCATGGAAGTGGTTTTGATGAAATAGAGTTCCTGTATTGTGGGGAAGTGGGAATATCGTTATCTATCGAAAGCATGTTTTCGGGCTGTAATAAATTACGAAAGGTTGTCTTTGGTGATTTAGTGATTAGGGGTGATGACATGATGGTGAGAAGTTCTCTAGCTTTAATTTCAGAGATAAGCAATATAAAAGGAGTACGTATAAGTATGCCTATATGTCTTCTGAGACAGTATATGGTTTTAAATCATTCTACCATTGAAAATGGGGTTAGATTCGGTAAAGAGATTAATCGTTATGATTCTGGTAAAAAAACTGAGAATTCTTGCAAATTGACGATTAGCGATGTGGCACTGTCAGAAGATAAAATAGAAGAAATGAATAACATAAATCCTAATTATAGGTGTAATGTTTCTTTTGAGAATGGGAAAATTGTAGGTTTTGATCTTGATAATTATTATATTCTTGAACATTGCAATGTGAAAAGTGTCAATAAAAAAGTATTGAAGTTTGTGAACAATGATGGTATGCGAAACGTATATTATAAGAGTATGGAATTACGTTTTATAAAACCATATGAAGCAGAAAATGTAGTTGATAAAAGTGTAGTTGAAGATAATAAAGATGAAGTTGAAGGTAATAAAGATGAAGTTAAAGAAGAATATGTAATGGAGTTTAAACGAGAAGGTTTAGCTGGCATTGTTAATAATGAATATATTGAAAGTGTCGATGGAAGAGTATACCAACGTGATTATAAAAAAGAAGATTATGAGATGTTGACGGAAAATTATTTTAATAATGTAACATATCATATGTCTCCTTGGGAAAATGATACGGAAGACTACAACAGCCTACAATACATGACTAAGAGTTATATTATTGCTTTGGTGACTTTTGTTGGTAAGGGTAAAAAAGAAGAGAAGTGTTTTGTTTACTGTAGAGATGCTAATAGTATAAAAAAAGGCGATGAAGTTTTTGGTTTATTCCAGGATAGCAAAGCTACAAAAATAAAGATTTTACGTTGTGGTGATATCATCAATGCCATGAACATGTTCTCGGGGTGTGGGGATTTAATAGAGTTAGATGTATCTAATTTAAAGACTCATAAAGTTATAGATATGGGTTATATGTTTTATAACTGCTCTAAATTAACAAAATTAGATGTATCTAATTTTAAGACTACTAATGTTACAAATATGCGATATATGTTTTATAACTGTAATGGGTTACTGGAATTAGATTTGTCTAGTTTTAATACTTCTAACGTTACAGATATGCGTTATATGTTCGCAAGATGTAGTCGTTTACGTGAGTTAAGGTTGTCTCGTTTTATTACTAGTAAAGTTACAAATATGAGTGGGATGTTTAATTCGTGCGTAAGTTTGGTATTGTTAGATATATCTAATTTTCATTTTATTGAATCCTCAAATAAGAAAGACATCTTCTATCAATGCTTTAAACGTAACGATAACAATGATGTTGTGATATTGTGTAATTATACAATACGGCTTGTTTTTGAGTTATATAAGAATCTAAATCCTCCTTTCCAGATTTTCAGTAATATACTGGCAAAAGATGATGTAACAAAACAAGATAATTTAACAAAGATATACAATATGAAAGAGGGTTATGTATATAAGATCACTTTTAAAAAAGCTAATGTCGCACCATTGGGTAATGTACAAAATAATAATATTAATGACAATAATATCCAAATGGGTGGTTTTGGAAATATTGTTGATAATGATATAGCTCCACAAGGTGTTAATGATATTATACCTTATCCTGGAAATAAAGTTGTGGGAGGGGGTAATAATGTCCATGGTAATAATGTTTCTGAACTAGATGTTAATGATAATATAACATTGCGAATAGACACTATATCTTTTCACAGGGATGATGATACGAGGTTATCTTTAGCTTTAAAGGAGAAGATAATTACTACGTTGTTACTTCAGACGGTTTTTTGCTTAGATAGATTAGAATACATGTATAATAATTTATACAGTGAGGAATACCTTTACCTTTTGCCTCAGATAATACAGTTAGTTGATAATGACGACATGAGTAATTATTCCTACGATGATTATGTTGCTGTGTTGATTTATCTTCTTAATAAGCCATTCGGGAGAGTATTAGATCAAGAAAATATGTCTTTAGTTGATATTATGAACAATAAATATAGAGAAAATAATTCCTATGGTGAATTATCAGGTAACAATCGTTCATATGACGAGAGCTACTTAGAGAATGATGGTGAGTGGTGTGATGTTTATGGTAGGAGATTTATAAATTTAAACAATATAAAAGGTGATGAATTTGTTAATATAGTCAAACGTAACGTTGGTGATGGTGGAAAGCCAATACATGAAATATATATTAGCCTTGTAGAAGATGAAAAAGATGATAATTGTCGTTATTTTATTGATAATGTTAAGAAAAGCAATCAGCAAAGCGACAAGGAAATATTGGCGTATGTGGAGAGGACTTTTGAAAAAAAAATAGATGAAGATAGAAGTGAATGTATTATAGTAAAATGTTTTATTTATTGTCCAGAGGCTAGTAGTATAGAGTATGAAGGTAAATTTTATGGTTTATTTAAGTATAGTGAAGCTACAAAGATAGAAATCTTAAGTTGTGGTTATAACCTGAGGAATATTTTTTATATGTTTGCTAATTGCTCACAATTAGCAAAGCTGGACTTAAGTGAGATGGTATTATGCCCAGTGAATTCATTTGATTATTGCATTAATTGTGGAAATATATTGCTTGGTACTTTCCAGAGTGATGATCCTGATGAAGTTTTTGTTGGGGAAATGCGAATTAATGCCGGGTTGCTGAAGACGTTTATAGACAATCAAATAGTATTATACCCTGCAGATAAGAATAGTATTGTAATTGATATTATATGTAACAGTAAGAATAGATTCCGAGTTTATCGATATGATGTGAAGTATAGTTACGATATTGATAAATTATTTGTGTATGATAAGAATAAGACAGATGACAAGAATAAGGAGGAAGATGAAGAAGTAGAAGATGATGATAATCTTTCTGGTTGGGATAATAAAATAATAAAAAAAGATGAAAAAGATAAAAAAACAAAAGGAGTATCTATAAATGTTAATTTGGATGGTCAATTATACGATAAAGATACTGGTCAGGGTTATATAATAATTCGCGACAGTGATAATGTAGGTAATGATAACATTATAATAGAATATGGTATAGACGAAGACGATAATCTTATGTCTTCTGTTGAGTTATCTTCAGTTTCGAATAAATATTATAATACTGACAGTATACACCAAAGGGTTAATAAAGCGAAATTGCCAAAAGGTTTGATGTGCTCTTTAGAATTGTCGGCGAGTACATATTATGTTGAACTTGACGGAAAACTGAATGAGTTTGTTGCTTTTTTAAAAAAACATTCACAATGTAAGGTCGGATGTAGTATTACTAAGCTAGAACAGTATGATGAGAAAAATAATGAAAATAAACGTATGGATGGCAAATTTGAACGTAACGATTTACAAACTTATGTGTTTGCTGTAGTAAAATGCGGTAACGTACAATATTTGATCTGCTATATAGATGATAATTCTACCACTAAAGTAAAAGCAGGTTTATTTCAAGATATTGAAGCTACAGAAATAGAAATCTTAAGCTGTGGGAATGAAGTTACAGATATGAGTAATATGTTTAGGAACTGTAGTAGTTTAACAAGCCTTAATTTATCTAATTTTAATACTGATAACGTTACAAATATGGGTTATATGTTTTATAACTGTACTAGTTTAACAAGTCTTAATTTATCTAATTTTAATACTGCTAACGTTACAGATATGAGTAATATGTTTGCTAACTGTAGTAGTTTAACAAGTATAGATTTATCTAATTTTGTTACTAAAAACGTTACATATATGGGTGGTATGTTTCATAACTGTAGTAGTTTAACAAGCCTTAATCTATCTAGTTTTGATACTGAAAACGTTATAAATATATGTGGTAT
>Ga0310695_10005458_pt1 | contig 22166 bp, 23 predicted proteins | sample RumenRJG_04DNA_FD_203882 | JGI IMG/M metagenome (GOLD analysis project Ga0310695, IMG submission 203882) | Bovine rumen microbial communities from Lethbridge, Alberta, Canada - RJG_04 (v2) (version 2) | ecosystem: Host-associated > Mammals > Digestive system > Stomach > Rumen | place: Canada...
TCTTTAAGATTGTCGGCTACTCGCAGGAACGCGCCGAAAAGGCCTTTGGCTTTTTGGTCCAAGCCTTTAAGTTTGGCGCTCCGCCGCACGGTGGAATCGCTCCCGGCCTTGACCGCCTTGTAATGCTGATGCGCCACGAGGAAAGCATCCACGAAGTCATCGCCTTCCCCAAGAACAACCTTGCGGCAAGTCCTATGGACGAGTGTCCGTCGCCGGTAGACGAGCAGCAGCTTAAAGATTTGCACATCGTCGTGACAGAGAAAGAAGAGTAGGACAAAAAGGCGGCGGCTATGCAAGACTACAAAAAAGAATTCATCGACTTTATGCTTGAGTGCCAAGTGCTCAAGTTTGGAAGCTTTACGTTAAAGAGCGGACGCCATTCGCCGTTCTTTATGAACGCCGGCGCTTACGTTACCGGAAGTCAGTTGCGCCGTTTGGGCCAATACTACGCCAAGGCGATTCACGAAAACTTTGGCGACGACTTTGACGTTTTGTTTGGCCCGGCCTACAAGGGAATTCCTTTGAGCGTCGCCACTGCGATCGCCTACAGCGAATTGTATGGAAAAGAAGTTCGCTATTCCGCCAACCGCAAGGAAGTAAAGGACCACGGCGACGCGGGCATTTTGCTTGGAAGCCCCTTAAAGGACGGCGACCGCGTCGTCATCATCGAAGACGTCACCACAAGCGGCGCTTCGATTGAAGAGACGTTCCCTATAATAAAGGCGCAAGGCGACATTAAAATCGTCGGCGAAATCGTTTCGCTCAACCGAATGGAAAAAGCCAAGGACTCCGACAAGTCCGCGCTTGACGTCATAAGCCAAAAGTACGGATTCAAGACCGCCGCCATCGTCACGATGGACGACGTAATCGAATCCCTTTGGAAAGCGGACGGAAGCGGAGCCATTTCCAACGACATCAAAAAAGAATTGGACGAATATTATTTGCAATGGGGGGCAAAATGAAAAGATTTGCTTTATTGTTCGCTGTTTTGTCGTTTGCGGTTCTTCCGCTTGCGGCCCAAAAGCTTGGAAGCCAAAGCGTTCAAAATACGCTTTGGTCTGGATTTGGCTTGCCTGATGTTGACGATGACGGCAATGCTAAAGATGACAATTTTACTTTTGCAGGAATCACCGACACAGTTCAGGCTCGTGTTGATGTGAGCAAGTTCACTATGGACGGAATGCTTTCTTGGAGCGCTTTTCCAAATTTATCAGGAAGTCCGTGCAACAGCTTTTCGGTCAGAAATGGATATGATTTTCCTGACCGCGCTTTGACGCAGTTTTTGTTCTTGGGCGAAAAGAGGGAAACCGCTCCGTTTTATATAAACTTCATTGTACATCCGTTAGACGGTTTTGACGCTGGAATGGGAACAAAAATGGGTTGGTCAGTTGGACCCGAGCCTTATACAGACGGTTTGCCTTGGCTTCCGCTTAGCCATGTGGTCCAAGGCGATTTGTCAAGAGGCGCGCCTGATGCGGGAGATGTCAGAGGATTCATTAAATACGGAAATTACTATGCTGACCACGCTTTGGGAGCGCGCTACAAGTATAAGGATCTTTTTATTGTAGGCGCCGGAATCGACAGCGAATCCAAAATTGGAGATGGCGCGGACGGCCTTAAGGCGAATGTCGGCTTCCAAATCAAGCCCATTGACTTTCTTTTGCTCGCGGTCGCGTACCAAAACATTTTCATAAAAGATGGAAATCTTTACACAGGAGCAAGCATATTTATCAACGACAATTTTAAGATTGACGCTTGGTTTGGTCTTGACGGAATTGGCATAAAAGAAAGCTCCGCTTTAAGCTACAAAAAAATGTGGGGAACTGGCGCCGCGGTATTTATAAAGTTTGGAAAGCTTCCTCTTTGGATTAGACCCGAAGCGGGCTTTTCTAAATACATTGATTCAGATTACACCAACGCTTTTTATGTTGGCGGCCGCGTCAATTGGGACATTACAGAGCGAATGCACTTGGGAGCCTGGTCTTCAGCTGCGTGGGGCGCGGAAGACAAGAGATGGAAAGACTCCTCCGCGACAAAAGATTATAACGGCGGATTTGTATGGAACATTCGCCCCGACTTTACATTTGACGTAAACGATCGACATTCGGTTACAGCGTCGTTTGAATATGAGGTAAAAAAAGTTCCAAACGGAGACACCCGCAACAAGTATGTTTTTGGCTTCTTCTGGAAATACAATCGCGCCTTCTAAAAATTTTGGAAAAAAATATCAGGAAATTCTATGCAAGGAATTTCCTGGTTTTCTCAAAAAATATCTCGACCTAAAAATTTTGGAGCGGTTAAAGGGCATAGGCCTTTTGTGCGGAACGGATTGGACGCCGCTCTTCCATAACCGCTTTTATTATTCGCGCTACGACCATTCCCTAAACTGTGCTTTGATTGTGTGGAATTGGACGCGCGACAAAAAAAAGACATTGGCCGCGCTCTTTCACGACGTTTCCACCCCGGCCTTTAGCCATGTGATCGACTTTAAAAACGGCGACGCCCTTACGCAAGAATCCACCGAAGACAAAAACGCCGCGATGATTTTGGCCGACGAGGACTTGGCCGTCGCTCTGGCCCAAGACGGATTGGCCGCCGGCGACGTTTGCGACTACCACAAGTTTTCGATTTGCGACAACGAAGTTCCCCAGCTAAGCGCCGACCGTCTTGAATACATGTTTCCAAGCGGCGCCGCCTTGGAAGGCTGGTTTAGCCTGCGCGCCGTCAAGCGCTTTTACGCCGACTTGTTTGTGGCAAAGGACGAGCGCGGCCGCGACGAGTTTGCCTTTAAGACAAAAAAAATCGCGCTTGATTATTTTAGACGCATTCTAAAAATCGGATATTTTTTACAGCGCAACAAGGACAAGATTGCGATGGAACTTATGGCGCGCGTAGTGGACGCTGCCATAAAGTGCGGCGCCCTCCGCGAAGAAGAATTGTGGCTCTTAAGCGAGCGCGAGATAATCCAACGCTGGGACGCGCTTTTGCGCGAAGCGGAAGACGAGCGCAAAATGAAAGCCGGCCCGCAATCGGTGGAGGCCGCCGCCTTCTTGGTCAGCGAAAAATCTAGCGCAATGCCCAAAAATAATGGTCAACAAAAATCGAACGAGGCGCGCGACTTTTTGCGCCTTTACAAAACTTACCGAACTATGAAAAAAGTATGCGGCGCATCCGCTCCGCTAGACGGATATTTTTGCGTCCAGCTTGCCGTAAAGCGCCGCTGGATAAACCCGCTGGTGGCCGCTGACAGTCTTGGTCTTGCGAACGATTCCGGCGCAAAAGTTCAAACGGTCGCAAGCCTAGGAGCGAATGAGGCGGCCCGCCGTATCTGCGACGTATCCGCGCGCGCAAAAAAAGCCGCCGAAAAATTTTTGGCCTACAACGACACGCCTTACGCTTGCGTAAAACTTGCGCAGTAGTAATGGCAACAAACCCTAAAACGCGCTATAGTGCAAATACAATATTTTAATGCATCGAGGAAAAAAATGAAACGAATTAAAGTAATGGTTGTTGTCGCCGCCGCGACATTCGCTTTGGCGGCTTGTTCCAAAAGTTCCGCCCAGGCAAACGGCAAGGACATGATCAAGGTGGAGGGCGCGACAATCGTCGGCAAAGAAAAGGTTGTTGACAGCGTGTTCGCCAGCGGCGACGACAATGGCGGCGTGTTCATCAGCGGCCGAACCGTGACGCTTAGCGACTTTTATATGTGCGACCACGAGGTCACTCAGGACGAATACATGGCCATCATGGGAGCCAACCCCAGCTTCTATGACGGAACTGAGGGCGAAAAGGCGACTCCAAAAGGAGAAAAGCAAGGCGACCGTCCTGTTGATTGTGTGTCTTGGTTTGACGCGATTTGCTACTGCAACAAAAGAAGCCTTGCCGAAAATTTGACTCCCTGTTACAGCGTGGACGGAAAGACCAACCCTGACGACTGGGGATACGTTCCGCACAAAAAAAATAAGATAAGCGGAAAAATAACCTGCGACTTGTCCGTAAATGGCTACCGCTTGCCAACAGAGGCTGAATGGGAATACGCGGCATTTGGCGGAAAGAACGGCCTTGAAAACCCCACGATCTATGCGGGAACCAGTGACTTCAAGCAACTTAAAAAATACGCTTGGTGTGATTGGGAGGAGGTTGACACTTTGAACATCGAAAATCATAGCGGCAGCAATAATGTTCCCCACGCTGTCAAGACAAAAGCCAAGAACGGCCTTGGCCTTTATGACATGAGTGGAAACGTTTTTGAGTGGTGCTGGGATAAGTTCTACACAAGCGTGACAGCTGGAGACGGAGGAAAAAACAGCGTGACAAACCCGCTCGGTTCCGAGTTGGGGTGGATGCGCGTCATTCGTGGCGGCGATGCGGAATCTTTTGGTAAAGGCTGCACGTGTTTTCATCGATACATGAGCGCCCCTGCCAATAACAACCAAGGGATGGGCTTTCGTGTGGCCCGCTCATTCATGAGCGATTAGCGCTTTCGCTCTTGCCCCTCGTCCCCCTTTGCATTACAATACCCTCTATGCAACTTTACATCATTAGGCATGGGCAGACTGTTTGGAACGCGGCCGGAAAATTGCAGGGCCGCACTGACATAGAGTTAAACCAAAACGGAATCGACGCGGCAAAAGATTTGGGCCGTCGCTTGCAAGGCGTTCACTTTGATAAAATATTTTCCTCTCCTTTAAAGCGCGCTGTTCATACCGCGGAACTCATTCGCGGCTCCGACGATTCAACATTGCGCGACGTTCCAATCCAAACCGACCAGCGCTTGATAGAAATGTCATTTGGAATAGGCGAGGGCCGCTTGTGCGACGAATGGTTTGCTCCGCAAAGCCCCTACAGGTTTTTCTTTACCGAGCCAGAAAAATTTCCACGGCCGCCGCAGGGCGAAAGCTTTGAGGACGTCATGGCGCGCACAAAAAATTTTGTCCAAGAAATAATCGAGCCGCTTTACGGTCATGCGGAACGCCTTATGATTGTGGCGCATGGAGCCTTGAACAAGGGAATTATGTGCTACTTGCAAAATCACGGCGTGGAAGATTATTGGCTTAACGGCTTGCAGGAAAATTGCCAGGCCAGCGTCTTTGACTACGACGGCGCGTCTTGGAAAACGATTGTCGCCTGAAGGAAAAAAACGCCGCCCCAAACGGAGCGGCGTTTGTCGTTAAGACGGAGCGTTATTAGCGCTTCTTGGCGGCCTTTTTGGCTGTCTTCTTAACGGGCTTTTTGGCGGCCGTCTTCTTTACGGGCTTCTTAGTCGCCTTTTTTGCTGTTGTCTTCTTTACGGGCTTTTTAACCGCCTTCTTTGTTGTCTTCTTAACGGGCTTCTTTACCGCTTTCTTTGTTGTCTTTTTGGCGGCTGTCTTCTTTGCCGGCTTTTTTACAGACTTCTTTGCGGCTGTTTTTTTGGCGGGCTTTTTGGCCGCTTTCTTTGTTGTTTTCTTGGCTGTCTTTTTGGCGGCCGGTTTTTTTGCCGCGGGCTTCTTTTCGGCTACAGCCTTGTCTTCGATTTCAGAGTTTACGTTGGCCTGAACGGAAAGAACGCCGGCCTTGCAAGCCTGCATTGTTGAATAGCCTTCGCCCCAAATCAAGTTGTTTCCGTTGGAGGCGACCAAGCGGAAGCGGAATTCCTTTTTGCGGTCCTGGTAAACCTGCCACTTGGGGTTGGGGTACTTAGGTCCGTCTTTGATTGTCAAATCTTCGATCGGAGACTTGGCCAATTTTTTAAGAGCGTCAATCGCTTTTTTGCAGCTTGGCTTTGACTTGTATTGCTGAGCTGTGGCGATAACCTGTCCATTGGTGGCTTCTACATTAAAATAAAAACCAGTCTTGGATTTTCTGATAACATATTTTCCCATGTTTATCTCCTTTCTATATATTTTAAGCCCATTTTAAAAATAATGCAAATAAATTCTGCAAAAATATGAAAAAAAATGAAAATGCAATTCTTAAAATGAAATTGCAATTTCATTTTTTATTGACCGCAAGCGCCTTTGCGGTTATAATTTTTATTAATTATGGAATTTAAATTTTTAAGGAAAAGTTTTTTCGCCTCGCTGGCGCTTTGCTTGGCATTCGCGCTCTTCTCTTGTACAAACGAAGTCGGCGACAATAATGTTGTAGGCTTTGGCTACCAGTTTCCTGAGGCGACAGGATTTTCCAAAGCCTTTTATTCGCAAGTCTATAACGAAAAAGGCGAGAGTAAATTCCGTGTCGTCACATTCAACTTGCAAGGCTGGGAAGACGTTCCATTTATAAGGCTTGAAGATGTTGGCAAGTTCATGGATTTTATTAACGACAGAGGCTATGATTATTATATTCCGCCAAGCGGAGAATCTGTTTATTCCTACAAGTATTGCCAAACTGACGCTGGAACTGAGTATCCTGATGGATGGAAGGACGACACGCTGTACTTTGACGTGGAGAACCAAACGATTTACAGCGATGACTTTACCCGCATGGTCAGCCCCAAGAACACTGTTAATAAGGGCATAGGAAACGTATATGCGGCAGAAGTTGCCGCCCTGCCAAAAGTCTTTCCAAAAATAGACTTTAACAATAATAAAACAGTGTACGCCAAGCAAAGAGAGCGGACGACAATCGATTTAAAAGCCTACGGTCTAAAGATGTTTGTTTTTGACACTACAAGATATAACGCCGCCTTTACTGGATATGAGAATGACTTGCTTGTTCCGTTTCAAGTGATTGCCGACACATTCTTAAGAGTCGCGGTATGCAGCTTTAACGGATTTGACTATTATGTGGGCATAGACGCCACAAGCGACCAATTGGCGACGACAAAGGCTTACGATTCAGGCCGCTTTGTCCGTTCCATCCGCAGCCAGCTAAAGGCGGAATACAATTATAGAAACCTTTGCCTGCTCTTTGACAAAAATTATTGCCTAAAGGAGCGCAGGGCCGAAGTTGGAAAAGACAACATAGGCGCTTTTATCAACGACAGCATTTTTAAAGCCGGCTTGGGCTTTGACTTGCTTTCCACCGACACCGCAACTTACGACACGGCCCTTGCGAAATTCTTAATGGGCTACATTGACGACGGCCATACCGTCTACCACGAGCCGTCAATGTATCAAAGCTACGCCTCCATCTCGCAGTACCAAAGGTTGTCGCGCGGCTTTACCGGTCCTAGAAACAAAGCGCTTGATGAAATCTATATGGCCAGAAGAAAAGACCGAGCGGCCGCCGGCGGAAAGAAGGGCGTCTTTTATGTAAAGGAAGGAGATGTCGATAAAATGGCGGTCATTGTTTTTGACAACTTTTTGCAGAGCGACCCCGGCAATTCCACTGACTTGGAAGAGATTGCCGGCATCAACACTTATTGGTTTTTGACGAAGGCTTTTGAGGACATTGCCAATCATACAGGCGTAAAAAATGTCGTGATAGACCTTTCTTGCAACGGCGGCGGCGTTATACAGCAATGCATGCTCGCGCTTTGCTTTTTGCGCGACACAGACGACTTCTTTTTGGCGGAAAAAAACCACTTGGACAATTCCGTCGCAAAGTTTTATTATAGCATTGATACAGGCAGCGCCACTTCGCTTAAAAAGAACTACAACTTTTATGTTCTTACAAGCGGCTTTTCATTCTCTTGCGGAAATTTTTTCCCGGCCATTTGCCATTACCAATTGGTGGGCGTTCCTGTTGTGGGCCAAAAAAGCGGCGGCGGCGGAGGAGTTGTAAAGCCCACGCAAACTTCCGACGGAGCCTTGTTCCAAACGTCAGCCTCCGCCGAGATGTGCGCGATTGACGAAAACGGAAACTATGTTTGCATCGACGCAGGCGTTCCGGTTGACCACGAGGTTCCTTACGACAAATTTTATTCAGGAACTCCCATTTACAAAGATTTGTATGACATGTTGAAAGGTTGGTATCCAACAAATTTCAATTGACCAAATTCCTAAACCAATCGCATTGCTCGTCTATGCTCTTCTTTCCTTCTTTGGAACGGAGGTTGAGCATAAAGACGTGGTATAGCTTTTCCTTGGAACTGGAGTAGCGCTTGTAGCGGAAGTCGGCGCCGGCCTCGCAAAGGCGGCTTGCCATAAAGGCCGCGCTTTTTCTTAAAAAGTCAAACTCGGCCGTCACCACAAATGACGGCGGAAAGTCTTTTGTCAGATGCTGGGCTGGCGAGGCGATTTCTTTTTCAAGCTCGGTTCCGCCGTAGGGCATAAGGGCTTGCAAGAGCGCCGCGCTTTGGCTGTGTTCGCCGCCCGTTCCGTTTTGCATGAAATTTTTCCAATCGAACATTCCGCAGTTTAGGTAGACGCCCTTTAGCGAAAGGCGCGCGGGGATTTTTACTTGCGGAATTTTTTGCGCGAAATTTTTGTTGGACAAAAGCGCGGCGTAAAGGGCCAGGTAGTTGGCGCCCGCGCTGTCTCCGGTTGCGAAAATGTTTTTTATGTCCAAGTTATAGGCGGCGGCGTTTTTGAGGAGCCACTTAAAGACATTGTTTGCGTCTATCAGCGCGGAAGGATACTTGTGTTCGGGAGCAAGGCGGTAAGTGTAGTTGACCACCGCAAAGCCGTGGCGCGAAAGCTCCATGCAGTAAAAGCGGTACAATTCCTTGTCGCCGTAAATCCAGCCGCCGCCGTGGACGCTTACGATTACGGGGGTCGGCTTTTTTGAAGCGCGGGCTGGTTTGTAAAGGTCAAGAAGGCATTCGTCCGCGTCCTTGGAGTAGCGGATGTCGTAAAAACATTTTAGGCCGGCGGGAACTTTAAGGCCCTTGTCGCGCTTTTTGTCGTAGGCCGCCATTCCCGAGCGCTGTTCGTTTACGATTTTTAAAACGTCTTCTTCCAAAAGCATTGTGTCCTCCTAAAAACCGCGGGGTTTTATTTACGTTTTGCCTCGTTCCAAAACTCGTCCATCTTGTCCAAATTTTCTTGGATCATCTCAACGCCTTGTTCCGCGCATTTTTGTTCTACGTAAGAAAAGCGTTTGTAGAATTTTTTGTTGGCGGAATTTAGCGCGACTTCCGGGTCAACGCCTAACTTGCGCGCGTAGTTGACGGCGGCAAAAAAGAGGTCGCCGACTTCTTCTTCCAAATGAAGTTGTTTTGCTTGAGAGTTGTCGGCGTTAAAATCAGCTGCGGCTTCGTCAACTTCTTTTAGCTCTTCCAAAATTTTGGCGCGCGTTGGCTCTAGGCTTGGCCAGTCAAAGCCTTTTTTTGCCGCCTTTTTTTGCATTTTGTACGCGCGCAATAGGGGAGGAAAGCCTTGCGGAACTTCGTCGAGAATCGATTTTTGTTCGCGGCCTTCGACCTTTTCTTTTATCTTGTCCCATTGCGCCAAAACTTCTTGGCTGTTGTTCACGGGAGCGGTGGCCACAACCTTTCCTTCGCTTTGCTCAAAGACGTGCGGATGGCGGCGGATCAATTTTTCGACAAGCTCGTTCAGCTCCTCCTCCAAAGTCCAGCCTTCGCCGCCTTTGTCAAGTTCCTGCCTGAACATATAAGACATCATCGTCGTGTTCAAAAAGACGTCGCCCAATTCTTCCTTTGCGTGGGCGGCGTCGCAAGAGCTGATCGCGTCAACTGCTTCAAAAACTTCTTCTATTAAATCGCGGCGCATCGTTAGCGGAGTTTGCTCCCGGTCCCAAGGACAGCCTCCGGGCGCGCGCAAAATGCGGATCAATTCATACAAGCGGCAAAAGGCGGCCGCTGTTTTTGCGGAATCTTCGTCCAAGGCGCGGACTTCCGTTCCCCTGCGATCAAGAACTGAATTTTTGTCGAATGTCTTTTCCATAACGCAAAGTCTAGCGCAAAAGCGGATTTTATGGTATACTAGAATTATGTACGAATCAGGCGAAGATTATTTGGAAGCGATTTTAATTCTCAAAAACAAAAATGACGGCGACGTCCTTTCGGTTGACATTGCGAACCATTTGGGTTTTTCTAAGCCCAGCGTCAGCCGCGCGATGGGAATTTTGGAGCGCGAAGGCTACATAGAATTCGGCATCCACAATAGAATCGAGCTTACCAAAAAGGGCCTTGAAAAAGCCAGCGACATTTACGGCCGCCACCAGCTTTTGACAAAGTTCCTGATGATGATAACCGGCGTTCCCGAAGACCAGGCCGAAGAAAACGCCTGCCGCGTGGAGCACGATATAGACGCGGACGTCGTTGAAGGCATCCGCAAATGGGTAGAAAAAAATTCATAGACCCCCTATTGACACAATTTTAAATTTTTGCTAATATTTGAAAACTTACGGGGGCGTAGCGAAGCTGGTTATCGCGCTGGCCTGTCACGCCGGAGATCGAGGGTTCGAGCCCCTTCGCTCCCGTCTAACCCATTCTCCGGAATGGGTATTTTTTTCAATTCCGCTTTTTGCGGGAACGGGCAATAGCGCAGCTGGTAGCGCGCTACGTTCGGGACGTAGAGGCCCCCGGTTCAAATCCGGGTTGCCCGAAGATAAAACGCTTCCGTCATTTTGACGGAAGCGCTTTTTTTTGCTTTAAAATTAAGGAATGTGTTTATGGAAAAAGTTTATGACGAACAGAGCGAGCGCCGCTCATTTTACAAATCGCTTTTTACGATAGTCGCGCCAATCGCGCTGCAAAACCTTTTGAGCGCGGCTGTCGGTTCGGCCGACGTAATAATGCTTGGCTACGTTGGACAAACCGCAATCGCAGCCTCGTCTTTGGCCAACTACGTGCAAATGGTTATGTTCCTCTTTTACATCGGCCTTTCGTCGGGCGTGGTTATGCTTGCCGCGCAGTACTGGGGAAAGGGCGACACCCATTCCATCGAAACTATTTTTGGAATCGGAACAAAACTTTCAGCGCTTGTCGGAGCGGTTTTTGGATTGGCCGCGATTCTTACTCCGCGCTTGTTGATGAAAATTTTCACCAACGACGAGGCGCTTATCGAAGCGGGTTCCCAGTACCTTCACATCGTCGGCGTGTCGTACTTTTTGCTTTCGTTCTCGCAAATAATCCAAGCCACTCTAAAAAGCGTGGAGCGGACCAAAGACGTTACAATCATAACGACCGCCGCGCTTTTGATTAACATTTTTGGAAACGCGATTTTCATCTTTGGATTGTTCGGCGCTCCCAAAATGGGAATCCGCGGCGTTGCCCTTGCCACAACTCTTGCCCGCGTCATCGAGCTGGCATTGAGCGTTTTTGTGATTTCTCGCGTTCGTGAACTAAAGATAAGGCCTGAATGCCTTTTTAGAAAGAACCTTGTTTTGCTAAAAGATTTTGTAAAGTATTCGCTTCCCGCGATTGGAAACGAAGTTGTTTGGGGAGCGGGCTTCGCAAGCTACGCCGTAATCATGGGCCACCTTGGCTCGGACTTGGTCGCCGCGAATTCTTTGGTAAACGTATTGCGAAATCTTGCCACAATCGTTTGTTTTGGAATGGCGTATGGCGGAGCGATTTTGGTAGGAAAAGAAATTGGCGCCGGCCAAAACGAAAAGGCCAAGCGCAGCGCGAGCCGCCTTGTAAAGAGCACGATTTTTGCGGGCGTAATCGGAGCGGCGGCTCTTATTGCCAGTCAGCCCCTTTTGTTCAAGATGGCAAAGCTTACCGAAGAGGCGACAAAAATGCTTTCGCCGCTTTTGTACATAAACGCGCTTTCGATTGTCGGCGCAACGATTAACACTGTCTTGATTTGCGGCGTCTTTAGGTCGGGCGGCGACGCCAAGTTTGGCTTTGTGCTGGACACAATCGCGATGTGGGCGGTTTCCGTTCCGCTTGGAATGGTCGCCGCCTTTGTCTTGCATTTGCCGCCGCTTGTCGTCTACTTGATTTTGTACTTGGACGAATTTGAGAAAATGCCTGTGAACATTTTCCATTACAAGAGCGGCAAATGGCTCAAGAATATCACTCGTGAATTTTAGACCTTAAATTGGTCAATTTCGTGGCCGATTTCAGCGATGGCGCTTGTCATTTGCGCGCTCAAAGAGCTCAATGTGTTCTTTGTGTCGTTGACTTGCCTTGCGCTTGAATCCATGTCTTGAACGCTTTGGTTTATCTTTGCGGAATTTTCCTGCAAGACAGAAACTTCGCTCAAAATCGTTTGGTTTCCTGCGGCCATTTCCTGCGAGGCGTTCTTTACCTCGCTTGTGCTGTCGCTCATTACGCGCAGGGCTTCAAGGATTTGCTTGGAGCCTTCTTGCTGCTCGTCCATCGCGCTTTTGATTTGGCGCACAAGCTCGTCCGTGGCGTGAATGCTTTCCGAAACCGATTGGAAGGCCTGGCTTGAGTCCGCCGACGAGTTTGAAACATCCACAATCGAATCTTTGATTTTTGAAAGCTGGGCGCCGATTGTCTTTGACTGTTCGCTTGAAGTTTCGCTAAGCTTTCTGATTTCGTCGGCTACAACGCTAAAGCCTTTTCCGGCTTCGCCAGCGTGCGCGGCTTCGATGGCGGCGTTCATGGCCAAGAGGTTTGTCTGCTCGGCGATGGCCGCGATGGCGATGTTGGCTTCCTGCAACATCTCGGATTCTACTTCAATCTGCTCGATTTTTTCTGTTACTGTGTTCTGCTTGGCGATACCTTCGCTGGCGTTGTCGCGCAAAGAAACGAATGAGCTTGAAAGCTTATCCACGCTTGTGTTTACGCTTGCGATGTTTCCGATCATCTCTTCTACGGCGGCGCTGGCTTCCGTAACTCCGCTTGACTGCTCTTGAATCATTCTTTCAAGAGACTCAATGTTGCTTGAAATTTGAGTTACGCCGCTTGACGTTGACTGAACGCTGTCGTTTTGCGCGGCAACGCTCTGCTTTACGGCGTCGATGCTCTTTAGAATTTTTTCAACGCAGTTTTCGGTGTCGCTGATTCCCGCTTCCATGTCGCTGTCAGAAGCCGAAAGGTTGTCCTTTGACGCTTTGATTTTTGAGACGATGCTTTGAAGCTTTTCGACAAAGGCGTTAAAGCCGTTGACAACCTGGCCGATTTCGTTGTTGCTCTTGGCGTCAAGGCGCTGTGTAAGGTCGGCATTTCCGCTTGCGATGTCCTCGATGGCGGTTACGACTCCCTTAAGGGGCTTTATTGTGATCGCTGTCATGATGGCGGTTACAAGCAAAATTACTACAGCCAAAATAGCGTTGCCCGTAATCAAAACCGTTCTTAGGCGGTTAGCGGTGGCGTGCAACTGCTTTATCGGAACTGCGATTGCGATTGACCAAGGAGTTCCGGGAACGTTTCCGTAGCTTACAAAGACTTTGTTAAGATTTCCGTTCTCAACAAAACTGACTTCCGCGCTGTCTCTCTTTCCTTCGACCATAGCTTGCGCCATGTTTCTTGTCTCTTCGTTGACGTCGTCGGCGGTGATAAAGTTCTTTTCCATTACCAATTCTTGGGCGGGGTGGGCGATTACCGTTCCCTCTCCGTCAAGCATAAAGCCAAAGCCCATTTCGCCGATTTTGATTCCGCCGATAAGGCTTGTAAGGTAGTCCATTCCTACAACGCCTACGAACATTCCCGCCAAGCGGCCTGAACTGTCGCGGGCGGCCTTTACGAACATTACGCTGACCTTGCCGGTGGCTTTTGCTATCGTCGGATTGTTGACTACAAAGTCCGCGCCGTTGACAATCTTTTTATAGTAGGCGCGGTCGCTGTGGTTTCCGCGCTTTCCGGAATCGTAGTAAGAATTTCCCGCGGGAGCGATGAACAAAACATAGGAGAAACATGACGGGCGCCTTGAAACGTCCGCCGCGAGCCACGTTCCGATTTCGTCCGGGGAACCGCCGTTAAGCACGATGTCTGACCTTGTGTAAACGTCAAGCTCGTTTAACGTTCCATTTACAAAAAGGCTTGTAGACTCGATGTAAGCGTCGGCAATTTCCTTAATGTCCGTGACGTTTGATTCAACCGTTTGATTCCTTACGTCTGGAATTACGATTAAGTTTTGAACAATAAATAGAGCCAATGTTACAGAGGCGACGACTCCCAAAAGGCTTGCAATCATCGTCGTTTTTCGGCTTGTTTTTTTGGCAGACATATTATTCTCCTAGTTGCTAAAAAAGTTTTTTTGTATCCTAATTATAATATCACTTATCGGCAAAAAATGCAAATTTTTTTACTTTTTACTATTTAATTTGTTATGTCATATATGCCGATAATGTAGGCAGTTTTTTTGGTGAGGTGAACGATGAAAAAAACATTTGCCCTTTTGTTTTTGGCCCTTGCGGGCGGAATTTCATTCGCGCAGGGAAATTTGTTCCAGTTTAAGTACAAAGAAGGCGACGCGTACAGGGTGCTTTCAACCGTTCAAGAAGACGTTTTCTTTAACAATGTCTACCACCACCACGCAGAGATTCTTAACCGCGTTTCGGTCAGGGTGACCGGCCTTGACGAAAAGGGGAACGGAATCCACGACGCTATATTTATGACAAGTGAAAATTCCACCGGAGCCAGCGGAAAAGCCTTTAGCTACGGCGAGGACTACAAAAGCGTCTTTACCCGCGACTCAGCCGGCCGCTACGACATTTCGGACCAATACTTTATGCCCGTTGTCCGCGACGTTCCGATTTTTCCGGACAAAGAAATAGAGCCCGGCTTTAGGTGGACCGCGCAAGGCCACGAGGCCCACGACTTGAGAAGGACCTTTGACATAAAGACGCCCTACAAAATTCCCTTTAACGCCGAATACGAATTTTTGGGAACGGTTCAAGACGGCGAAAAAACTTTTTACAAGTTTGAAGTCCAGTACGAGCTTGAATATTCTGTTGACCTAAAAAAATACGATCCCTCAAAGGGCGAGGTTCCCGTGGCCACCCAAGGCTATTCACACCAGTACATTTTTTGGGACATAGACAAGGGCTGCATCGACCATTACAACGAAGAGTTCAAGATTGAGATGCTGACAAGTTCCAACAACATACTGCGCTTTGAGGGAATCGCCCACGCCGAAGTGACCGACTTTACCCGCACCGCGGACGAGACGACGGTTGCCGCCGTCATCGAAAAAATAACAGACCTTGGAATCGACGACGTAAGCGTTACGGCCGGCGAAAAGGGCTTGACCTTGAGCATAGAGAACATTCAGTTTATGCCCGACAGCGACATCCTTATGCCTAGCGAAAGGGCAAAGCTTGACAAGATAGCGCAAATCCTAAACGCTTACCCAGACAACGACTTGCTTGTCACCGGCCACACAGCCTTGCGCGGAACAAAGGAAAGCCGCCAAAAGCTTAGCGAGGAGCGCGCCCAAGCGGTGGCCAACTACCTTATCCGCAACAAAGTCCGCGACAAGTACCACGTCTTTACAAAGGGCATGGGCGGAGACGTTCCCGTAGCCGACAACAAGACCGAAGCCGGCCGCGCCAAAAACCGCCGCGTAGAGATTACGATTATGGACAAGTAGCGGGAAATATCATTTGCTTACAAAAAACGATTTTAAGAGCCTGGATTTAATGCAAGTATTGGAAAAAGCCGCATGGTAGAAAAAACAACGAACAATAGAAAGTTTCCTATGCAAAAAATGAATCGCTTGACAATTATTTTATCCCTTATAGCCATTATGGTTGTTTTTCTATTCGTTTTATTTGAAAACAGGTATTTTTTTCAATTTAATAATAGATGGTTCACCATTTGGGATACAAAAGATGGGTGCTATATAATCTTGGGCAAATACAAAAGTCTGCTTTTTCCAAAACACAATTATGTAATAATCGATAGTAAAATCGATATAAAAATTTTTGTGGACGACAAGAATATATACCATCTTTTTTCACATAATTGCAGCAATGGTTATAGTCCAAAAGCAAATTTTACAGCTATTGATTTTGTAATTCATCCGTATGAAACAAAAGAGTCAAATTACAAGAATATGGAGTTTTATGAAACGAATAAGTTCCCCTATTTTAGATACGAAGCCTTGACCAATTGGGGGCATGTGAAAGAAAAGCAAAGTTGCGAACAAGAGATACTTACATATGACCTCAAATGGATTTTGCAAAGATTTTTTTTGGGAGCAATTTATTTTGCAGCTTCTAAAAATTAATCCATGTGTTTCTGTGTCAAATGTTGATGCAAATGGCAATGTAAAATATTTTTATGATGCCAGCCAAAAAAAAGGAGAATGACTATGAGAAAAATTGCAATATTTATATTTATACTTTTGGCAGAATTTCACATGGAAGTTTGCGCAAACAACTATAAAATGATAATTTCAGAGTATATGCAGAAAAAAACTGAAAATGAAGCCTGCGAAAGCTTATACCTAATTGACTGTATAGAAGGGAATTTTCTGAATTCTGGCAATGTTGAAATTCTTGCAACATTTTCTAGCGTTGAAAGTTATTACGATATGCATGGAAGAACCGTGAATTTGATAGGCATTTTTGAAATAATAAATAACATTGTTTCGAATGCTTTGTTCAGAAAACAGCTATCTATTTCAGACGAAGATGAACATAAATATGATTGGGAATCTGTTCTAAACAAAAAATTTCGTCACATCAATCAAGGTTGGATTTTAGATTTGAACAAAAATGGCAGGGATGAACTATTATTCAAATATTTGTCTGGAAGTAGTTTTGGATTTAAGATTTTTGAAGTTATGGAGAATAAAATAGTTGAGACATATAGTTTTAAACCAAAAATTTATAGTGAAATAACTGTTGTTGACGAGGAAAAATCTGTTTATTACAGACGGTATGATTTAAAAGATGAATCAAATTATAAATATAAAGCGGAATGGAATGAAGAAGCAAAAAAATATGTTGAATATAAAATTAATTAATCATCCATCCCACCCCACATATAGCGTTTTTCGCCTTCCGCAAAATGAGGGCGTTACTTCCCATCAATAGGCGTTTGTAGGAAAAAAATAGAAAAATGGATATAAACTTGATTTTTTTCTAACTAAAATTATACAGCCTTAGTTACAAAAGGCGTATCCGATAATGTTTAATATAAAGATGTAATAAAGAGGCAACTCGTTGATTTTTAAGTTTGACGCAAGTCCGGTTTGCCTCAACTTTAAATCTAATCTATTTTAGTTTCTTGAATTTCAGTCGGGGACACGGTTTTCTTTGATTCTTTTGCGCGTTTCGAAAGTTTCCGCAAGTCTATGCCAAGAAAGGGCTTTGCCCTATATGGATTTACCGCTCCAATAAAACCTTGAGAGACTTTATCCTTGTCCGAAGATTCTACGATATTAAAGTTCTTCATCAGACCGTCCACATTTGAAATTATACCGCTAAAACATTGTTTTGCTATGGGCGGATGTCATACCGTCAACCCCATCTTTTTTTGAAAAAAACTGTATTTTTTAAGGAATATATAATATAATTATGGCAATCAAGGAGATCTAATGAAATGCTTGCTTGACACTCATGCGTATTATCATAAGCATCATTAATTTTTTTTGGAGGGCATTATGAAGGATTTTTTTAACATATGCTTAATCTGTTTTATTTCGCTTTTGTGTTTTTCATGCCAAATATGTACAAATGAAATGCTTAAATCGGATCAGCTTGATGAGAATGATAAAATAGTACTATTTTCTAGAGATGCGGGAGCTACAACTTCTGCCAGTTTGCAAATATCTATAATTCCTGCAACAAAAAATTTGCCGAATGCAAAGGGAAATATTTGTATAACCGATGGAAGATTCCTTGATTATAAATTTAATGATTCTTGTATTGTTATAACTTATACAGGTAATTTATTTTTGCGCAAGGAGCATTATAAAGACTATTTGATAAGATATGAAAAAAAGTAGTTTTTTCACAAAGCGCAATCATTCCGCTCCAACTTGGCAATATTTTCATCATGGTTCACGTTGGCCTATTGATTTTATCCAAAAAGTACGGCATAATCCTATTTACTAAAACCTTGTATTTACAACCATTCTGAGAATACAAGGCAAGGGGCGCAAAATGACTATAAAACGGCAAAGATACCTTAAAAAGCTTTTGTCGCGCAAGGGAAACGGTCTTATAAAAGTCGTTACGGGTCCGAGGCGTTGCGGAAAGTCTTATCTTCTATTCACTTTGTTTAAGAAACGCCTTTTGTCGGAGAAAATTCCCGCGGACCACATCATTGAGGCCGCCCTTGACGACGAGGAGCATGAGGCGCTTTTGGACAGGCACGCGCTCGGCGAGTATGTTCGCGGCAAAATCAAGGACGACAAAATGCACTATGTCCTTCTTGACGAAATTCAAGAAGTTGAAGGCTTTGAGCGCGTCTTAAACGGATTCCTTAAAATGCCGAACGTTGACGTTTATGTTACCGGCAGCAACTCTACGCTTTTGTCTTCCGAAATTTCCACGATTTTCAAAGACCGCGGCGATGAAATCAGGATGCATCCGCTTTCATTCAGCGAGTTCATGTCCGCATACGACGGATCAAAGGCGGAAGGCTGGGACGAGTATTTTATGTACGGCGGGCTTCCGTTGGTTCTTTCATATAAAAGTCCGGAAGACAAGGAAGATTATCTAATCAGGCTTTTTGAAAAGACTTACCTTTCCGACATAATCGAACGCCGGAAAATCCGCAACAAAGACGAGCTTGACGAGCTTGTGAACATTCTTGCTTCAAGCGTCGGCTCCCTTACCAACCCCACTAAATTGGAGAATACATTCAAAAGCGAAAAGAAAATAGATTTTAGCCATCAAACAATCAACAGTTATATCGGCTACTTGAAAGACGCGTATATTATTTCCGACGCCCAGCGATACGATGTAAAGGGAAAGAAATACATCAACACTCCTGTCAAATATTATTTTGAAGACACAGGCCTCAGAAACGCGCGGCTCAATTTCCGCCAGTCTGAGGAAACCCACATAATGGAAAACATAATTTTCAATGAATTGAAAATTCGAGGCTTCAAGGTCGATGTCGGAATAGTTGAAAAATACGGAAAAGATGAAAACTCAAAGACTACAAAAAGCTCGTATGAAGTTGATTTTATTGCGAATCGCGGAAGCAGAAAATACTATATTCAATCGGCATTGTCGCTTTCTTCCGAAGAAAAGGAAAGTCAAGAAAAACGCTCTTTGTTGGAAATAAAAGACTCTTTCAAAAAAATCGTTGTAGTAAAGGATGACATAATGCCCCGCCGTGATGAAAATGGAATTGTCACTATCGGCTTATGGAATTTTCTGCTTGACGACAATTCTTTGGAGTTATAAAAAATGTTTTAAGAGGAAAAACATGGAAAATCGTGGAGCCAAGATTTTAATTCTAATCGTTTTAAACTTTATTCTAACATTTGCATGTTATGCACATGAAAAAATTGACAATATGTGCGGAATATGGACTTGGAAAAATCGAGCAGGAACATCTTATGAATCGGTCGCAATAGAAAAAATATCCGATATGGAATATTTTATTTTATATTCAAGCAGCGCTGACCATATACTTGATATATCAACAGTTGGAACAGTTGTTGCTGACAATCTTATACATATACACAAAGCCGCTAGCGAGGATTTTTATGTGTACTTGGATTATACGCAAAACTCTGTATATTTTTTATGGAATTGCACAAGTCCATGCCATTATGATGCGGAAATGAAGCCTGTTTCTGAAGTCTTCAATTACGAATTGAATCAGAAAACACAGGAACAATATGAGGAAAAACTTAAAAAAAGTGTATTAGATTCATTCAAGAAGTAGCCCAACATATAGCGTTTTTCGCCGCCCGCAAAATGAAGGCCTCAATTCCCATCAATAGCAATTTGTAGGCCTTGAAGGAAAATTGCGCCGGTTTTTGTCAAAAAAGCGCGCGATTTTTGTCAGCAGACGAAAATTTATAAAAAAATTTTTCCCTCCCACTATGGAAAAAACCATTTTTTTGGTGTAGAATTATACAAAAGGAGGAATGAAAAGAGGCAAGCAACATCAATGGGGATTTGTATGCCTACGCGGGGAATAATCCGGTACGCTATATAGACCCCACGGGCGAATTCAACTGGGAAACAAACACTGTGGAACCGAATGATTGCCTGTCAAAAATCGCCGCAGATTGCAACGCGAAATATGGAACAGACTATACCGCTGACGACTTGCAATCGTTAAATCCACATATTGAGAATAAAGATTTGATATATGCGGGCGACCGCCTCAACCTTGGAAAAGCCGAAGAAGTTCAAAGCAGAGCAAAGGACTATATTGGCAGAGCGACCACACAGTATGCAATTAATGAACTTATGTATAGGCAAACTACCAATTTTTTTCTTCAAGGCGGATTAGGAGCGGGTGAAATGTTATTGGGAATTGCTGGCTATATTGGTGTTACAAGCATGGGTGTTCTTGCAGAAACTAGGGCTCTTCAAGAAGGGCATCCTGTAGATTTCTCTATTGGAAGTTCTATGATGTTTGGATATTCCATTTCTTCTGTCGCAGTGGCTGACGGTTTTAATCTTTTTGTCGGAGCGTGCAAAAAGAATTCTCAAAAATCAGTTTTTTTGCCAATTTTCGTGAATTTGATAAAAGATCCAATGATTGATATTGGAAACGGCTTGTCTTCGTTACACAACAATAGGGAGTGGTAAAAAAATGCGAGCAAAAGATTTTTATAAAAATGTGTTGTCACTAAAAGTTTTATTTTTTATGTTGGCCTTTGGGGTGTGGTTTTATGTATACGCTGTTTTTTTAGAACAAGTTGACGCACTGTTTCTTCTGTATTTTAGTTATGTATATCTGTCACTAATTATCGTCGCTGAATTATTAATAGCGTTTTTAAGGACATGGAGATTATTGAGCCATTGCAAATATGAGTACCCCAAAAAAGTCAGATTCAATCTTTTGTTTTTGCCGTATTTTCCTGCTTTGATGTGTGTGATATTGTATGGCGCAATCAGAATTAAAGAATATGGTGTTTTGTATAAACGAGAATTTATAATCGCATTGGGTATTGCATTGATTACTAATTTCCTTTTTTCAATAATCTATAATGTAAAAATAAAAATTTTTAATCTTTTGGAGCACCCCCACATATAGTGTTTTTCGCCTTCCGCAAAATGAGGGCGTTACCTCCCATCAATAGGCGTTTGTAGGCTCTGAAGAAAAATTGCGCCGGTTTTTGTCAAAAAAAAAAACGCGATTTTTTTCGGCGGACGAAAATTTTTTAAAAATTTTCCTTCCCACTATGGAAAAATCCAATTTTTTGGTGTAGAATTATACAAAAGGAGGAACATAAGAGGCCTTGGTCTGAACAATGGCGATTTGTATGCCTACGCGGGGAATAATCCGGTACGCTATATAGACCCCGATGGGCGAGTAGATTGGGATATAGTTGGAAATGGTATTGAAAACCTATATAAGGGGTTCGGAAAAATGGGAACTGGAACCTTAATTTTAGGAGGTTCTGGAGCTATTGAAGCTTTATCTGTAGGAGCCGCAACTCCAGGGGTAGTAGTAGCAGGAATAATTGGAGGCGGTTTTGTTGCAAATGGATTTACTCAATTTGTGACTGGAGCTGCAGAAGTTATTGGAGGGCTTTCTTCTCCAGAGCCTGACGAGACAGGTCCTAGTCTTGAGGTTCCTAATACCTTAAATGAGATATTGGCAACCACGATTGATAGTGTTGTTACATCAGCTACAGGTGAAAAATCTACAAAAGCAAAAGAAATTTCCGACTTCATTGATGATAATGTTGATTTGCCGGCAAATACAGTTGTGGATATATTAATTCAATTTCAGCAGCCTCTGAATGAGACAAGCCCTGTGAATTTACAAAATAAATACATACTTGAAGAGAATCGTTAACAGGAGATGTTATAATGCTTAATATCATAAAATATTTAGAAGAACAGTTAATACCAATGGGATTGATTTTTATATTACTGTTGTCTATACGAAATTTAGCATTTATTGAGAAGATAGCAAATAATAAAAGATTAAAAATAATAGCGTATATACTTATAGCTATGTATTATTTTGAAATATTAATCAAAATCGTAAAAACAGCCATTTATTGACACCCCCACATCTAGCGTTTTCCGTCTCCGCTAAAACAACATCCCTTGTTCCCATCAATAGGCGTTTGTAGGCTCTGAAGAAAAATTGCGCCGGTTTTTGTCAAAAAAAAAAACGCGATTTTTTTCGGCGGACGAAAATTTTTTAAAAATTTTCCTTCCCACTATGGAAAAATCCAATTTTTTGGTGTAGAATTATACAAAAGGAGGAACATAAGAGGCCTTGGTCTGAACAATGGCGATTTGTATGCCTACGCGGGGAA
>Ga0310695_10005462_pt1 | contig 22158 bp, 20 predicted proteins | sample RumenRJG_04DNA_FD_203882 | JGI IMG/M metagenome (GOLD analysis project Ga0310695, IMG submission 203882) | Bovine rumen microbial communities from Lethbridge, Alberta, Canada - RJG_04 (v2) (version 2) | ecosystem: Host-associated > Mammals > Digestive system > Stomach > Rumen | place: Canada...
ATTGTTGCCATTAATGGACCTAAATTAACGGTAATATTCTTTTTGGGGTTGTCCCCTAATGTTTCAAGTATCATACCGTTAAGAGTTACCGGACCGGTTGTATCCAATTCTGTATTTAACTCTTTATTGAGATCTCTGACTGTGGTCTGACCATCGACAATGAAAGAACCGTCTTTTTGTTTAATGATTTCTTCTTCTAAATCAACTTCTATTGAGGTTGTAAAATCTCCTACTATTTCTTCTAGAATGTCATCAATTGTAACAAGACCTTGAATATCGCCGTATTCATCTATAACTAAACCGCAACGTTTTTTGTTTCTTCTGAATTTCTGTAATTGAACCAGCAAATTGGTGTTTTCCGGAATAAAATAGGCTTCTTCAATTGTTCTTAGAAGATTTTCTTTAGAAAAATCATCCTTTGTCAACAGACGCAGTGCATCTCGAGTATGAATGAATCCGATTACATCATCCAATGTATTTCTGTAGAATAGTATTCTTGTATGTGGTGTATTTGTTATCTGTTTTTGTATGTCTTTCCAATCATCATTTATATTAATTGCAAATAAGTCATTTCTCGGAACCATAATTTCGTCTACAGAGATTTTTTCCAAATCCAAAACGCCAATCAGGATATCTTTATGTGATTTAGATATGAATGTATTGTTTTCTGTGTTTAAAACAGATTTTAATTCATCTGTTGTCAACGATTCTTCTGTCTTTTTCTTTTTGATTCCGAATATTGAAATAATCAGTTTGGTTATGAGATTCATGACATAAATGACAGGTTGACCTATGGTCATTAAGAGGTTAATTGTAAATGATGCCTTGTTTGCGACAAGTTCCGGTTTTAATGCGGCAATGGTTTTTGGGGTGATTTCACAAAAAATCAAAACAACAAATGTTAAGCCGAAAGTTGCTATTGCTACGGCATAATCACCAAAGTATTTTAATGATAGTATGGTGGCAATTGAAGATGCACTGATGTTTACTAAATTGTTACCTATTAAAACTAAAGCTAAAAACTTTTCAGGGCTTTTTGTCATGTTTAGAATATTTTGGGCCTTTTTATCACCTTTTTGTGCTCTATGTCTTAATCTGTATCGATTAATGGACATCACTGCAGTTTCAGTACCTGAAAAGAAAGCTGATAAAATTAAAAGAATGAGTAATAAAATCAAATATAATAGATTGTCTGGCATAATATTAAATTACTTTAACTTGGTTACATCCAAATTTAAAAAAAAGACTAATTCGATTATAATATCAAAGAATGGAGTATAACAATGAATAAATTTGGAAAAATATTGATTTATTTTATCACTAGCATATTTTTTGCTTCTGTTATTTATATTGTTTCTATTGATAAAATTTTACCAAATATTGAGTATATAAATAAAATTTCATTTCAGTTAGCATATCTTAATTATGATGACTTTCTAATTGTAGCATTTAAAGAGGAGCAGGGAAGTGATGATCATTCATTGAATAAATACAATATAACTAAGAATAATATTTTAAATGACGTTTCTATAGATTTACCTTATAAGTATAGTTCTTCAGTCTATTTTTTATTTGGAGAAGATAATCCTATCGATTTTGCTCTTGCCAATTTCGCGATAAATGGAAAAACTATAGAAAACAGTAAAATTGCAGATGGATTGCAAAAGATTGGTTATAAAGTCATTATCCGTAATTCTGTTATTTATGCTAAGCATACAAGGAATGTAAATATTGGAGCATTTGATGTTAAAAATTTATCTGATGCTCTGTTATATGTTGGAGAAGAAGAGCTATCAAAATATAGCGAACAAGACAATCATCTTCGTTTCTTTTATTTTTTATGTTTGACAATAATCTTATTATTCTTGCTAAAAGCAATTTTTAAACACTACAATTTTAATTATAAAATTGAATTATTATATTCACTTATTTTGTATGTTTTTTTGTTTATTGTGGCTTTTGGATTAATTCAAAAAGAATTTTTTTTAGACCAATATGAAGATATCTTTTATTTGATTAAAAATTTAGCTGTATTAATATTTATTCCAATATTTGTTTTTTTTGTTTCATATAAGTTAAAAATTAATAAGGTTTTTATGGCAACTTTAGTAATTGCTTTTCTTATTTTTGTTGGAATTGATCATTTTGTACAGAATACTTTTGGAACTAGATTTTTGTACAGTTACGTTGGAAAGTTTGGGGGTAATATTGGTGATGGAATCCCGTTTTTGGTGGATTATATTTTCAGTATCCCAGGACTCTGTTATATTCTTTCGATATTAACAGTAATAGCAATATATACTTTTGATCTTTCCAAAATTCAAATATTAAGTATATTAAGTAATAGATTAGTACTTACTTTACTATGTGTAGCGTTTTCGGGTACATTTGCAGTCGCATTTATTGGTAATGATGAAAGTAAACATAGGTATTTAAATCTGTTTCAAATCAACATTAACGGCTTGTTCAGTGAAGGAGATTACCAAAGAGAATACATTAATTACATCCCGTATACAATTGAACAGTTGGAATATAAAAAAGAAAAAGGTCTTAATCAAAGAAAAAACGTTATTTTGGTGTTAGTGGAGTCATTGGGATGCAATGTGACAGATCTTTGTGGAAAAGATAATAATTTTTCTCCCTATACTAAGGAATTAGCTTTAAATAATATTTGGTTTTCGAATTATTATTCAAATGCATATCACACTAATGGTGCTATATTTGCGATAACAACCGGCTATACTTTAGTAGGCAACAAAGATTGGGATAAAACACCTATTAACCCTGAATTATATCAATATGACGTTATTAATAATTTTAAAAATAATGGATATAAAACAGCTTATTTTTCACCTGCACCACTCATATTGGGTAAGGATAAACAACTAAATATCAGTAATTATGATTATCTGAGTTTTAATTCTGATAAATTTTATGAAAAAAGCAAAAAAGAAGGTGTATTTAATTCTGCAACTGATGAAGAACTGTTTGCAAAAATTGTCGAAGATGTAAAATCGTCAGATTTACCTGTTTTTTTTATGACCACAACAATTAGTACGCATACTCCGTATATAGTTCCTTGGGGTTCTCATAAAAAAGAAGTGGCTTACGCGTACTCCGACATGGCAATAAAAAAATTTATTCAAAATCTGAAGAAAATTAACTATTTTGATAATGGTATAGTTGTTATAACTTCAGATCATGTTGGATGGGGTAGTAATAATGAAATTAATTTGTCCAACACATCTTCAAAATCAGACTTTTATAGAATTCCGCTTATTATAATAAATGGAAAAGATCATGGGATCGAAGTTAGTGATGTAAGTTTTTCTCATACTTCTTTGGGAGTCTTGCTAGAATATCTAATGCTGCCTAATTATTATCAGAATAAATATCAAATCAATCCTTTGTTAGATCATCACAAGGATGAATATATAATTCACTATGACAATGCAAATATGAATGTTGTAGATGTAAAACTTGGAGACAAAGAGGATGTGGTTTTATTAGATGGTGATTACACAAGGTTTTTAAGTTCAAAATTCTCAGCAGAAGATCAAAATTTAATTTTAGGTTATTTGTCTTGGGTGAGAAGGTAATTTTTATTTGCAGAAAATTATGAGACGTTTTTCTAATATATTCGGAGTTTTTGCAATCTCTCTATTAGTGGCATCTATTGTGTATTATTTATCAATAGATAAATTGGTACCGAAAGTTTCTTACAAAAATTTTATTCAATTTGATTTGGCGTATTTGAATTATGATGATGTATTAGCATATCATCAGTTGCCGTATGTAAGTGAATATGCACAGATTACGAAATTGGATATATCAAAATCAGATGAATTAAGAACCATTAATATTGAAATTCCTTTTCAATATGAGCCTTTTTTTAAGTTGAGTTTTGGAGAAAGCTCCCAAGTTGATTTCAAATTGGCTAATTTAAAAATTAATAATGAATTTGTTCCAATAGAAAAAATATCGGATGCTCTAACAGAATTAGGATATAAGGTTGATAATAAAAACGGAATTTTGTATGTAAATTATGCACCTACATATGCTTTCTTTGATTTATACAAACTAGCAAAAGAAAAATTTGTTTTTATGAGTCAGGAAGAAGTTGCAAAACTCATTAATGATGATGACAATTTGCGAAGATGTGTATTTATATTTATTGTTGTTATCACTTTATTAGTGATTAGATTATTGAATTTTGCAAAGATAATTTATCAATCAAATACATTTACTTATAATTTATATTTGTTTTTATACATTTTGTTATTGCTGTTTTCAATTTTATTGGTCTATTACAACGAACTGCGCAATTGTAAAGGCAATGTCCTTTTTTTGTTAAAAAATTATGTGCCTATTATTCTGTTTCCATTAACCTTATGTTTGTTTTTTTATAACTTTAACAAAATTGTCAGAATTTTTGTTTTTGCTTTTTCTTTGTTTTTTATATTTATCATTGGCGTTGATCATTTTATACAGAGTTTATTGGATACTCGATTTCTTTTTGACTCTGTTGGTGCTTTCACGGGAAATTTATTAGGTGCTATTAAGGAAGGAATTCCTTTTATTATTAAGTATATTGAGAGTTATTGCGGGTTTTATTTTATATTATCAATAATATTTTTTACCCTTTTCTATTGGACTGAATTCAAGTTGGAATTTGTTCACATTGTTAAGATTTTTTCTTTTTTATGCTTAATACTAAGTGTTTGTTTAATGTTTGTTGGCAATACCGGTGATAAGTTTGTTTTTTTTAACACATTTCAAGTGAATTCTTATGGCTTATATACCAGTGGTGACAATAAGAGAGAGTACAATAGCTATAAGGTATATGATATGCCTGATTTGGAGTATATGAGTTATAAAGGATTAAATCTAAGAAAAAATATTATCGTTTTATTAGTAGAATCTCTTTCTTGTGAAAATACTTTTTTATGTGGTAATAAAAAGAATTCAATGCTTGGTTTAAATCATTTGGCAAATAAAAATGTATTTTTTTCATCGTATTATTCTAATAATGTGAATACAAATGGAGCTCTTTTCACAATAACTACAGGATTCCCTCTTATTGTTGGACCGAATATACAAAATACGTTTACAAATAGATTGTTTTATCAAAAAGATTTAATTAATAAATTTCATGAAAATGGTTATCTGACTTTTTATTACTCACCTGCAAGTGTTGTGCTGGAAAAAGAACAGTTACTAATAAGTAAATATGATTATATAAACGATGCAAATGATGAATATTACAAAAACATTGTTAAACCTGGTGTTTTTAATTCTGTGAGTGATGGTGATATGTTTGATAAGATCGTGTATGATCTTAAAAATAAAAAAGAGAGACCTGTTTTTATAATGCTAACAACACTGAGTACTCACACGCCCTATATGACTCCTTGGGGTAATAATAATAGTGAAAGAGCTTTTGAATATTCTGATTTCACTATAAATAAATTTATTAATGATTTGAACGATATTCATTATTTTGACGATGGAATTGTCTTAATTACTGGAGATCACAGAGAATGGGGAAATAAGGATGCTGACATATCAAAACAAGTTAAATCAAGAATATCCAGAGAACATTTGCCGTTAATTATGATAGATGGTCAAAATCATAATGTAGTATGGAACAGAGTTTCTTTTTCGCATTCTTCATTAGGAGTCATGTTGGAGTACTTGATGCTGCCCAGCTATGAAAAAAACAAGTTTCAAGTTAATCCTTTAATTGAAAGTAAAAATGAAACTATACTTTACCATAATTTAAATAATGCAAATCGAGTGATTGTTAAATTTGGTGAAAAAGAGGATGAAATTTTACTGGATGGGGATCAAACGAGGTTTATTGGTGAACAATTTTCTGATATGGAGCAGCAATCAATTTTAGGATATATCTCATGGCTTAAGCGGTAACAAATACAAAATGTAGGATGTATACAAAACATAAAAAAAATTTTGATATTTAAAATAATTCATTTAAAATTGATATAAATTTTAACCATAAATAGGTGCGTATAAATGTTTGACAGTTTAACTGAGCGATTAACGAAAACAATCAGAACAATTACCGGAAAGGCCAAACTATCTGAGGAGAATATTAAGGATGCCCTCAGAGAAGTGAGAATGGCTCTTTTGGAAGCTGATGTGGCCTTGCCTGTTGTTAAAGAATTCATTAGTAAAGTGAAAGAAAGAGCTATTGGTGCTGAGGTAGGACAGGCTCTTGACCCAACTCAGCAGTTCTTACTGATAGTAAGGGAAGAATTGATTCGCATTATGGGAAATGAATGCGAATCTTTGAATTTAAGAATGCAACCTCCTGCGATTGTACTGATGGCAGGCTTGCAAGGTGCCGGTAAAACAACAACAGTTGCAAAATTGGCAAAATTTTTAAAAGATAAAGAAAACAAGAAGGTTATGGTTGTAAGCTGTGACGTGTATCGTCCTGCTGCTATAAAGCAATTGGAAACTTTGGCGAAAGAAATTGATGTTGAATTTTATCCGAGCACAACAGATCAAAAACCTGTCTTGATTGCGAATAATGCCATAGAGGCTGCAAAAAAAGGATTTTTTGACGTACTCCTTATTGATACCGCGGGTCGTCTTCATATTGATGACGAAATGATGGAGGAAATTAAAGAATTGCATCAGGCAGTTAATCCTATAGAAACATTGTTTGTTGTTGACTCAATGACAGGCCAGGATGCTGCCAATACAGCTAAAGCATTTAATGAAGCTTTGGATTTAACAGGTGTAATTTTAACCAAAACGGATGGTGATGCTAGAGGCGGTGCTGCTTTATCTGTTAGACAAATAACAGGAAAACCGATTAAATTTATTGGTATTGGCGAAAAAATTGATGGATTATCTCCATTTTATCCTGATCGTATTGCCGGCAGAATTTTGGGAATGGGCGATGTATTTGGCTTGATTGACGATCTTCAGGCAAATGTTGATCGAGAAAATACTGAGAAACTTGCAGCAAAATTAAAGAAAGGAAAGAGTTTTAATTTTGTCGATTATTTGAATATTTTGAAGCAGATGAAAAGCATGGGCGGTGTAGCTTCAATAATGGACAAACTGCCGGGTTTGAGTCAAATACCAGATGAAGTAAAAGATAAGGTAAACGATGATAAGTTTAAGCATATTGAAGCCATTATATTATCTATGACTCCTAAAGAACGAGAAAATCCGGATTTAATAAAAGGTTCAAGAAAAAGAAGAATTGCACTGGGATGCGGTTTGGATTTGCATGAGATAAATGTAATGCTTAAGGAATTTTCTCAGCAGCAGAAGGTAATGAAAATGTTATCTTCTCAGGGTGGTATGAAGAAAATTATGGGTTTAGTAGGTAAACTGAGCAAAATTCCAGGATTCGGAAGATTTTAATAGAATTTTTTATACGTAGATTTTATTGAAGCTGTATCCCCTATATATATTTCATGTTTATCTCGCAGTTACTGGTTAGAGCAGGTTGCGGACGGTTCACATTTAGTTTGCATTTAGGTCTTTAACTGTATATAATTGCAAGGTTTTATTTGTAATAATGTCTGATGTTGTTGCAGATAATGAGAGGAGTGGCTTTGCCACGTGTTATTAATTTCCTTTGAATTAAATAGGTAAATTATGGTAGTTATTCGTTTAGCTCGTGCTGGTGCCAAGAAACGTCCATTTTATCAGATTGTTGTTGCTGATTCTCGTCGCGAACACAATGGTAAATTTATTGAACGTGTTGGCTTTTTTAATCCGATTGCCCGTGGTCAGGAAGAAAAACTTCGTATAGATTCAGATCGTGTCGAATATTGGATTGGTAAGGGTGCTCAGCCTTCTGATCGCGTTAAGTATTTAATTAAATCTGCTAAAAGCAATTAATTAAAACAGGGTGACGAATTTATGGAAAATCCAGTTGAAATAGGTAAATTTGGTGCCGTTTTCGGTACTAACGGTTGGATTAAAGTTCATTCGTTCACTGAATGCTTAGAAAGTGTTTTTGAGTATCAGCCCTGGTTTATCAAAGAACAGGGTGAGTGGTGTGAAGTTAAGTTAGAAGAATGGAAACGCCACGGAAACGGGTTCATCGTTAAGCTGGCAGGAATTGATCAGCGAGAGGTGGCTCAACAGAAGACTAATTATAGTATTTATGTTGATGAGTCTGTTTTGCCTGAATTGCCGGAAGGTGAATATTATATAAATGACCTTATTGGAGCTACTGTTTATAATGAACAGAATTATAATTTAGGTACTGTAGCAGATTTTTTTGAAACTGGTGCTAATGAAGTTTTAGTCTTAAAAGCAGAAAAAGACGACGAATATGGTAAAAAAGAACGTCTGATTCCTTTAGTTTTTGGTGAAATCATAAAGGATTTTGATAAAGAAAAAAAGACCATGGTCGTTGTTTGGGACCCGGATTTTTAATTTGTTTGGTATGCACAAATGGTTATAGGAGCAATAACTCTTTTTCCAGAAATGTTTACTGCTATAACAAATTATGGGGTAACAGGTAGAGCCTGTAAGAATGGATTGCTGAATATTAAATGTTTTAATCCTCGTGATTATGCATCTGATAATTATCAATCTGTGGATGATCGACCTTTCGGGGGTGGACCTGGGATGTTGATGTTATATGAAACCTTGGAAAAAGCTGTACTGGAAGCAAAAGCCGAGCTGGGACAGGAAACAAGGGTTATATATATGTCGCCTCAGGGTAGGAAACTTTCGCAAAGTGTGGTTCGGGATTTGTCCCGTGCTGACTCGTTTATTGTTGTATCGGGTCGTTATGAAGGGATTGATGAGAGATTTATCTCAAAGTATATTGACGAAGAAATTTCTTTGGGGGATTATGTTTTAAGCGGCGGTGAATTGCCTTCTATGGTATTGATTGATGCGGTGTCGCGTCTCATACCTGGAGTTTTAGGCGATTATTCCAGTGCTGAACAAGATTCCTTTTATGATGAAATTTTAGATTATCCTCAATATACCAGGCCTGAAAGTATTGAAGGAATGGATGTTCCTGAAGTATTGCTGTCGGGGAATCATGAATCGATAAGAAGGTGGCGGTTATCTCAATCTTTGGGTAAAACTTTTACTAAAAGACCGGATTTGTTAAAAACCCTAGCTCTGACTGATGAGCAGGAAGAGTTTCTTGCGAAATATATCCAGTCTAACGACTGTCAAAAGTAAGAGTTTTCAGTTTATTCTAGGTAAGGGAAATAAAATGAATATTATTGAACAATTAGAAAAAGAACAATTACGTACAGATCTTCCAAGCTTTGCTCCTGGTGATACTGTTAAGGTACAGATCAAAGTTAAAGAAGGTGACAAGGAACGTTTGCAAGCCTTTGAAGGTGTTGTTATTGCAAAACGCAATCGTGGTATAAATTCTGCTTTCACAGTTAGAAAAATTTCAAATGGTGAAGGTGTAGAGAGAGTATTCCAGACTCACAGTCCTATCATTGCTTCTATTCAGGTATTAAGACGCGGTGATGTTCGTAGAGCTAAGTTATACTATTTACGTCAAAGATCAGGTAAGTCTGCAAGAATTAAAGAAAAACTTAATTAATTCTTATAGCAATTTTATCTTTTTCTAGGAGGAGCCAAATCGGCTCCTTTTATTTTATATGTTTGCAAATAAAAAAAGGTCGAAACTAAATGCTTCGACCTCATAAAATCAATATCACTTGATGTAATTATTTAGTAGCTGTCTTCTTTATATTTTTTGTTAAATCTACAACAGAATTTTCGCCGCCAAATGGATTAGGAGCATAGTAGTCTGCATCCCAGTCGTTATCATAAACCTCTACACCGTCTTTCAGAACCAAACGGAATCTGTACTGGAATTCTTTCTGTTCGGAATCTTCATCGAATTCAACATCTACTTTGAAATCGCCTTTCTTCTGCTTTGTTAATTCAATTGGATCCCAGCCATTGTGCTCACATAATAAGAAAATATTTTCTGCATCCTGAGCTGCTTTCTTTTCTACTCTAAAAGTTACCTTAATTTTTTTAGATGTCTTATTATATTTCTTTTCTACTGACATTTTATCTCCCCAAGGTGTGAATAAAAAATAATCTTTTTTAATTCTACACTTTTTTTTATAAAAATCAAAAAAAAATTTAAGTTAATCAAATATTTTTTAAATTTTTTTATAAAAATTTATTTTTAAGAATTTTTTGAGTAAATGATGGACGTAAATAAAAACCTCTTGGTCTTGTCTGTATTAATTGTCCGTTTCTTCCTATTGCGTCAGTTAAAATCCTTCCATTAGCCGCTTTCGGTCTGATTTGCAGCGCTGTTCCGTCTTTTGCTGTAATATTTTCTATTTGACCTGTGCTGATTTTTTCCATATGTTCTTCCCAATCCTGTTTTAAAATTTGTAATTCTTCCTGATTAGGAGACCATAAAAATGGTGTAAAAAAATTTTTTTCAGCTATTGCAAGATTTTTATTGCCATCAAAAGGAAACCATAATATTTTTTTTATTTTGTTGAAAAAATTTGATTCATAAAAAGATACGTTGCTATTGCCTAACAGTGGGACAACACATATGTATGTGCTTTCATATGGAACCAAATCGTTGGAAATCGGGATGCTTTTTAATTCTATTTTAAGATCTGTAAAATCCTGGATCGGATTATTACTGCCGTCAGCTCCGAGAACGGCTTCCAGAAACACGCCTAGCCACCCTTTTGAGTGCAGGGTGTCTGTAGGGATTTTTAAATTGTATGTTGAAGCAATGTCCTTTACTTTTTTGCCTGCCAGATTGTAGGCACGGGACATAAGTTCATCAACTGATTTGGGATTAGGTACTAATGTCATATACTGTTTTGCCATAACCTTTTTTAGTTTAGTTTTAACTTATGGTAATAGCAATATTTGTTTTGTGTTTAATGTTATAATTGTGAACTTGTGCTTAACCTTATAAATAGTTTTGATGTAGTATAATAGATTGTTTTATTTTATTTTGGAATGTAAATTGATTGATCAGGAAGGTTATCGACTTAATGTTGGAATAATCATATATAACTCAGCCGGTCAGGTTTTATGGGCTAGAAGGGTTGGTCAGAATACCTGGCAGTTTCCTCAGGGAGGCCTTGATAACGGTGAAAGTGCTGAACAGGCTATGTATCGTGAGTTGTATGAGGAACTGGGTTTAAAGTCCAATGATGTTAAGTTGATTGCACAGTCTAAATTCTGGCTTAAATATAAGTTGCCGCGACGTTTAATAAGAAAAGACGTTTTACCGCTTTGCATCGGCCAAAAGCAAAAATGGTTTTTATTAAAAATAATAGATAATAAAGAAAAGAATATTTCTTTTGATAAATATCAGCATGCTGAATTTGATGGATGGAGATGGGTTAGTTTCTGGTATCCGATTCGTCAGATTGTTTCTTTTAAGAAAGATGTTTACAGGAGAGTATTGAAGGAATTTTCGTATTATGTAATTAATTCAAGTTCGAGTTTGTCGCATAATAAATTTAAAGAAAGGAGATTTAGGTGCTAACAATATTAAGAAAAATTGTAGAGAGTGTTTCTTCTGCTGATTCTTTAACTTTAGCAATGCAAAATTTGGTTATGAAAACCAAAGACGCTTTGGGAGTTGATTGCTGCTCTATCTATGTAAGAGACATGTCCAGTAATTTACTGCAGCTTCTTGCCACAGACGGATTGGATCAAAAAGCTGTCGGACGAATTGCTTTAGGCTTTGATGAAGGTGTTGTGGGACTGGTTGCCAGAACTCTGGAACTGATTAATCTTGCTGATGCGGCTAATAACCCGAATTTTAAATTTATACCAGGATACGGAGAAGAGCAGTTTCATTCATTTTTGGGAGTGCCAATTGTAGATCAGGGAATACTTTTGGGCGTTTTGGTTATACAACAGAAAAATCCAAGAAAATTTGATGAAATTGATGAATCTTTTATGGTTATGCTTGCGGCTCAGCTTGCAGGTAAATTTCTGGAAGTAAAACTCAAAAAGGAAATGGCAATTCTTGGTAAAAGTTCAAGCAAAACCATTACCGGATTACCTGTTTCCAAGGGATTGGCACAGGCAAAAGCGTTTGTTATGAGACCGCCGTTGCTGCTGGAAAATATCAATATTGAAAAATGCGAAGATCCCTCCATTCAATCGGAATTGTTCCATCAGTCAATGTTTCAGGTTCAGCTGGAACTGGATCATCTGATGATTAAATTAAGTCAGTCTACCAGTTCAAATAATTCTCAGATTTTTGAAATATACAATATGATTTTAAATGATCAGTCATTTGTTGAAGCGATAGATGAAGAGATTTTTAAAAATGGAATAATGGCTACATCTGCGGTGAAGGTCGTTTGTGAAAAATATATTTCAAAATTCAAAACTCTTAAGGATGATTATTTGAAAGAACGCGCTGCAGATGTCAAGGATATTGCGCAGCGACTGTTGTCAAAACTCGCTCATTCCCAGGTGGAGTTTTATGATTTTTCAAAACCTGTTATTCTGGTTGCTGATGAGGTTACCGCATCAATGCTGGTTGAACTGCCTCGTGCAAGTTTGAAGGGTATTATATCCTGCAAGGGATCAGTTAATTCACATGCGGCTATATTGGCAAGAAATATGGGGTTGCCTGCAATTATTGAAACGAGTGATACCATAGATCAGTTTGATGATCATTATATAGTGATGGATGGAACTACAGGTACAATTATCATAGAGCCTGATAATGCCATAAAAGAAGAATACGAGCAGTTAATTGAAACAGAAAATAATCTGCGTCAGATTGCCGAACAGGAGTTATATCATACTGCTATAACTCTGGATAAACAGCAGATTTATGTAGAGCTGAATGCCGGTATGAATTCGGAATTGGAGTCAAAGGGTAATTTTGTTGACGGAGTCGGTTTGTATCGTACCGAAATTCCGTTTATGCTTCAGGATAGTGTTCTTACTGAACAGGAACAAATCAAAAATTATCGCGATTTTTTAATATCGTTTAAAGATTTGCCTGTTTGCATGAGAACATTGGATATTGGCGGAGATAAGCAGTTATCATATTTAAAGATTAATGAGGCTAATCCTGCACTTGGATGGCGCGGTGTAAGGCTGATGCTTGATAACAGACCTTTATTTATGTCTCAGTTAAAAGCCATGTTGAAGGCAAATATCGGTTTGGGTAATCTTAAAATAATGGTTCCTATGATTTCATCCTGCAAGGAAATAGAGGACACAAGAAAATTATTGGATTTGGCCTATAAAGAAGTTAAGGAAGAATTGGATCTTACTGATGAGCAATTAATTTATCCGCAGCTAGGTGCAATGATTGAAGTGCCGTCCGCGGTAATGCTTTTGGAGGATTTAAGTAAAATTACTGATTTCTTCTCTGTCGGAACCAATGATCTTACACAGTATCTGCTGGCGGTAGATCGTAATAATTCAAGAGTTGCCAATTGCTATGATCCGTATCATCCTGCAATTTTAAAAACGTTGGATTACATATATAAAGAGTGTACAAGACTTAATAAGCCCGTATCAATTTGCGGTGAAATGGCAGGTGATTATCTTGGTATATTATTGCTGATAGCCATAGGTTACAGAAAATTCAGCATGAACCTGAGCAATATTGCAAAGATTAAGTATTTATTGAGAAGAATTGATATTTCAAAAGTGAAACAGATTGTAGATCAGTCCGGGTTAACAAATATTAATGCAATTAGAACCAGTATGCGAAATTATATCAATGAGCAGAATCTGACGAACTTTGTATTAAATAAATAATAATTACGAGAGACAGATATGAAACAATATTTAGAATTAATGCAAAAAATTTTAGATGAAGGTGCGCAAAAAGGAGATCGCACAGGAACCGGAACCTTATCGTTATTTGGGCATCAGATGAGATTTAATCTGGCAGACGGATTTCCTTTGGTGACAACCAAAAAATGCCATGTTAAATCTATTATTTATGAATTGCTATGGTTCTTAAACGGTGATACCAATATCAAATATTTAAAAGATCACGGTGTTAGCATCTGGGATGAGTGGGCAGATGAAAATGGAGAATTGGGACCTGTTTACGGACATCAGTGGAGATCGTGGAAATCAGCAGACGGTAAGGTTGTTGATCAAATTTCAAATGCTGTAAATGATATTAAAAATAATCCGAATTCCAGAAGAATTATTGTATCTGCGTGGAATGCGGGAGAAATTGATAAAATGGCATTGGCTCCGTGTCATGCATTATTTCAGTTTTATGTTGCGAATAACAAGTTGTCATGTCAGTTGTATCAAAGAAGCTGTGATGTATTTTTAGGAGTTCCTTTTAATATTGCCAGCTATTCATTGCTTACCCATATGATGGCTCAGCAATGCGATTTAGACGTTGGAGATTTTGTCTGGACCGGCGGTGATGTTCATTTGTATTCAAATCATCTTGAACAGGCAAAATTGCAATTATCAAGAACTCCGAAATCGTTGCCTGTATTAAGAATAAAGCGCAGACCGAACTCGATATTTGAATATCAGTTTGAAGATTTTGAGATTGAAAATTATGATCCTTATCCTGCAATAAAGGCACCTGTTGCGGTTTAGAAGATTGTGCTATATTTTGATACGGAGAGATTTCTTATGTATACATCATTGGAATTGAATCGCATAAAGTGGCAGTGTCGCAGGGGCATGAAAGAATTGGATTTAATGGTACAAACTTTTTTTGACGATGATTTTTTAAGCCTTTCTGAAGAAGATCAGAAAATTTTTGTTAGATTATTGGATGAGTCCGATTTAAATTTGTTCAGGTGGTTATTAAAAGGTGAAACACCTGCTACTGATGAGTTTAAACATATTATTAACATAATGATCGACGCATACAATTCTAAACATTCTGAGTTATAGAAAGTAAAAACCCATTTGTCGCACATGGCAAATGGGCTAAACGCAATCAGATAACAGGTATGTTATTTATGTGATTTCGGAGTAAGCACTGTTGGTTTAGGATCATCCAGCATATCAGGATAATCCAAATTATAGTTTAATCCTCGAGATTCTTTGCGTTTCATTGCTGATTTTATTACCAGTTCTGCAATTTGAAGCAGATTGCGCAGTTCGAGCAAATTATTGGTAATTCTGAAGTTTTCGTAATATTCCTTCACTTCTTTTTTCAGCAGATCTATACGGTGTTTTGCTCTTTCAAGACGTTTATTGGTTCTTACAATACCAACGTAGTCCCACATCACCATTCTCAGCTCATGCCAGTTATGCTGAATTATAACTTCCTCGTCCGAGTTGGTTACCTGGCTTTCATCCCAAGGCTTGAATTTTGTTATTGATGGTGCCGAATCCAGTTTGGACAGTATGTCTTTAGCTGCTGCAGCTCCGTAAACCAGACACTCGAGAATTGAATTGGATGCCATACGATTTGCTCCGTGCAGTCCGGTATATGAAACTTCTCCGATAGCATACAGATTTGATATATCTGTTAATGCTCTCTGATCTACCATTACACCTCCGCATGTATAGTGAGCGGCCGGAACGACCGGTATAGGCTGTTTTGTTATATCAATGCCTACTTTTAAACATCTTTCGTAAATATTAGGGAAATGTTTTTTTACAAATTCAGGATCTTTGTAACTGATATCCAAATACATGCAATCAACACCAAGACGTTTCATCTCGTGGTCGATTGCTCGGGCTACAACGTCACGCGGAGCTAATTCTTCACGCTTGTCATAACTTGGCATGAATCTTGTTCCGTCAGGGCGTTTTAAAAGAGCTCCTTCACCGCGAAGAGCTTCAGATAGCAGAAAATTCTGATCCTGCGGATTATACAGGCTGGTAGGATGGAACTGGTTGAATTCCATATTGGCAACACGGCAGCCTGCACGCCATGCCATTGCAATTCCGTCACCTGAACTGATTTCCGTATTTGTGGTGTATTGGTAAACCTTTGAAGCGCCTCCGGTACAAAGTGCAACAAACTTTGCATATATATTTTCAACTTTGCCGGTTGCACAGTTTAATACATAAACTCCCAGTACTCTATTACCTGGCAAGCCTAGTTTTTTAGTTGTTACCAAATCAATTACATTGAATCTTTCTAAAACAGTAATTTGAGGGTGATTCAATGCCTGAGTGATAAGAGTGTCCTGAACAGCCTTACCGGTTGCGTCGGCGGCATGAAAAATTCTTCTATGGCTGTGTCCGCCCTCTCGGGTTAAATGGTAATCGTTCTGAGAGTCATCTGCTTTATCAAAATCGACACCTTCTTTAATCAGCCATTCAATACTTGATTTTGCATTTTTTACGGTAAATTCAACAGCATCTTTTTCACATAATCCGGCACCTGCAATCAGTGTGTCATTTACATGAGATTCCAGACTGTCATTGTCTGCATATACGTTGCATACTGCAGCAATACCTCCTTGAGCTTTGGAGGTGGAACCTTCCTCAATAGGTCCTTTGCTGAGAACTATCAGATTTATGTTAGGATTCTCATCAGCCAGTTTTAAAGCCAATGTTAAACCGGCAGCGCCGCTGCCGATTACAAGAACATCACACTCTTTTTCTGTATTATTTGTCATTGATAATCAACTCCTTAAATCACAATGCCTATATTTTATCACTTATTGTGAAAGTTAAGTTATAAATCTGTTTCGGTTTTTTTAATAAATTTTTCAGTTTAATAAATGAAAAAAACTAAAGTTATTACCTGTTCAGTTAGTTTCAATTTTTTTGCGGGTGACTTCAATTGTTTCGCCGGATTTGCTTTCTTCCTTGTCGGATGTTTCATCACTTTCACTTTCTTTGGGTATTTCTGTAATTTTAATCATAGGATAATATTTGGAAATTGTTTCGGTTATTTTCCCACGTGTCTCTTCATCGACATAAAGTAAAGAGTTGTTGATATTATGAAAGAAAATTATTTTCGGATCATATGGGACAATTTCTCGTAAGGAATTATTGAAATAAATTTTTAACAATGAAGATGAAGGCAGGTAGGAGCCAATATTATACATACATTGAAATTCATGTTCCGTCTTTTTTAATGCAACGCTGAACGGATTTAAAATTTTACCTTCTAATTCTTCGCATTCTCCGTTGTTTTGCAGTCTGTTTAACTGTGATATGGAAATTATCCCGGAAATTATGTAGCCTACAGATAATAAAAATGCAATCCACAATGAAACCAGCGATAGTCCCCTTTTTGAAAGTGATATTATGGATGTTTTAACTGTTTTAATCCTTGTAAATCCATCAATGTGCCAGAATATGACGGTTAATATAATGTAACTTAATGCGTTGTTGTGCATGGCACTGCCCAGGTAGAACATAATCAAAAAAGGGCAAATAAGCATTAAATTGCTGATTTTTTGTTTTAATTCCAGATTATTGTTAAGTACGGAACTTATAAATGAATATATAATGAAAAGCCATGAAATTACACCCCAAAAACCGCATTCAATGAATAATTTAAGTAATTTACTGTTCGGCATTTCCATATAATGGTTCGGGTTGCTTTCAAGAACGGCATGGCTGAAGGTATTGTAACCTGAACCTTTAATGAAATTATCTGAAACTGCATTAATGGTTGCTGACAAATTGCTTTTTATTTGCTGGTAGTCGCTGTATATATCTATTCTGCTGAAAAAACCTAAAAAATAGCAAATAAAACAACAGCATGTGAATATTATGAAGAAACTTGATCCAAGACGTCTGTTGTCTTTGGTTAAGATAATTGAAAGCCCTAAGATCGAGCAGATTGATATGCAGATTATTTCCGCAGTTATACGATGCAATGCACAAAGTGTACAGATAATTATCGCCATAATGGAAAATATTACGTGGTATATGGTTAGTTTGCAGTTTAAAAGGTATAGTCCCAATATAATGCCAATGTAGGGAACCACGTAATCAAATTCAAAATCTGTTGTCTGAACATTAAAAACCGATTTGAATGAAAGCAAAGCTGATGTGGCAGTACAGCTGAGCAATGCCAGAAACAGAATGTTCAGCCTGTCAATGCATGAATAATTCATCTGCTGGAGACTGAATAGAAGTATAACAAAACCAACAAAAGGAAAAACTTCATTTGAAAGATAAAAAATATGTTCAAGGTTAAATAAGCCGGAGACAATAATTAAAAATACTGCAACGACAAAATATTTAATGGATGCCGCTTTGTAAATTACCAAATTTCTGCACAGATAAGCCAAACCCAAAAAAGAAATACAGACAGTAAAAAAATAGTAGTGAAAGTTTATGTATTCGCGGATATTGCTGTCATTCACGCTGTGACATAAGTGCAGAGCTGGAACTATCAACAGAAAAAAAACTATAAACAAGTAATTGTTCAGTTTCTTTAAGATTTTTGCCGTTGTACTGGTTTGTGTGTTATTTGTATCTAATTCTGTATTTAATGCTGTGTTCATTGAAATTTAACCCGCGTTGTAATTATCAATCTAATCGAATTGTTGTCGTCAAACCGATGTTTTGTGTTAGAATTATAATATAAGTTGTTTGCTTTGTTACTAATAAAGTTTAGCAGAAAAGATGAAAAAATTAGTTCTGAAAAAAATATTGAACTTTTTTGAATTTGGTTAGTCTTATATTAAGTGAGTATGTTAAGAAATTTGGCTACTATAAGAGAAGATGGCGCGGTTAAGGGCTCAAATGAGCAGTTGGACCGCCAGATTATTGATAATATCCTTAACGGGGATAAGAATGCTTACAATCTGCTGGTTGTTAAGTATCAATATAAGATTCTCAATGTAGTGGGAAAATATATTTATGAACCTGCTGATCGCGAGGATATTGCTCAACAGGCTTTTATTAAAGCCTATGAGGCTCTGCCTGCTTTCAGAGGTGATAGTGAATTTTATACATGGCTTTACAGAATAGCAGTCAACTGTGCGAAGAATTTTCTGAAAAATAAAGCTCAGAATACTTTGACTGTTGATGTGTCTGATCCTGAAATAGAATCATATGAGGGAAGCAATAAGCTGCATGATTTGAGTAATCCTGAAAATTTATTATCTTCAGAGGAACTTAAATTGCAGTTGCAGCAGGCACTTGATGCCTTGCCTGGTGAATTGAGAACAGCGATTGTTATGTGCGAAATGGAAAACATGAGTTACGAACAGATTGCTGAAAAAATGAACTGTCCGATAGGTACTGTTCGTTCAAGAATTTCTCGGGCCAGGGAAGCTTTGGATAAGGTGATAAAGCCGTTTTTAGACAACTAGAGGTTTGTTAGACATGACTGAGCAATACGAACAGATTTCATCCATGGTGGATGGCGAGATCGCCAATTTGACTTCTTCGCAAATCAAGGAAGTGGTTCAGGATGAAGAAAGTTTTAAAGTATGGCAGAGATATAACCTGATGAAAGGTATATTGAAAGATGAAGTAAAAGGTTCTGTGAGCAGTTCTTTTATGGATGGCTTTGCTGCTAAATTTGAAAAAGAACCAATAGTTATGGCTCCTAAGAATTCATTCAGAAGTGTTGACCAGACACAAATCAGGAAAGATGAACATCAGAATGATGTGATCAGGCTGCAAGCCAAGAAGTCATCATCCAAATGGATGAAACTTCTCGGTCAGGGTGCAATTGCTGCTTCATTTGTAGTTGCTGCGGTATTTGGAGTAAACTCTTTGACAGTGAACGGTGTGGAATCTGATAATGTAATCAGTACTACGCCTTATGGTGGCTTTGCATCACCGGTGAGTGCCCATTTTGATTCATATCAGAGGAATATCACTTCGTTTTCCAATGAACTTGGTGAGGTTATGCCGCATAACGTATCTCAGTATGATGGTAATAGACTTGATCCGATAACTGATAATGAGTTATCAGAGGTTGAGTCTTTGCTTAATGATCACGATTATCAGGTAAGTATTTACAGCGTTAAAAATTAATTTGATAAGCCAGTGATTACTGCATGTTGAAATCTTTCATTAACTTCGTATTAAATTTTTTAATTTGTTTTACTTGTATTGTTTTTTCAATACAAGTAAAAGCCCTCCAAAGTGAAGACGATGTGGAATTGTCTTCAGTGATTCTCCAGCATATGAGTGTGTCTCATAAACACTATCTGTATGACAATTATCTTATTGAGGCTACTGTTTCCAATATTAATCCTATGAAAATTTCTCATGGAATTTTTGACGAGGACAGTATTCTGTTTGTTAGTAATCTCAACGGATTGCCTCAGGGTATGCTTAGTTATAAAAAACAGCTTGTTTATCTGGAAGCCAATTCGAATGTATATGCTGTAAAAAATGTAAAATTCCCTAACTTGTATTTACGCCTAATCAATTTGGATGCCGATGAAATACTGAAGCGATACGTGCCGTTGGTATCAGGACAGTCGAGAATTGCAGGAAAACTGGTTCAGGTCATCAAATTGATTCCAAAAAACAGAATGGGTTATTCTCTTATTTTGGGTGTAGATCAGAATTCTGGATTGCTGCTTCAACTGGACGTGGTTGACAAGCAAGGCAAACTCTTAAAAAGTTATATGTCTGTCCACATGGAAATACTGGAAAATAATCCGCTGTTTCTGCAGGATCTGATGACGTCATTACCTGATGAATTAAAAACCGTCAAGGTTGTTGAACAGAATAAAGATAATCTTGAATGGAAACTGAAAAATGTCCCAATGGACTTTGAGGTTATGGCCACAAACAAGCATGCAATAAGAAATAATGGCGAAAATGCGGAATATATGCTAATTTCAGACGGGCTTACAGATGTTTCAATTTATATAACTTCCCATAAGCCTGATATCAGAGTTCCTCTAAGTTCCATCAATGGAACTACTGTTTACCGACAGAGAATATCTGATAAATTTGATGTTTCGGTTGTCGGTATCATTCCTCCTAATCTGGCAAAACAAATAGCCGATAATATTGAGTTTATCAAATGAAGATCCGGGGAGTTGTAATAGATTGCAACAGCGAAATTATTACAGTTAAATGTTCAAAAAGAGATGCGTGCGGCTCTTGTCAGAATTCACAAAAGTGCGGTGCAAGTTCATTTTATAAACTATTGCTGTCCGGTAACAGTGAAATCTTATATCTTGCTAATAAAGAGCATTTGGAATTCAAACAGTTTCAGTTTGTTGTTCTTGAATTATCCGATAAATACATACTGAAAAAGTCCCTTTCGGTGTATCTGTTATCAATTGTAATCTCTATTGCCGTGGCGATTGCGGTTAGCGGTTTTACGGGTAATGAATTGATTATTCTAACAGCTTTTATGGCGGCGATTGTTGCAACTCTATATGGTATAAGAAAAATTTCACAAAGCAATCTGCAGCAGTATATTAAAATTGTTCCAAACTGCAGCTAAAAATAATGATTGTGTAATGATTGAATTGTTAGAAGCTCTTAATCTTCCAAAGGTATTCCGATATTGGAAAATCCTTCGTTATAGGCCATTTCCTTAAGAGTTTTGAACATCAAGGAACTGCGTTTATGATCCAAGACTTCAATGATATTCATTTGAAAATCCAATTCTGCCTGAATTTCATCTAATTCAACTATTTGATCTTCGTCGTAGGTCGTATCATCTCTTACTTCCAGATACTTTATTACGGTCATTATTGATTTTTCTGATACCAGCAGTGCCTCGGTTTTTGTATGATTTAAAATAGAATCAAATGTAATAAGCATAGACTGGCAGGCGAGGCTTGCAACAATTTTACCTAAAGGATCTTCTTCATTGTATTCTGGAGTCAATTCCAAAAGCTGTTCCTGAAGTTCCGCAAAGTCTATCTGCTGTTCGTGCGATTCAAGATAACTCCATAGTAATTCGAGATCTTTTTCAAAAGTAGTGTGAATATTAAGATTGTTTGATTCACTGTATAATTTCAGATTCGGATACATTCTAACGGTTATAACCAAAGAAAACAGAGTCTGCTGCCAATTTGATAAATTATTGATTCTTTTGTAAAACATATCGCCGAACATCATAATAAACGTAAACGCTCCATAATAACCTTTGATGCTATTTAAGATTGTTTAAAATCAACAATCCATCCTTTTCTTTTTTCAATAAGACTTAACTTTTTATAATAAATACCACTTGAAATAATATTTCCATCAATATCTTTAACAAGGTAGGAGCCACTCTGTCTCCGACCGTATATAAATCCTGTCTGATTGTTTACCTTG
>Ga0310695_10005466_pt1 | contig 22140 bp, 16 predicted proteins | sample RumenRJG_04DNA_FD_203882 | JGI IMG/M metagenome (GOLD analysis project Ga0310695, IMG submission 203882) | Bovine rumen microbial communities from Lethbridge, Alberta, Canada - RJG_04 (v2) (version 2) | ecosystem: Host-associated > Mammals > Digestive system > Stomach > Rumen | place: Canada...
TCGTGGCAGTGGCGGTGATGCAAAGACCGCGGATCGTCCGAGAGACGACGTCCTTCAGCTCGAAATCGTCGCCGCAGTACGCAAGCACGTCCTTGATCATGTTCTTGGCCGCGGCTTCGCTCTTCCCAGGCAGCTTGGCGGCGATCTGGTCGACGAACGTCATCGCCTTGGCCTCGTACTGGCCGTGGTCGAGACGCATCGGGGTGGAGGTGCTGGATCCGTCTACGTTGACGGTGACCGTCCAGTTGAACTTGACGGGGAAGTTCTCCGGCTCCTTGATGAAGATGGAGATTGCTCCAGTCTCCTGGTTCTTCGAGATGGTGTACTCGACCGGGATATGCTCGTTCGCGTTGATGCCGTAGGCGGAAAGACACTGCAGAGATCCGAGAGGTCCCTGTCCGAGGGAATAGGCCACCATGTCGAGCTGCTCGGGATGCGCCGCCGTGCAGAGCTCGCGGAGCTTCGACGAGATGCGCTCCATCACGGGCATCGCGGCCTCCTCGGTGGTGCCGCCGCATTCGAGCGTTTCGTCCGCGAACTTGAAGACGTAGCGGTTGCGGACACCCACGATCTCCTTGTCGTCGGGCATTAAGGTGGGCATCGAGGGACGGTAGATGTCGTCGCGCATGGACTTGATGCCGCCTTCGCCCTTCATGCCGAAGGCATTAATGGATCTTCCGATATCGGCCATGTGGGGGGCTCTCGGCAGAGTGGTGTTGTTCTCCAGGGCATTGACCACTTCGTCGACGGAGGCGCCGGTTTTCACAAGAAGCGATACGGCTCTTATGATTTGTGCGGTGGGCAGGCGTTCCACGAGCATGTCTTCGAGGTAGTTCGACGCCTCGGCATCGCGGGCGCCCTTCTCGCTCTCGGGAATGTCGGAGAAGAGAATGTCGAAAGCGGCCTGGCGCGTAAGATTGCCGGCGGCCTTGAGGGCGGCGAGTTCGCCCGCATGCTTCATGACGCGGCCGATGAAGACCCCGCCCTGGTTGATTCTCTTCCCCTCCTTCCCATCAAGGGCCAGGGGATGGAAAAGATCGTTGACGGCGTAGAGCAGCTGCCGCTTGTCGGAGGGCATCTGGGCAAGCGTGGAGTACTGCGTATGTGCGAAGCCGCGCAGGACAAAGCGCGAGGCGGGGTTCCGCTCCACGCCGAAGACCGCCTCCTTGTCCCGCGCGTCAAGGGCGATGCCTTCGTTGACGGCAAGCTCCTCGAAGATGAACTTCTCGGCGCCGAACATGGCCGACTCCCCGGGCAGATCGGTGGAGTAGTTTTTGGCCGTCACGCCGGGGCCTGTCCCCTTTGCCGCGCAGACGTCGGTGAACCACGTCTTGAAGTCGTCAATCAGCTTCAGGCCCGCCTTGAAGCTCTCGGCATTCTGCGTGAAGCGTCCGCCGTAGTCGTAGAGGCGTCGCGCCTTCGAGCTCGGGTCGAGCGCGGCGGCCTCGGCCTCTTCGTTTGTGCAGCCCATCGCCTGCTGGTAGATGTTCGCGACGCGCGCGAGCTTCGGCAGCTCGGAGGCTACATAGCCCATCGCCGTCGCCTTGCCGACGCTCGCGGGGTCGGTGAACTTGCCGCCGCCGAGCGTGTCGATGGCGATTTTCACGAGATTGATGCGCCGCGCCGTGAGCGGCTTGCCCTTGTTGAAGTCCTCGAGCTTCATGTTGTCGCGCACGATGTCTGGTATGAACTTCTCGCCGCCGAACATGTCGGCGATCGTCCTGCGGAACAAGTCGCGCACCTGGTCGTTCGCCGTCTTCATGTCTGCCGTGCGCCTGAACGACGCGAACGCGCCCTTGTAGTCGCCGACGGGCATTCCCTTGAAACGGGCGACCGTGTCGCCGTTGTGCGTCTTCGCGAAATCTATGAACTTGTTGTAGTTGGCCTTTGTGGCTGCGCTTATTTGTATCGGCATTGTACCCCCCCTTGTTTTGTCTTAGAAAATTTAAACTTTCAACTTTAAACTTCAAACTTTAAACTCCCCCCTACACTTGCATGATGTGCCCGCCATGGAGATGTCCGTTGGCGTCATGCGGCTCGGGCGATGAGTCTCCGACTTCCGCGAGTTCCCGTCGGACAAGGCGAAGCGCCGTCACGAAGCTGGCGACGGCCCGCTCGAAGGCGGCGTATTCGGCATCGCCCTCGACCATGCGGCAGAGCGTGAACGTGCCGCGCGCGCGGTCGAGTCCGATGGTCGCGCCGTCCGTCCCCGCAAAGAGGTTGTTCAATTCGAGGAGCTTGCCGAAGTCGGCCTCGCGCCCTTCTGCGGACGCGATGTCGGCGTAGATGTAGAGCCTCTCGCCATCCGACTCGAAGTTGACTTCGTCGCCGTCGAATTTCGCGGCGGCGGTGCTGTGGCCGGAGAGCTCCAGCTCGATTCCGGCGGTCTCGCCGAGTTTCCTAAGCAGTTCCTGATGTGTCATGCGAACGTCTGTCCTATCTTGAGGTCCTTGATTACGGGTTCATTGCCGAACTCCAGCGTGAACTCCTGAGTTATGATGCACTTGCCGACGTCCTGGCCCTTCGCCATCAGCGTTTTGTCGCCGCAGAGTTTCGACTCCGTCTTGGCGCGGATTTTCGCCGAATTGCCGTCAGGCGCGACGTCAAGCTCGAATGTCATGGCGCCGGTTTGGAAGAGCGGGTAGCCAGTCAAGTTGATGTCGCGGGATGCGAACTTCTCAATGTTTGGGATGTTCGCGATCTCTTCGTCTGCCTGTCCCTGCCTCCATCCGGGTAACGCCAGCTTGTTGGGGAGTGCCGTGGTAAGCTCGCCGAATATCTGCTGGTTGAAGACAACCGACACCGCCTTGAGCTTGGCCGGATCGTTGCCGAGCGCCTGCTTGATTTCGCCCACCATCTCCGCAGCGGACTTGATCTGCATCTTCGTGCCGTTCAGGACATACGTGTTGCCGCGCGAAATGTCCGCGCTAAACGTCGAGAAGACTTCCATGCCGCCCACGTTGATGAGCTTGGCCTGCTGGGTCAAGCCCTTCAGGGCATCGGTCATGTAGCCGTTCATGCGGCGCTGCAGGACCTGCTCAAGCCCGGCGGAATCCGCCGATCCCGGCGCGATGTCGCGCCAGTTCTTGAGGTCCTCGACGAAGCCCCTCACGATCGCATCCGACTCCATCGCGAAATTCGGACGCCAGTCGAGGCGGTCAACGAGGTTCTTCAGGATCGGCACCGCCTCCTGCGAAAGCCCCTCGGAGTACTTCGTCACCATTCCGCCGCCGATAAGCTTGCGCGCGATGTACCTGTCGGCGTCCTTGAACGCGGCATTCGTGGGGAAGTCCGCCGTCATCGTGCAGAAGAAGGTGTTTGCGATGTTGAGCGTGGCGTCGTCGTCTACGCACTTGTCGTACTTCGCCTGGTTGAACACGAGATTGGGGTTGTGCAAGGTTCTACGGACCTTCTCGTTGTCCGGGTCCGGCTTCCCCACGAGACCGTACTGCTCGAGCGTCATGTAGTCCATCTTCAGCGTGCGCATGTCGTTCATGGCGGCGCTCAGGCTGTCGCCGACCTGCGAGAGCTTGCCCGACTCCGCGAGGCGCGCGAGGGAAGCCGACATCTCCGGCATCTCCTTCGTGAGGAGCGAGGTCGTCATCATCTGCAGGAGCTGCTGCAGGTCGCTGGACTCAATCATCTTCTGCGCCATCTCGGGATACTTAGAGAGGATCTCGTGCGAGAACGTCTGCGCAAAAATCCGGAAGTTCTCGGCGATTCCCTTAGCGGCGAGCTTCGTGGCCTGCTCGGGATCGCGGACGCCTGCGAGTGCCTTGAACGCCGCCTTTATGTTGGCGCTTTCGGAGAGGGCCTTGGCGACGGGCACGACGCTCGCGTCCCTCCAGGTGCTGCTCTTCAGCGCATTCATGATGTAGTTCGCGCGGTCCGCGACATCGAACCCCGCCTCGTCAATGGCCTTCAGGATGGCGATCTTGTCGTTCGCGAATTTCGTGATGATGTCGTTCGCCTTGTTCACGTTGGCCACGTAGTCGACCGGACCCTTCTTCGCCTGGGACACGATGTCGTCGTACAGGAAGCGGAGCTTGCCGGATGCGGACGCAATGGACGACGTGTCGAGGTTGTTGAGGACAAACCCCTTGCCGAGGCCGGTGGAGAACGCAATCGTCGTCGCGGCGAGACTCTTGGCCCCCTCCCGCCCCCTTGCCACGGCGGCAAGCGTCTGCGCCAGCACCTGCGCCTGGCCCTTGACGGAGTCGACGAACTCGGAAAGCGCCGCGAGCGTCGTCGCGCCCTTGAGGACGCCCTTGCCCTGCGCGACCAGCGCCTTCTTGACGTCGGCAATCACATTGGCGTCGGTAACGCCGCTCTCTGCGATTGCGGCGTCGATCTCCGTGTTGACGGCCGCCGCGAACCTCATTTCGCTGGTCAACGGGTTCTCGGCCGTCGGCTGGATGACGACGAGAAGGGATGAGACGAACGTGCTGGCGCCGGTGTTGGCCGTCCTGGACATCTCCACGGAGACGTCGTCGCCGAGCTGGGCCTTGGCGTTCCTGATCTTCTGCATAAGATCCGGCTTGCCGGAAAGCGCGATGTCCTCGGCAAGAGTCGTCAGCCCGGTGAACTCTTCGGCGCCGAGCTTTTTGAACGCCTGGTCCTCCAGAACCGAACGCATTGTCTCGCGCAGCTCCCGGTTGAGGTCGGTGAAGATATCGCACCGCAGCTTGAGGGGAATGCCATTGCCGAGCGCACCCTCGAGCTTGCCGAGATTGACGGCGGCGGACAGCTGCATCACCTGCGCCGGGCGCATGACCGGCATGTTGCGGGCGTTGAGGACCGTCGCCTTCCAGCGCTGCTTTAGACTGTCGCTGATGTTCAGCGAGTCGATCTCCGCCAGATACCCTGTGCGGCCGTCGACGAAGTCGTCCACAACCTTCTCCAGCGCCGCCTTGGCGCTGAATCCAGGATCCGTGCAGCCCGGGTATGTCCCTCCCATCATCTGGTTTCCAAGTTCGAGCATTTTGTTTTTCAGCTTCGCCATTTCGACCATCGACGAAACGAGGCTCTTGTGCATGCCGAGGGCGGACGCAAGCTTTTCGCAGCATGAATCCCCGGCTCCCGCCATCGCCTCGTTTATCGCCCGCCGCGTCTCGACGAGGGCGGAGAATTTCTCACTGTGTTTTTCGAGGGCCTGTGCGATCTCAGCCGGCGTGTTGCACCTGCAGAGCTCCTCTGCTATTTCCGGATGCCGCTTTGCTATCAAAGCCCCCTGGGAGAGGGGCGATCCGCCGAGTGCGACATTTCCGGCATTGCACATCGCGGCGAACTTTTCCCCGATCGCCGCCTCTACAAAAAGCTGGTTCGCGCGCGCCGTGTATTCCTGCACGATTTCTTCGACCGTGATTTCGCGCCCGGCGGCGTTTGCCTGATCGACAAGCGCTTTCATTCTGGTCATCTTGCATCTGGTCGACGTCAGCTGCTCGCACAGATTGTCGTCTTTGACGACGATCGTCTCGCCGAACTTGGCGCACAGCGCCTCCTCCAGCGTCATGAGCGCATCCCTGAAGTTCTGCGGAAGCGCCGCGAAAGCGTTGAGCTCCACATTATTGAAGAGGCGGTCGTTGAACTGCTTGTGCGGCGGAACTTGAGTCGCAGCGACGCGCGGCGCCGGCGCGGGCGCGGGCTCGGCGCTCCTGAAGAAACTCATGATCCACGCGAAGAAGCCCTTCCGCTGCTGCTGGGCCTGCGCGACGGCGGGCTGAGGCGCGGCGGCGGGCTGCGCGTTGTTCAGCGCCGCCGGCGCGTTCGCGCGCGCGCCGCCGCCCGCGACGTTGTTCGACCTGTTGAAGCTTTCAACCGTCAGCTTGAACGGCTGCGATCCGTTAATCTCACCTGGGCCTGGCATCTTTACAGCTCCTTTCTACATTTGCTTTCAACTTTTCAACCTTTCAACTTTTCAACTTTTCAACCTTTCAACCTTTCAACCTTTCAACCTTTCAACCTGTATACACACGCGACGCAAAAAGGTTACACATGAAAATATCCGCTTGAAAGCATGTCATGGTGCGAATCGTCCGTTTCCGGGGCTGTGGATTGTACAGATTCGACCTCGCGCAGGCCCGCAAGCGCCTTGCGCCAGTTCTCCACCTGATTTACGAGCGATTCAAGGCCGGCGGCGAACGATTCGATGTCCGTTAGCGCCTGCGGGAACGGACGCACAAGGGCGTAGGCGCTGGTCTCTGGGTTCTGGCAGAGCGTCGCGCCCTCCGTGCCGCGCAGGAGGAAATTGGCCTGCAGCATCATTGCGCCGAACGCGCCGTTCGCGTCTGGCGGCGGGTGTCCAATCTCGGCACAGGCGAATATGCTCCGCGACTGCGGATCGTCCAACAGCTCCACGCGGATGCCTTCGACGTCAAGCTCCGCCACGCCGTCTGCGCCGTCAAGCCCTTCAATTCCGAATTTCGCGGCAAATCCCGCGATAAGCTCCTTGAATTCCATCTCTGCGGTCTCCTGTTGACCCTACTATAATACACATTTTGATGTGCATTATAGCATTTTCAGAGAGCAATATAAAGAGGACGGAATGCACGAACACGCAACGCACTTAAGGGTTGAAGCTGTGTGCCTCATTCGCGCTTGGACCAGTCGAGCTTAGTGCCGTCGACGCAGCAAGTTGCGAAGAAGAGCCGCCCTCTTTTCTCGCGCACCGCGACAACGTCACTTAAATGGGTTGACGACGGCCATGCCCCGATAAGTCTGATTAGGATTGAGGTCTTCAGTGACGATTTCGTGGCAGCCAAGCTTCTCTGCGGACGAGACAATCAGCGCGTCGTAGAACTGGATGCCATATTCCTCCTTGACTGCAAGCGCATGGCGAACGAGGTCGATGGTTACGTCAATCTCAAGAAGCTCTCGGAAGTAGTCAAGCATTCCATCAATCTCTTCTTTAGTCCTCAACGATTTCCGCAACATCGTATTGCAGAACTCCCCAAGAACCTGCGTCGAGATGCAACCGTCATGATTCACCTCTATTGCATGGCCGATGAGTTCGCGAGCGATGTCGCGTTTGCGTGGATCTTGGTCCGTCGCCGCATACACTAGAATATTTGTGTCGAAGAATCTCATGATCCCACCCTTATCTTTATCTCGCGATGACCATCGCGTTCACGATCGAACTTCCAGCCCTTAGGAGCGCGGACTACAGGCAAGGACTCCATGAATGACTTGAATTCCAGTGCCCTACGCTTCTGCGCGTCATGAATTTCCGCGCACTTCGCCTCAAGGCAGTCGCGCACATACTGGTTTAAGCTTGTACCGTTTGCCTCGGCCCACTCGCGCACTTCCTGCACAATTGCGGGCGGTATAGACAATGTAATGCTCATCTTCACCTCCTTAACGGAATACCCGTTCTACGTCCGCACGTATTATACTAAACCCGTGCGCCGCGCGTCAATGGTATGGACGGCTATATGCAATGGGTCGGCTGCCAAGATTCCTGATAGCCAACCCATTCTAACGGTGTCAATGCCGTTATTGAAAGTTAATGGCTTAATGCACCACTATGAGACATCGACCAAATCCGAAAGGACCAGACACTTTTCGCCACCTTTCTGCGTATTTGCACATAACGACCTCCCTGTGTTTGTAGGCGATAAGGACACACCCCCATCGACGCCATTATTGTAACAAATCCGACATGGGCGTGTCATACACCCTCTTCGAGATGAAGCTCGATGTTGCTCTTCAGGCGAATCGGGCCAGCACAAAAGTGCTCGCCCGCGGGCACAACGACCTTGCCGCCGCCCCTCGCCGCAGTCGCGTCGATCTCGTCCTGAAGCGACCTCCCAAGCGCGCGGAAGCGCAGAAGCGCCTCGAGGAAGTAGTAGTCGCCGTAGTCGAGAGGAACGTCTATCTCGCTGTATCCCGGCTTATGGCCGACACCGTGCTTGAGAAGCCAGTCGCCGTTCTCGCCGGGCTTTGCGAAATATGCGTCAGAGCAAAGCGAAAGGAGCTGTTTCACCGCGAACGCGCGGTACTTCGCGCCCTTCTCGCCGCCAACGAAAGTCGAGAGCTCGAGAAGCCCCGATGCCATGACAGACGCGGCAGAGGAGTCGCGCTCCTCGCCCGGTGCGCCGTAGTCCCAGTACGGAACGCCGTCTTCCGGCATGTTGGGATTATCGATTGCAAAGTCGGAGACCTTCTGGGCAAAGACAAGGTAGGCGGGATCCTTCGTCTCGCGGTACATCATCGTATATCCGTAGATCGCCCAGCTCTGCCCGCGGCTCCACGCAGTCTCGCACGAGAGACCCTGCCCACGGCGGATCTCCTGCACCGCACCATGGAAGCCAGGCCGCTGGTCGTAGTTAAGGACGTGGTATGTTCCACCGTCCGCGCGGAAGTGGTGCGCCATAGTCTTTGTCGCATGCGAGCGCGCGATTTCGTCAAACCGCTTCTCGCCGCCGTTTTTCGCCGCCCACTCAAGAAGCTCGAGGTTCATCATGTTGTCTGGGATGACGAGGAAATCTTTCTTTCCATTAAGCGGCCCCCAGCTCCTGATCAGCCCAAGTTCGGGGTTGAAGCGCTGAGAGAGAGACGCCGCAGTTTCGCGCAGAAGATCGTCGTACTTGTCTGTCTTGAGAAGGCGACGGGCGTTGCCGAACGAGCAGTACATGATGAAGCCAACGTCGTGATTGTCGGAGACCTTCGAGTTCGGCGCGATGAACTCGGTCCAGACTGTTGCCCTCTCCTTGAAGAACTCGTCGCCCGTCGCCTCGTAGAGATACCAAAGAGACCCTGGGAAATGACCAGAAGTCCACCAGTAGATGGAGCGCATGTCGAGCGCATTCTTCTTCGCATTCCACCCGTGTGGGACTCGACGCTCGCCATACGGCTTGTCACCATGCGGCACGGCTTCTTTCACGTTGCCAGAGTTCATTAGCGGCGTCGCAGCAGCATCGATCGCGCGGTAGTGCGCAGCGCTTTTCGCGAAAATGGCGGGAAGTTTTGCGGCAAGCTCCGCCTCTCCGGGCGACGCAAGGCAGGCGATTGACGCAATGACACAGGCAGTAAGCATATTGACTCCTCAAGTTGAATGTTTGCCGTTTATTATATCAAAACGGCATGGACGCGTCACACGCCAACAGGACAGAGGCCGTCGCCATCGCCATCAGAAAACGACTCGTGCAGACTTGAGCTGGCACTATCCAATCCATCCGTGAGTCGGTGGAGATTCGTGAAGCGGTGGAGCGAATGTCCGAGCGAGCGGATACGGCGTATTCGCCGAGGGTCCGCGAGGAGGAGCATTCGGCCACCGGCTCACGAATCCTGCCGCGCGTTTTCTCGTGATTGGGCTTTGGCCGGGGTGACCTTTTTGCGTTGCTCGTCGATAAGGCGCTGAAGACGCTTTAATTCCGCTTCGCGCGGACCTCGCCGTTCGTATGTCCCATCAGCCATACTCGTCTTCACTTTGATTTAACACAGAGACTCAGAGACACGAAGACACAGAGTTTTTTGAAACTCTCTGTGCCTCTGTGCCTTTGTGCCTCTGTGTTAAACTTTCCTCACTCATCCCTTATTGGCCAAATAAACCAATCCCACGGCAATGCGCTCAAAATACATTACGCATGCAAGAATAGGGTGGCGAAGGAGACGCTTCCACTTCCCCTTCTCGACAAACACCCCGACAAAGCGATACCACGGCGAGAACTGCCTCTTTACCGCGGGATGGCCCTTCCACTTCGCCTGGTATGCGGCAAAGCTCTTGGTGTAGTACGCCTTCTTCTCAAGCATCCTCTTGAGCGTCAGGCGCTTCTCGTTGTGTATCAAATGATTCTTAAGAACCTCGCACTTCGCACCCGTTTCGAGAACGCGTATATCGAGTTCCCAGTCCTCCGGGCCAGCTATCAGGTTCTCGTCGTAGCCGCCAGTTTTTTCAAGGACTTCCTTCGAGAAGAGACGAAGCGCGTCTATGCATGTGCCGTCGTAGAAGGATCGCTCGAAGTTGCGCGCCTTGACGCGAATCCCATTGCCTGTGCGAACCTCAGGAATCCAGTATGCGGCGACCCCATCGCCGCGCGAAGCGCAGGCAAGCATTTCCTCAGTCGTCTCGCGCGGCAGAATCATGTCGGCGTCGAGTATCACAACCCACGGTGCAACGGCAGTGCGCCAGCCGAGATTTCGCTGTGCGCTGCGCTCTGGCCCCTTGTCCAAAACCTTCGCACCAAGCGACGCGGCGATTGCCTTCGTGTCGTCAGTAGAGCCGTTGTCGACGACGATTACCTCGACATCGTTGCGGAAATCGTCAAACGCGCGAATACAGTTCGCGATGTTCGCAGATTCATTCCGCGTGGTGATGACAACAGAAAGCGTCATTGTGCAGGTGCTTCCGTTGCGGCGGGCGTCGCGGCAGGTGCAGGCGGCGCGTCAAAGCGCGTCGGGTTCTTAGCCATAAACTCCCACGCAAAGGCCTTGTATGACTCTGCGCCCTTGGAGCGAGGATCGAGAAATACGACGGGCGTTCCCATCGACGGCGCCTCTGAGACGCGAACGTTGCGGGGAATAAGAGTCTCGTAGACCTTGTCGCCGAAATGCCCCCTAACCTCGTTGATGACGTCTTGCGTCAGCTTGGCGACGGAATTCACCATCGTAAAGACGATGCCGTTTAGCTCGAGAGCGGGATTCGCCGCCGAGCGAATCCTCTCTATCGAGCCCGTGATGAGGGCGAGACCGTCCATTGCGAGGAACTCTGCCTGAATCGGAATTAGAACGCCATCGGACGCGACGAGGGAACTCGTCATCACTATGCCAAGAGACGGCGGGCAGTCGAGGATGATGTAGTCGAACGCACCAGACTCCTTCACGGGCGCGAGGGCGTTCCTGATGATCTCGAGCCGGTCTTCGCGCATCGAAAGCTCAAGCTCCGCGCCTGCGAGATCAACCTCGGAAGGAATCACGTTGAGGCAACTCCACTTGGTTGGCTGGATGACGTCGGCTATCTGCTTTTCGCCGAGAAGGACAGGATAAAGCGAGACGCCAGGGCACTTCTCAAGCCCAAGACCAAGCGTAGCGTGCGCCTGAGGATCGAGATCGACCACGAGCACAGTGCGCTTGCGCGCCGAAAGCGCCGCCGCAAGATTGACGACTGTCGTTGTCTTGCCGACGCCGCCCTTCTGGTTCGCGATTGCAATTATCTTCGTTCTTCTTTCCATGTCTTTCCTCCAATGAAAATCACAAATTTCAATCACACAAGAAACTTCAAATCAACAAGCTCGTAACCCTTTCAACCCTTCAACTTTTCAACCTTTCAACTTTTCAACCTTTCAACTTTCCTACCCAAACAACTTCCCATTTTCGTCGAGTTCCTTAACGTTCTTTGAAAAGCTCTTGTCCACCTCGCGCCGCCACAGCTCGACGAGCGCGACATCCCACGGCTCGTCAACGCCCTGCAGCACTGCGGCGAATCCGTCGCGCGACGCCACGACCTCGCTCTTCACGCGCTCGGTTACGGCGGCAAGCGAATCGGTGACGATCTGCTCGGAAAAGTTGTCTGTCTTAAGGCAATATCCGTAGCGGAGTATCCGCAGACTCTCCTCGTTTGACTTGAGCCACTCGACATATGCCTTCGCCTCGTCGCTGAATCCCTCTGTCACGACCTCGGAAAAGTGCGGCGCGATGACAAGCGGCTGATGCGCCTCAAGACGCCCTTCGCGGACGCGGATCTTTCCCGGATGGTCGTCGAGCTCGGAAATGAGATGGTAGTTAACGAGCGTATTGCCGAACGTCTCGAGTCGGTGCGTCGGAGAAAGGAGTATGCGAACGTGTCGCGCGGCATACCAGCGATCGTAGTCGGGATTCGAGCTCATGAAAACTCCTTTCCGACGTCGATCTCCGAGAGATCCTTAACTCGCCACGTCTCGCCCTTGAATGTCTGCGGCACAAGCGCCGCGCGATCAAGCGCAATCACCTTCATGCCGGCGGCAACGCCCGCCTTCACGCCGACAGTCGAGTCTTCGACAACTACGCAGTCCGCCGGAGCAACCTTGAGAAGTTCCGCCGCCTTGAGGAACCCGCTCGGGCTGGGTTTCCCGGCTTCGTACTCTCCCGCGCCGAGGACAAGCGAGAGGCAATCGTCTATGCCGCACAGCTTCGCTGCTGCGACTACATCGTCATGCGGCGAGCCGGAGACTATAGCGCACGGAGCAATCTTCGAGACGGCGCGGAAAAACGCTATCGAGCCCTCGATGCGCATGGACGACGGATTGTTCGCGTAGGCGTCGTAGAACCTGCGAAGCTCCACTGCATCCTCCATCGCAGACGACTCCCCGATTTCGGGGAACCTTTCGTGCAGAGAACGGTCGATGTCAAGCCAGTTGCGCCCGATGACGGACGGCAGAATCTCCTCGTACGTCGTCTTCCCGCCACGGGAGACGACAAAATCTACTATGGCTTTAGTCCAGAGTGCCTCGGTATCGACCAAGGTCCCATCGAGATCGAAGAGAAACGCCGACGGCTTCAAATCACGAGCCCTTGCCGCAGCACTTCTTGTACTTCTTGCCGGAGCCGCAAGGACACGGATCGTTGCGGCCGACCTTCGGCTCCTCGCGCACCGTAGGCGTCTCGCCTACGAGCTCGCCGTCAGCGAACTTCCACTCCTTGCCCTCACGCACGAACTTCGAGACTTCGTGGTGGTTGCAGAATTCGCCGTTCGCGGTATAGAGGGCACGAAACTCGACAACGCCCTCTTTGTCCTTAGGGCCGCCCTTCTCGGTGGATATGATCTCGAGGCCGTGCCATTCGGCAGCCGCAGACCACGCTTTGGAAGCATTCTCGTCGAACTCGGCCTGGACTTCCTCGGTGGCGCTAGACTTCAGAAATAGCACATCGCCGGTGACATAGGACGAATACCGCGCGCGCATAAGCGCCTCGGGAGTCTCGGCCTTCTTTTCGCCGGAAATGATAGGACCGCAGCATTCCCCAAAGGTCTTGCCGCTCTTACATGGACAGGTATCTTCGTTTTTCATAGGTGTTCCTATATTTTACCAAAACCATCGATACGATGAGAAGTGCAAATGAGACGGCGAGCGGTATGTCTCCAAAAAGGCAATATATTGTCATGGGGCGCATTGTAGGGCATGGCGGGCATAGAACCTCCACCCTGTCGCACATAGTGCCGCGCACATCGACGAGCGGCCGCCCTGTCGCATCTGCAAGCCAATTCGCCCTGCCGTCATTGGCAATAGTCCCCGTTACGCCAGAGTTGCCGACGCGCACAACCGCAAGACCAGTCTCAATGGCGCGCGCGACCGACTGCCAGGCGTGCTGCTCGGCCTCGACAGAATCGGAGAACCAGCTGTCGTTCGTGATAAAGACAAGCACACGTGCGCCCAAGTGCGACAGCGCGCGCATCTGCGCGGAATCTGTGTCCTCGTAGCAAATCGCAACGCCGTAGTCGCCAAGGATCTTCAGCTCGCCAGGAGTGCAGCTCCCGACAGGCGCAAGTTTCTGGAGCGCAGTAATCCACTTGTCGCCTGGGATAAACTCCCCAAATGGCACGAGGTGAACCTTGTCGTAGAACGCGAGTTGTGAGTTGTGAGTTGTGAGTTGTGAGTTCTGGATCGACGACCTATTGCTGTAGAGCACCGCCGAATTGTATTCTTTGCCGTCAGCGAACCGTCCGCCACCGGCAATCACCTCACGCGCGCCTGTCGACTTGGCGACCCAACGGGCGAAGGCGAGCGAGCGCGGCGAATCCGCCGCGCCAAACTCGCTTAGCGCACTCTCCGCCAGCACGACGAGATCTGGACGCGTGTAGGCGACGTTCGCTAGCAAGTTGGAGTAGACGGCAATCGGGTCCTCGCGTTCCGTCGGCTTGAAGACGCACGGGAAATTGCGCTGGACCATCGCGACCGTCCTCGATTCAGTCTCCCAGCCGCCTTCGGACGAGTTGGTGGCAATGCGCAGCATGCAGAATCCGCCCAAGGCGTAAATCCCCCAAATGAGCAGAAAAGGAATAAGTGTTTCAAGCGACGCCCAGCGGGTAGTGCGCTTCATTATGCGCTCGGCAATTCCAGCAATCGTGCCGTTGACAAGGATGACGACGGCGCTTACAAGATACACGCCGCCCAAGGCCGCAGGCGAGCCGAGGTTGGCGTTGACGAGCGGAAGCCCAAGGTGGTTCCACGAGAAGCCGCCGAAAAGACGCGAACGGAGGAGCTCAAGCCCGCACCACAGGAGCGGCTCGGCGACGAGGATTGCGAAGAGTCGGCGCGCGTAGGGGAAGCGCGGCGGCTTGCGCCACGCCGTGCCCTCGTCCTTGACCCACGCCCAGACTTTTGAAGAGAGCCAGCCGAAAGCACCGAAGTAAAGCGCGCAATAAGCGGCGAGAGCGCCCCAGCCGAGGACAACGAGCGGCCACGGCCCGCCATTCTTGACGATTGCCGGCATCCAGGAAAGCGTAGCAAACCAGAAGACAAAGCCGTTCAGGAACCAGAGGCGGAAGTTCGCCTTCGAATCCCTGTTGCGGGCAAACCAGATCAGCGGTGCAAGCGCAAACACGCAGTCGGTCTTCTCCGCCATTGGCGGAAACGATGCCCACAGGAGGAATCCCGGCAAAAGCCAGAAAAGCCGCGCAAGTTTCTTTAGAGAATCTGATATCATTCCGGTGGGTTCCAGGAGAGGTCGAGACGCACGGACACACCTGCAGGAGCGTCGAAGGTGCGAGGAACTGGGCGCGTCGTTACCCAGAGGTTGTCGCGGCGATAGATCGCAAGACCATCGGCCTGCTCTGCGGCGGGCTTGGTAAGCGAAACGAAAAGCGGTGTTGCCTGCTGGGCGAGGAATTCAATGTCGTATCCGCTCTCGGCAAGATAGGAAAGGTTCTCGCGCACATTCTCGGGGCTTGCCACAAAGCGCTTCACGCCAAGCGAAGAAAGCTCGGCAAGCGCGTGGGAGTTAAAGGCGTAGAGCGTCCAGTCGGCGGTGATGTCCGAAACGCCAGCCGCCTTTAGGAGCCGAAGCGTCGCAAGATCACTCGCCTCCCACTTCTCGAAACCTTCGCGATGAAGCCGCTTCACGAGAACGCGCAGCTTGTTGAAGTCTGGCTCTGCCGTGTAGACGGGGAGAGAAAGCCGGGGATAGGTTTTTAACGCAGAGACGCGTAACCGCCCCTTGAGGGGGTTCGCGACCCTTGGGGAAGCGAACACGCCGAGCGAAGCGAGTGCCGAGAGACGCAGAGAGGAAGAGTCTGTGTCTGGGCTGACCGCAACTACCACTTCGTCCCACTCGCCCGCAGGAACCGTCTGGTCAATGCGTATCTTAAGCCGACGCGCAGCAACATTCCCTTGCGAGATTTCGGGCAACTCCCCGTCATCCGCAAGCGCCGCCTCGACCTTTGCCCTTCTCGCCTTTTCACGGGCCTCGTCAAGTTGCTCGACGAGATCGCGCCTCAAGTCGTTCAGGACGCTCATCGGCGCAAAGCGCCTGTCGGGATCGACGAGAGAGAGCTTTCCAAGCGCGTAGTTCGTCTCGCCAAGTTTCGAGAACGCCTTTTCAATTGCACCGTAAGTCTTTTCAGGATTCTTCGCTGAGTCAAAAGTGCCGGGGATCGACGCCGTAACACCATTCGCAGTAGCGGAAATCGAGTCGGCGGCGATAGTCACTTCAAGGTCTATCTTGATGTTGCCCGGATAGTCGCTCGGGCGGAAGCTTGGAGCCGGGAACATGCGCTTCACGGCGTTCGACATCGAGCAGTAGACATTCTCTCCCTCGCGGATCGGGAAATCTTCAGGAAGCTCTATCTCGACATCCGTTCCAGCCGCGACTTCGAAAACCGGCGTCCTTGAAATCGCAGGGCGCATTTCGCGTATGCCGAGCCCAAGATGCCTACCGTCTGCCATCGTATCGAACTGAAGTCCGTCGTGGACTTCAAGGGCGCGCGCCGTGTGGAAACGAAGCCATCTGCGCCCTTCGCGGTCCTTCGTGACGCGCTTCACGGTTCCGATTGGCGCGCCGAGGTGACCAAGAGACTCGGGATCTATTGGCGACTCCTTGCCCTTGCCGTCGAGATATAGCTCCGTCGTGCGGCGAGAGAAGATCGTCTCGAGGTCGGCAAGCGTAACGCACTTTGATGAGTTTAAAGTTGAAAGTTTAAAGTTTAAAGTTGTTGGATCTCCGTCATTCCCCGACTGTAATATCTGTCTATAGAACTTAGTGACGGCCGCGACATAGAGCGACGATTTCATGCGTCCCTCGATCTTGAGCGAGACAACGCCAGCGTCAACGAGCTTCCGAACATCCTCGCCAAGCCGCAGATCCTTCATGGAGAAGATGTACGGGTTGACCGGCTGGCCATATCCCATGCGGCAGCAGTAGGGGCATTTGCCGCGGTTGCCGCTTCTGCCCTTCTCCATCGCGCCAAAGAGACAAAGCCCTGAAATCGAGTAGCAAAGCGCTCCGTGAATGAAACACTCGAGCTCAAGACCACCGCAACGCTTGGAGATGGAGGCGATTTCTGCAAGCGACAACTCGCGTGCAAGAACGACGCGCGTAAAGCCGACATCTTTCAGCGCGAGGACGCCTTCGAGATTGTGGGCAACGAGCTGCGTCGAGGCGTGAAGCGCGAGCGCGGGGAAGTGGCGACGGCAAAGGCGCGCAACGCCGAGATCCTGGACAATGAGCGCGTCCGGACCGATTTCCTCAAGCCGCGAAAGCGTCTCGACGGCTTGCTCGACGTCTACCTCGTCGACGAGCGTATTGAACGTGACGTAGACCTTCTTGCCCTTCGCATGCGCGAAGCGGACGAGATGCCCAATATCTTCGAACGAGAGGTTCTTCGCAAACGCCCGCGCAGAGAAGTCGGCGAGACCGCAGTATACCGCGTCCGCGCCAGCGTCAAACGCCGCAAGCGCCGTCTCGAAATCCCCAGCGGGAGAAAGAAGTTCCGTCTGACTCATCTGACAAGCATCAAAGACGCGCGACGCCGGTGCGGCGTGCTGCCTCGGCAACTGCGGCGGGAACGATGTCCTTGAGCCGGCGGTCGAACGGCTTGGGGATGATGTAACCGGTGCCGAACTCGAGCGTCTCGTCCGGGTAGAGCGCCTTCACGTCATCCGGGACGGGCTCGCGCGCAAGCATCGCAAGCGCGTTCGCTGCCGCAACCTTCATTTCGGTGTTGATCGTCGTCGCTCTGACGTCGAGAGCGCCGCGGAAGAGATATGGGAAGCCGAGCACGTTGTTGATCTGGTTGGGGTAGTCGCTCCTGCCAGTCACCATTACGTATTTCCTGCCCTTCAGCGCCTTTGCGACTTCATCGGGCGCAATCTCGGGGTCGGGGTTCGCCATCGCGAAGATTGCGGGGAATTCACCCATCTTGGCGACATCTTCGCCAGAGAGAACGTTCGCGGCGCTTACGCCGATGAAGACGTCTGCGCCGGCAATCGCCTCCTTGAGCGTCTTCGCAGTCGTGTCGACCGCGTGCCGCGCCTTGTATGGATTGAGATCGGTGCGGTCCTTGCGGATCGTGCCCTTCGAGTCGCACATCGTGACGTCGACGACTCCAGCCGCCTTGCACATCTCGCAGATGCGGATGCCCGCAGCGCCCGCGCCGTTCATCACGATCTTGAGATCCTTCAGTTCCTTGCCGGCGAGCTTCGCGTAGTTCATCACGCCGGAGAGCGAAATGACTGCCGTTCCCCACTGGTCGTCATGGAACACCGGGATATCGAGCGCCTTGTCGAGCTTGTCCTCGATCTCGAAGCAGGCGGGCGCGGCAATATCCTCGAGATTGACGCCACCATACTGAGGGGCGAGGGCCATCACAGCGTCGATGACGCGCTGCGGATCGGTGGGGCCTGTGTCCTTGCCGTCCTTGCGGCAGTGAGCGAGCGGAACTGGCCATGCGTCAACGTCGGCAAACGCCTTGAAGAGGACGGCCTTGCCTTCCATCACCGGGACGGACGCCGCGGCACCAAGGTCGCCGAGCCCGAGAATCGCCGTGCCGTCCGAAACGACGGCCACGAGATTGCGCTTGGCCGTTACGTTCCATGCCGCTTCCTTGTTCTCCGCTATCGCCTTGACTGCGTGCGCGACTCCTGGCGTGTATGCGAGACAAAGATCGTCCTTCGTCTTGAGCGGCTTCGGGAGCGCGACCGCAACCTTCCCGCCGATGTGGTACTTGAGAACTTCTTCCCTGTCGTATGCCATGACTATATCTCCTTTTCGATGAAGTTGAAATGCGTTATCTTTACGCCCGTGGGGGCAAGCGTCTTGCGAATGACATTGAGCCACTGGTCCGAAACCTCGCACGCGACGACTACCGCGTCTGCGTTTACCACGTTGATTATCTCAGGGGCTTCCATAAGAGTGCCGTAGACCTTGATCCCGCCGATGTACTGCCCACGCATCAGGACGTCATCGTCAAGAAGCCCGACTATTATGCGGTTGTTCGCAGTGGTTCTCCTCACCAGCTCGCGCCTGAACGAGCGATACCTTAGTCCGGCGCCATAGATGAGTACGCGAGAGACGTCCTTCCTGCCCCTCAGCCGCGAGCAGTCGAGGGCATAGAAGAGGTCGCGGACCACGGGTCGAGCCAGGCGAGCCATGGCGATGAGGATAAACGAAAGCAGAAAATTTACGAGGACGGCACCAAACATCTCTGAGGTCGCTATGTGGCTCGGCAGCGTGTTGGGCGCATAGTATACGCCAACACCGCCGATAACCGCGCCAAACGCACACGCAAGGAGAAGTCGCACGAAGTTTGACGCCATTGCGCGAGACCATACCGTTACATACGTACGGAAGAAGACGAGCGCGGCAAAGGTCGCAGCCACGTTGATCGGCAGCGCCACGCGGCAAACAGTCTTGGTCACTGGGAACTGCATCGCGTAGAACGTCACAAAAAACGTCCCGACAAGAGCCATTACATCGAACACTACGTAGAACGGCACAATAAGCTTAGCCCAGCGGCGACGTGTCGTCCTCGCCCTGTCGTGCGCAAACGAGGCGAGGAGCTTGCCTGCGTCGAAGAGCTCGACGCGTGCCATGTCGCGAAAGACTATTACGCAGGCGGCGGCAAAGGCAATGATCCAGAGGCCGGCGGCGCGAGACTTAAGCACGATGCCGGAAAGCCCGAAGAACACCGCAACCAGCGTAATCATGTAAAGTATCCATGCCGTCTTGCGCTGGTCAAGCCCCGTGGCGCGCAGTATCCTGTGGTGAAGGTGGTCATGGTCTGCTGTCATGACCTGGGCGCTGTCACCCGCAGCCGCGACACGGTTCTCGCGCTTGAAGATGAGGTGCCTTATCGAACGCCGCAAAATCGCAAGGGACGTATCGAAGATCGGCACGCCCATGGCCAGCATCGGAACGCCCACGGACACAAGGAACGAATTTGCAGTCTGCGTCGCGAGCGGCAACGTCGACACCAAAAAACCGATCAGCATCGACCCGGAGTCGCCGAGGAAGATGGACGCCGGATTGTAGTTGTACCTGAGGAACCCGACAAGTGCTCCTGCAAACGCGAAATGGAAAATCGTCTGGTCTGGCGAGCCGAGAAACATAAGAGACCCAGCCATGCCGAGAACTGCGATAAGCGCAATCCCCGACGCGAGCCCGTCGAGCCCGTCAATGAGATTGAAGGCGTTCACCGCGCCAACGACCCAGAAGACGGTGATGACGCAGTCAAACACAGCGGGCAACGAAGGCCAAAGCGTATGGAAACCGAGCCCTCCCCATGCCCACGTCGCGAAGGCGACGGCGATCTGCCCAAGAAGCTTGAGCTTCGGCGGCAGGCTCCACTTGTCGTCTACAAGCCCAATAAGAAACACGGCGAGCGCAAGCGCAGCAAGGCGCATCGGATGCGTTCCAACACCAGAGCCAACCCAGCGCGTTCCCGTGACAAGGACGTACACAATAAACGACCCAAAGAGGCCGAGGAAAAGCGCAACACCACCGCCGCGCGGGATAGGCACCTTGTTTATGCGGCGCGGATCGGGCTTGTCGACCATGCCAAGGCGACGGTTTATCTCGCGCACTATCGGAGTCAGCACAAGCGTCAGTGCAAGCGCCGCGAAGAAGACTATGGCGAACGGAGCAAGCCGGTGAAGAAGATTCGTCATTTCGCATCACCTCCATCAAGTTCTAAACGCGACAGAAGATAGGAAAGCCCGATGTCGTCGCTCCTGGACGCATTGACGGTCACCATCGCCCAGCGGTCTATGCGGTTGAGGACGCTGCGGTCAACTACGTCGCGGAAAATGCGCGAGACATGGCTCGCCGTCTTGAAGCCCTCCTGGTTGAAGAAAGTGTAGGCAAAGCCAAATGTCGGCGAATCCTTTGACGCAAGGTCGATAAAGCGCCAGTCGCGCCCGGCGACGGAGCGAGTGCGCGGGCGTTCCATGCGAAGCCCCTGTGCCGGGAGGCACAGTTCCGGACGGTGGATCGAACTCTTTGACTTTCCGCCGACGACGAGAGAGACGACCATCCAGTCACCGCTGTCGGCGACATAGCGGCGCTTTTCGATAATCGTGTCAGACGGAAGGACCGTTAACTCGGCCTCGGAGGGCTCAAGGATCTCCGACGAGAAACCGGGAATTTCTGCAAGGTGGACGTTTGGTGCCTCGGCGACCGTCACGTCGGGCGTTGCCGCCTGGAAGAACATCAACGGGACGACAAGCGCAAAGGCAAGAACGGCGACAAGCAACGAAGACCATGGGGTCAGGCCACGCTGACAACGCCGTGTGGGCCTGACCACGCTAGTCTCGCCGGTGTCCATCACCCGTTCCCCCGACTCACAACTCTTAACTCTCAACTCACAAACTTTGCATATCCCCTCGCCTGTCGCCACCATCAGCAAGATCGCCACCGCAAAAACGACAAAGCCCGAGTAGTCGTGATAGAAACCAGTGGCGAAATCCGAAGACGCAAAGTTCGCGACAAGCACGATAGTGAGAATTCGCATTACGTTGCCGAGGATGGCGATAGGCACAGACGCCGCGAAAAGAATCCCGCGGCGAAGCCACGTCGGCTGCGTAAAATACGCATATCCAGCCGTAAGCGCCATAAGAGCAAAGAGCGAGCGGAGCCCGCTGCAAGGATCGGCCACGTCTATGGAGAATGACCCGTCGGCCGCGCCGACCATCGTGCCCTGCTGGACTATGTCCGCGCCAACGCCGCGCGCAACCGCAAACGCCGTAGAGCTCGCGAGAAGCCGCAGGTGGACAGTCACGACATCGAGGAACGTCGCGAGCGGAATGCAGAAGAGAAGGAAAAGCGCCGGGAAAAGGACGGCCTTCGCCGTCTCCTTGCCGAAGAACGCCCATGGAACGGTTATCAAGAGCCCCACAAACGCGACAATCTCGAAACGGAGCTGTATGCCCCTGACGCCGAGAAAGCCGAGCACGAGAAACGGCAATGTCGCCAAAAGCCCCGCCCATGAAGGCGCTCCAAGCGAGTCGAGGATCTTCCGCCTCTCCGTCCAGACAACGTAGAGCGAGAAAAGCGGCACATACCACCCGAACGACATATCCTCTTGCGGAGCGCGGAACATATCGGGCGCATGGTGCAGGATCATTGCCTGAAAACCCCATAGCATGGCGGCAAAGACACCCGCCATGAGCGCTATTCTCACATGGAGTTCCCGAACTTTCATAAGTGTTCGGACATTATACCATAAATGCCCCCGTCAGGGGGCACTTGGAACTGGCTCAAGTCGAGGCGACACCGTGAACGGGCGGCAGTGCCCACACACACGCCCCATCCACCATTCGTCATAATAGCCGCTATCAGCCACGACTCAACTGCTACACAACCATTTCCAAAACATCCAACGACCATCCCTCAACCACGACACAACCTTCCTTCGTGTCGAATCCAAGAACGATTCCGACACAACCATCCCACATCCGTGGTCCTACAACTCCGACCACAAAACAGCGCGGCGGATTCGCCGCGCATTAAAGTCCTTTACACGCGAAGTGCAGTCGAATGCGCGGGAGATTGCGGCGAACGCGGTCGAAGGCGCCCCAGAGATTGGAGGATTCACCATGGGGGTCGTGGAGAACGACGGCTGAGGCGTCGAGCTTTTGCGAGAGGCGGGTGGCGCGTCTGAGGCGCAATCCATCCCGCTTTGCACCAGCCGCGATCCATGCGAGAGCAAGGTCGGCGACAAGGTGATTGTCGCCGTAT
>Ga0310695_10005468_pt1 | contig 22138 bp, 42 predicted proteins | sample RumenRJG_04DNA_FD_203882 | JGI IMG/M metagenome (GOLD analysis project Ga0310695, IMG submission 203882) | Bovine rumen microbial communities from Lethbridge, Alberta, Canada - RJG_04 (v2) (version 2) | ecosystem: Host-associated > Mammals > Digestive system > Stomach > Rumen | place: Canada...
TTTTAATCCCCAAACTATGGGGAGGGAGTAGTGCGGGGGGAAGTGATGTGAGGGAGTGAGTGTGGGGGAAGTGGTGCAGGGGAAGTGAGTGCAGGGAGTGTGTGAGGGAGTGTTGCGCTGGCGCGCGGCATGAGACAAGTAAGTAAGAGGTGGAATGAAGCGAAGAATCAAGATGATGATTGTCGAAGACGAGCATGGGCGAGAAATCCTCCATGGGCCTGCGAGCGAGATTGCGAGATTTCTAATGGTGAGCAAGCCTGCTGTGTATGTGGGGGCAAAGCATGGAGTGCTGGTGAGAGGATTCAAGGTGTATGCTGAAGAAGTATCTGGACAAGCTTGATGGAGAGCAGAGAGAGGCAGCTAGAGCTGCCACTAGAGAAGGCAAGAGGAAGTTCGACGACAAAGCTGCTTCGATAGACTTATAGCTTGAAGTGGCTGAAGCGATGGTGGACTGGAAAAGGCGTGAAGAGGCTGAGAAGTCTCTTTGCTCATGGGTGAAGACGTACTGCGTCCCACTCCTCCTCCAAGACATGCCTTCAGAGAAAGGCTTTGAAGTGCTTGCCAAGATGGAGCTTGCATTGGCTGCGCACTAGAACTACATGATATGCATGCCTAGAGGCAATGGCAAGACTTCATTTGTGGAGTGCGCATCTCTCTTCGCTCTAGCCACAGGCTTGCAGAAGTACGTAGTCGTGATATCAAACAACGCAAGAGCGGCCAATGGCATAATGGTCGACATATGGAGAGCCATAGCTGAGACTGGGACGGCTTTTGCCCAAGACTATCCAACTGTATGCCTTCCTTTCCAGCTCTGCAATGGGGCATACAGGAGAAGACAGCTCTACAAAGGCTAGTCCACTGAGCTCCAGAAGAACGCCTAGAACATAGCCTTCGCAAGGCTTAGAGAGGAAGACGGCTCAGAGCCTCCAACTTCAGGCTCAGTGCTGACATGCAGAGGCGTGTCAAGCGGGCTCAGAGGCATGAAATGGGGCACGATGAGGCCTACTCTTGTGCTTCTTGACGACCTCTAGACTAGCGAGACTGCTGAAAGCCCAGAAGCAGTTGAGAAGCTTCTGGCCATCATAAGAAAGGACATCATGCCTCTTGGAGGCAAAGAGAGGCTGTCAATCCTCTAGACTGCAACGCCAATCTGCCCTGACGACATGGTGCAGCAGCTCATCGCCGACAAAGCATGGACGACTTCAACATACAGAGCCATCGAGAAATGGCCTTAGAGGATGGAGCTCTGGAAAGCGTACTTCTAGATGTATGACGACGAGTCTGTGGCTGAGCAGCCTCACAATAGGAGCTTGGAGTTCTACAAGGCCAATAGAGCCAAGATGGATGAAGGCGCTGAAGTGTTCAACCCTCAGAGGTATTCAGAGAAGGACGGCCACATCTCAGCAATATAGAAGCTCCTTGAAGTCCAGCACATGATTGGAGACGACGCTTTCTAGTCCGAGTACTAGATGAAGCCCAAGCGGATCTCGCTCGCTTTGGACTTGGCTTCAAGCGTGGTCAATTCAAGGCAGATGGACGTGCATGAGCTTGCAGTGCCAGACGGCTACATCTTCACAGCGGCTGCCACAGACTTGAACACAGCATACGCAGCTTCAACAGCAGTGGTGGCCTTCAAGCCAGACATGACTGCGCATGTAGTCCACTACTGCACATAGAAGTCTAGGATAGACTAGAAGCTCCCTGATGGAGCGTATGCATAGGAGGTGCACAAGCTGCTTGGCAAAGTCAAGGCGCATCTCATCTCATTGGGCATAAGCATTGACGCTTGGGCGATAGACGCTGGAGGAAAGAACTGGGACGCTGTGACCACTTTCACGAAAGTGTGCAAAGAGCTCAAGTCATGCGCATTCGCAGGAAAGGCAAGCCATGTGTTCAACGAGAACATGAGGTCAAAGCTCAGAGACGCATTGAACCACACCATCTTGTGCGGAGACGCCTAGGAGCATGTGAAGCCCGGCGCAGGGAGGAAGTACGTCTTCTTCGACTCAGACTACTGGCGCATGTCTGTGCAGAAGGCTTTCCTAGCTCCTTTGGGCTCTCCATGCTCATGCAGCCTTTGGAAAGAGGACAGCCATTCAGACTTCGCAATGCAAGTGACCAACGAGAAGCTCATAGCCATAAAGCACTGCCAGAATGGGAAGGACCTCTACATCTGGAAGACCAGAGAGCCTCATGACTACCTTGACTGCATGGCCATGTGCTTTGCTGCGGCTGGAAGCTGGGGCATGTCAGGCGCTCCTCTCTTGAAGAGGAGATTCTTGCCTAAGCGCCCAAGAGTCAAGATTATATGATGAATGAAGTAAGTATATCTGATGAATGTCGTCTAGAAGAGAAAAGTCTTGGAGAGGATCCAAGAGTGCGAAGAGGAGATAGAGCAGCTCAAGAAGACTAGAGCTGAGATAGCCAAGAGCGGCTATGCCTCGGCCACGCAAGCTGCTTCAGGAGGAAGCAAGAGCTACACTAGGCTATCTTTGTCTGAGATCACGAAGGCGATAGTCTAGCTCACAAAGGAGCTCTAGCAGCTCAACGCTCTGGTGCAAGATGGAGGCATAGGGTCCCCATGGCGTGAAGTGCTGGTAGTCTACAACTAAGGAGAGATGAATGCTGTTTGACTTTTTCAAGAAGAAGCCTGCCTAGAAGGCAGTCAAGCCTGTGAGGAACTACGCGAGGTACCGCATCGTCTCGGGCACAGATGAATGGCAGCGCGAGATGGGAGTGCCTGAGTTCAAGCCTGAAGACTGGGTGCTGAACCAATATGGCAGAGGCAAGATGCTTGACTTGGCGAGGAACGCCGCTAGGAACTCGTCCACTCTAGCTTCGATATTGAAGCAGCTTGACGTGAACGTCATAGGGGCGAAAGGCGGCAAGTGCATAACTGACGATGAAGCCATAAAAGAGGAGTTCTCGAAGTGGACGAGAGAGGCAGACTTCTTCGACGGCCTTTCATTCAATTCAGTCTTGAAGCTAATCTTGAAGACCTAGGTGCTTGGAGGAGACGTAGTGCTCCTCTTCGACGATGGCCTCATTGAAGACTCAGGCAAGATCCTCATCTATGAGCCTGACGAGATAGGCAACAGCACAGATGAGGCAATAGCATAGCATTATGGCCAAAGAGCCCACTAGTCTCTTGGAAGAGTGTACAACTAGAATGGGCGCTTCATTGGAGCTGTAGTCTCACGCTCACAGAGAGGGATGGACGTGTTCGACCCAATGAGGTCGTTCTTCCTCCATAGAGACCCTGACGCGTCTTTCTTCGATTCAAAATGGCTCATGCCTCGCAACATCTACAGAGTGCAGCAAGGCAGAGGCATAGCTCCTCTAGCCTAGTCTCTAGCCACCATCCTAGACCTTGAAGACTTGTGCAGCTTCGAGCTGGCAGCTTCAAAGAAGAATGCATAGACTATTGCGCAAGTGCTCATGGACAAAGAGGAGGAGGAGCAAGTCTAGCCATCTCCATTTGAAGATGGAGTGGACTTCTCATAGATGACTGACGAGGAGATAGAGCAATATGCAAAGGACATGCAAGCTGAGAAGACGATCTCGCTTGACAGAGTCAGGTCTGCAGGCATCGAGTACCAAGTCATGCCTGAAGGCGTGAAGATAGACATGCTCGACACAAAGCACCCCAACTCATAGATAGCTGAGTTCATCTCCTACATGGCAGGCAGGGCAGCAGCTCCATTTGGCCTTTCAAGAGCATACGCCACAATGTCAGCTGATGGAGACTCCTTCAGAGCATAGCAGCTCATGGCATGGCCAGCAGTCATTGAAGCCTAGAAGCAGCTAGAGCAGATATGCGACTGGACTCTTGCTAGATGGAGCATATGGGCCAAGAGGAAAGGCCTCATCAGCAATGCAATGCCCTCTCATGTAGACTGGGACTGGCCACGCATGCAGGACGTAGACGAGAATGCGCATGCTGACGCAGCTGACAAGAAGCTCAAGAACATGACTGGAAGCTACAAAGACGAGTTTGGCCCTGACTGGAAGCAGAAGCTTGAGCAGATCAAGAATGAAATCTAGTATTGCAAAGAAGAAGGACTTCCTCATCCAGCATTCAAGCTTGTGTCAGGAGGAGAAAGCACTTTTGTAGAAGATAGAGCTGAGGATGATGCCGCATTGACATGAATTATGCATATCAATATTTCAAGCTGATTTGCTCTAGAAGACAGCATTAGCTAAACAAAGCAAATCAATATTGTGAACGTCATCATATCATACCTACTGCTGAAGGTGGAAATGATGATGAAAGCAATATGGTGAACCTCACTGCTAGAGAACATTACATAGCACATCTTCTTTTAGCAAAGATATATGATGACTATAAGATGCATTTAGCAGTCATGTACATGCAGACTGGTAGGTATAAAGGACGAAAATTCAAGTTCAATTCACATCTGTATGAGAAGATTCGAAATGCCTATAGTGTTAAGCTTAGTGAAATGCAAAAAGGAAAGAAATTATCAGAAGATCATTGTCTGAAAATAAGTAATGCGCTAAAAGGACATCAATGTTCAGAAGAAGTTCGCAAGAAAATAGGCAACGCTAATAAAGGTAGAAAGTTGACTAAAGAACATAAAGCAAAGCTAAGCATAGCGCATAAAGGCAAAAAACACAAGCCTATGTCAGATGCGACAAAAGCAAAGCTCAGTGCAGCAAAACGAGGCAAGCCAACATGGATTAAAGGCAAGCACTTGTCAGAAGAGACTAAAAGAAAACAACGTGCATCTTTACTTGGACATAAAGTGACAAATGAGACTCGTAGAAAACTAAGCTTAGCCAACAAAGGACGACATCATTCAATTGAAACAAGAAAAAAGATGAGTGAATCTCATAAACGAATGCATAAGGAGTAAGTAGCATATATGAAGAGTTTCAGCATTTATGGAGCAGTTGTAGACACTGACGAGCAAAGAGAGACATTTGAAGATGTCACTCCTGCTTAGTTCAAAGCATTCATCTCCAAGCTTGAAGAAGGTGAAGAGCTAGAAGTCGCAATCAACTCCCCGGGCGGAAGCTGCTTTGGCGGCATAGCGATCGCCAACATGATAAAGCAGCTGAATGCCAGCGGCCATAAGACCACTGCTGTAGTGCAGGGCGTGGCCGCTTCGATAGCCAGCGTCATCATGTGCGCTTGCGAGGAGATTGTCATGAATGAGTCTTCGCTAGTCATGATGCATCTCTGCTGGAGCATCGTGCAGGGAGACTCAAACGCCCTTCGCAAGGAAGCTGAGTCAATGGATGTGATAAATGACGCGATAGTCAGCTTCTACAAGTCCAAGTTCGACTTGCCAACAGACATGATAAAGCAGTACATGGAAGAAGAGACTTGGTTCTCAGGCAAAGAGGCTGAAGCTTTCAACTTCAAATGCAGAGTTGTTCCAGACGAGAAAGACTTCAGCATTGCAGCGAAGATAAAAGACTTTGACCTGAAGAAGTTCAAGCATACACCTAAAGCTTTAAAGGAAATGAATATGGAAGAGCAGACAAAAGAGAATGTGGAGCAGATTGAGACTGCTCTTGAAGAAGTGAAAGACGAGACTGCTTCTGTTGAGAATGCAGAAGTAGAAGGCGAGACTCTTGTCGTAGAGAACGCTGTTGTTGAGCAAGAGACTATGATTACTTTGGCAGAAGCGGACAAGAGAGTCGCTGGAATGCAGTCAACAATGGCCAAGAAGCTCGATGCTCTTAAGAAAGAGTACGATGCTAAGATTGAAGATTTCAAAGTTCAGATGAAGGCTAAGGATGAAGAACTAGCAAAGGCGAAAGCAGATGCTACCAGCTTCAAAGAGAGCCTTGACAAGTCCACTGAAGAATTGTCCAAAGTGACATCAGCTTTAGAGGAGAAGAAGAACGCACTAGAGACTCTGAACGCTAGTGTAAACACACCAAATGCATCACTGCCGACTTTGGCAGAAGGCCTTGCCAAATGCAAGACCCCTGCTGAGAAGAGCGCATTCATCTCTTCTGGCAAGTGGCGCAGAAACTAATACATAAAGGAACTCTAAAGATGACTAACTCATCCCTTACATCTCCTGGCCTGATCAAGGCCGCTAATGACGCACTTGTTGCGGCAACTCCTGACCTGAACATAGCTCGTCTGTTCGCATACGACATGAGCTATGACTTTGCTGACTATGGCACGACTGTTAAAGTCCCTGTAGCCACAGCAGGCACAATCAGCTCATTCAACATGTCAACCAACGACTATGAGAATGAAGACGGCACAGTCACATACCAGCCTGTAGTGCTTAGCTCACAGCCCAAGTCCACATTCGCATTCAAAGGCCTCGACCTCATCGAAGCTCCAAATGCGCCTTACTGGAACCGCTGCGCTGAGGCGGCTGCTAACGGCATCAAGGGTGTGATATCCAAGACTCTAGGCGGACTCTTCACTACAACTGCTTGCACTGGCGGCAAAGCCGTACTCTCCACAGACTTGTCAGCTATCACTCTAGACGACATCACGAGCCTCCGCTCTGAATGCCTTGGCAGGACTGCTGACACTGTGCTGGCACTAGACCCAACCTACTACAACAAGCTCTTGGGCCTTCTCCCAGTCAACGTCTTAGGCGATGCGTCTGCAATCAGAGACGGCTACATCGGCAACATCTTTGGCTTCAAGGCTGCAATCTAGATGAAGGACCTTCCTTCTGGGGTCCTCGGCGCTTTGATACCTTCTTACTCTGTAGCTGTTGCTTCAAGAGCAGTCCCTGTAGCTGACCCATCCATCTACAGCGAGTATGGCACAGTATCTGACGAGTATGGATTCACCCTCACCATCTTGAGACATGGAAGTGCTGCTAAAGGAACTGGCTTCCTGAACATCACAACTCTCTTTGGCGCAGGGCTCGTCCAGCCTTCAAAGATCAAGTACATCGCGGCTGAATAATCTTGACATGAGCATTGACAACAATGCATAGCGGGCATAGGCTTTCGCCTATGCCCTTTTTTCATGTCAATGAAGTAAGTATATACTGATGAAATCTCCTTTTGAAGACATAGACAAAGCCATGCTACCATTTTTCACTGACGCTTTTGCCGTAAAGACCAAAGACGGCAAGAAGACCACTTTGCATGTCTCTCTCTTCTTCTCCATGACAGACGACCCCATAACTGACGCAGCTATGGAGGCTGACCGAAAGACTGTCATATTGGCATGCCGTGAAGAAGACTGGCCTTTCATCAGCAAGAACCTCAGCAGAGGCGATGAGATCACTGACGCTAAGACTTTGAAGAAGTACACAGTCACGACTGTGGAAGACGACAACGTGATTGGGAAGACCATCTACGCTAGGGAGGTGTGATGTGGTATAGATCCAAGCCAGCACAGACAATGGACAGACTTTGAAGAAGTTCGCTGAGGTCATAGAGTCAAGAGTGAAATGGGCTAAGACCACAGCTAGAAGCAGCATTGCAGCATGCATGATAAACGTCTTGAAGTCATTAAGGCCTTTGACTCTTGTGGCAAAGCCTTCTAGCGCAAAGCCTGAGCTTGAAGTAGCTGACGGCCTAGTCCCATCTTTCTACACTGAAGGCAAGCAGAAGAAGAAATGCCTTCGCATAGCTGGCTCAAGAGTCAGATATTTCCCATAGGGCCAGACAGTGCTTTTCGCTGAGCATATGACTAGCAATGCTGAGAAGACATGGCGTGTATGGAAGTTTGTTGACGAGCAGAGCAAGAAGAAGCATGTGTACTTGATAGCTGCGTCTTCAAAAAGCATAGCCATGAACACAGCAAAAGGCATCATCAGGAGAAGGCTGATGAGGTTCAGAGGCTTGGCCAAGAGAGCTATATCATTGATGATTGGCAAGACATACACAGGAGCTAAGACGCCAAATGACGGCTTTGGCTTGACAGTTGAGAGCACAGCATAGAAAGTCGTAGCCAAGATAGAGTCAGTGAAGTCAAATGGCGACAAAGGCACATACACTCTTGTGCTAGACGACAGGCTTAGATATGCTCTAGACGCATTGAAGAATGGCAAGGCTAGCGTTGACATGGCCTTCAAGAGAGGCGCCAACAAAGTGATTGGAATGATAAACCGCAAGATAAAAGACGGAAAGGCTTTCTTCAGCGACAAGCTTGAGACTCCTTTCCCAGAAGTGAGGCATAAGAGCTGAACATGACAGAGCAGAAGATAGAGAACTTGATATGCGTCAAGCTTCAAAAGACGTTTGAAGAGCATAGCATCGACGACTACCAGATCATCAGCGTATGGAGCCCTGCAGAGACTTTAAAGGCAGTCGAGAGCAAAGCAGGCAAGATCATCACAGTGTCTGTATAGCCTAGGTCATATGACACGCCTACAATACCATATGCTTCTTTCAATGCAGCAGTGTCATTGGTGACTAGAGCTGACATTGACGCAAATGGAAAGATGCAGCTAGACGCTGCAGAAGCAATGATGTCCATTTTCCAGAAGTGGCAGATGAGCTTCAAGGAAGTCTAGGATGACTTCACAATTGAAGGAGAGTTCTAGCCTCAAGGCTTCTCTCTTGACGGCGGAGAGTGCACAGTTGACAGGAATGCCACTGTATGGACATACACTCAAAGCTTTACGATACTTGGAACAATAATAACGGAGTAACAACACAATGAGCTTTGCAGCTAAAATAGACTATGTTGGACTTGGCAGCACAGGGCTTGTGCTTAGGTCCAACGGACAGAACGGCACAAACGGCGTTCTTGAGATACCAGGAAGTGATGGCTCTATTCTCGGAGACGAGATATACGGGCATGTCAAAAACCCCACATGCGAGTATGCCATATCAGGCACAACTCAGCTTTCAAGCTTGAAGCTTGGCAAGGTGCACAACACTGAGCTGACAGGCATGGGGCCATTTGCGCTCTCACGCTTGGCGGTCAGCACAGGAGCTGGCGCTGAGCCTACAGTGCAAGCTGATGCAGTGCAGATCGAGTCAGGCGCAACTAGGACGATATGCGTGTATGACGTGCCTTCTCTCTCAGTCACGCCAGCGCACCATGCACAGGCATTCGGCGCATTCACATACACTGAGTCAAAAGACTTAGTGCTCTAGAATGGAGACTTTGAAGCAACAGCAGACATCAACCCACCTACAGTCAATGGCGACCCAATTGCAAGCGATGCTACAGGCGGAAGAGTGACAGTGACAGCCACGATGTGGTCTTCACAAGAGACAGCTCCAGAAGTCACAATTGCATAGGGATGGTCATAGACTGCTGACTGGACATGCACTGGCGCTGATGCAAGCCTCTTCTCGTGGACAGCCACATTCACAAAGTACTTGACAGCAGCACAGCAGAGCTAAGAATGCTAGCAAAAGCAGCCAGAGAAGACTTGAAGGCATTGAGAGCAAATGGATTTTCGCCGACAGATGAAGACATAATTGCTCTCAATGACCTTGCGCTGAGAATAGAGCGCGGCTAGTCCACATCGCCAGCAAACCATCCTCGCATAGGATTTGCTGGTGATGCTGTGCTGCATGAGCCTACTGTAGGCGCATTGGAATGGTGGCTTGACTATGGACGTGATGCAGCCTTCACCGCTAAGGGCAGGATAGAGACATACTTCTTCATGTTTGCAAATGCTAGACGAGTAGACTATCTTCAGTCGCTGACGCAGCCAAAGCAGATACGGAAAGCTGTGCGTGAGTGGAAGCGGAGAGTCAATGCGACTGAGAGTGAGCTTTGGCGTGCAGTCTACTGGTGCAAGTTCGGCGCAGAAGACATGCCTGAAGCTGCAGAGAATGATGACTCTACATTGAATGATGAGCAAGTCAAAGATGCCCTGTGGGAGTCTGTTGTCGCAGCTGCTGGAGCATTAGGCGTTCCGCCAGAGCAGCTTAAGACAGAGACATAGACTGCTTTGTATGATGCTGTGTATCAAGTCAACATACGAGCTAGAATACCGATGAAGCAAAGCATTGCCAGAGACTACATGGCATATCGCGCACTGCTTCACAAGATAGAATCAAGAGGCAAAGACAATGGCTGACAAAGAACTTAGACTTAAGATATCAACTGCGCTTGATGCAGCTGGCATAAAAGCCACCAAGCAGCAGATAGACGGCCTTGAGCAGCAGCTTGGCAAGATCAAGGACAGCGGCGGCAGCGCTGAGTCTGCATTGAACAAGCTTGGAAAGCTCAAAGGCCAGCTTGGCCCTCTTCAAGACATGCTAGGTGGAATAGGAGGCGCTATTGGCAAAATAGGCGGAGTTGCCACTATGGCTGCTGCAGCATTCAAGGCTGGATGGGACGTCGGCACTTGGATAAATGACAAAGTGATAACTCCGATGCTAAAGATAAAGGACGCAAATGAAGAGCTGATAAAGAGCAACAAGAAGAGAGCTGAAGAGCACAAGAAAGCAATGGATGCAATGGCAAAAGCTGAAGAGGATGCAGAGAAGTCTTAGGCAGAAGCCATTGCAAGAATAGACGAGCAGACTAAGCACTATGATGCATTGAGGCAAGCAACTGAGAAAGCCGCTAGAGCAAAAAGCGAGCTTGCAAATGCAGACAAGGACATCGAGATCTAGAGGCTTGCTAGGCAGAGATGGGAAGACTTGACGACTCTTCGTGATGAAGGCGACGAAGAAGGCGCTAGGCAAGCGGAGCTTGTGTATGACATCATGATGAAGCAGCTTGAGGCGAAGAAAGCTCTAGCAAAGTTCGATGCTGAGCACATGGCTGACCAGTCAAAGATTGAAGCTGCTGACGAGAAGCTTAATGCATTGTATGATAAGAGAGCTGCAATTGACAGCAGGCTGTATGACCTTGAGCGCAACAAGAAGAAGATAGACGACACAGCTACTTCACAGAAAGACTGGCAGACTAGATGGGACAAGAACGAGCAGAAGATAAAGCAGAATGAGAAGATGCTGAGAAGCGTCGAGAACTAGATCCAAGCTGCAGAGATTGAACGTGACTCTCTTGACACTCTCTCGCCTCTAGCAAAGAAGCAGAGAGCTTTGCTTGCAGACCAAGCGCAGATGGGCATTGATGAAGCTGCCATGACATGGCAGAGAGACTACATGAAGAATGGAGACTTGATTGGATGGACGCCTGACGAGAACATGGTCAAAGAGCTGACATTCATGAGCGAGCAGACATAGAGAGAGCTTGTAGAAGCTATATCAAATGGAGTCTCTCAAGGAATAGGAAGACTAATGGAGGTCAAGCAGTAATGTACGCAACAACAACAACAGGCCACAGGCCGCATGTCACAAAGTCTGCTGACACAAGAGTGCTTCAGCAGATGGTGCTTGGCAATAACACTGGCCGCATAATCTAGAAGACGGAGACAACTGTTGAAGAATGGCTTGGCTTGAAATGGAGTGACGCAGAAAGTCTGACAGTCGCTTCAGAGACAAGTGTCCTCAATGGCGTCACTAGGCAGTTCTTAGGAGCAGCAAAGCTGACAATGCAGTAGAGCGGAGCCACTACATGGTGCACAGTTGAAGGATGCTGGGGCACAAGAGTGACTACGCAATGCGCTAGAATGGGCGACACAAACCACTACTAGGTGACTCGCACAACGCAAGTCTTGACAGTGACTAACGTAGGCGGCACAATGGAGCTTCTATGAACTGGGACAACATAAAGTACATGTTCTAGATTCCTCTTGAATGGTTCAAGGGGATCCATGCACGTGTGTACAAGATGTTCGGCACTAACTTCTTGATTGTGCGTGAAGATGAAAATGGTGGAACTGAGCTTGGGATTGACGAGCAGGCATTTGGGCAGATGGTGGATCAATACGCGCATCAAGGCGATGTGCGGACTGTCAACAACAAGTCGCCTGATGCAAATGGAAATGTTGACTTGGGAGACATTGTGTACTCAGTCAACAACGCTGTGCCTGATGCGAACGGCAATGTGCAGCTGGCAGTTGTAGAAAGTGTGAATGGTGTTGCACCAGATGCAAACGGAGATGTTGACTTGGGAGACCTTGTGCACACTGTTGACGGCATTTCCCCAGACACAAATGGAGACATTGACTTTGGACTAGCTGCAAACAAGTGGATGAAGACTGCGGCAGACGGAAGCATAAGCACAACTGATGAGATTCCAGCAGCAGTGAGCGCTGGGCTGTCTGGCTACTTGTACTCTGACGGCACGCAGATCCAAGCCAGAAATGAGCATTATGTTGACTTGTCTACCGCTCAGACAGCAAACGGCGAGAAGACATGGGGCGACAGAGCAAACTTCTACGGCATAGTCTCAGTCAAGAAAGAGCTAGGAGCAGGCAACATCAACATTGAATATGACTCAAGCAACATGGCGTCAATAGCAATGCTTGGAGGCGCTGGCGGCACTGTGATATCAATGTCTCAGACAGGCTCTAATGTTGACACATACCTGACTAAGACTGCTGCATATGGATTCAGAGCGCATGATGACACAGGCATAACGCTTGACTCAGCTGCCAACAAAGTTGTGCTTGAGAACAGCCCCACATCAAGCGCACCAGACAAAGCTGTCGCCACAGTAGGCTGGTGCAAAGACACTCTATTGTCAGGCTACACAAACTCAACAGGCTTGAACATTGTGACTGATGTGACATGGAACGGCACAACATTGCAGATGAAGAGGCGCTTGTTCAAGTTCAAGGGCGGACTAGTTGACTCTGTCGGCAATGAGACGACATCTACAATTGACACGCCAGTCACATACTGAGGAAGCGCATGGAGCATCTAATAGGAAACGGCACTCATCTGTACAAGAAGAGCTCTCACTTGGTGAGGACTCCGATGACAGTCACTCTCAAGCCTGATGACAGAGCATACTATGCAGTCGCTGGCGAGTACACTTCTACTGGCTGGCCTAACAGAGGATGGATAATGGCTGGCTCTGTGCAGAACAACATCCAAGTTGGACGTGACTTGTTCAATGCATACTACAATCCGCCTTCTGCAAACCAGCGCTGGAGGAAAGTCACGACATCACACGACCCAGAGACATGCTGGTACCAAGGCGCATACTCTACGACAGCCAATGCATCTGTGCAGCGCACATCAGTTGAAGCATACGCATAGCTTGGCGCATATAGATTCACGCTGCCGACTATTCCAAGCGACTTGGCTGTGACGAACATAAAAGCAAAGTACAGCACAACAGGCGCAGTAGTATGCTATCTCTCTCCAGCTCTTGGCTCTGCAAACAACAAGCTATGGAGCGCTGGCTCATCACAAGCAATCTACATGCCTTTGATTGTCTCTGATGACTTGTACAGCCCAAGCGCTTTGGCAAGCAGCACGTATTTCCAGAATGGCCCTAACATAGCATAGATTTCTGGGACTCCACGTGGCAGCAGAGACTTGTGGGCATTCAGTGATGGAAGAGACGGAGCTATACCTTCATTGAACACTCCAGCTTCGATAAGCTTTGACTTCAACAGCACAATGCGGGCTAGAGCAGCATCACTTGGCACATTCTGGATTATTCCTTTCATATATTTCAGAAACAATTCATCCACAGCTGGATATGAGCCATATTTCCCAGCAGATGACGCATTCTATTGGGCGTGCACATCGGTGTATGGAATAAGCATAGAAATATCTATTGGGTCAACATGACATAGATGCTTGCTACATAAGCCGAAAATAGTAAGTATGTATTGTAAACCTATGCCAAGCAACCTTGGCTGAAATGGAGAATAGAAACTATGATCGGCGTTTTGGACTGTGCTGTTCAAGCACAAAACCCCTCTGCGAGCTTATACCCGCTCGTAGCATACGAGAAGTCATCTTCTTCAGTGCGCATAAGAAATGTGCCGAAGAAGATTGGAAAATGGACAATCACAACTGTTGCTCTTGCGGCTTAGTACCCAGACAACACGACAAAAGTAGCCAGCTGCGTCCTTGTTGGCGGCATTTGGGTCGGCACAATTGCTGGAAGTGAAGATGTCGGTGAAGGCGTGTACACAATATATGCTTCAGGCATTGATGAGAACGGGCAGCCTGTGAATGACTACTGCCTTGGAAGCGGACAAGTCACAATACTCTAGAAAGAAGTCAGGCGTGACGCAAATGCTCCAGTCCACATGTTGTATGAAGAGCCAACTTCTGAGACAAGAGAAGGAGATCTTTTCCAGAGTGGAGAGACTTCAGCTTGGATGATATTCAAAGATGGCTAGTCTGTGCCGATTGTCTAGCTCAGCGACTACTACTAGAAGTCAGAGACTTCTTCAGCAGCTGAGATCAGCACTGCTCTTGAGAACATCGACTTGAGCGACTGCATCAAATATCCAATGCTTGATGCACAGACAAATGAATGGTCATTGTCTATTTCACCATAGGATAGAGAGCTTGATGACAAGCAGAAGATTGTCCTTGGCTCATATGAAGAGTCAGTGCCTGGAGAGTACAGCACATACATTCGCATAGGTGACGCAGCAAGACTAGGAGTGACAAGAGACACACCAGTCTCTGCAGAAGCTGGATACCCTCGTCTAAAGCTTGGCACATAGACAATACCATTGTTCAGAGACATGCCTAAGAAGACATCGCAGCTCAGCAATGACTCTGAGTTTCCAACTCCAGACAACCCCGGCAGATTCCTTCGATATACTGCATATCCAAGCCATCCTGACAGATGGATTGTGAACTTCGGCAGCTCATCTGCTGGCGGCATCACTCTTGTATCAGATGGAGAAACCCCAATTTCATCTTACATCGACATCGCTGGACGCAAGATCACCGCTGGTGGAGAAGACTAGCAAGCTGTGCATGGAAGACTAGCCAGCGTAGGCCTATAGGCCGCTAATCCATCTGACTACATCGCAGTGAATGACAGGCCTTTGGCATATGCAGACAATCTCAGCGACTACTACAAGAAGAGCGAGACAAGCTCAGCAGCTGAGATCAGCACTGCAATTGGAGATGTCTCAGTAGACACGACTCAATACTACACAAAGAGCGAGACATCTTCTGCGTCTGAGATATCAACAGCGCTTGAGAACATAGACCTCAGCGGATATGCGACAAAAGACGACATATCAAGCCTTTCAGACGCAGTGAAGTTCGAGACAGCTGTAGGAGGAGGCAAGTCCGCTGTGACGATAGGCCAAAGGCTTGCTGGCTCCATTGTAGGCAACTAGTCCTTGGCAGTAGGCGGTGGAACTACAGCGGCTGGCGCTCAGTCAATGGCTATGGGCGCTGGAGTATCAGCAGTAGGGATGTGGTCATTCGCTGGAGGCAACTACTCAACAGCTTCAGGAGACGCATCTTTCGCTTGGGGAAGCAGCATACAAGCCAACTCTCCTCTTGAAGCATCATTTGGGCGCTTGAACAAGTCTCATGTGTATGACAGCAGCCTTAGCAATGAAGCTTCAGCTACCATCTTCTCAATTGGCGTAGGCGAGAACAGCTTGAGCAGAGCAAATGGCCTTGAAGTGATGATAAATGGAGACACATATGTGAAAGGCCTTGGAGGATATGACGGCGCAGAGCTTTCCAACGCAATCCCTCTGCAGCAGATGCTAGGCACATAGTTTGTGCTGTCTGGCGAGTACGAAGATGACACGACATTTGAGATAAGCGTGTACGGCTACACGCCTCCACCTCCTCCACCACTTCCTTCAGACAAGTGGTTCACGATGGAGAACATCGGTGACAGTGACTAGACATTCGTCATGAACAATGTCGGCCAGTTCCTTGAATACTCAACAGATGGCGGCGAGACTTGGAGCCAGTATAGCGGCAGCACACAAGTGACAGTTCCATCTGGCGGCTCAGTGAAGATGCGGCATCTCTCAAGCTCTGGCGACTTCTCACCACGGAGCTTGAATGTGCAGGGCTCTACTGGCCAATGGAAAGCAAGCGGAAACATCATGACATTGCTTGATGAGACTGGCGAGAGGACAGTGCTGAGTGATGGATATGAGTTCCAGTACATGTTCAGCGATGGCGGCAGCAACATCGTCAACATTGTTGATGCTAGTGAGCTTGAGCTTCCAGCAACTACAATTGCAAGCAACTGCTACAACAGCATGTTCTTAGCCTGCACTTCATTGACAGCTGCTCCAGCAGAGCTCCCAGCCACCACGATTTCGGGCGACTGCTACATGTACATGTTCTGGGGCTGCCAAGCACTAACTGCTTCGCCATACATCAAAGCACAACAAGGAAGCGGCTGTGCTTAGATGTTCAAAAACTGCAGCAGCCTAGCCAATATAAGCGTTGACTTGACAGCTTGGCCAAGCCCATATGGCAACTACGAATGGGTTAAGGGCACACCAAGAGATGGCACATTCTACTGCCCAGCCTCTCTTGGAACAGACTCGACTATCACAAGAGACTATGATTATTGCCCTCCAAGCTGGACAGTAGTGAACATATAATCTGGAGCAAATAGATGACAATTGACACATCAAAGCTAAAGTCACTGTACATCAACGGAAAGAAAGTCGCCTCGCTGAGCCTCAATGGAAAGAAGTTGAAGCTCAGCGGCGGAGGCGGCGAGCTTGGGTACTTCACAATCACTGCTCTTGACTAGGAGACCAATGCAGCAATCGTAGTAGGAATGGGCACTCCGCCTACATTCAGCCTTGAGTGCTCAACAGATGGAAGCACATGGAGCAGCTACAGCGCAGCATAGACCATCACTTTGCCTGCTGGCACGTCTATGATGTTCAGAAGAGCTGGAGAAGCGACAACTGCATTCTCGTCAGGCCGATGGAACTACTGGCACTTCACATTCAGCGCAAATGTGAAAGTCTCTGGCAACATCATGAGCTTGCTTGATGCTTCCATGGAAAGCACAACTGTCGGAGAATATGCATTCTATAGACTGTTTGAAAATTCATCATAGACAGTTGACGCAAGTGAGCTTGAGCTTCCAGCGACAACGCTTGCTGCTCAGTGCTATGCATACATGTTTTACAGATGCAATAACTTGTCAGCTGCTCCAGCAGAGCTGCCAGCTTTGACTGCAGCAGACAGCTCATACCAGAGCATGTTTGAGAACTGCAAGTTCACAACAGCTCCATTGCTGTGCGCTACAAGCATAGACAACAACTGCAATAGATGGATGCTCAACCATATAGGAAGTCTGTCTTCATTGTCAGTGAACTTCACAAGCTGGAGCGGCACAAACTGGGTAGAGAACATCACAGGATTCGGCGAGTTCCACTGCCCATCTGCTCTTGGAATGGATGGCACAATCTAGAGAGGCAACGCATACTGCCCTCCAAACTTCATTGTCGGCAACTATGATGTAGACGGCAGCTTGATGAGCAATGCAGCAGTCCATTCAACTTACACAACAGCATTCCTTGAAGACGGAAGCTCACATGTTCCAGACATGAGCCAGCTAAGCGCATACAACGGCAACACATGCTAGAAGCTCTCATAGAACGTAGACTACACTGTTGCGCTTCCTTCAGACACAACAACAGCTGGCGTGAAGGCAATTTCTCTAAACGGCATTGGCAGCTACTCAGGCTCAAAGCAGTTGACGTATGAGATTATTGCAAAGACTCTAGCAAACTGCACAAAGAGCGTAGGCAGCGTATTTGATGATGAAGGGCCAAGCTACACAATCATTGTCCAGCCAGAGACTGGCTACACTCTTGTTGAAGGCACAGACTATTCAGTTGCGACATCAACAGCTGGAGACTAGTCAACAGTGACAATCACAGGCATAAACGGCTGGACTGGAACATACACCACAACAGTTGCGCATAAGACAAGCGGCGCAACTCCGCTAGCTGTGTACAAGCATGACCCGAATGAAAGCGGAGATGTTGTCGTCCGGCTAGTCAACAGGAGTGGCCCTGATGTTGACATGCAAGTCAAAGGCATGACAAACGGCGCTTGGCAGACTATGGAGTACAGCACAAGCTACAGCGACCCAGCTGGACTATGGATTAGAGCTGCTGATGTGAACAACAGGCTAGCAACTGGCGACGGCAACCGAAACTACTTTGACTTCAACTACGGCTGCAATGTGGACTTGTCTGGGCATCTAGAGTCTCTGCTTGACAGAACTCAGCAGCTCACATCAATTGACTATGAAAACACATTCAATAGAACGTTCGAAAACCAGGACAAGATAATTGACGCTAGCAAGCTTGAGATCAAGCCTATGCTGATGAAAAAGGAGAAGAGCATTGTCGGCTTGTTCTTGAACTGCTAGTTGACAGCTGCACCTGACTTCACTGGACTGTCAACGACTGGCAACATGTGGTATGCGTACATTGAGAACTTCAGAAGCTGCGACTATTTGACTTCTGCTTCATACACGATGCCATGGCTTGTCAACTCTAGCCAGTATTCAAGCTCCAATGGACTATACCAGTTCGCATGGAGCACAAGGCTAGCAGAGTTCACATTGAAGTCTCACTTTGGCGATGGAAGAGTGTGTGAAGAAGGCTTGTCCTCAAGCAATCTGCACTTCAACAAGGGAATGCTGCAAGGCTGCACAAGCTTGACATGCATAAGCACAGACATCACTGCTTGGCCAGCTGGTGGATTCAGCAATTGGGTCTAGGATGTGCCAGCTAATGGCACATTCTACTGCCCAAGAGCATTGTCTGCGATACATGACAGCTCTCACATCCCATAGGGCTGGACTGTAGTCAACACAGACATGGGCTTGCAGTTCACAGCAAAGGAGGCCAACTCCACCATAGAGCTTAGCTCAATAGGGACTCCTCCATCAATTTCACTTCTTAGCTCAGCAGAAGGTCTAGCTTGGGAAGCCTGGAACGGAAGCAAATTGACTTTAGCTAATCCAGAAGACAGTATATACTTGAAGGCAGCTTCGACAAATGATGGCTTCGCCTTTGACACGACAGGCAGCAACAGAGCATAGTTCGTGATGGGAGGCAAGATAGCTGTTGATGGAAGCGTGATGGACTTGCTGGGCAAAGACACTCTCTCAGAGGCATGCTTCTACAAGCTCTTCGCTGGATGCTCTTCGCTAGTTGAAGCTCCAGACCTGCCAGCTGCTACGCTTGCCCCAAGATGCTACACTGGCATGTTCAATGGATGCTCATAGCTCTCTACAGCTCCAGACCTCCCAGCTTTGTCTGCTGAGACTCTATGCTACTAGACTATGTTCAGAGACTGCGCTAGCCTCACAGCTGCTCCAGCTTTGCCAGCCACAAGCTTGGCTCAAACTTGCTACAGCTTGATGTTCTTTGGATGCACTTCTCTTTCAACAGCTCCAGCATTGCCAGCGACTTAGCTTTGCAGCTACTGCTACTGGCAGATGTTTGGCAACTGCTCATCTCTCACAGACGCTCCAGTCTTGCCAGCTGAGAATCTCATAAGCAACTGCTACTAGTACATGTTCAAAGGATGCAGCAATCTCTCTTCAGCCGAAGTGAAGTTCACAGATTGGCTGACTTCTGAGAATGCTACGCAAGACTGGCTCAGTGGAGTAGCTTAGACGGGCACATTCACATGCTTGTCTGCTCTTGACACGACAACCAGAGGAGGCACATATGTGCCTGCAAGCTGGACAGTGGCAAACCCACCTCCAGTAGTGTATGCAGGCTATGTGAAGACAAATGGCTACTCTCTTGACACAGGCTACAAGCCAACAGTCAATACATCTCTGTCAACATGCTTGAGCGGTGATGCAGGCGGCACTTGCTTCATAGGCTTCAACTATGGCAATGACCAGCAAGACTATAGAATGTTCAACTTTGCAACCACATTCTACTTTGACATGGGCGGTGGCTCTGACTATGGTGGCCGTATATTGAAGAATGGCTGGGATTATAATTGGACAGACATATCTGCTTGGAACTTTGGCTTCAAGTTCACGCCAGAAGGCGGAAGCGAACAAACTGCTGCTGGCACAAGGCATGACACAGCAGACTGGGATGCAAATGGGACAATCAACATCGCAGGACATGACTCAAGCTCAGGCGTTGACATATGCGTCAAAGGCTTGAAGATATATGAGAGCGGAGTCCTTGTGAAGGACTTCAGGCCAGCAGTTGACTCAAACAGCGTAGCTTGCCTCTATGAAGAAGTTGAAGGCGTCTTCTGCTATCCACAAGGCAATACTACTTGGACAGCATATGAAGTAGCCACACCACCAACGCCAACGCCTGTCGACACAGATTGAGACGGCTTGACAGATGGTGAAGAGATGGACCTTGGCACAGATCCTAATGATGCTGACAGTGATGATGATGGATTTGATGACAGCATAGAGTATAGCATTGGAAGCGATCCACTAGATCCAAGCTCAGTTCCAGAAGAAGAGCCAGAAGAATGAATGGAGACAAAATGGACGAAGACAAATTGACAGAGCTTGTGATGAAGATATCGACTGAGCTGGCAGCTCTCAACGCAAACTTGAAGAATGCGCTTGAGAAGCTTAACAGCCATGAGAACCGCATCACTGCCCTTGAGACATAGAAGCATGATGAGAAGCAAGATGACTGGAGAAGCCAGCTCATCATGCTCTTGGCAAAAGCTCTTGTGATTGGCGGCGTGTCTATTGCTGCATTGTCAGGAGCATCTGGGATAATAGCAAAGATATTCGGAGTGGAATGATGCTTGTGGATGTGGACAAGATGCCTGTTGTGGAGAAGCAGCATTTGATGGTGCTGAAGTGGTATGTTGACAACAGCCACGACATCACTCCACAGCAGAAGACCAGAATAGAGTCAAAGCTTCAAGAGATTGTTGACATCTGGAACGAAGGCAAGAAGGCATGAAGTGGAAAAACATCACTTGGTGGTTCAGCACTATTGCCATCATCATAAAAGACATTTTCAGAAAGAGGTGAAACATGAACTGCATGCTTAGAAAGTTCATAATTGGACAAGTCAATAAAGTCCTTGAAGAGCGCAAAGACAGCATTGACAAGACACGAGAGACTGTCAAGCTGTGGACAGACAGAACACAGAAAGTGCTTGGATGCCTGCAGAGCATTCTTGCAAAGCTTGAAGACAACAAGATAGATGACAGCGAGATAGAAGAAGCCATAGAGCAGCTTTCTTCTCTTGTGAAAGGATGGTGAGCATGAAGAAGCTTGTCATATGCCTTGCGCTCTTGCTTGCAGGATGCACGTCATCAACAAAGCTTGTAGATGGTACAAGCATCTCACTGGGCGCATATTTTCCTTTTGAGGGGTCGATTTATGGCGCAGAACTGATATCGTATGTCAACGGGGCAGTTGTGAAAGTGGAGACAAACATGCTTGTGACAATCACACGCACTCATTGCTCGACCAATGACTGGGTGTGGGGCATGCTGAAGAACAGCGAGCACAGCAATGTGACAATATCAACAAAGAGGCAATGAAGCGCAAGCGCAGACATCATTCTCTCAAGACATGCTCACGGAATCGTGCTTGGAAAGCTTTGTCAAAGAAGATTCGTGAAGAAAAATGTGCATGTGAAATATGCGGGGCACAAAGCAACTTAGTTGTACACCATGTGCTCAACAAGAAGACACATCCGATATTCTGGCTAGATGAGATGAATTTATGCTGTGTATGCAAATCATGCCATTGGCGAATACACAAAGGATTTGAATGGGAGTTCATGAAATGGCTGTCATGCAACAAGCCAGAATAGTTCAAATGGGTCATTTCACATGTTTATTCATAAGCATGCCAGAAACAAACCCATATGGACATTCATAACAAAATATGTTTTCAACTCCATTATTGAACCAATGCTTGCCTTTCTTTGCAGCATTCATTTTTGCACGTGTCTCTGCTGACTTCAGCTTGTTGCTCGTTATGGTACTTATCTTTGCACGAACTTCTTCAGAGTGGTGTTTACCAAACATTGGATTCTTCTCACCACTATTTGCAGCTCTCATTTTTGCACGTGTCTCTGGCTTGTTCATTGCAATCTTTAAAGATACACTCATCCTTGCACGATGCTTTGCAGAGAGATGTTTGCCAAACATTGGATGATTCTCGCCAGTGTTATGCGTGCCATGCATCCATGAATGCTCGCTATGAATCAAGATTATCAGATGTGAAGCTGGAACATTCCAGTAGAGTCCATATTTGTCGAGTTGTTCAGTTGTGTATTTTCCACAAGGAAGAATCTCGGCTCGATGATGGATGTCCCAAGTCTACGTTTCATCTGCAATTGCTTTGTCATAGTTCTATATCAGAGAAATGTCTTCTGAGCAGTATTTTCTTGCTTGTTTT
>Ga0310695_10005470_pt1 | contig 22127 bp, 20 predicted proteins | sample RumenRJG_04DNA_FD_203882 | JGI IMG/M metagenome (GOLD analysis project Ga0310695, IMG submission 203882) | Bovine rumen microbial communities from Lethbridge, Alberta, Canada - RJG_04 (v2) (version 2) | ecosystem: Host-associated > Mammals > Digestive system > Stomach > Rumen | place: Canada...
CTGCGCTATTCCCACGAAAGCATACTGCACAGCCATGTACGTTGACCATAGGATTATTACAATCATCAAGTAGATGATAGATACAGGAACGATGCCATCGGGAAGATTTGAGTCCGCCCACTGGCAAAGCGGAATAGAAAGAAGAAGTACTGCAACTCCCGGCAGTATTCTTGTGGAGATCCATTCGAGTCTGATGGATGCCTCACGTGGAGTGATTGAAGATGGTGAATCTATTTTCATTGTCTTTATGTGATATTGTTCGTTGTTTCAGAAATTGTGCTGCAAAGTTAAGAAGATTTTTGTACATGACGTATATCCTTTTCGTCTGTAGGCCAATGATTTATGTTTATTTGTGAATCATACTTGATGTGAGTATGATTTTCATACTCGGCCTTTTCCTCCTTTTTTGCAGTTGTTTGTTTGCCCGACAAAGGTATAACGAAAAATGAGAGCCAATCCTGTTGGTTCTCATTTTCCCATGGTTGTGACCTGAAAATAGTATCATTGGTTTCATTTCTCGAAGAAATAGAACCAACAAATAGGTTTATCCCTGCCCGACGACTTTCAGTTGTGGAGTTATCTTTGGCTTCAACGTGATGCGATTGATAGACTCGCGCTTGCTCTCGTCAGCCATGTTCGCATAGATTTGAGTGGTTTCCACGTTCTTGTGTCCGAGCATGTGCTGGACGGTGTAGATGCCTGTTCCTGCATCAACCTGCAAGGAGCCAAAGGTATGGCGGGCGCAGTGGAATGTGATGTGCTTGGTGATGCCTGCTGCCTTCAGCCAGTTCTTCAGGGTAGTGCCCGTCATCTTGTCCTTGAAGTCAGGGAATACTTTTGTGTCGGGTTCGTGTTCTCCGTCATAGAAGCCAATGAGTTCAAGAGCCTCTTCGCTGACAGGGTTGTTCACAAGCTGCTGAGTCTTCTGCATACGTACCGTGATATACATGCCTCCGTCTCCGTATGGCTGAATCTTCTTCCATGTCAATGCCTTGATGTCGCTCTTTCTGAGTCCAGTCAGACAGGAGAAGAGGAATGCTTTCTTCAACACAGGTTCCTTGCAGTCAGTGTTGGCAAGCTTTACGAGTTCCGGCTGTGAGAGGTGTTCCTTCTCCGTAGGAATAGAGTCTATCCTTTCAAGGAAGCCATTGGGATTCTCCTTGATCTTGTGGTCGCGGTAGGCTGTGTGGAGCACGGCACGGAAGGTTGACCAGTAGCCTGCAATAGTGTTGGTGTGCAGCCTCTGCTTCTTGTGGATGGTCTGTGGGGCAGTATAAAGGTATTCCTTGAACTTGTTGCAGAGGTCAACATCTATCTCGCCAAAGGTGCATTTCCCTTCGCAGAAGGCTTCGAAATGCTTATAGACGTTCTGACATTTGGTGTTCCTGGCATCGGCCTTCTTCTTGAACCATGCGAGGAAGTTGCCTTTCTCCTTCTCTCGGTCAAAGAAGTCGTAGCGTTCGTTCACGATGCTCTCATAGCGTCGGCAGCGCAGTGCCTCGGCTTTCTCTGTCATGCGCTCGTTGTAGTCACGCTCGCGCTGGTTCTTGGGCTTGGCAAAGATGTAGATGCCAAGTGACTCATGTCGCTGTACCTTCATGGTTGACTCGTCCCTGTAGCCGGGGTAGTAGTCAAGGTAGAAGCTCAGCTGCGTACCTTTCTTTATCTTACGCGTACGCAAGGTTACTGTCTTACAAATGTTACTCATACTTGTATGAAATTTGTTTTGTTAAAAATCGAAGGCTATGCGTCTCATAGCGGGTGCAAAGTAACTGCGTGATGAAAGTGTGACCAAAGCACCTTTTCATAACTCATGGATAATTGTACTTTCACGCAGTTGATGCCTATTATTGGGCGTTATTGGAGCCTGTAAGCCCCGAATTGTGCCAGTCTGCTTGCCATTATTCGGTCTAATTCCTCCTTGACGATGAGGTTCTGCACTCCGACTTTCACCTTCGTGAGGTTGTTCGTCTTGACGATTACGCAGATGTTGCTCTTGGTCATGCCGTACTTCTCGGCGGCTTCGGCAGTGGTGTAATAGTCATCACTCGCTTTCAGGTCTGGACGGAAGATGTCATCCAGATGTATCTTTGAATAATAGGTCTTGCCATATTCTCGCTTGGTGGGAATATGGCGGCGGTAGGCTTGGGTGCGCAAGGATTCCTTCGTCGTGGAATAGAGTGCCTCTGCCTCCTCGGTGGTGAGCCATTCTGTCAGGGCTTCAATCTCGGCAGACACTCCGAAGAGCGCATCCATGTGCTTGCGGCTATAATAGTTCTTGCCTGCAATCTTGCACATAGGTATGTTGTTTCTCTTGGCTGAAACATAGAGCCATGACTTCTTAACCTTGTAGGTTGCCATAACGTCCTCGCCAGAGATGTATTCAAGTGGTTCAATGTCTTGAAAAGAGTTCTCTTTCCTCGTTGACTTACTTGAATCATGTTCCTTCTTCAACGAAAGGGAAGAAGGATTCTTAGGTTTGGATGTTGGCAAGACACGATGATAAGGATTTCCTGCAAGCATCTTTTCAATGTCTGCCTTGCGGATGAATGCCATCCGGCTGCTGATTCGGGATGCAGGAAGTTTACCCTCGTTTACCAACTTGTAAACGTACTGACGGGAGCATCCCATGAGGATGGCAGCCTTGGAGAATGTGAGATACTCCTGGCTGGCGATGTCTATAACAGGCTGGACTGCCTTCAAAAAGTCCTGTTGTCTCTTCTTGCGCTGAGCCTTTGCCGCCTCGGCGCAATGTTCTGAACAATACCTCTGCGAACCGCTGTTACAAGTGAACTCCTTGCCGCAGAAGGCGCATTTTCTTGTCTTTCTCATTTGACTCCTTTTTATGTGGTTTTACAATCAATTTCTTGCAAACCGCCACGGAGTGAACTTTCGTCAATCATTGACAATCCTTGTCAACTCATTCCACGATGTCACGTTCTTCAAATAAGGTCACTTCCTTGCTTCTTTCCCTCTCGTTAATCAGTCAACCGTTGTCCACTCTTGTCAACCTTTGTCAACCCTGTCCACGAGATGGCAAAATAAAAGCCCTCAAAATTCTCCGCGGTAGAAATGCGTTGCAAAGGTAAGCGGATTTTTGAGAACCACCAAAAAGCAAGTCCGAAGTGTTAAAATCTAAAAGTGGTTGAAATACAGAGGTTTAACTCTATGTGTTTTTCATTGTTTATGGTTGTTTAGAGGTCTCTAAATACAACAAGAGAAAGCAGCTTTTCCTATGCTCGTCACGCTGTTAGGAATAGTAATGGAGGGTAGACTGCTGCAATTTACAAATGCATACTCTCCAATACTCGTCACGCTGTTAGGGATAGTGAAGGAAGTAAGGCTGCTGCAACCTTCGAAAATCCCCTCTCCAATACTCGTCACGCTGTTAGGGATAGTGATGGAAGTAAGGCTGCTGCAATCTTGGAAAGCCCTCTCTCCTATGTTCGTCACGCTGTTAGGGATAGTGATGGAGGTAAGGCTGTTGCATTGTTCGAAAGCCCATGCTCCAATACTCGTCACGCTGTTAGGGATTGTGATGGACTTCAGGTTGCTACAGTCACTGAAAGCCCTCTCTCCTATGTTCGTCACGCTGTTAGGGATAGTGATGGAAGTAAGGCTTCTGCAACCTAAAAAAGTGCCATTTCCAATACTCGTCACGCTGTTAGGGATCGTGATGGAAGTAAGGCTGCTGCAATCTTGGAAAGCCTTCCTTCCAATGCTCGTCACGCTGTTAGGGATCGTGATGGAAGTGAGATTATAACATCTGTTGAAAGCAAAATCACAAATTTGGATTGTCCCTTCCTTTACAGTAATATTAGTATTTGCTGGCATTTCTCCATTAAAGCTGTATAGGACACGTCCTAAATAAACCACACCATCAGGTCGTTTTTTTAACCATTCAGTACCATAGAAAGCCCATGCTCCAATACTCGTTACAGAGTTAGGTATTATTATTGATGCGAGATTCTTGCAATCACTGAAAGCCCTCTCTCCAATACTCGTCACGCTGTTTGGAATCGTAACGGATTTCAGGTCACAATTTGTGAAAGCATATTCTCCAATACTCGTCACGCTGTTAGGGATCGTGATGGAAGTAAGGCTGCTGCAATCTCTGAAAGTCCCCTCTCCAATGCTCGTCACACTATTTGGAATCGTGATGGAAGTAAGGCTGCTGCAAGAATGGAAAGCATCGGCTCCAATGCTCTTCACGCTGTTAGGGATAGTGATGGAAGCAAGGCTGTGGCAATCTTGGAAAGCCCATGCTCCAATACTCGTCACGCTGTTAGGGATAATGATGGTGGTAAGGCTGCTACAGAGTGCGAAAGCCCTCTCTCCAATGCTCGTCACGCTGTTAGGGATAGTTATGGATTTCAGACTGCTACAGCCAGAGAATGCTTTGTCTTCTATGCTCGTCACGCTGTTAGGGATAGTGATGGAAGTAAGGCTGCTGCAATTATAGAAAGCCCATGCTCCAATACTCGTAACCTTTAGAGTCTTATTATTGTAGGTGACTTCGTTCGGTATAACAACAGAGCCGCTATAATAGTCATAGAATTGTGTTGTATATGTAACTTCCACCTCTGTATTATTATTGGTGTAGTTGTAATAAATCGTCACGCCATCAGCATTCTTTACTTCAAAGTCGTAAGCCGATGCGTTTGTAGCCAACATGCTAAGGAGCATACTGAACAGTAAAATCAGTTTGTTTTTCTTCATATATAAAAATGTTTTTTACTTAGTTTTCATATTATAGGTGCTCATGTGAGCTTCCCTATTTTTCTGCGCAACAAAGTTACAAATTATTCCTGAAACTCCGCCACTTCCGTGCGATTATTTTAAATCTAACTTCTGAAATTATCCAAAACGTTTATCTTTCTCCCATGTTTTTGCATTTCTATTGCCATTTTCAAACTTATTGCTGCGAATGCCTTTCTTACGGTTTGGTGGTTTGGTAGTTTGGTGTTTTTTAAGTACACCTATCGTCATCCGCGTATGATTCGGTACTTGCGAGTGCAAAATATTAGTTTCTTGTTTTTCCTCGTTTTTATTTGGATTGTTTGCGAAATTTTAGTATCTTTGCACTCATCAAATCAAAGACCGTGCGCCAGCCTTTTGGGCTGACTCGCACTTTTGATTTCGTGCGAGGATGCTGCGTACGTTGCAGATGTAAAGTTTAAAGTCAAAGGTCTAAAGACTAAGGTTAGGGGGTAGACCTTAGACCTTTGACCTTAGACCTTAGACCTTTGACTTTTGTCTAAAAACAACAGAAACAATGAAGAGAATTTTTTGCTATGGGTATATTTAGTGCAATACTCGGGTTGTTCAGTTGCAATGCGCAAAGTCCTGATGCAGCCTTTAGGAGTGTTGATGTTGAGGAGTTTGCAAAGGTGATTGCTGACACCGCAGTTGTGCGTCTTGACGTGCGTACTCCAGAGGAGTATGCCGAAGGACATATTGACAATGCCATTAATATAGATGTGCAAAACGACAGTTTTGAGAAAAAGGCGGTCTCTACTCTGCCAAAGGACAAGACCATAGCTCTGTATTGCCGCAGCGGTCGCAGAAGCAAGAATGCGGCTAAGATTCTCTCTGCTAATGGCTACATCGTTGTGGAACTCAACAGCGGGTATAATGGGTGGAAGAAGAGTTTCAATTAACAATTAATAATTAATAATTAACATACCCTTTCGCCCATACTGCGCCAGCCTCTTGCCCCTCACGGGGAATGTCGAAGAGATCGACGGCTCGAAGAGGAAAGTCAAAGATGCCCGTAGGGCAGAAAGGGGTCTCTATTAACATGATACGACTTACAACTTGTACAAATGAGTTCAATGCAAATCTGCTGAAAGGTGCATTGGAAAATGAAGGAGTTCCTGCAATGCTCTCAAACGAGATAATGAGCGGATATATGGGTACACAAGGTGTTGATGTCCTTGTAAAAGAGGAAGACTTTGAGGCTGCCAAGAAGATATTGGAGCAACAGGAGAAATAAAAAAAGTAGAAAGTATTTTCTACTTTCTACTTTTTATTTTTTGTCTAAGGTCTAAAGTCTAAGGACTAAGGTCTTTCAGCCTTTGACTTTTGACCTTTGACCTTTGCCCCTTTTATGCTCCTTTTGCATACTCTGAAGGAGTCATGCCGACAACGCGCTTGAAAGTACGGCTGAAGTTATTGCTATCCTCATAGCCGCACTTGCGTGCAATGGTGGCAATAGGATATTTACGCGCACTCTCCAAGAGCTGCTGGGCATATGCCATGCGGATGCCAAGGATATACACTGCACCGGTAATGCCGGTAATACTGAATATTTTACGACGCAAATGCTGGTTAGTCATGGACAATGCTTCTGAAACCGTATCACAATTTACGTGCCCAATCTTCATCTGATCATGTACAATCTGATGAATTTTTTTTAGGAATTGTTTGTACTCTCTAAGCATAGTATTAATTGTTTAATAGTTATGTGTTAGTTATTTAATTCTCAAAGACCTATGAACTAAGGATTAGAGTCCATGGACTTTTGCTTGCAAAAATACACAATTATTTCAAAAACGCATAGTTTTTTTTAATAAAAATGAGGTTTTGGAACAAAAAAAGCACAATTTTATTAATTACAAGTGACAAAAACGGCTAAAATAATAGCGAAAAGAGGCAAATTTCTTGCGTTTGTACTTATAATTCAGGTCTTCTTGCATGGCGTAAGCCTCACGCTCGAATGAAAGTGCATAATATGCTTTCATGAAATTTCGAAGTCTGATGAGGTGATATAACCACTCTATGACATACCACACATAGAAGCCGATGAAAAGCATTTCCTTCTGCTGCATGGAATGGATATACTCATGATTCTTTGCTGCTTCAGGCAGACGTCCCTTATCCACTCGGCAGAACACGTAGCCGAACAGATTGATAGCCCAGAATGAGCCGAAAGGGAAATATTTGTTGTAGATTATTTTCATACTGTTAAAAGTCAAAGGTCAAAAGTCAAAGTCCTTATATCTTAACTATACTTTGACGGTGATATTCCGAAGTATTTCTTGAAGACGGTACTGAAGTACTTGGGGTTGTCGAAACCTGTGAGTAACGACACCTCTGTAACGGTGCGCCCCTGACGAAGTAGCGTTGATGCCTTCTCAAGTCGGATGGTACGCACGAAGTCCTGTGGTGACTTACCCGTGTACGTCTTCAGTTTCACATAGAAGAGTGTACGGCTCATTCCCATCTCACGGCATAGGTCGTCGATGTTGAAGTCGTTGTCCTTCAGATTGTCGAGGGTGATATTTGTCGCTTTTTCAACAAATTCTTCGCCTTCTTGCTTCAATGCAGGCTCCGTGTCTGGATCTTCAGGCTCAGCCTCCACGCTTTCACGTGGAATGGCAACCTCTTCGACAGGCAGAGTGACTTTCTCGCGCATCAGACGCAGGTATTTGTTGTGCAGGCTGTATAGCAGCCATAATCCCTGGAAGGCGAGAATGAGGAGCAGGACATAGATGCACCACATCCACCATGAGTTCCACCAAGGCTGTCCGATATGTATGGTAAGTGTACACTCGTCGAGGACGATGCCGCTCGTCTTGCTTATACATCTTATATGAAGTATGTGCTTGCCCGGCTCCAGATTCTCAAAGCCGAGGAACTGCTGGGTTATGACCTGACTCCATTCCATGCCCTCCATACGATACTGGTATGCTATGTCGAACTGGTGGCGCATGTTGATGCTCTCATATAGTATGTCGAAGTTACGCTCATTATATGAAAGGCGTATCTCGTTCTTGAGCAGACTCTTGGCTATCATCTTCCTGAACTCGTCCGTGGTTTTCTCATTTACATTATCGTCATTGTGCACGTGTACGCCTTTTATGACGAGTCGTGTCTTATAGTTGAGTCGGCTGATGTTCTTAGGATTGATGATGACAGCACCATCGACCGTGCCATAGATGATATTGCCGTTCGGGAGGGTGGCTGCTGCGTGATACACGTATTCTGTGTTAAGGCCATAGCCATAGCTCACGTTGATGATGTCGGTAGGTTTGTCGGGGGTGACGAAGACGAGTCCCCTCTCTGTGCCGAGCCATATCCTGCCTGTCTGATCCTTGGTGATGCTCGTCACGCTGTTGGTGGGCAGTCCGTTTTCTGTTGTCAACTGGTGGGTTACCTTGTTTGTCTTGAGGTCGTAGATATACGCACCACCGCCGTCGGTGGCAATCCATAGCTTGTTGTCCCTGTCCTCGAAGACGTCGGTCACGTATCTGTTGGCATCCATCTTGTTTTCTGGCATATATTCCACCTTGTGCAGCTCATTGTCGTTGGAGCTGGCGAAATACAGGCCGTGGGCAGAGCCTATTGCCATCCTGCCGTCGGATAGAGGTGCGAATGCAAGGATGTTGTCAAGATTGAAATACTTGTTGCCTTCAGGTGTCTTTACCGTGAGCGCGCCGAAGAGAGTGCCTATCCACAGATTGCCCGCCTTGTCATAGCTCAGACAATATACGTGGTCGTCCTTCAGGGTACCGTCGGTTGTGGAATACAGCTTTCGGGTGGTGCCGTCGGGGGATACCTCGCACACGCCGTTGCCGTAGGTTGCTATGAGTAGTCGGCCGTCTGACTTCTTGCATACATCAAGCACCACCAGACCTCTTGCCGTATGTCGCCATGAATCTGCAGATGTATCGTAGATGCTGATGCCGTCGTCGGTTCCCATGATCAGGAGGTCGTTGCCCAGGCTTTCCACACAGTTCACATGGTCGTTGATGATGGATTGCGGGTTGCTCTGGATATGACGGAACACGGCTGTGGTGCTACCAACTGGGCGTGCCATATCGATGCCTCCGGAATAGGAAGCCACGATTATGTTTCTCCACGAATCGACTATGATATCATATACACCATTGCCGTGGAGGACTCCGTAAGGTCCTTCGTTGGCGCTGAACAGAGGCTTGGCATCGCTTGCCGTGCGCAGGGCCTGATATACGCCGAAGCCGTCGATACCGATGAGCATCGTGCGGGTGTCGTATAGGGTGATGGCTCTCACGGGGGTGTTGGGTACGTCGAGCATTACCACGCTCTCATCCTGACCCTTTCCCACGTTCTTTACAATCTTGACACCCTCGGTGAAAGTTCCGAGCCATAGGTTGTTTGTCTTTGAGTCGTAGTAACCGCAAAGAGCCTTGTCGTCCGACCATTTCTCGCGTTTCTGGTCAAATACACCATCATAGCTGCAGAACAGCATCTTGCCATTGCCATATGGCAGGATATAGTTGCAGAAATGCCTTATGCCGGCATCCTTCATCTTACAGTCATTTTGTAGATAGAGCTGGTATATTCCCTCCCTCATAGCTAACCAAAGGCATTCCTCGGTTGCCAGTATGTCGTTCAGCATAACCGGGATGTTCATTATCTTTGATACGTTGGCCACAAGGTCAAAACGATCCTGAATCTTGTCATAGTGGTATATGCATCCACTATTGTCGAAGACATACGTCTCGTCATCGTTGCATGTAGAATGGGCGAACTTGACCACGCGCCCCGCAAAACTGCTATACAGCTCTCTCTCACCAAGTGGATATTTCTTCACCACGGTACCATTGTAACGGTCAACGCCATATTTCGTAGTCCACCATACGGCATTATCCCTTGTCTTGTGGAGCGAATACACCCTCTGGCTCGACAGACCGTCTTGCATGTTGAGATGCGAGAAAGTGAAGTCCTTAACCTTTAAACCTGAGGCTGATATTGGAAGTCCTATGGTTAGAAGGCATACGATTATAATTATATAGGTATATAGGTTCTTAATAGACATTCTTTTAGGTGGTTATTAGAATTAAAAGCTAATAAATTCAGAACTCCTTGGTGCAAAAGTAAAAAATATTCTTGAGAATAGCAAGGAATGTTAAGTTTTTTTGTTTTTGTTTTGTTTTCTTTTCCACTTGATATCCCTCCCATTCGTGAATAAGAGCTACATAAGAGCAGCATAAGAGGAACATAAGAGCAATGCAAGAGTAATTTTGGATGAAAAATGATATATTTTAACGTGAATTCGACGAATTCAAAATTCTTTAATAAACGCAACTTTGTTGCTTGATTTTACAGAAAATTTATTCGCTAATGCTCAACAAGCTAAAGCAAGTTCTTCACGATGGCCAGAAAATTTAACCCAGAAAATTTAAATTTTCTGGTAATTTTCTAAAAATTTTTGTTCCGTCAACAGCAGCTTGCTGCTAAAACAACATAGTTTTAATTATTCGCTGAAGCTCATCAAGCTGAAGCAAGTCGTCGAACTGACGTTATTTTAGTTTTCGGCTCACTATGGGGCAAATGTTAAATATTTGGTTAAAATAAGTTAATGTAGAAAAGTGTCCCACAAAACAGGACAGTTCCCTCTTATCTTTGCATCAGAAATCAAAAAACAAAAGAATATGGAAGCAACTATACCTTACCTTTTGGAACGTCTCACCAAGTGGGCAATCCAAATCATCTGGACATTAATCTGCGGAATAGCAAGTCTTTTCCTTCAGATTATCCGTAGCATAATCAAGAAACTGTTTATGTGGGCACGCATAAGTGTTTCTGTAATCGTAGAGCTGATTGAAATGCTTATCAGTTATCTGCAAAACTACATTATTAGAAAAACCTTACAGGTAAATCATAATATTAACTAATTTAAAAGGAGGTAATTATGAAAGCTAGAAAGTTATTTTTCAAGGAGTGTCACCTTGCTGGTCGTCAGTATCATGATGCCGATGAGGTGTGGGAGGAGCTGCATGTCGGCACATTGTTGGAGTTGCGTCGTGACTTCGAAAACCGCTATGACAAGGATGCTGTAGCCGTGGTGTTTGTCAAAGGTATTGACAAGAATACTGGTGAGGAGGATGCATATCTCCTTGGCTATATCCCGCATGATGAGAATACGGAGATTGCCAATCTTCTCGAGATGGGATGGACGGATATCTTCGAATGTCGAATCTCTAAGAAAGATGAAGATACACATTATGAGAATCAAGTGCATCTGACTATCAGAATCAAGAAAAATTCACAAAATGCCTAAGTTTATGGACGGAAGAGAGAAATGCGAGTTCCTGCGTAAGATACGCGTGAACATCGCCATGCTCAACGGACTTGACTACACCCCCTCCGAATGCCATCACGGAGGGTGGTGTTCAGGCACTTGTCCGGCATGCGAGAAAGAAGCTGATAACCTTGTGCGACAACTACAAAGTAAGGAGGCGGCAGGGTGCTCTATTGAGATTGATGTCGAGAGTATCAAGGTTCTTGAACAAATGGCAAGAGAATCAGAGGATATTGATGATGATGAACCGGTAGTTCTTCAAGGAGATATTATACCTGAGCCTTATGAAGATGATGGATCTGTCTCTGAAGATGAATAATTAAATGGTATGTCTGTAATTTCAAACGCAAAGGCGCAAAGACGCTAAGAAAAATGAGTGTAAAAATAACTTAGCGTCTTAGCGTCTTTGCGTTTAAAGTTTTATCCACTCCGGCTTATGGGCGCTTATTACAATCTCCAAGAACTCCACCTTGGGGGGCTGGGGGGCTTTTATTACCACTTCCTGCGCATGTAGGTACAGCCTTTTAGCGTGTTTGCCATATAGGTCATCACCGAGAATCGGCATTCCAAGTCCGTCGGGATGTGCACAATGTACTCGTAACTGATGCGTGCGACCGGTCACAGGTTGGAGTTTTAGAAGCGTGCGAGGTTGTCCTTCAATCTCTACCTCTCCCATTACCTCGTATAATGTAAGGGATTCTTTCCCGTTCTCATAATCCACTTTCTGGCAAGGACGGTTAAGATAGTCGGATGATAGCGGAAGTGATATCTCGCCCTTAGTACCGACAGGCAGATGGAGAACGCCTTCGAGGAGGGCGAAGTAAGTCTTGAAGCCCCTCACCTGCCCTACGGGCATCCTCTCCCCAAGGGGCGAGGAAGATATTACCTTTTTTCGCTGTGGTGCATCTTTTAAGGTTTCATTAGTAACTTTTTCCTCGCCCCTTGGGGAGAGGATGCCCGAAGGGCAGGTGAGGGGCTGAAGCTGTTTATTGTTCCACATTTTTTGCACCTCCTTATACACCTCCATCGTCTTTGCGGCTATAAGCACACCTGATGTCTGCATGTCAAGTCGGTGAGCCATGATGAGGTCGGGACATTCGGGACGCATCTCACGGAGAATGTCAAGCGCACTCTTACGCTTGGATTTTCCCGGTACACTCAGCATTCCCTCTGGCTTGTCAACCACAATGATGCTTTCGTTTTCAAAAAGAATCGGTAGGGTGGTGTGTAGTTCTGGCTCTTCAAGTGGGTTTGCCTCAACCTCAAGACCTTGCAGCATCCAGTCAAGGATAGGTTTGCAACGGCTTTGGCAGGCAGGGCGGAAAGAGAAAGACAGCCTCTCACCTGCCCTACGGGCATCCTCTGGCACATACTCGGAGATACTCAATCTCCGACTTCCCCAAGGGGCGAGGGTAAAGTTAGTATTTCCAATCACGTTTTCTGCGAACGAAGGTAACTTCCTCCTCGCCCCTTGGGGAGAGGATGCCCGTAGGGCAGGTGAGGGGCAAATCTCCGCAATCTCCACAGGCTTTAATCCTTTGAGATAGGCATATTGCAGGAGCTTTGGGGCACAACATTCGCCTGAACCTGATGGAGGGATTATGCATTTTGAGCCAGTACGCTTTGCCCATTCGGAGAAGATGTCGAGAAGGTTTTTCTTCTCACCCTTGGCATTAAGCATGACGAAATGCTCGAAGAGCCAATGCTGAAGCGCATCAGACTTACGTTTACGTTCTTGTTTTAGTGATGTAATCTGGTCTTGAATAACTTGCAAGGCATTACGGCATTCTTGCATTTTCTCATTCCATACCGCTTTCTGACGACGATATTCTCCCTTCTCAAACTGTCGTTGACGGCAATAGGCCTCATATTCCTCTGACGTAGGATCTACGTCACGCGAATGTGGAAGCACAGGCTTTTCTGCCTCTGCCTCATAGAGAGCCTCACGCGCTTGGCGTAGTTCATCTGAAGCTGAGAGACGTTCTATTTCCTTATTAATATTTACGATTTCCGCTTCGTGTATCTTGAAATAACCTTTTTCGTCAAGATAATCGAAGACAGGTGGCACGAATCCCTCTATATCATATCGCCCAAGCATCTGCCCGGAATATGCATATAATGTCTCACTCTCGGTAATAAGTACCCCGAATGTCTTGCCATTTCGCACCTCCTCCTGCCATTCAGGATGAGAATGAATGATAGCGAGAAGCGAAGAAACGGTTTCTTCACATCGGGCAGAAGGGGTGTAATAGAAAGGGTTGTTGAGCCTACCCCGACCCTCCCAAAGGGAGGGAGTGTTATATAGTTTTTTCGCTATGGGCATAAGGTTTCATTACTATAAAACATCCTTCCCTTTGGGAAGGCTTGGTTAGGCTTTAAAGTTCTTCCAAATGCCTCTCCAATGGAATGCCTCTGTTCTTGTCCCTGTTATTCTTGTTTGTCTCTATCCATTTGCTGAGAGTATCCATAGCGATGCGGGCAGAATCACGGAGAGAATCACCACGAAGCAGATGACCGTCAACAATGGCTGAGAAGATATCACCTGTACCAGGGAAGTGAACTGGAATCTCGTCATAGTTGAGGAGGAAATTCTCACCCTCATAGCCTGCCACAACGTGTGAGCCGTCCTTTAACAGTACAGAGGTGATAAGCACCGACTTTGCACCTAAGTTACGAAGCTTCTCCACAAGTTGGAGAACCTCTTCCTTTGTGACACCATCTGCCTTATAAGGAGTATCCGTGAGATAGCAAGCCTCGGTATAGTTCGGGAAGATAAGATGAGCCACACTCACCATCTGACGCATGGAATTGATAGTCGAAGGCGTAACACCGTTATATAGCTTACCCTCATCGCCCATGATAGGGTCCACGAGAATCACACTACCCTTGTCTGCCTCCTCACGGCAATATTTTGCTACAATCTCAGCCTGACGCTCTGAGGCTATGAAACCTGTAGCTATGGCATCAAATGAGAACCCGAGCTCACGCCATACAGGGAACACACCAGTGATATAGTCTGTAGTCTCAAGTATGTTGAACTTGCCATAGTCGAGCGTGTTGCTCACGAGAGCCGTAGGAAGGTTATACACAAGGTTTCCCATATACGAAAGTATAGGCAACATGGCTGCTGTAGCCACCTTGCCATATCCGCACATATCATTAATCAAAAGTATCTTATTACCTTTCATGGCTGCAAAGGTACTGAAATTCTGCCTCAAATCAAAATAAATCACGAATTATAACTATTTTTTCAAACAAAATCAGTAACTTTGCAGCCGAAAAGTGCCTCTCTCCCGCCTTCCTGGGGGGAGTGGTTAGTATTTACTGTCATTTTGGATAAAATCTATAAAACATCCTTCCCTCTGGGAAGGCTTGGTTAGGCTTTATGGAAAATATACAACAACAAGAAGAATTGATGCTGCTTAGAATCACGGGTGAGGATCGCCCGGGACTTACCGCAAGCATCATGGCTATACTTGCAAAATACGATGCCAACGTACAGGATATCGGTCAGGCTGATATCCACTCAACCCTTTCATTGGGAATCCTCATTCGTGTTCAGGAAAAATATTCCGGTTTCGTAATGAAGGAACTGCTCTTCAAGGCTACAGAGCTGAACGTGAACATCGGCTTCATACCTATCACAATGGAGCAGTATGAGGACTGGGTATCCCGTCAGGGCAAGAACCGATACATCCTTACCGTACTCGGCCGTAAACTGGAGGCTCGTCAGATAGGTGCCGTTGCCCAGCTTATTGCCGATCAGGGACTTAATATCGATGCTATCATCCGTCTGTCAGGCCGTTCAAGCATCGAGCATCCACGTGAGAATGCGCGTGCCTGCATTCAGTTCTCTGTACGTGGCAATCCTTCCGACCACAACGAACTTCATGCGCAGCTTCTCCGTCTCTCTTCAGAACTGGAGATTGACTGCTCATTCCAGCGTGATGACATGTACCGCCGTATGCGTCGCCTTATCTGCTTCGATATGGATTCTACCCTTATTCAGGCAGAGGTAATCGACGAGCTTGCGCGTAAGCATGGCGTTTATGATCAGGTGGCAGCAATCACGGCTTCTGCTATGCGTGGCGAGATTGATTTCAAGGAATCATTCACTCAACGCTGTAAGTTGCTGAAGGGCTTGGATGTCAGCGTGATGCGCGAGATTGCGGAGAACCTTCCATTCACCGAGGGCGTTGACCGTTTGATGTATGTCCTGAAGAAATATGGCTATAAGATTGCCATTCTCTCAGGTGGTTTCACATTCTTCGGAGAGTATATCCAGAAGAAATACGGCATAGATTATGTATATGCCAACGAATTGGAGATTGACGAGACAGGTCATCTCACAGGTAATTATGTAGGTGAGATTGTAGATGGTCGTCGTAAGGCAGAACTTCTGAAACTCATAGCCCAGGTAGAGAAGGTTGACCTCCAGCAGACTATTGCTGTAGGCGATGGTGCCAACGACCTCCCAATGCTCTCAGAAGCAGGTCTTGGCATCGCCTTCCATGCAAAGCCAAAGGTAGTAGCCAATGCTGACCAGTCAATCAACACCATAGGTCTTGACGGCGTACTCTACTTCCTCGGTTTCAAGGATAGCTATCTTGACGAGAAGGCACAGTAAGGCAAAATAAAAATCGAAATTATTTTGTTATTTCAGTTTTTATTCTTATTTTTGCATCCAAAAGATATAAAGTTATGACAGCTATACAGTTAAATGCCGAGATTCTTCGCAATATGAGCATCATTGCCGAAGATGAGAACTTGATGAAGCGAGCAGCAAAATATCTGCGTAAACTCGTTTCAGAAAGGGAAGAGTTCTTTGCTCGTATAGACAAAGCAAGGAAACAGCCAGGCAAGCAATTTTCCAGTGTTGAGGAACTTGATCAATACATCCGTCGCTGTAATTAGTCCAACTGCTTAGACGAGAAGGCACAATAAAGGCAAGCCAAGCCTTCCCAAAAATCAAAGAATCCGAGTGCTTTTAGCATCTTATGCTATGGCACTCGGATTCTTGTTATATAATGATTATGAGAGGCAGTCGGTGTGTGTGTTTAAATATATTATTGTCCGATAAGCCTCTGTAACTTACCTTCCATCAAGAAATTGAATCTTGGTAAGCCTATGAATAATACAAAAACAATAAAAACCCCTTAATGTCTTAGAGTCTCGTTCCTCGCCTCTTGCTGCTATGCGTATTTATTTTTCTGGTAAGCCCTTGGGCTTCCCGAAAAAACAAATCCACATATCAGGCCTACGGCAAGACATTAAGGTAAAAAACAGGAAAAAGCATATAACCATCAGCGTAAGGTTGTGATTGGCTTTTTTATGTTTTTTTCAGGTTTTTGTTTTTACCGGACAGCAATAAAAAAAATCAAGAGAGTTGAAAGAGGGGGGTGCACTTTTACCGGTTTTATGCATATAACAACCTGATAATCAAAAGATAACAAAGCGTGCACCTCCCTCTAAAACAGGATGATGGGGTACACTTGTTTTAAGGGGGAGGTGCACTAAACGTAAATCATTGATTATCAATATATATAAGTCGTTTTTTCATTAAAAGTGCACCCCCCTCTTTCAACTCTCTTGATTTTTTCACTTGCACCTCTTGTCATTCACTTTCTCTCCTATGATTATTAAGCCTTTGATGCTCCTCCACTACACCCTCACTCTATCGCCTATTTGTGAATGGGATTTGGAACGGACTTACAACGGATTTACAACGGACCTGGAACGGACTTGGAACGGAGGTAGAGTATTGAGATAATTGAAATCCCCAAAGGAATTTACTTTACGAGCATATGTTAACGTCAGTTCGACGACTTGCTTTAGCTTGGTGAGCCATAGTGAACAATTCAATGTAAACGCATCTCCGATGCTGAACTGACAAAAAAATTCGCAAGGCTTTACCAAGAGAAAGGCTCGTTTACGCGAAGATATTATCTTGGAAAGTAAATTAGCAATAAATTTTATCAGGATTCAGCTTGCGCCTGAGCTTTGCGAAGAAATTAATTTATTGGTTTAATTTTCTTTTAATTTACTTTCTACATCAGGGCGCAAGCCCAGTTTCTTATCGTAGATTGTAAATTATTGTCAGTTAAAAACAGCTTGCTGTTTGTCTTAAGGGCAATTCATCGAACTCACGTTATGTTAATGCGTAATGAACTTCTCAAACGCCATGCGGAAAGCATCGCTTTCGAGATCCTGTATGCCTTCATCCATTATGTCAATTCGGTTAATGAGGAATACAGCATTATCATAGAGTAATGGGATAGGGGTGTCATGATTCAATAAAGCCATGAGGAACACCATTCGGTCAGTTTGGTACAACTGCCTTGCAATATCGCTATGCTCATCAAGATATTCCTTCAAAGGCTCGGAGAGGTCATCATCGGCAAAGCGGAGAAGGAGTTTGTTGCGAAGCATGGCATGATAGTTACCATTCACAAGGTTCTTCTGTGCCATCTCGTGGAAGATAGCACCCATGCTCCATTGGGCTGTTTCGAGAGTGGCAATAACGCCATTCAACTGTCGGGAGAACGAGTCATAGCCTTCCCAGTCTTTCTTGCATTTATATCGCAGATCATGCTCCACCTCATGCCAACCTTCAGAGAACACGGTACGAATCTGAATCTCAAGCGTATTATCGAGATAAGGTGCATATTCCTTTGGCAAGGCTGCGCGGAAATCCTCCACATATTTCTCTGGAATCTTCTTCACAAGGTTTAGCCTCTGCGGACGGAAAGTAGAGACATCAAGATCGTCAACCGAACGATCCACAAGACCGCCATTGCAAAGGTACATCTCCATAGCCTCCACATCCTCTGAGAAATACAATACGATTCTGATACCTATCATATCCTGTATCTTGTCTCCAGCACGATATTTGTCGCCCTTTATCTGCATCTTATGCTCAAGGGAACGAATACTCTTTGCCCTGCCAAAGATACGGAACATGATTCCGCTCTGTGTCATTCTTTGGGATAAATCATTAAGAATGCTATCTTTTATTTCTTCAAGTGTAAGCATTTTTTTTAGGTTTTAGGGTATAGTTCATAGTTCACAATGCATAGTGCATAGTTCATTTTGCAACGTGTGAAACATCCTCGCACGAAATCAAAAGTGCGTGTCAGCCCTAAAGGCTGGCGCACGGTCTTTGATTTGATGAGTGCAAAGTTAAAACTTTTTTCTTGTTTCCCCAAGGAAATCACGGAAAAAGTTTCTGCATGATATCGATTGCTTTTTCAGAAATGTGCAATATTATTTGGTAATTACAAGAAAAAAACGTATTTTTGCATGCAGATAAATAATAAAACAACAAACCATTATGGAAGAGAAGAAAAAAAACATACCGTACCTCGGGTGTATCGACTTCTATACGGGTGATGCAAAACTGCCTGACGGATTCCCCAAGGTAAAAGTTGTAAAACGCGGTAATAAAACCAAAGATAATGATCCGATTGAAGTTAAAAGAGCCATGCGACCGGGTTTTCGTAGGTGCAAGCCTGGTGAATCCATCAACTGGCGAGAGTATTACAGTTGATGCGAAAATTGATACAGGTGCAGTAGTTTCTGTATTCCCGATGTCAATGGTTTCTGATATGGGGCTAGAGATAATCGGGGAAAGGGACTTTGTCGTGGCAAATGACAGTATTCTGCATACCTATATTGTCGAGTGTACCATTAGCTTTTCGGAAGATGATGCGTTTGATATGCCTCTACATATTTGCCAATCGCATACAGATACAGGTCTTATAGGTATGGATATTCTAAGCCAATGCAACTATTCTCAATGGCACGAATGGAAGGATAATGAACATTCCATAAACTTCATGTTGGAGACGGCGCAAGAACCATAAAATTACGAGAAATGTAAATAAAAAGAGAGCGTGTCAAAAGTCTTTGACTTATGGCACGCTCTTTTTTTCTCAAGAATCCTTTTTGTTACCTTTCGATTTGACAACAATTCGATTCGTAGTAAAGTCTATCAGAGGTCTAACCTCTGTTTTCAAAGCTGCTTTAATGTATATGTCTTTTTCTTCTGCACTTTCAACCTCAAAGGTGACATCCTGTTTTGACATTTCAGTTAACTTGTCAATGCAATAATTATAAGCCTCTTTCGCTAATGGAGAATCCATTTCTTTTTCCCATATGGCGAGTGCATTAAATAATGATGATATTGCATCTGCTATATTCTTTTTATTATCGGCTGCTCGTCCCAGTTGAGCAAATGTAACAAGCATTGCAATTTTGGAGGCTTTTTCTGCTTCTATTTCTGCTTCTTTTTTAGCAACATTGTGAATCTTTTCTTCAATACCAATGGTTTGGTAAATTTGCCATCCTACCAATAATGTCACGAGCAAGGTTAATGCGCCAATTGTAAAACTACTATTCTGGAAATCAAATTCAAGAGAAAATGCGGAAACACCAGCAATGAAAATTGCAATGATGCTTATGATAATTGCAAATGTACTTTTATTCATATTATATGTTAGTAAATAATTTAGTAAATAACCGGGTATTCTCAAAACTCTTTTCTAGAGCTATCAGTATTAAGCGCTATTTTTTCACTGTTTACTTAATTGATACAATATGTCAAGTTTTCGAGCGAAATCAAAGACGTATCAACCCCAAGGCTGATGCTAGCCCATACTCGGATATAATCAATTTCCGATTCTAATTTTCTATTTGATGAGTGCAAAGTTAAAACTTTTTTCTTGTTTCCCCAAAGAATTCTTAGAAAAAAATTAGATATGGAAATGAATCATGGATAATCCACAAAATAAAGAAATGGTAGTTCGATAAACTCGAACTACCACTATGTGTTAATCTTCTCAAGAATATACTTCAATAGAGAACTTTACAGGCAATTGTCGCAAATTTTGCGACAATTCAAAAATACTATCAAGTTGTGAGTCTACCCTATTTTGTATGGGGGTAAAATTTTACCAGACAACAATATTCTTGAGGAAACAATTTCATTTGGAAAACCATAGTTTCATGGTAATAATTCGTACCTTTACATAGGTTTTTCCAATGTTCTCATAGTAGTAACAGTTTTATATGTTTCTTTTAATTTTGAGTTTAATTCGACATTGTCTGATGATTTTGTAGATTCCGCCTTTGTGTATATAACGGCACAACCAGATTTGTTAGCGTATAACATTACATAATATTTCAAATCTACGCTTTCAAGATAACATATGATATCATCGCTGCTTTTATTGTCATATTTAACCACACAATATCTTTCAAGTAAAAAGCGTGTTAATTCTAAAGAATATAATAAAGATGTAGAAAAACCACATGTCTTTAATCTTCCATTTTCAAATGTATACATATAAGCATCAACTTGCCCTTTACCCAAATATCCAAGATTATCAGAATCTTCTTTTTTCAATGTATATCCGCTCATGTGTTTTTTGACGGTAGCCATATTACTATCCCATTCTATATACGGCTCTGTAAATGATGTGTATTTAGGTTTTACCGTAACATTGCATGACAATTCATTGGCGTGTATTATGGTTGTTCCGACATGTTGAGCGGTTACAACACCATTTTTGACTTCTGCTATAAGCTCATTTTCAGAAGACCAAAAACATTTATCACTACCGCTATATGTGAGTTGGGATGTTTCATCAACATAAAGTGTTACGCTTGTTTTGTCTAGTGTTGGAATTGTGGCTTCTTCATCATCTTTTGAACAAGATAAAAGACTAAAACAAATCAACATTAACAGAAATAAAAATATTTGTTCTTTTTTCATTGTCTTTATGGTACGTTTATATGCCATCGTCCGTCGGCTCTAACAGGTTTATTAATATTGCTTTTCTGCTTTCATTCGCAAAGACTCACTACCCATACTTAGAGTTAAGTCCGCTTCTCCAGATGATATGGAATTAACTGTGTAAGTAGCATACTCCTTGCCACTCACATAAGTTATAATTTGATTTTTACCATTTGTCTTGTATGTTCCACTTCCATTTCCTAAATATCCAGAGCCGTAGAATGTTCCATTTTCATAAAAAGTGATTGACATCCCGAATTTTGTGTATGGATATCTTGTTACGTTATACCATTTTCCATCGACCTGTAATTCTACAGCTTTCCACTTACCATAGAATTGAGACATTGGATAATCAAAAGCGTCTTCATCATCTTTTGAACAAGAAGACAAACAAACAGATAATGCCGTAACAAGCATAAAGAAAAACATTTTTATTTTCATATTCTTATTGTTTGATATTTTTCTGGTTAAATGCGCAAATTGAATGAAATGCACGAAAGCGCACCTCCTCGAATGTTGTTTGCCTATAGATACCCAAATAAAGCGAGTATTAATTTTTTTATTGAAGGTTAACTACGCAAAAACGTAGGTATCCACTTCTGCTTGTCTGTTTGATCGAGGTCCTCGGAGACCTTAGGATATAGACGAGCCAGAGTAATACCTACGTTGATATAGTCGTACTTATCATCGGGGGAAAGTGTGCATGAGGATATAATAACCCTCGCTACACACCCCGAGATATAGTTATACCATACTCGTAAGCATTCACTTCTGCTATTGCCATTGATATCCTATTTGAAATTTCCGAGGTTTCAATCAAACCAATTGACAAAGCATCGATGACGCTTTTATATTATGTAGTGTCTAACCACATACAATAGTTATGACGTTGCAAATATAGGCATTTTATTTCTTAATGCAAATAAAAATGAGTAGAAAGTTGTAAAGATAGGCCTATTTTCTTTGTTTTTTGTAAAATCAACCTGATAAAATCGCAATTTATTCATCGATTTACGGATTCTTCTGTATATCTCATGTTTCCTTCTAATTCCCAAGTAAGTCCGTAGTAAATCCCATGTAAGTCCCATTTTCTGCCTATTCTAAGGAACGGATTTGGAACGGACTTGAAACGGAGGTAGAGCTCTAAGTTTGCATCGTCTAAGAAAAAGATATGATAATCTTTGCTTAGTAAGGCCAGATTCCTTACCTTTGTTGTAAGAAGGAGGAATCGGCCTGCTGGAGAGGGAAACTCAGGAGGCACTTGGG
>Ga0310695_10005475_pt1 | contig 22120 bp, 21 predicted proteins | sample RumenRJG_04DNA_FD_203882 | JGI IMG/M metagenome (GOLD analysis project Ga0310695, IMG submission 203882) | Bovine rumen microbial communities from Lethbridge, Alberta, Canada - RJG_04 (v2) (version 2) | ecosystem: Host-associated > Mammals > Digestive system > Stomach > Rumen | place: Canada...
TCATACACGCCCGTCACCGTGATTTCCCGGGGCAGTTCCATATACTTGGCATCTGTCTTCAGCAGCTTGCCAATCGCCCGCTCTCCAGGGAACAGGTTCTCCGCCAGCGACCGGGGAATAATCACGGAATTCGGTCCTTCCAGCGCATGGGAATCGCCTTCGACCATCTTGATGCCGAATACGTCGATGAACCTCTCCGACACGAAGATCAGGTCCCGCTTGTAGCCTGCAGGGGCCTTGCCGTCCTCTGCCACGGAAAAATAGATTTCTCCCATGAAAGGCATGAACGTACATCCCGCCTCGATATGGGCCGATGAACTAATGATATCATCGGCAAATCCTCTCGGGAGGATATTCCTGAACAACGATTCATCGCCCTTCTTGTCGGCGCGGAACACCCTGTCAGCCGTAGGATGGCACTTGTCAAATGACAACTCATAATCCGCTTGCAGGAAGATCAGGGCAAAGGCAACAAAAGCTGCCACCAACCCCGTGAAGTTCAATACCACCGCCACCGGATACCGGCGGACAAGACTCTTTAGACTCTTGAAAATCATCGTACTGTTTTTACACTTTTCTCTATCACGTCCAATCACAAAACAAACTCTGGGCCAATTGAGTTAATGCATTAATACACAGTTGTTTAATAAATAATAGAGAGTGTAAATATTGTAAATGACTTTACACAAAGTGTAAATATGGGTTTACACATTCATAAATCCCAACACACTTTCACCAGCACTTCCCGCGGCCGCAAATGCGTCAATGTGTAGGACAGCAAAGTGGAGGACACGCGAATGCGCTCGTAGCAGGAAATACCTGCGAGGTTGCGGCCTACCAACGACACTTCCCACCGGTCCGCCTTGTAGCTGAGTGACGCATCGCAGAACCAATTCACGCCGAAGTCCTTCTCACTGCTATGGTACAATTCGTTGTGCAGGGAAATCATCCACCTCTTTGCCGGCAGGAAGTTCAGCTGCATCCGGTGTTCCCAGTCATTCACGCTGGCCGTCGCAGCCCCTTCCACGCTTCGCCTGGTCATCTCAAGCAGGGAACCGCCTTCCACCGTCATCCACCGGGCTGGTTTGAATGAGTAATCCAGGGATACCGTGTATCCGGCTGTCCTGGCATCCACCACCTTACCAGCAGACAAATAACGGTAGTCGCTCCGCAAGGCCGACCCGGAAAGCCCGATTACCGTCCTGCACCAGGAGAATGATTTGGAGATCCTGCCGTCCAGCAAATATGTGTTTGCATCATACGTCTGGCCGCTTGCCTGCTGCACGTAAATGCCGGAATCGATGGCATTGGCATAAAGAAGATTTCCCTTGCTCCGGGTAAACACCGGGTTGATGCTGAAGAATAGGCCATAAACCGGATTCCGGTAGGAGTACGTTCCGGAAACGGTATGGGACAGCTGGACATCCGGGATGCCCATGCCGACGTACTGACTCCTGTAGGAAGTATAGACCGGCGCATCCACAACCTTCGTCCCTTGTATCGGGCTGGCGGAAAGCCGATAATAAACCAACATTGAGGACGTAGAAGAGAGCTTCCAGTTCCAACGGACCGTTGGCTCGAAACAGACTCCCTGCTGCACATTCTGGTCATACTGCCTGCGCTGGTAGCTTATCCTCAGGAGGCCGTCCAACTTGTGGCTCCCGAACTCGCGCTGCAGGGCCGGTTCGACATAGGGCATCAGCAGGCTCCAGAGGTGGTTGTTGATTTGCTGCCGTCTGGCATCCATACCCATCTTCCCACTGAGTATCCATTTGCCGATGCGATGCGACACGCTGGCATAATTGCGCGTAGAAAACAGCCCCAGATCCAGCATCTCATGTTTCCCATAGAGCGTAAGCAGCTGCCCTGGAAGCCAGGTATAACCGCTGGAAGAGAACAGTCTCCAAATATGTCCGTCCTTTGTCGTATGCGACATCGAGAGGTCTTCCGACACGCTCCGCTTCCAAGGCCGCACCATCAAATCCGTAGCATTGCCGTCCAGATTCATCACGCCGGAGCTGGCATTCCAGTCCGCATAGACCTTGGTGCGGCTGTTCAGATAGGTCTTCGCGGAGTTCAGGGTATATTCCACTTCTCCCTTGACTTCCCGGCGGCGACCGGTCACATCCCAGTCCTCCACGACAACCGGCATCCCGGCGATGGTCAGGTATGTGTTCCGGCTGCTGCTCTGCTGCTGCTCCCGGTCCAGAAGCCCGCTCACCTGCAGTCGGAGCTGAGAGTCGGCTCCGGTCTTCAGCAGCCAGTTCCCGGCCAGCAGATGACTGGAATTGAAGGTGTATCTCTCCCGCTCAAATTCCGGCCCGTTCAGGGAAATCATATCCAGCAGGCCGTTGTCCATCCGGTAGCCGGTCAGATCCGTCAGGTCCACCACCTCAGCGCCGATGTCCTTGCCGGTATTATTGTTCTTATAGAGCATGAGGGTCTGGAAATGCTTATTGAACTGCATTCCCATCAGGCGGTTGTCGTAGAGCCACTCCTTGCCGTATCCGACGCCCAGGTCGGCCAGCCCGGACCAGGTGGATTTTGCCTCGTCATTCAGTACCAGGTTGATGGCTGCCTGCTCGCTGAAGCTCACATCCCGGAGCGACTTGATGGCCTGGTGATTCTCCAGCACCTGCACTTCCTTCACCTTGTCGGCCGAGAGGTTCTCACTGGCCAGCGCATACTGGCTCCCCATCAGGTCCATCCCTTCTAAATAAAACTTGTTGATGGGTTTGCCCTGATACTCAATGGCCCCGCTGGTCTTTACCTCCAGCCCCGGCATCTTGCCGATGACATCGGCGATGGACCGGTCCTGCGCCTGCTTGAAGCCACCCACCGAGTAGGTCAGTGTATCTCCGCTTTCCTTGATGCGTTCCGCCGTGACGGCAACTTCTTTCAACTGGAATCCTCCGGCCTCCATCCGGATATGCTGGCCATCCTTGAACTGTTCTGCAGGAATGCTGACCGTCCTGAATCCCATAAAGCTAGCGGTAATCCTCTCCAGCCCTGCCGTTTTCTTCAACTGAAAGGTTCCGTCTGCACCTGTGACGGCAAAGCTGAGCACCTTCCCGTCCGGGCCGTATGCCATCACATTGGCCCCGGCAAGTGCCTTGCCGGCATCGTCCACGACAATGCCAGAGAGCGGTTCCTGAGCGAAAGACGAAACCGCTGAAAACAGCAGGAAGAGAACAATTGCCAGTCGTTTCATCTTACTCCAGATCCAGGTAGTTCTGCTTGGGACGGCTTTCATTCAGGTCGATATCCTTGCCGTCTTCCGACACGACTTTCACCACCGTTCTGCTATCAACACCCATTTCCCGGAGTTTGTCAGCGTACGATTGCCCGTTGGCTTTATCCCGGAGCTCCAAGTATTTCTTCCTGGTGCATTTGACGGCTTTGTCCTTGCGGGAAAGCTCCACAACCGCATCGGCAGGATTCTGCTCAAGACCTACGGCGGTAAAGTGGAACAGCCCGTCGGCATCCTCCGCGTCCAGAATCAATCCTGGCAATCCGCCCAGGACATACGGACCGTAAGATACAGGAATCTCCGGAGCGAACCAAACCGTCCAGTCACGGCCATACACCAATGCCTTTGCCTGGAGACAGGCATACCCGCACACTGTCGTGTCCCGGCCGGTCGTTTCCCAGGACATCTCCGGAAGTTCCTCCTCATACCACATCTTATCGCTCACAATGTCATTGAGGTAGGTGTACCTTCCGTCTACAGAGGGCTCCACAAGCACTTCAAGTGGGTTGGGATTCGGGAACTCGCTCCTGATGGTCCGGAGCCTGGCCATCACGGAAGTGACATCATTGTCGCCCACCACTTCATCAATCACCTTGTCCTTGGCCCTGTTGTTGGGGCTGTAGAATACGGCGCTCGTTTCACCGATATCCAGATGCCAGCGATAAACCTGGCGCTGGGGCCCATATTGAGCGTCGCAATCATACGTCACGCGGTACTGCGCCTTTTCCTGTGCGCCGGCCATCAGGGCCGAGAGCATCATCACGAAAACAAGAATCTTTTTCATCGTATTATGTATTATTCTCATTCTGAGCAAATCGAAGAATCTGCCGCAAAAGTAAGCCTTGCCGTCCAGAATCTTGGTTAACGGAACGTTAAGAGAGTGTTAACAAGTGTTAACGGCTGCCCGAAATCCCTTGATTCTTGCTACCTTTGCATCGTGAGATTCAGGAAATCATATCTTCTGCCCCTGCTGGCCATCATCTCCCTGGCGGCCATCGCCGCGTATGAACTCTACTGGATCAAGGGCCTGTACAAGACCCGCCGGGAAGCGGCCGTTTCCGAAATCCGGGTTTCCATCACCTGGGCAGAGATGGAGGAACTCACCGCCCGGCGGAAACAGTCCTCAGACAGCGTTCATTTCTCGGCACAGGTTTACGGTGGAAGCAATGTCCGGCTTTCGAAAATCGTCTCCACCCAGTTTGCTTCACCAGGGGACAGCATTCCCAAGGCCATTACGGTTGCCAAGGTGGACAAACCTCTTGAGGCCGATATTCTCGGAGAAACGAGCGGCGAGACGAACCTTCCCGTCATGGACAGCATCCTCACGCACCGGCTGGACTCCCTGGGCTATCCACTGGAGCACCGGATTCTCCTGATGGACGGGGAAGAAGTCCTGGCCGAAGCCCAAACACCGGCGTACATTTCTTCCTCGCGGGATGAGCACATATCCATGACCTCCATCGCCAACCGCGGTGCCGGATATGAACTGTATTGCGAGCCGATGACCGGCTCTATCCTCCGGGGAATGATGGGCGTCCTCCTGATGTCCGCCGGCATTCTCCTCATCCTGGGACTGGTCTTCTATCTAATGATGCGGGCCCTGCGCAAGCAGCGCGAGCTGGACGAAATGAAGTCCGACTTCACCAGCAACATGACCCACGAGCTGAAGACCCCCATCGCCGTGGCCTATGCCGCCAATGACGCCATGCTGGTCTACGGCCTTGACAAGAATCCGGAAAAACGGGAAGAATATCTGAAGGTCACGCGGGAGTCCCTGGAGAAACTGAACGGAATGGTGGAGCAGATCCTTTCCATGTCGATGGAAAACCGAGACCGCCTATCGCTCCGCATCGAGAATACAGAGCTGAAGCCGTTGCTGGATTCCGTCGCGGCACAGGCCCACCTCAGTGCCGGGAAGCCCTGCGAAATAGCCGTCAGCGTCACACCGGAAGGCCTCACTGCCGATATAGACGCCTCCCTGATGTCCAGCGTCATTGCCACACTCCTGGACAATGCCGTCAAGTACTCCGGCGACAGCGCAGACATCCATCTCTCTGCCGACGAGAAGGATGGCCACGTCCGGATTTCGGTCCGTGACAAAGGCATCGGCATCGCTCCTGAGAAGCAGGCCCATATCTTCGAGAAATTCTACCGCGTACCCACCGGTGATGTCCACGATGTCAAGGGTTACGGTATCGGCCTTTTCTTCGCAAAGACCATCGTAGAGAAGCACGGTGGCTATATCTCCGTCGATAGCGAACCCGGCAGGGGAAGCACATTCACCATCGAACTATGAGTAGCAAGGTACTACTGGTAGAGGACGAAAGGACGCTCTCCGGCATCGTGAGAGACGCCCTGGAGACGATGGACTTCTCCGTCGAGCTTGCCTATGACGGATCGGAAGGCCTGCGCCGATACTTTGAAATCCGTCCCGACATCCTGGTGGTGGACGTGATGATGCCCAAGATGTCCGGTTTCGATATGGTGAAAGCCATCCGACAGAGCGACAAGGAAACGCCCATCCTGTTCCTGACCGCAAAGACCACCGTGGACGATGTCGTCACCGGATTCAACCTGGGGGCCGATGACTACCTCAAGAAACCCTTCGCCATTCCGGAGCTGGTAGCCCGGATGAAAAACCTCTTGGGACGAAAACAGCCATCCCGGGAAGAGACGCAGGAAACCTACACTATCGGCGAATACCGCTTCTCGCCCGAATCGGCCCAGCTGCTCCATACGCCTACCAGAGAAATCACCCTCCTTCCGCGCCGCGAGGCCGATATTCTCCAGCTCCTATGCAAAGGCAGCGGCAACATCATCCCCACCCAGAACATCCTCCTTTCCCTCTGGGGCGACGACGACTTTTTCAACGCCCGCAGCCTCCAGGTTCTTATCACCCGCCTCCGCCACCGCTTCTCCAAAGATCCCCGCATCCAAATCCTGAACGTCAGAGGCGTCGGCTACAAACTGATCGCAGAATAAACTCAGCAGGGAGTCATACTGTATTAACCTGAAAAAAGTTGACACTATACGAGGGCAAATATAAAAAAAAGTATAGTGCAATGAAACAAAAAACAGCTCGTGTACGTTCTTGGGACCCCGAGGCCCAAAGGTACAAGTACGAAACAGTCAAGGTAGAAGGTTACTACTTCACTGATGAGGATCGGATGCGGATATGTTCGGAATGGCTTGAATCAGGAGAGCCTGCATCCGTGTTTATGGAGAAGTATCATCTGAACAGTAAAGAAGTGCTGTATGGTTGGGTGAAAAAGTTCCTTGATGGGAAAAATTGTGTACCTTTGGAGTCGTTCGTAACACCTGACCCAATGAAAGAGAAGAGCACCGAAGCCCAGCTACTGGAGTTAAAAGCAGAGAACAAGCGTCTGCAAGATGCTCTTGATATGGCCAACTTGAGAGCGAAAGCCTATGAAACGATGATTGAAGTCGCCGAGCAGAACCTCAATGTCGCCATAAGAAAAAAAGCTGGCACCAAACAGTAGGTCTGCTTCACGAGAGATGTCCAGAGGTACCTCTGAAGACTTTCTGTGAGCTGTTTGGGTACAGCAGACAAGCCTATTACAAACGTGATGATCAAGACTCATTCGCAGAAAATGCGATTGAGCCGCTGATTGTCGAGAAAGCCCGTTCATACAGAGAAAACAATCCTGGTCTGGGCAGTTATAAGTTATACCGCATTGTCAAGCAAGTCTTTGACTCTACGGGTCATATGCCAGGCCGAGATGCGTTTATTGAGATACTCAGAAAGAACGGGCTCATGGTGAAGATACGCCGGCGACGGCGATACAAGACGACAGACTCCAGCCATAACTTTCATAAGTATCCGAACCTTATCAAAGACATTATCCCATCTCGTCCTAATGAAATCTGGGTGTCTGATATTACTTATATTGAGACAGGAGAAGGAGTCTGCTACCTTTCCCTCGTTACAGACGCTTACTCTCACAAAATTGTTGGGTGGGCTTTAGGGCCTACTTTAGAGACAATATATCCACTACAGGCGCTCAAAATGGCGCTTTCATCCATATCCAGACTGGATGCCTGTCGCCTTATCCATCATTCCGACAGGGGCTGCCAGTACTGTAGTCATGCGTACGTGGAAATCCTTACCAGCCGTGGAGTAAGCATTAGTATGACAGAGAGTGGAGACCCTCTTGAAAATGCCGTTGCAGAGCGTGTAAATGGCATTCTTAAAAGGGAATGGATATACAAGATGACCATCCCTTCCATTGAAGAATGCCAGAGCCTCTTGAAACGGATCATTAACTTTTACAACAACGAGCGCCCGCATATGAGCATTGACTGGCAAACGCCCGCCAAAGCTCATGAGCAGATCGGTCTGCAGAAGAGATGTTGGAGATCACCATACGCCAAATACGCTATGATGTAATATAAAAATATACTATCTTTGCCGGGTGACCTTGTCGGGTCACCCTGGCAGATACGCATCCGTCTCAAAAAAACGACAACCAAGTCGGAGATGAATGTAAACTCTTTTAGGGAATGTGTAAACTTGTTTTAGTTTAACGCCCTCAAATCTGTCAACCTTTTTTAGGGAAGTACAACCCTGTGCCCATCTATTTTGAGCTTTGGCAATGTTTTGGCACAAGCGGACGCTATCTTTGCTTCCGTTTAAAAGAACACGCCATGTCTGAGATCATCATTTTCCATAGGCCTTATCCGGCGGGCCGTTTTGCAGGCCCCGTGATTTTCATTACCTTTGTCCAGGAGGGGGCAGGAAGCCTCCGGCAATCCGTATGAAAGACATTTTCCAGGGACTCAACTCACGCCAGAGGGAGGCCGTCGAGGCCACCGAGGGACGCATCCGCGTGGTCGCCGGCGCGGGCACGGGCAAGACCAAGGCCCTCACCCACCGTTACGCCTACATCGTCAACGTCCTCGGCATCGACCCAGCCAACATCCTCTGTCTCACCTTCACGAACAAGGCCGCCGCGGAGATGCGCGCCCGTATCTCCGAGATGGTCCAGAGCGGGGATTACAACGACTTCGTGTGCACCCTCCACGGGTTCTGCGTGAAGTTTCTAAGGCAGGAGATCTACCGCCTGGGCTTCCCGAAGACCTTCACGGTCCTCGACGAGGAGGACGCCAAGGCCATCGCCAAGCAGACCATGGACGAGATGGGCATCAAGCGCACCGAGAAGACCGTCCGCCAGTTCCTCGAAGCCGTCGGAGCGGAGAAGGCGCTCAACGGTTACATCCAGGCTTACATGCTGCCGGGCTGCGTCATCACCGACCAGATGCGGCGCACCTCCCGCCTCGCAGGATACGTCTCCCGCCAGATGAAGCACTATGCGCTGGATTTCGATGACCTGATGAACGTCACCAAGTATATCCTCGACCGCTTCCCGGAGGCCGCCGACAAGTGGCAAAACGCCCTTAACTACATCATGGTGGACGAGGCCCAGGACTGCAACCTGGACGACTGGGACCTCGTGGAGAGGCTCAGCGCCCGCCACCGCAACCTCTTCGTGGTGGGAGACCCGGACCAGGCCATCTACGAGTGGAGGGGCGCAAGACCGGAGATGTTCGTGAACTTTGCGGCCGACAGGACCATCGTCCTCGATGAGAACTACCGGTCCACTCCGAGGATCCTCGATGTGGCCAACTGCGTCATAGCGAACAACCGCAACCGCATCCCCAAGGACCTCTTCACGCGGAAGGCCGAGGGAAAGGCCGTCATCCACTTCCACGGGCGCAGCGAGAAGGAGGAGATGGAGTGGGTCGTCTCCCAGATAAGGATGCTCCTCGGCAGCGGTGCGGCCATCAACGATATCGCCATCCTCTACCGGAGCGCCCACCAGTCCCGTGCCATCGAGCAGGAGCTCCTCGCCGCCCGCCTGGAGTACACCATCTGGGGCGGAACGCGCTTTTTCGAAAGGCGGGAGATCAAGGACGCGCTGAGCTACCTCCGCCTGGTGAGCAACCAGGACGACGACCTCTCGTTCGAGCGCATCATCAATGTTCCCTCCCGAAAACTCGGTCGCAAGTTCCTCGACGCAGTCAGGGAGGCCGCCGCAAGGCGCGGGATCTCCCTCTACAGCGCCCTGCAGCTCGAGTTCCCCGGGAAGGCCGACTCCTTTGTCTCACTCATCGAGGATGCCAAGCAGTTCGCGCGGGAGAACCGCGTGAGCGACCTTCTCAACCGCCTGCTGGAGAACTCCCTCTACAAGCGGATGGTCCGCGAGGACCAGGACGAGGACCGTCTGGAGAACCTCGACGAGCTCCTCTCCTCCATCCGTTTCTACGAGAGCACCCGCACCCCCGATGAGAGCACCCTGGCCGATTACCTCCAGGACATCGCCCTCTACACCAACGACGACCACCGCCGGGAGACACCCACCCTCAAGCTGATGACCATCCACCAGGCCAAGGGACTGGAGTTCCCCCATGTGTTCATCATCGGGCTCAGCGAAGGCACCTTCCCCAACATGAGGACCATCCGCGAAGGCAAGAAAAACGGGGAGGAGGAGGAACGGCGCCTGATGTACGTCGCCATCACCCGGGCCGAGAAGGGCCTCTACCTCACCGAGTCCGAGGGCTTCAACATGGCCACCAAGACGGCCAAGTACCCCTCGCGCTTCCTCGCGGAGATCCGCCGCGAGCTCGTCGTAACCGAAGGTGTCATCACGCCGGAACTGTGGAAGGGCACGCGCAGCCTCTCCCACGTGCTGGACGAGGAGATGGAGCCCGGAAGGGCCGTGAGGCTGTCGGAGGATTTCGAGGCGGAGCGCTCGGAGTACCAGAGCCCCTTCAAGGTCGGGGACACCATCCGCCATCCCGTCTTCGGAGAAGGAGTCATCCTGAGCGCCAACAGGGACTTCACAAGCTTTGAGGTCCGCTTTGACAACGGGTCCACGAGAACCCTGCGCGCGGGGTTCCTCTCCCAGGCCGACCTTCCCGAATAAGCGCAAAAAACGGAAACGCCCAGAAAGATAGCTCTGCGGGTAACGTGACAATTTTAGTCCGGTTACCCGCAAAAAAGGCCTTTTTTGACGGTAACTTGACCTAAAATGTCAAGTTACCCACAACCAAGAAAAGTCAAATTATGCGAACATCACCGGCGGCGAGTACGCCCTTAATCCTCTGCCCTCAGATACCCGTGCCGGACCAAATCTTCCCGGCATCGTACGGGGTTGGTGTAGCCATCGGCAATGACAAAAAGATTATCGGCCACGGAAGAAAGGGCATCGTAATTATGGTCGGTGACGATGATGCCGTGGTCCTTGCTCCGTTCCCGGATCAGAGCCTTGACTTCGTCAATGCTTACCGGATCCACCTGCGTAAACGGCTCGTCCAGAATGTAGAAAGGTGCGTCGCTTAGCAGCACCAGGTACAATTCTGCCAGACGTGCTTCGCCGCCGGAGAGTTCATAGATGGGTGAATCGTAGTGGCGGGAATACTTTGGCACCCTATTGACAAAGGTCCAGTAGTTCACCCCGTATAAGTCAAAGGCCCGGTGAAGTTGCATCCCTTCCGGAATAAGTCGGCCTTGAGGCAAGTACTTGATGTATCGGCCGATAGTCTGCCTGTCGATAGGTTTTTCATCGATACTCACCATCACGTTCTCTACCCGGAGGCCGCCCATGAGGGCACGGAACATACAGGACTTACCGGCACCGTTGCGACCAAGCAGTCCGGTTACCATTCCGGTCTCTGATGTGATATATCCTCCGGTCAGGACCGTCTTTTGACCAAATCGGACCACCACACTGTCCACTATGAGTTTGTGCTTATCCATAGATGAGATGCATGATAGCCATAAGAACTGCAAGTGAAAGAAAATCTATCAGAACGACACTGATAAGCAGTTTCCTGCGAGATAACCCCAGGTTAATGTAGAAGAAGATAGCATCCCTGTCACGGAATTGTTTCACCAAATACAGGGTAATGGCCATAAGAACCCCTTTCAGGATAAAAGAATCCGCCATGAAAGAGTATGAAAACCCCAAGGTTTGAAAACCTGCGCATACCAGGTTATATACCGCCCCAATCAGGAAAATGCCTTTTCCATAGCGCCAAGTGAGTGATATGCGGTCCCGGAGGGTCATCATGCCGATAGTCCCTAGCGCAAATAACGGACGGTCCCACGAATGGGATAATCAACGCGCACCTCTTCTGTCAGTTTGAAAATGACGGGGAAAGTGTATGTCACATCTGTCGGCTCACCTTTTTTATCCCATGCGGGTTCCCACAGCTGAGGGGCCAATTCAATAACGCGGACCGCTTCCTCGTCAAGAAGGGGATGTAAACCACGGAGAATCCTCACGTTGGTGAGTTTCCCCTTTTTTGTGATTGTGAATTGAGTTGTGACCCTCCCTTCAATTCCTGCCTTTTTCGCCTCTTCGGGATAGCGTTTATGCTCGTTGACCCAAACAGAGAACTTGTTGGCATCTCCGCCGTCGAAAGAGGCTTTTGAGTTTATTACGCGGCCGCAAGTGCCACAGACAATAACTTCCCTGTGTTTGTCCTTCTTCTGGGCCATAGCCGGAAGAAGCGGAAGCAACAAAAAGAAAGACAATATGATAGCGTGGTTTTTCATACAGGCGATATACCTGCAATTACAGTGCCGATGGTCTGGGCCGATGATGCCTCGAATCCCGCTTTCCATAACGCGGCCGGCATTTTGCTGTTTTGGCCGATTCCCTTGCCGCGTTGACGCCAAATCGCCATTCTGTGCATTCTACGCGTCAACGCGGCCGGCATTTTGCCGTTTTTGGCCGATTTCCTTGCCACGTTGACGCCAAATCGCCGTTCTGTGCATTCTACGTGTCAACGCGGCCGGGCCCGGGGCCAGGACTGAGGCCGGTCCGGGGCGAGTACTGGGGGTGGCGGTGCTAATGTGCACTTTCGCAACTCCCCTGCCGATGTACGTACATCGGTAGCCGTGGCGCTTACACACCTGATAGTCAGTATATTAGAGTAACTGACGGGTACTCTAAACATACCCGTCAGTTACTCTAATCGTTTAGTATCCAGCTATTTAAGTGCCACGGACACCAATTCTCCCTACCCGCGTCGCAATTCCCCGAAAAAAGTGGTAAATTCGCACTATGTTTTTAGAATTGTTGAAATATGACCTGGGCGCCGGAGTGGAGGCATTTTCCACGCGGCGGGAGTCGGAACTCCCCTATTCGGTGATTCAGGGACATCAGGTGCATGAGGCCAAGGTGGCCTTCATTGAGAAGCCCGGAATGACGCGCGAGGAGCTGGAAGGCTACGACGTATTTGTGACGACGCTGCCCGGTGTTGCCATCGGCGTAAGAACCGCCGACTGCGTCCCTGTCCTGCTGTATGACCCCGTAAAGCGGGTTGTGGCTGCTGTGCACGCGGGCTGGAAAGGAACGGTGCTGCACATCTCCGAGAAGACGGTGGAGCTCATGACCGTCAAGTATCGCTGCGATGCTGCCGATATCCGTGCGGTGCTGGGGCCTTCCATCGGCCCGGAAAGTTTCCAGGTGGGAGAAGAAGTGGCAGAGCATTTCAAGAATGCCGATTTCCCCATGGCCGATATCTGGTCCTTCCAGGGGAAGGGAGACGGCTCGCCCATGTCCGGTGGGCACCATATTGACCTTTGGAAAGCCAACCGCTGGCTGCTGGAAAAAGCCGGCGTAAAGCCGGAGAATATCCAAATCTCTGGTATAGACACTTTTACGGATAATTCTTTTTTCTCTGCCCGTCGCGAAGGCGTTCAGTGCGGAAGAATTATCAATTCAATCATGCTAATTTGAAAGACTTCGCAGCTATAGACTTCGAGACCGCCAATGCGGATACGACCTCACTCAGCATCACCATGCGCTGGCCGATGCCGAGGCCTGCGCGGCCATTGCCTTGAAGATCCTTTAATAACGCCGTTACCAGGTCTTGGCGAGCTCGGTGCCGGTCAGGATAGCATCGGCCGTCCTCTTCTCCAGCTCCTCTGCGGTGAGGTAGTCCGTGTTGTGCACGGCGATGGTGGTGAGCGGCCCCAGGTTCCACAGGTGGCTCAGTGCTTTGAGGTACGGCGTGGCCTGCTCCAGCTCGCTGCCGGTGGCGATGTCCATGCCGCGCGTGGTGATATAGAGGACCTTCGGCGCCTGGCAGAGGCCCACGCAGGTTTTGCCGTTGTCCGTGAAGGTGACGTCGAAAAGCGACAGCTGCTCAAAAAAGCACTTGAGCACCGCCGGGAAGCTCATGTCCCAGAAGGGAGCTGCGATGAGGATGCGGTCGGCGTGGGCGATGGCCGATGCTGCCTCGCGCGCCCAAACCGGAATCTCGCCCTTGCCGCGCTCTTCGAACAGGACCGGATTGAGCGGGACAATATTCATCTCCGGCAGGTCGTAACGGGTAATCTCGTAGCGTTTGGACAGTGCCTCGATGATGGGCAGTGCTATTTTGAGCGTGCGGGAGTCTCCCCCGCGAACGCACGCATTGATGACAACGAGTTTTTGCATGTTAGTTTCTTGATAATATGGATGTTAGAATGTCTCCCTCTCCCGTTCGCTCTTCACGACACGGGCCGATGCAAGTTCTTTCCTCTGTTTTTCTGTCATGGCCGCAAAGGTAACGCTTTTCGGCGAAATTTTAGCACCCCGCGAAGAGCATTTCGGCCGCTATTTGCTCCTCGCCACGTGCTACTAGGCCCACGGCCGAAGAAATTTATTTTTCGGGACGGGGCCCGAAAAACCAAATTCCTTCGGCCATCGCAACGCCCTCGCGCATTTTCAGCACTACTTTCATCATCGCATTCTTCATGGCTTTCATCATTGCCCGCCGTTCGCCAGCCGCCGGTGACGATCTTAAGCGTAATATGGCCCAAATCACGCTTTTGTTCGTCATGCGCGACGATCTTAAGCGTGATATGGGCGAAATCCTGCTTTTGTTCGTCAGTGCTGACGATTTTAAGCATAATCGTTGTAAATTTGCCCCAACAAAACGACACAGCTATGACAATGATAGAAGCAATAAAGGCGCGGCATTCGGTGAGAAAGTATGCCGACAAGCCCATTGAGGCGGAGAAAGCAAATACGCTCCGCTTAGAGGTCGAAAAGGCCAATGCAGAAAGCGGGCTCAACATTCAGCTGGTTCTGGAAGAGCCCCGGTGCTTCTCCACGGGCATGTGGAAGTATGGCCAGTTCTCCGGCGTCAGAAACTACTTCGTGATGGCCGGGCCCAAAGGCAGCGAGGCCGAGGAAAAGACGGGCTACTACGGCGAGAAGCTGGTTCTGCTGGCCCAGACACTGGGTCTTAACACCTGCTGGGTGGGGCTCACTTACAAGAAGATTCCCGGAACGTTCACGCTTCGGGACGGAGATATGGTACACTGCGTCATTGCGGTAGGCTATGGCCTCACCGACGGCGTACAGCATCCGATGAAAGCAGCCAGCCATTATTTTGAGCCATATGGCCCAAAACCGGAGTGGTTCCTGTCGGGAATCGCTGCTGCCATGCTGGCCCCGACGGCCGTTAACCAGCAGAAGTTCAAGTTCATCCTCCATGACGGTAACAAGGTGGAAGCAAAGGCCCTGTTCTCCATGATGGGCTACACCAACATAGACCTTGGCATTGTCAAGTACCACTTCGAAACGGGAGCCGGGAAAGACAACTTTGAGTGGAAGTGAGCATCGTCTGCTACATCCCCACGCTGGAAGGCCAGGCCGATGACATGCAGCGCTGGCTGGACGGCGTACGCGAGAGGTATGGCGTTGTCCCCGTGCTGCTGCCGCCGGTAAGCTGGAACGACGACCTCACCCCCTGGCCGGCAGCCCCCATCTTCAAAAAGGGCAAGCCTTTTGGCGGGCAGGCCGATGCCTATCTGGACAGACTGGAAAAGGAAATCATCCCCGGTATCGAGGCCGAAAGGGGCCTTGTCCCCACCCAGCGATGGCTTATCGGCATATCCCTCGCCGGCCTCTTCGCCGTCTGGGCCGCCGCCAGAACCCGCCTGTTCACGCGGGTGGCTGCCATCTCCGGCTCCTTCTGGTATCCGGGATTCGCAGACTGGCTGGAGAGCCGGAGCGTCCATATCCAATCGGCCTATATCTCCCTGGGAGACAAGGAGGCCGATACCCGGAACGCCCATCTGAGGAGCATCGCGGAGGACACCGGCTCGGTGGTCCGCATCCTCGCATCCAAAGGCGTCCAGACCACGTTCGAATGGACCGAGGGCACGCACTTCGGCCCCATCCTCCCCCGGCTGGACAAAGCACTTGTGGCCCTCATGCGCCTGCAGCGGCTCACGCTGGACGGCGGCTTCACCTGTCCCAACCGGGACGGGACGCTGGGCATCGGCGGGTGCACCTTCTGCGACAACGCCGCCTTCCATCCCGGGTACACCAGGGGGAAAAGCATCCCCGAACAGATCGAGGCCGGCATCCGCTTCCACGCGGCGAGGGGCAGGAAGGCCGATGGATATCTGGCCTACTTCCAGGCCTATTCCAACACCTACGCTCCCCTGCCCGTTCTCCGGGAGCGGTTCGAATCGGCCCTCACACACCCCCTGGTGAAGGGCCTTGTCATCGGCACCCGGCCCGACTGCATTGACAGCGAAAAGCTGGACTACCTGGCCTCGCTGCGCTCTGGCGGTGCCATTGTGGAGGTGGAGTACGGGATAGAATCGGTCTTTGACGAGACCTTGCAGCGGGTGCATCGGGGGCATGATTTTGCCTGTACGGCATGGGCCATCCAGGAGACGGCGCGCCGCGGCATCCCCGTGGGCGGCCACGTAATCCTGGGCCTGCCCGGCGAGACGCGGGACATGCTTCTGAAGGAGGCCGATATCCTTAGCGCCCTGCCACTAACTAGCCTCAAGTTCCATCAGCTGCAGATTATCAAGGGAACTCAGATGGAGAAGGAATTTGCCCGGAGGCCCGAAGACTTCCTCCGGATGGGCCCCGACGAGTACGTGGAGCTCCTTGTGGATATCCTGGAACGGCTTCGGCCCGACATCCGCATCGTGCGCATCGCCAGCAGCGTTCCTCCCGCCTTCACGGATGCGCCGTGGGGGCTCCTCAGGCCCGATGCGCTCCTTAAACGCCTGGAGGCCCGGATGAAGGAAAGAAACACCTGGCAGGGGCGGCTCCTAAACGTTTCGCTTACCTGATAAAGGTCATGCGTTCCCACAGTGCCCTGGGAATGAGGCGCCAGAGGGCTGTCACAAGGCGGAACTTCCAGTCAAAGATGATAATGCGGCGCTTTTTCCGGAGCCCCTTCAGGATGTAATCGGCCGACTTCTCTACGGGCATGATAAAGGGATAATTGTGTTCGGCTGCCAGTATCTCCGTTGCAACAAAGCCCGGCCTGATGTCTGTGAAACGGACCGGGATGTGCTCCATGCGCGATAGCTGCGAGAGGGCAGAGACGTAGGTGCTCTGCATTTTCTTGGAGGCCGAATAGGCGGCAGAGATGCCCAGACCTGCCGTTCCGGCCACGGACGTGACAACGGCAATCTGCGCCTTGTGACCGTCATGATACGCCGCATTCCCTTTCACATAATTGATGAAATGGGTAACCATCCGCACCATGCCGATGCAGTTCGTCTCCATAATCTGCATCTCCACGGCCTCATCCATCTTCGGATTCTGCTTTCCGATACCCGATACGTGCAGAAACACATCCGGCGCCCCCGTTTTCTGAAGGAGCGCATCCAGATCCTTCACCGCTTCCGGAGACGTAATGTCCAGTACCTGAGGTATGACAGTGCCTTCCGGGAACTGCTCGGCAAGGCCCGAAAGACGCTCTTCCCGCCTTCCGGCCACACCGACTCTCCAGCCCTCCCGGGCCAGACGCACAGCCAGCTCCCGCCCAATACCGGAAGTGGCTCCTATGATGATCGCTGTTTGCATGCCCAAAGATACTGCTTTTCCTTGAAACGTGCAGGCTTTGGGGTCGGGCCGTGGCCGGGATTCCGGAGTGGCCCTGGCCTCCGGAGCAGTTGTGGCTTCCGGAGTGGCCGAGGTCTCGGTGTGCCCGTGGCGCCTAACTGCCTTTAAATCAACGTGTTAGCGTAACTGACGGGTGCGATTTTAATACCCGTCAGTTACGCTAATTTGCTGACATTCAGTGATTTAAGCGCCACGGCCTAACAGGCGAAACGGCCAAAACACGCAAAACTACCGCGACTAGCCCAATCATTTCACGCAGTTATACTGCTCCTGATAGGCATAGCCCCCGCTGGCGAGCAGCCGGTCCATCTCCTTTCTCTCGATGTTGAAGCAGTAGCAGATCTGGTCCAGGTTGTCAAACTCCTCGTCCCTCAGGAGGAAGTTGATGGAGGAGACAAGCATGGGAATATCGTTCAACGGCAGATGGTCCATGCTATACAAGATTTACTTTTTCAAACTTATAGCCCATGTGGTTCAACCAGATTGCTGCGCCCATCTTATACATCACTTCAATGCTGATGAGGAAGAAACGGTAGGCCTCGGCCGTGCCGGGTTCCGCGCCGGATTTCATGAGGAAATGATAGGTATCGGCCGATAAGGACTGCATGGCAGCCACGCTGTACTTGCTTTCCCTGAGGAGGTTGCCGGTGATGAAGTCGTCCATGTCGTCGAATCCCCTCTCGCTCTGGAAGAAGCTGTACGGGACATCTCTGTACTTCATCCAATCCTTGTCCCAGAGGTGTGCAACGGCCATTCCCAGGTACCCGGCACAGGCCAGGCAGTACTCCGGATAGCCATTGAACTCCTTCACGGCTTCCGGATAGAAGGACGTGGCATAGCGCTGCCAGGCTTCGTCCACATCGGGCGTATTCAGCAGCGTTCCCTTAAGATAACCATTGCCGGTGGCTACTTCCAATAAATATGCAGTAAGGTCCTCGCGGTATTTTTCGATGGTAGTGCTCATAATGGCCGCAAAGTTACAACTTTTCCAGCCACTTGCGACCTCCCGGGTGCATTAATTTGCCCCCTTTTCGCGTTATTGCCCTCGCCTTGGCAGGGCGGGTCCCTCGAACGAGCCAAGCCGGGGCCCAGTGCCCAAGCCGGGCGCTCGTATCCCGCCTAGCGGATGGTGACGTTAGTGACACCCATGGGGCCGGGGGTGTAGGTGCAGGAGAGGGCGAAGACCTCGTCCAGTTCCTTGCGGATGGCCGATGCCAGTGTGCCGTCACCCACCCCGTGGATGAAGACGATGCGGCGGCCGCGGTGCTTGAGATTCTTGCGGAGGATCTGGCGGAAGTAGTTGAGCTGGAAGTCCAGGGCGGCCCATTTCGTCCGGGACGGGATGGCGGCACGGAGGCGGCGGTCTTCATCGGCATTGATGGGGATGAACTCGCTGCGGACGACGCGGATGGGGAGACCGTCGAGCTCCAGCTCGTAGTACCCCTTGCCGATGCCGATGAGCGTGGCGGTGTCGTTACTGTCCATCAGGCGGACCTTCTGGCCGATGACAATGCCCTCGTTCCGGGCATGCTCTTCCTCCTTGCTCCGAGGCTCCACGCAGCGCCTGCGCGGCTGATTCTTCTGCGCCTCCGGCTGAGGAGGTGTCATGCTCTTTTTGATGACGCGGAGGTCTTTGAGATCGGTGAGTTTCACTATGAAAGCAGTTCCTTGACGGCCGATGAAATGGTACGGCCGTCGGAGAGGCCTGCAAGCGCCTTGCCTGCGGCGCCCATGACCTTGCCCATATCCTTGATGGACGTAGCACCCACCTGTGCAATGATTTCCTGCACCTTGGCCTTGACTTCCTCTGTAGACAACTGCCTGGGCAGATACTTTTCCATGACAGCGGCCTCGGCCAGCTCGTTATCGGCCAGCTCCTGACGGCCGGCGGCGACAAACTGCTCGGCCGCCTCTTTGCGCTGCTTCACCAGCTTCTGGATCATTTTGAGAATGTCGCCGTCCGATACTTCCTTCGATCCGCCTTCGCTGGTCTTGAAAAGGAGAATCTCGCCTTTGATGGCGCGTGTCGCGTTCAGAGCCACCGTGTCCTTGGCCTTCATGGCCTCCTTGATGGCATCCTGGATTTGCTGTTCGAGTGTCATATGATCTGTATTTTTCTGTTCGGAACACAAAGTTACGAAAAAAGATGTATTTTTACACACAGAAAAAATCCCGTATGAAAATGAATATGAAACGCTGGAGCCAACTTATCATAGACGTTGACTACTCCCCTTCCGATCCGGGAATCAACAACTGTTTCTGCGAAAGAACGAAGTACGACAAAGCCACTCTCACGGCCGGAAAGAAACTGCCGTACAAAGACCCCGGCGGGCTCTTTGGCGGCATCACCGTAAAAGAGGCCGATGACTCTAAAGTGGTACTGAGCTACGCAGACAAAGAGTGCACCCTCTCCTGCGAAGGCCAGAGCTGGAGGCGCCTTGCCACGGGCGGGCGCGACTACACCAACTTCGAGCTCAGCGTTTACCTGGTGCTCGACTTCGTTATTGAGAACACCCCCGCCTTCTTCCGCCAGTTCCAGACAAGGGATCAGCTGCTTGGGCTCAGCGAGCGGGACATCCAGCTCTTCGAAGCTTCGGAAGACCCCTGCGCCAAGTTCGTGCTCGGGCGCTGGCACCGGGTGCTGATGCCGCGGGAAGAATCGGCCCGCCTGGCCGAGAAATACTTCCGCGAGGCGGCGGATGCCGGAATAGCCGATGCCTATGACGCCCTGTCCATCCTGTATGCCAATGCCGATACGGCCGAGGACCGGGTCGACCTGGAAGAATCGGCCCGCCTTCGGGACGAGGCCATCAGGCGCGGAAGCGAATCGGCCCGGATGCGGTATGCCCGGAACCGCGTGGCCGGCATACTGCTCGCCCCCGAAGAGCCGGCGAAGGTAGCCGGAGAAATTGAACAGATTCTTGAGGAGGACGACGTCAATCCCGGCTGGTATTCCATTCTGGCGTATGCCTACGAAACGCTGGGAAAAGTGAAAGAAGCCGGCCGGATGTATGAGGAGGGCGTAAAGCACGGCTGCCTTCGCTGCTATGGAGAGCTGGCCATCTGGTATCTGCAGCAGGGAAACCAGAAAGAATATGAAAAGACCATGGAAGCCGGCATGAATGCCGGGAGCGGTTTCTGCTTCAGTTATCTGGCCGATCTTCCCGAGGAGGAGTACCAGAAGAAAACGCCCGAACTCAAGCGGCACTTCACCCGATACGTAAAGGATCATCTGGAGCGGGGCATGCGGCTCTCTTCGAGCGCCTGCGCCTACTTTCTGGCATACAATCACTTTTACGGGTTCCTCGGCTTCGACAAGGACAGCCGGGAAGTAGACCGCTGCCTCGAAAGAGGAATGGCCTGGGGAGATTTTTACTGTTACAGTTTTCTGGCCGATATCCTGGAAATGGGGACTCCCTCCGACGAAGACCGGAAAGATGCCGCCCGGCTCCGCCTCAAGGCGCTGCGGCTGGGAGACGAGTCCGCTCAGAGCAAAGTGATTCTGGCCTACAGGCGCGGGCTGCTCCGAGAGTATCAGGACGAGATTGAGAAGTACTGGCTGCCGGAGGGATACGACGACTATGAAGAGGATGATGGCCGATGGGATGCCTATGCATAAACCAATCCCGGCCACAGGGCATTAGCGCCGTGGCCGGGAAAAAACACAATGTGAACAGCTAATCTATTTCGTAGTTACTTTCAAACTCTTTCAGAGTCGAAAGATCCAATTCTACCAGGACCTCCCTGGCCGAGCAGGACTTGATGACAAAGCAAGGCTCGTTTGAGAAGACAGTGCCTTCCGGATACGTGAGCTCCAGTTCCCAGAACGCTTTTTCCGGGTCTGGCTGCACAATCTTTTCGAGCTTTACGCCCATTCCTTGAAATGCCGTGTCCACAATCCTTCTGATACGGTCCTCGTAGGACTCGGGCTGGGGAATGTCGTAGCGCTGGTATGCCAGTTCCTTGCTAATTTCCGCCTGGACCTCCCCGTCCGGCATGATGCATTGAATGGCCATTCCGAGCCCGCACGCATCCGGGACAAAGCCCTCGGATTCCGGATTGATCCGGAATTTGATGTAGTACCTGTCGAAACAAGGTTCGATGCTGCTGATGGAGATTTTAAAGTCTTCCTCCATTGACTTTCTGATAAGTTCAAAATCTTTCATAATACGTTGACATTTGAGTCCGGACGCAAAGTTATTTAATAAGCAAATAAATTTTATCTTTTTTTCAAAGTATAATCTTATATTCTAGATTGCTGATTATCAGGCAATTAAACCGTTTTTACACGTCTTTCGATGTGAAAATTCGGCTTAAATGATTGATTATCAAATGGCATGCGTATAAGATTATTTAATACAGCTTTTCTATCGGGCGCGGAATGAACCGACAGGATTCCAGTGCGGTTTCGGTGTACGTAAATCGGTAGCCGTGGCACTTACTTCGCCGATAATCAGTATGTTAGAGTAACTGACGGGTTCATTTTCAATACCCGTCAGTTACTCTAATCATTTGTATTTCAGTCATTTAAGCGCCACGGGCTCTACTCAGGAAGTGCCCGTTGTGTGCGGGTAACTTGACAATTACAGTCCGGTTACCCGCAAAAAGGGCTTGTTTTGACGGTAACTTGACGCAAAATGTCAAGTTACCCGCAGTCCGTTTCCGATTGCGGTACTGCTGCTTGGCTTCCGCATTGGAAGATTTCGCCGCCAAGGGCGGCGTTTCGTTTGAGGCCGATGGGTGGGCCGATGCGTACGGCTTTGTTTCTTCAGCCGGTCACACGTGGTAATCCGTCACAGACGGTACATTAGAAAACGATCTAAAAGGTACATTCAATGCGCTATTAGCACGGCACCTTTACCGGCGAGTTTTCTCGCAAGGACAGAGTCGGCTATGATACAAAAAACCGGAGATTGTGGAAAAATTTTCCCGGAAAATATCGGAAATAAAAGCCGACGAATATGGGGAAATA
>Ga0310695_10005476_pt1 | contig 22118 bp, 20 predicted proteins | sample RumenRJG_04DNA_FD_203882 | JGI IMG/M metagenome (GOLD analysis project Ga0310695, IMG submission 203882) | Bovine rumen microbial communities from Lethbridge, Alberta, Canada - RJG_04 (v2) (version 2) | ecosystem: Host-associated > Mammals > Digestive system > Stomach > Rumen | place: Canada...
AATGGGCCTATGATTTCTGTCATTCCCTTTTCGCGGCCCCACTTTTCGGCGGCATCAAACAACGCCTTGCTCACCTCAATATCATCGATGAAATCTATCCAACCGAAACGGAGACTCTTGCGCTCCCACTTCTCGTTGGCGCGATGATTGATGATAGCGGCTATGCGTCCGGCCACCTTGCCATCCTTGTAAGCCAGGAAATACTCAGCCTCGCAAAACTCGAAGGCGGCATTCTTGTCCTTGCTCAGGGTGTGCATGTCGTCGCTGAACAAGTTGGGCGCATCATACTGATTGCCCTTGTACAGATCGTAATGAAAGTCGATAAAAGCCTTGAGGTCTTTCTTGCCTTCAACTTTTCTGATTTCTACTGCCATATTCTCTCTTTTGATTCGTTAAGCATAAAAACGATGCAAAGATAATAAAAAAGCAGCAAACGGCAAAAAATATTAAGATATTTTTCTGCAAACCAGTAGTAGATGACCCTTCTGGGCGCTTGTTGTGGCAAAAATATAGGTGTCGCCGCCATCTTTCAGTTTCAGTCGTTTGCGCAGTTCGGCTACCGATAGCGGGAAGTTGCGTGTAGCTATGTTGGCCTGACTGATGCCGGCCAGGGCGGTCTTTAGTTCCTTCTTATTCATAGTGCTGATGCGCTCGATAGCAAAACCACGGCCCGGGAAGTCGGCGATGGGCATATCGGATAGGAATAGATGCGAGTTTTTATCGGGCTGACTTATGCCGAAACGTGTGCTCAACAGCTGGAAACAACCAGCTTTCATCACCGATGCATTGGGCTCGTAGAGGTATTGCGGTTCTGATGTCTGCGGTGCAAAATTGGCGATTTCATCGCTGTTGCTATAGCTGAATACCTGATCGTCGTTCACGCAGAATATCTGCAGTGGTTTGCTGTTGCGCTCTACCACCAGCAGCAATTCCTTGCACTCATTGGCTACCGAAACGATGTGCACCTGGCTCACTCGGCCGATGTCTGATGCGGCCTTTTGCCAGTCGATCATTGGTGATAGTTTTATCATCACTCGTGGTGCTTTTTCCAGCATTTCATCGATTATTTCCAGCACATTTGGCGTGCAGTCGGCTATGCCGTAGGTGCGGGCGCCGTGCTCATCGCGACGGGCGGGGTCGATGAATATCAGGTCGGCATGGTCCAGTTGGTGCAGATAGTCCACACCGTTGTCGTTTACTACCCTGATGTGATTAAGTCCCAATACTGCATAATTTGCCGATGAAATGGCGCATAATTGTGGCATCTGCTCTATGTGGATGGCCTCTTTATAGCCCTCGGCCATAAACGCCATATCCACGCCGAATCCAGCCGTCAGGTCTACTATCCTGTCGCCTTTGCCAGCTATCTTTGCCTTATATCTGGCCGTCTGTTCGCTCGAGCATTGTTCCATCGACAAGTGGGGCGGGTAGGTGATGCCGTCGATGGCTGCCCACGATGGGATTTTTACTCGAGCCTTTTGCCGCCCGGCTATCTGGTCGAGTGCATACGCCATGTCTACCTCAGGATTCTTCTTCCCTAGGAAAGCCAACTGGCGTACGTCTTCATTGGCGTGCTGGCGTATAAACTCGAGTGTGGCTTGGTTCATCGGCAGTGTTATAGTGCTGCTATAAAGTCCTCAAACAGTCGGCGATTGCTGCCTGGGGTAATGATGTGGTGATTGCCTATCGGCTGAGTCAGAAAGTAGTTAGCCTGCTCATTATCAGCCAGTTGTATCACCTGCTGCGTGCGACACAGGTCGGGTTTGGCCTGATTGCGCACCAACTGGCCCTCGGCCACAAACGATCGCTTCAGATCGCCCGATACCTTAAATACCGTTACTGCTCCCTCCTTCATATATCCACGTATGCCCACGCCTATACCACTCTCAAAGTGAGTGTCAAGTTCGTATCGCTCCACCATATTCAGTGGAATGGTGCAGTGGGCAAACAGCATCTCGCCCGTTTCTGGGTTTATCTGCGATGGATTGGCCTGAAATCCTGATACGCCAAGCAGCGCATTGGTGATAGCCATCGATAGCATTGCGGGTACATCGCCCTCGCAACCAGCCACCGTTCCCTCGCTGTTCAGCTTGGCCAGTGCCCAGCAGCCAGTGTTTTTTACGGCCGTCAACAGGTCGAAGCATCGCAGTGTAAATCCGCTCAGTTGGTACTTTTCTGCTATTCCCTTCAGCACCTCGTAGATACGTTCAGGCATATCCTTGCCGTCGGCATCCTTCGCGCCCTCTATCAGTTCGCCGATGGGTATCTCCACCAGTTCTATGCCCAAACGCGCCTTTACAGCCTTAGGGTCGGCAGCACTCGATATCAGCCAGTCTGATGGCTCGCCGATTATACCATAGCGCGTGCCGGCAAGTTTCCGCTTAGCCTGATGCACCTGGTGTAGAGTGGTCAGTCGGCGTGCTATGTAGTCGGCACTACCGTGTATTATCTCGCCCTGCATGTAGTTCTGCTGCAGATACGACAGAATCTCCATCGATGCCGCCAGCGAGTTGCTTTTGCCCGATGTGAGCAGGTAGAACGGAGCCTGCGACTGCTGACGCAGCTGTGGCAACAATCGCCTGAAAATGCCCTCAGTGCCGCCCGTGCTTACATATATCACCTGCAGCGCATGCTGCCCATAGTCGCTATAGTCATTGCCACGAAGTGTATATTCTATCCCCAGACTACCCAGAAACTCCTGAGTAACCGCCGCCACAGCCTCCTCATCATGCAGCTCCGACGTAAGTGTGTAAATTGCTATATCCATGTATTTATTTTGATTTTATGCAAAAGTAAGCATAAAATCGCTACACGCCAAATAATCAGCAAAGATTTTGCTTTTATTAAGTGTGATAGTGAATGGAAGGGGCTTGAGTGATGCGAGTCCTTTACTTGTTTGCCTTTAGAAAAGCTATCCTGATTCCACGTTTCCCTGTTTCCCTGTTTCTCGATTAATGAGGGTTTGAGATTCGTAATCAGAGATTCTACTGATCACAATGGGTTTGAGGTGCATAATACATTGATAACCCATATTTTTTGTTTATCCGCTTGGTTGATTGGAGAATATTTTCTATATTTGCAGCAGATTAAGAAACTTGAAAAATACTTTTGAATATGAACAAGACGCTTTGTACATCTATATTGTTTGTTGCATTGGGTTTTACTGCTTGTAGTAATAATGGTGATGATGAAGGACAACCAATTTCCTTGGTATTAAGAATTATCCTTGTCATTATTACTGTTATAATAGGCTTTGCTATAGTAAAAGCTACCAATATTAAGGAGGAAGAAAAGATTAATAAAATAAAACAAGCAGAAGATAGGCTTGCGCAGTTACGACAAAAGGAAATAGCAGAGAAAAATGCTAGGGCTAAAGAGAAACAGGAAAAGGATGACGGGTATGAAAGTTTGTATGGTGTATGTGCCAAAGAAATCTCCAATCCAAATGATTTTCTCCGAGACTATATCCGAGTATATGAGAACTCATCTATTATACTCATTAATGATGTTAAGTACGGTTTTGAAGAGATTATTGGATATAATCTAACTGACAATAGTACTGTGGTCAAGGGAGGATTGTCATCATCAACCTCTACAAGCAGTGCAAGTGCTATAGGAAGAGCCGTGGTAGGAGCAGCATTGGGAGGAGTTGCAGGAGCTATTATTGGTGGATCTACTGCCAAACAGACAACAGAATACAAGCAAGGAGATGATAAAACAATACATGATTATTCCATAAACATAAATGTCAATCGTTTATCAGAGCCATTGGTTAAACTTCATCTTGGTAAAAATGAGGACTTGGCAAATGAAATTTCCGCGTTGATAAACGCAATTGTTGTACGTAATAATAAATAAGATATGATTTGAACAAGATGGGCTATGACTAGAAGGAACTTTGCGATATGGTTCGCTATATTCTCTCTCTTGCAGTGGTCACTCGCTTTTAGCCACTATAGCTTCATTGATATGATATTATCAATGGTCATCATGGCTGTGATGTTTTCAAATATATTTGGCATTGCATTGGTTTGCATGATATTAGGGTGGAAAGGTAGGGAGTTGTGGCTTTATTTCCATGACAAGTCCCAATGGATTAAAGATTACGCATCAGAATTTGTAGCAGAGAGGGTTGGTTTAGATATTTCATTCTGGGTATATGACCTTTTACCATTGGTCTTAGCTCTAGTAATTCTTTTGCATCATTACTTCTGTTACAAGCGGTGCAAGTACATGGGTATAAGAGCATGGTGGATTTTTGTACCACTATACAATCCGATTATGCTGCTGTACAAGAATTCTAAGGCAGAGAGTGAAGAAACGATTCAAAATAGTATTAACTAAAAAGATATATATTATGTATTGCAAGTACTGTGGTAAGCAAATAGCCGATGATTCTAAGTTCTGTAGATATTGTGGGACAAATCTTGTTGATGTAAGTCTTGGAGAAGACACCCCCAATGTCTCTCAAAGCATTGAAACCAATGTAGAGACTGTTGAGCCTTCCAATGATGATGTGATGGAGGTGGCGTCTGACAATACTGAGCAATCTGTTCGTTCTGAGCCAATAGTAGAAAAGGAAGCTATTATAGAAGAGAAGTCCGAACCTATCAAAAATGGGGAACTTCCTTTGGTTCGCAGGTTCTTTGGAAGTTTGATAGACAAGGTCTTTATCCTTATTATAGCCGTGATGGGGTATGTAGCATGCAAACCTTACGCAGGTCCTGGGGATATTGGATATTTCATGGGCTTAATGAATGCCAAACCAAGTAATTTCGAATATATCGATAAAATTGATATTGATACTTATGGTAATGTTTATCCTGGGATAGACATTGAATATCAAATGAAAGCTAGAGAAGAAAGCGATGTACCCTATATTGGACATACTAAAGATTTTGATATGAGAATGAGCACAATCTTCATTATCGTTAACGTCATCTATTTCATCTTGTTCGAATTGACGTTGCGTTCATCGCCTGGAAAGGCAATGCTAGGTGGAAAATTACTAGACAAAGACAGTAATAAGCTTAGTTTATGGAGAGTCCCCTTTAGAAGTATTATTATGGGCGTATTAGCTTATCTCTTGGTGTTGTTATTCCGTTATGGATGTGACCTAAGTTATTACTCAGTAACAGTCTTTTTCTTCATCATCATGGATTTCACTTTGTTCGTGAACAAGCGTTCTTTCATCGATATTTGTACAGGAACAAGGTATGCCGATGTAATTACCAAAAAGGATTTAAAAGGTAAGTAAGGTGAGCCAGACACTTCAGTTAAGAAGAAAACAATCAAAATAATAATGAGATTATGTATTGCAAGCATTGTGGTAAGCAGATTGCCGATGATTCAAGGTTCTGTCAGCATTGTGGTGGAAAGATTGATGTGGTTTTAGAATCTTCCAAAAACGATTCTGAGACTGATTGTAGTGACACCTTGAAAGCAGATACGGTTAAAAAGCAATCAAATAATAATTTCTTCGTAAGATATAGATTGTATGTCGTATTGTATAGTGTATGGGTGATAATCAACTTACTGCTTTTCTTACAAGGAGAATCGCATGTACGTGAAGAAACAAAAGAGTACTTCTCAAGTGGCTTCTCTGTTGATAGCCATACTTTCAAAGCTAGTGATGTCTTTTATCCCTTTACCTCAACTGGTTATCGCACATCAAAAGCATTCAATGTGAAGTATTATGATGCGACAGAATTCCTAGTATATTGCTTACTTTTACCACTTATCATTTATGTTGTTATCATCGTACGGAATAGGTCGTTAAGTGAAAAAATTGTGGAAGAAAGTAAACCTAAGCTAGTCGATTCCGAGCAAGAAAAATATACAATGCCAACGTCTGAAATAGTACAATCGGAAAATGATGCCGAAAAGAAAATAGTTTTTGAGCCATCTGAGGTTAAGGAAACATCAACGGCAACTGAAGAAGAATCATTAATAGTAGTAGATTTTGTTTTAGGAGCTATTAAAATTGTAGGAACCATATTAATATCCTTCACCGTATTTGTAATTGCCCTAATGTATTTGCGAAATATAATTTGGGGATGTTTACTCTCTGTATCTGCTGCAATTTTGACCTATCTATTAATCCGATGGAATAGAGACAAGCAAGAAAGTGAATCAGAAGAATCTAAAGATAGCAAAAGTCCACTCTATTATTTGGGTTTGATAATATTTACACTTTTCCTTTTATTCTTATGCTACAAATTTGCAGAGTTTAAGATTCTAAAATCTATAAATTCAACCGAGGTGAATGCTATAGATAATACTGAAAAAGGCAATATTGAAGAAAAACCAAATGCAAAAAATAACAATAAGCAGAGAAACAATGCATACTATGATTATTATAGGGATAGGAATAAAGACTTGCTAAATTACGACTCAGAAATGGATAAGATTAACAAACAAGTAAAACAATTGAAGAAACAAATAAGAGAATTACCATCTGAAGAAGAGTATATTTATCCCTAAATGTCCATTTTAAGAAAATTGATAACAACTATATTTTCAAGTGCACTTAGTACAGAAGTGAAAGTATAATACATCTGTGTGATTAGAGAGGGTGCTTCTACTGATCATTTAATGAAATATTACAGAAGAAGGGGGCTCGCGATGAGTCCCCTTCTTCTGTGTTTGCGTAAAACTTAAATACTTTTTACTATTTTTTTTCTTCTTCCAGATATTTGTCAACATCAAAGTCCTCCAGAGTTGAAGCAGAAGGTGCCCAAGATGGATGGCGTGGATTTCCTGCTTTTGTTAGTGTGCCTAGCCGTTTCCACTGTGGGCATAATGGCTTAAGCATTGTAACTTTTATGGATATAGCAATTTACACACTTACGTCCGAGCTGCATGATGAGGAGGCAGTGGCGGCGATTACTCAGAAGTTTCTGGGTGGTCTGGGGATAGAATAATATACGTTTGGGGGCAATGAGCATAGTGATTATGGGCAGCATGCGCAGTCAGTGATTTATGTGCGCACGGGTGGTACTGAGGACATTATTAAGCGAATCGTTCTGTTCTTGTTCAAATGGGCATCCATCACTTAATCTATAAAATACGGTACGATGATATACGCTGTCGCTTTCAAATTCCGTCGCGTCAATCTCTTCTTTTATCAGGTCTAAATCGACGTACATAGAATAATCGGCTCCCTTTAAGTCTCCAAAACCAATACTCCCCAAATAGTACATACGTCTGTCGATTAGGCCGTCTCTTTTATAAAGGATAAACTTATTGGGATCAACAATGCCGTCGTATTCAGAATAAACTACATAATCTTCGTTGCTCCATATTTTCTCGTCATGTCTGGCCATAGCAATATATAGACTAATCAAACATGCCATCACCAATACGAGACAACCTATCGAAGCCATCATCTTCCATAGGATATGTTTCCCCTTTGTATAACGGATTGTCAATAGAATACCAATGATGGCGATAAGCATCGAGGCAAATATCCATGCCCAATTGCTCATTTGTAAGAATAACCTGTCACCATTTTCGAGGAACAATGTCGGCACATGGGAAACACTCAAAAGGACAAAGGTCAACAATGCCATGTAAACCACAACTGACTTCTTCATTTTTATATACGCAAAAGACTATAATTCAAAATCTAATTGATGATGATACTTTTCACAGAGTGCTCGATATTCTTTAGCTATACGAGGCCATATTCCAGAAGCATGATGACATATCTTTAGGCCATTCTGTTCTGTTTCATAATCAATATCATCTTCAAAATTCTTTTTTTTATTTTTGATGAAATAGTCTACATAATCCCAATAACCCTGTTGGAAAGCATAAATAAGAAACTTATCTGTATGCACCCATACCCATTCTTTTTCTTTCATAAACCACTCCAGCAGCTTTCTGTTGTCAGTAAGGGAATTGAAAATAGACGAAACGGTTTTCAATTCTTCTCTAATCAGTCTTCCCACCTCTGAAACATTTGTTGTATCTGTCAACAAGAAAGAAGGCAAACGATGATGTGTAAGATGGTCCTGTCGATCATTAAACTGAACTAACAATAAGTCACTCATCGATAGTTTAGAAAAATCCGTCTCATCGCCATTTGCTTTTGCAACCTCAAAGGAATAGACACCACAATTAATAAAAAACTCATCTCTTCCTTCGTAGTTCCATCTACTCGATTGAAAATTGATGGTGAAAACAAAATCATCATTCTTGCGCCAAAAATAATTGGCTTTTTTTCGGTACCCTAATTCTTTCATTAAAGGGCTTATTTCCGATTTTATAAAGTTATTTAATAGCTCACTCATAACTTATTGAATTGTCGGCATTTTCTTTTGCGGCTCTTTCTTCGCGGGCCAGCCTGATTTCTTCGTTGATTTGATCTAAAGTAAGTTCCGGACTTGAATCGTCGGCAGCTAAACTCTCGCGATACTCCAAGAACCTTCTTAGTGCCGGATTTTCGACTTTAGGCTCGTTAAGGCCTACTCTAAAGGGGATGCCGCGCGTTCTCACTACCGCATTAGCAAAAATGTTCATTGCGGCATTTGCACTCATGCCAAGCTGCTGACAAAGCGCATCAAATTTCTGTTTCAGTTGTGAGTCCATCCTCACCGTCATAGATACCTGTGCCATATACTTATTCGTTTTATCTGCCTGCAAATATAGTTATATTTATTTCATTATGCAAGCATTTTGATGTAAATCTATGTCTTTTTAATAATTCAACTGTCTTACCGACTACTACGAGGAGGGCCACCAGCCTGGGCACAGCCAGTTGCATGGGTAATCTCTAGCCCTTAGGCTAAAAAAATCAGGACTTGTAGTCATCACGCTGCAGGTCCTGATTATATTATCTTTCCAGTATTTCTTATTTCTTAGCAACCTTCAGGTAAGTCTTCAGGGCTTTTACGTAGGCCTCGAAGGCTTGCTGGCCTTTTGGGGTGATGCGGCAGATGGTGCACGGACGCTTGCCTTTGAAGGTCTTTTCGACTTCGATGTAGCCCGCCTCTGAGAGTTTGTCCACCTGCACACTCAGGTTGCCTGCTGTAGCTCCCGTTTGCTCCTTGATGTATGGGAACTCGGCGTCGTCGGCACTGATGAGCAGCGACATTACGGCCAGTCGCAACTCAGAGTGCAATAGTGGATCTAATGGCTGAAACGGCATAGGCTATTTCTTGTTTCTAACTATCATCCAGCCAGGGAGCGTCAGGCCGATGAAGGGGAATACCGCCATCAAAAGGTTTGGAGTAATGGCGTTGAGAACGTACATGTCAAACCAGCAGGCCAGTGTTTGTGTGACGTGGAATGCCTCCCAGAAGAATCCGCCCAAACCGCCAATGATACCACACCATACCATCCAGCGATTCTTAAGTATATAGCCATTGATGGTGACAGCCATGCCCATCATGAGCAGAATGATGCGAACGGGCTCGATGCGATTCTGAAAATAAATCTGCATGTTATCGAACGAAAGGGCATCGTGTAACATCAGATTGTTGTAAAAGATAGACAGCACAAAAAATGCAACCACAAAGATGCCGAATGTCTGCCAGGTTTTATCCACCATCGTGCTAATAACGCTTGCGGGTACCTTTGGCTTGTTTCTCTTAACATAGCGCTCGATAGCCCAGATAAACACAGGTATGAGCATGTAAAGCAGATAGAACAGCCAGTTGTTTGTGAGCAGTGTGCCGATAATGACAATGATGGCCACGCCGACGATGCATAGACCAGAGATAAGGAGTGTCATACCCACATCCTGGGATACCGACTTGCGGCTGCGCTCGATTTGTTCTGTGATAATCTCAAGACTGCGCTCGGCAGTCAAATCCATTGTTTCTTCCATTGTTGTTTTACGTTTTGATGATTAAAGAATGTTGTTTAACTCTCTTTTGCGCCCCGTCCTTCCTCCTGCAGAAAGGTCGGGCAAGGCGCTTTTCATCCGGATTGTGCTGCAAAGATAAATTAGTTTATAATATAAACCAAATTATTTAGTGAAATTCTCGTGTTTGTTAGGCTTATTTAACAGATACGAGGTTTCTCTTTTTAGCAAAAAGTTTGCTGATTACAGATACTTTCGTTATTTTTGCAGACGATTGAATTAGTTGAATATAAACCCTAAAAAAGAATCGATATGGCAAGTAATGCAGACTTTGTACAGTATATCGCCGACCAGTGTAGTGGGGCGGGCGACATCGTGGCCAAGAAGATGTTTGGCGACTATGGTATATATTGCAATGGAAAGATATTCGGTCTGATATGTGATGATCACTTCTATCTGAAACCAACAGACGAAGTGCGTCCACTATTGCGCCAGATCGACATGCGCCCACCATACGAAGGCGCCAAGCCTTACTTCTATATCGCCGACGTAGACGATCACGACTACCTGTCAGCCCTGGTGCGCGAAACCTGCTGCCATCTGCCCGAACCCAAACCTAAAAAGAAGAAATAATGAAGACCAAGTTAATTCTAGCTGCTATTCTTGCAGCTGCTAGCTGTATCCAAGTGTCAGCACAACCGTTTGCTAAAGAGAACTTTCCAGAAGGATCGTACTCGCCAGTAACTAACGTAAACCGCAACGGCTTTCCACGTGTGCTAAAAGATGGTAGCGTGATGTTTCGTGTGAATGCCCCTGAGGCACAGAAGGTGCAGATAGACCTCTGTGGCACCAAGTATGACATGACGCGAGGCGAGGGTGGCGTGTGGACCACAACCACCAAGCCACAGGTACCAGGATTCCATTACTATTTCCTGATAGTCGACGGCGTATCGGTATCTGATCCTGCCAGCCAGACGTTCTACGGCTGCAGTCGATGGTCGAGTGCTATCGAGATAAATGAGGATGGATGCGACAACTTTGAGGTGCACGATGTACCACGTGGCGAAGTGCGTACCGTTTACTATTATTCTAATGTAGACAACTCGTATCGCCCTCTGATGATCTACACGCCAGCCGGCTACAACGAAAGTAAGCAGTCGTATCCTGTGGTTTACATTCAGCATGGTGGTGGCGAGGACCATCGCGGCTGGATGGAGCAGGGACGTACGGCTCAGATTATGGACAACCTGATAGCAGCAGGCAAGGCTGTGCCAATGATTGTGGTAAGTGCCAACAGCAATGTACGTTCGCGTAATGGCGGTTTTGGTGGCGGCTATAGTTGGCAGGGCATGCAGAGTTTCCGCAGCGAGTTGATAGACAATGTGATACCGTTTGTAGAGAAGAACTATCGCACTAAGAGTGATCGCGCGCATCGAGCCATGTGTGGTCTCTCTATGGGTGGTGGTCAGTCGTTCTATATAGGTCTGCGTTCGCCCGAGGTGTTTGCCAACGTAGGAGTATTCTCAACAGGTATGTTTGGTGGCATCCAGGGCGCATCCAACTTCGATCTTGAGAAAGAAGTACCAGGCATGCTGAGCAACACTAAGTCGTTCAACAAGAATCTCGATGTGTTCTTTATCAGTTGCGGCGAGCAAGATCCTCGCATCAGTCACACTCGCAACATCGTGAAAAAGATGCAGGATGCTGGCATAAAAGTTCGTTTCAACTCCTATCCAGGCGACCACGAGTGGCAAGTATGGCGCAAATCCCTCCAAGAATTCGCCCAGTATCTGTTTAAGTAACTTAGATTATAATGTGCACGAAAAACAACTTTTTTTTATTAAAAATGCAGCAAAAAAGTTGGATTTCGTGCTATTATTTTAGAAAAACGTTTCCATGAGCTAATGGCAGACCCGAAACTGTTGGACTCGAAGGGAAAGGAAATGGCAGCAGGCGAAATCAATTATCGACCATTGGCAAGCAGAATTTGACAAAAAAGACATATAAAACATTAAAAACGCAACTTAAAAGTTGCACATTTCAAAAATAATACTTAAATTTGCACCGCATTATGAAGTTTGAACGTATCATAGAAGGTAAAGACCATCTTTGGGCAGTGAGAGACATGAGCAAGCCCAAAAACGAGTTGGCAGCACTGTTCCAGAAGTGGAACGATGCCGAATACCTATGGGATTTCTTTCTTGAAAACCAGAACGACCTTCAGGAGTTCTTCCACATAGAGAAAATCAGCGAGGCCGTTGAAGACACGATTGATGACGCAGAACAGCTGGAGAGGCTGATACTGGAGATACCCTACACGGACAATCTTGATGAACTTTTCCTTCCGCTCAGTTCTGCTGACATGACCATTCGGGAGTTGGCAAGGGAAAAAGCCAGGAACTGGAACCGTACAGGACATGCAAGCTGGCTTCGAGTCTATGCTATCCGGCTTGAAAAGAATGTGTTCGTCATTACGGGTGGAGCCATCAAGCTCACGAGAACCATGCAGGAGCGAAGCCATACCCAAGCGGAACTCGACAAGCTCAATCAGTGTCGCCAGTATCTTGCCAGCAATGGTGTATTCGATTCAGACAGTTTTTTTTCAATGATAGAGGAGGACGAATTATGAAATCAAAGGCAGTACAGTTTTTGGAGGCACACCAGTCAGGTGAGCGTTCCACGTTTGTTGACGATGCCAAGTGGAGGCAGGAGAATGCCTCTTGGCTGAGAAGGTCGCGCCGTGTGGCCTATGCCATCATGGACTATATGCAGGATTGCCACCTGTCGCGCAACGATGTTGCTGAAAAGTTGGGGGTCAGTCCTCAGTATGTGAGTAAGATCCTTTCCGGCAAGGTAAATTTCTCATTTAAGACTATCTCAGAAATTGAGGAAGCCCTTGGAATTGAAGTGTTCCAGGCTGCAGCAATGGAGGTGTAATTGCACCAACAGGCATTTAACAATAATTTGCACCGAAACTTTTGCAAAATTTCGGAAATGGCGAGCCTCGAATATCGGGCTTTAATTGTGGATTTTTTTCCAAATTCAGCCTAGTTCTATGGAAAATTTTCCAAATTCAGCTAAAATCTTCGGTCATGTCGAAGCACTCATGGCCGCTGGAATGGTCAAACCCCCGACAGCGTGTTCCCTACGTGTTCCGTCTGAATAGATCTGAAAACAAAAAAGAGTTAGCGATGTGCTAACTCTTCTTGGCGCTTCAGGATGGGCTTGAACCAACGACCCCCTGATTAACAGTCAGGTGCTCTAACCAACTGAGCTACTGAAGCAGTGCTTTCTTGTAAGCGGGTGCAAAAGTACGAGGTTTTTTTGAAACTACCAAATATTTTTGGAAAAAAATGACTAGAAACCTTAATTTTTTTCATTTTTCCAACAAAAATGCACGTTTTTCGAGGTAAATCTGTAATTTTGCACCCAACAACAACATTAATTCGCAACGTTATGAAGAAACAAATAATCATAGCTCTGTGTGCAATGGCACTGTCGGCCAACACAGCGATGGCTCAGAAACCTAGCGACCACAATTTTGAGGTGGCTAAGCAGTTGGACATACTAAACCATGTGTATAAGAATCTGGACCTGCTCTATGTGGACACGCTGAACCCAAAGACAACCGTGGGCACAGCCATCAACGCCATGCTGCGCAGTCTGGACCCCTATACCGAATACTATGCGCAGGAGGACACCAAAAACCTGCGACAGATGCTGACAGGTAAGTACGCGGGCATAGGCGCCATCGTGCGCAAGCACCAGAAGCTGGACCGTGTGGTTATCGACGAGCCCTACGAGAATATGCCTGCCGCTGAGGCTGGACTGAAGAAGGGCGACGTGATACTGAGCATCGACGACTCGATGATGACATCGAAGGATGTGGGCTACGTGAGCAGTCATCTGCGTGGCGAGCCAGGCACCACATTTGTGCTGAAGGCAATGCGCCCAACGACAGGCAAACTGATGAACTTTAAGATAACCCGTCGCAACATCAAGCTGCCCGAGTTGCCTTACTACGGACTGAAAGACGGTGTGGGCTACATAATGCTGAACCAGTTTACTGAGGGTTGCGCCAAGGAGGTGCGCCGTGCATTTGTTGACCTGAAGAAGCAGGGTGCCAAGCAGTTGATATTCGACCTGCGTGGCAATGGTGGCGGATCGGAGCAGGAGGCTGTTGACATACTGAACATCTGGTTGCCCAAGGGCGTAAAGGTGGTTGAGAACCGTGGCAAGATACGTCAGGCCACCAAGGCTTACGAGACCAGCGTGGAGCCTGTTGACACCGTGATGCCAATGGTGGTGCTGGTTAACAGCGAGACTGCATCGGCCAGCGAGATTACCAGCGGAGCACTGCAGGATTTGGATCGTGCCATTATATTAGGTACGCGCACGTATGGAAAGGGGCTGGTACAGATACCTATCGACCTGCCATACAATACTAACATGAAGGTAACGACATCGAAATACTACATCCCCAGCGGCCGCTGCATACAGGCCTACAACTACAAGCGCGGCATGGGATATCAGGAGCATATCCCTGACTCGCTGACCAAGGTGTTTTATACTCGCAACGGTCGCGAAGTGCGCGATGGCGGCGGCATAATGCCCGATGTGGAACTGAAGGGCGACACCATTCCCAACATTGCATACTATCTGAGTGCCAGCGGTCAGGATTCTACCGAGGTGATGTTCGACTACGTGGTAGACTACATATCAAAGCACCCACAGATAGCTCCAGCGGCCGATTTCCATATCACCGATGCCGACTGGCAGGAGTTTAAGAGCAGGGTGATAAAGAGTGGTTTTACCTACGATCCAGTGAGCAAGAAGCAGCTGGCCGAACTGGTTAAGACAGCCAAGTTTGAGGGCTACTACGACGATGCCAAGCAGACATTCGACGAGCTGGAAAAGCAGCTGAACCACAACGTGGCCACCGATCTAGACAAGCACGAAAAGGTGCTGCGCCAGGTGCTTGAGAGCGACATTATATCGGCCTACTACTATCAGCGTGGAGCAATCGAAGCCGGGCTGGCCTATGACAAGCAGATGAAGGAAGCCATCCGACTGCTTAAGAATCCTGAAGAGTACAAGAAAGTGCTTCAGCCCAAAAAGCAGAAGCAGACAGCCCAGCTGATACAGCTACAGAAGAAATCGCCCGTAAATATCACTAAATCAGAGCCTAAACCAATGATTTTTAGTGATTTAGCATAAAAAAGTGGCGAAAAATTTGGCGGATTGCGGAAATATTCGTAATTTTGCACCCGTTCAGCGGAATGAGGGGCTCGCAAGAGTCTCTCATTCTTATATTTAATAACTGATAGATGATAAATAAGGAAATTGTAAAGACATTGACGGAAGAGTGGTTGCAGGGCAACGAGTACTTCCTGGTAGACGTGAACTTTGCGGCTGATGACCGCATAGTGATTGAAATCGACCACGCCGATGGCGTATGGATCGAGGATTGTGCAGAATTGAGCCGATTCCTGCAGGAGCGCCTGGGCGAGGAACTCGGAGAATACGAACTGGAAGTGGGCAGTGCCGGACTGGGACAGCCATTCAAGGTAGCCCAGCAGTACATCAACCACATCGGCGACACACTCGAGGTGCTGCAGGCCGATGGCAAGAAGGTACAGGGTGTGCTTAAGGCAGTAGACGCCCCAAGCTTTACCATCACCGTACAGGAAAAGCAGAAGCAGGAAGGCAAGAAGCGCCCAGTGCTGGTAGACGTAGACAAGACCTACCAGATGGACGAAGTGAAGTACGCAAAATATTTACTCGCATTCAAATAAAAAAATAATAATACAATGGCAATCAAAAAAGACGTGAAGGGCCCCTCAATGATTGAGACCTTCCAGGAATTCAAAGAGACCAAAAACATCGACCGCACCACACTGGTGAGTGTGCTGGAGGAAAGCTTCCGCAACGTTATCGCTAAGATCTTTGGTTCGGACGAGAATTTTGATGTGATCGTTAACCCCGACAAGGGCGACTTTGAGATTCACCGCAACCGTGTGGTAGTACCCGACGGCGAGGTGATAGATGAGAACAAGGAGATCGAACTGAGCGAGGCTCAGAAGATTGAGCCCGACTACGAGGTAGGCGAGGAAGTATCTGAGGAGGTTGAGTTTGCCAAGTTTGGCCGTCGCGCCATCCTGAACCTGCGTCAGACACTGGCTTCGAAGATTTTGGAGCTGGAGCACGATTCACTCTACCAGAAGTACAAGGACAAGGTACACCAGGTAGTGAGCGGCGAGGTTTATCAGATTTGGAAGCGCGAGGTGCTGCTGGTTGACGATGAGGGTAACGAGCTCCACTTGCCAAAGGCTGAGCAGATTCCATCAGACAACTACCGCAAGGGTGAGACCGTACGTGCCGTAGTAAAGGAGGTGCAGAACGAGAACAACAATCCACGCATCATCCTGAGCCGTACCAGTCCTGAGTTCCTTGAGCGTCTGCTCGAGGCCGAGGTTCCTGAGATTCAGGACGGACTTATCACCATCAAGCGTGTGGCCCGTATCCCTGGCGATCGCGCCAAGGTTGCCGTTGAGAGCTACGATGACCGTATCGACCCAGTAGGAGCCTGTGTAGGTGTCAAAGGTAGTCGTGTGCACGGTATCGTTCGCGAGCTCTGCAATGAGAACATCGATGTAATCAACTACTCAAGCAACACCCAGCTGTTCATCCAGCGTGCACTTAGCCCAGCAAAGATTTCAAGCATCAATCTGGACGAGGAGAACCACAAGGCAGAGGTTTACCTGCAGCCCGAGGAGGTATCGCTGGCCATCGGTCGTGGCGGTATGAACATCAAGCTGGCTTCGATGCTTACAGAGTATACCATCGATGTATTCCGCGTACTTAACGAGGGTGAGGCCGATGAGGATATCTACCTGGATGAGTTCTCTGACGAGATAGACCAGTGGGTTATCGACGCCATCAAGGCTATCGGACTGGATACAGCCAAGGCTGTGCTCAATGCTCCACGTGAGATGCTGATTGAAAAGGCTGACCTGGAGGAGGAGACAGTTGACCAACTGCTGGATGTGCTTAGCGCAGAATTCGAGTAAGATTAAAGAATTTGAAAATTGAAAAATTGAAGATTAATGGGTGTTAGATTAAATAAAGTATTAGGAGAACTGAATATCGGACTTCAGACAGCTATCGACTATCTGAAGAAGAAGAATCTGGGCGACATAGCCGACGCTACCGTAAACACCAAAATCAGCGACGAGCAGTACAACGCGCTGGTTAAGGAGTTTAAGGGCGACAAGGACGTGAAGACCCAGGCCGGTATGATTTTCCCCAAGAAGGAGAAGAAAGCTAAGCCAGAACATAAGTCTGAGCCCGAAACGGCAAAGGGCGAGGCTAAACAGACATTTACTCCGCTAGGAAAGATAGACCTGAGCACAGTGGGCAAGCCCAAGCATCAGGAAGAGAAGCCCAAGGCCCCAGAGGCTGCTGCACCTAAGCAGGAGCAGAAGCCAGCTAATGTTCAGCCAGCACCACAGCCAAAGCCCGAGCCCAAACCCGAGCCCAAGCCTGAGGTGAAGCCAGAACCAAAGCCGGAGCCCAAGCCTGAAACGGAAGTGAAGAGGCCTGAGGCAGCTGCACCAAAGCAGGAAGAGAAACCTGTTGCACAGCAGCCCAAACCAGAGCAGAAGGCCGAACCAAATCAGGAGGAAAATAACGCTGATTCATCAATCTTCACACTGAAGAGTGAGAAGAAGATGGCGCCAAACTTCAACGTGGTAGGTAAGATAGACCTCGACTCGCTGAATCAGAGTACTCGTCCTAAGAAGAAGTCGAAGGAGGAACGTCGTAAGGAGCGCGAGGAGAAGCAGGCCCAGATGCACGGCGAGAAGAAGAAGCGCGAGCGCATACACGGCGGCAAGGAGCGTGTTGACATCGAGGCTGCAGCCAATGAGAACAACAACAAGGGTGGCAACCAGAACAACAATAAGAAGAACAAGGGTGGCAACCAGAACTTCCAGGATGGAAACAATGGTGGCGGTAAGAAGAACAAGAAGAACCGTCCAATCCAGAAGCCACTGGAGGTAGATGATGAGGCAGTAGCACGTCAGGTAAAAGAGACATTGGCCCGACTCACATCTAAGAATCAGAATAAGAAGGGTGCTAAATATCGTCGTGAGAAGCGTGACGCAGTAGCCGAGCGCATGAACGAGGAGATGGCAGCCGAGGCAGCACAGAGCAAGGTACTGAAGCTGACTGAGTTTGTGACTGTATCAGAGCTCGCAACGATGATGAACGTTGGCGTAAACCAGGTTATCGGTACATGTATGAGTATCGGTATCATGGTGTCGATCAACCAGCGTCTGGATGCTGAGACCATCAACATCGTTGCCGAGGAGTTCGGATTCACCACCGAATATGTATCAGCCGAAGTACAGAACGCTATCACTGAGGAGGAGGACGATGAGAACGATCTGATCAGCCGCGCTCCTATCGTAACAGTGATGGGACACGTAGACCATGGTAAGACATCGCTGCTTGACCACATCCGTAACACCAACGTTATCGCTGGTGAGGCCGGTGGTATCACACAGCACATTGGTGCCTACAACGTAGAGCTGAAGGACGGTCGACAGATTACATTCCTGGATACTCCTGGACACGAGGCCTTCACCGCCATGCGTGCCCGTGGTGCCCAGGTTACTGATATCGCAATCATCATCGTTGCTGCTGATGACTCGGTGATGCCTACTACTAAGGAGGCCATCGCCCATGCACAGGCTGCCAACGTACCTATGGTATTCGCTATCAACAAGATAGATAAGCCAGGAGCTAACCCCGACAAGATTCGTGAGGACCTGGCCAATATGAACCTGCTGGTAGAAGAGTGGGGTGGTAAGTATCAGTGTCAGGAGATTAGTGCCAAGAAGGGTATCGGTGTAGAAGAACTGCTTGAAAAGGTGCTGCTCGAGGCCGAGATGCTCGACCTGAAGGCTAATCCTAACCGTAAGGCCACTGGTTCAATCATCGAGTCTTCGCTCGACAAGGGTCGTGGATATGTATCAACAGTACTCGTATCTAACGGTACACTTAAGGTTGGTGATGTAGTTATCGCAGGTACTGCCTGGGGTAAAGTTAAGGCTATGTTCAACGAGCGTAACCAGCGCATTGAGACAGCTGGACCTGCTGAGCCAGCTATCATTCTGGGACTGAACGGTGCTCCTACTGCAGGTGACTCGTTCCACGTAATGGAGAGTGAGCAGGAAGCCCGCGAAATCGCCAACAAGCGTATCCAGCTGCAGCGTGAGCAGAGTCTGCGTACCACCACCAAACTTGGTCTCGATGAGCTGTCGCACCGTATCGCTCTGGGTGAGTTCCACGAGTTGAACATCATCGTTAAGGGTGATACCGACGGATCTATCGAGGCTCTCTCTGACTCGTTCATCAAGCTGAGTACAGAGAAGGTTCAGGTTAACGTAATCTCTAAGGCTGTAGGTCAGATTTCTGAGAACGATGTAATGCTTGCTTCTGCATCAGAGGCTATCATCATCGGATTCCAGGTACGTCCATCGGCCGATGCCCGCAGAGCTGCCGATCGCGAGGGTGTTGAAATCAATACATATTCTATTATTTATGACGCTATCGACGATGTGAAGCAGACCATGCAGGGTATGCTCGACAAGGTTAAGAAGGAAATCATCTCTGGTGAGATTGAGGTTAAGCAGGTATTCAAGATATCTAAGGTTGGTACCGTTGCCGGTGGTCTGGTTACCGATGGTAAGGTTCACAACAAGGATAAGGCCCGCGTTATCCGCGATGGTATCGTAATCCACACCGCTCCTATCGACGCCCTGAAGCGTTACAAGGACGATGCCAAGGAAGTGGCAACCGGACTGGAGTGTGGTATCTCGCTGGTTAACTTCAATGATATCCAGGTAGGTGATATCATCGAGACCTTCACTGAGATTGAGGTAGAACAGAAACTGTAATAATGTCAGAAAAGAAAAATGAATTTGTACGTCAGGTGGCTGAGCAGAAGTATGAATTTGGCTTTACCACCGACGTACATACAGAAATAATCGAGAAGGGGCTGAACGAGAATATCGTTCGGCTCATCTCTGCTAAGAAAGGGGAGCCCGAGTGGATGCTCGAGTTCCGCTTGAAAGCGTTCCGCTACTGGAAAGAGCAGCAGGAGCCTAAATGGGGTCATGTACATGTGCCAGAGATTGATTATCAGGCCATTAGCTACTACGCCGACCCGTTGGCCAAGAAACCTGAGGGCGATGGCAAGATAGATCCTGAGCTAGAGAAAACCTTTGATAAGCTGGGTATCCCCCTCGAGGAGCGACTGGCGCTGAGCGGCAATACTGCCGTTGATGCCATCATGGACTCTGTGAGTGTAAAGACTACTTTCAAGGAGAAGTTGCGCGAAAAGGGTGTTATCTTCTGCTCTATCGGCGAGGCTATCAAGGAGCACGGCGATCTGGTACGTCAGTACCTGGGCACGGTTGTACCTTACAAGGATAACTTCTTTGCTGCGCTCAATTCGGCTGTATTCAGCGATGGTTCGTTTGTTTACATCCCCAAAGGTGTTCGCTGTCCGATGGAACTGAGCTCATATTTCCGCATCAACGCAAGGAATACTGGCCAGTTTGAACGTACACTGATTATTGCCGACGACGATGCTTACGTATCGTATCTGGAAGGTTGTACAGCCCCAATGCGTGACGAGAACCAGCTGCATGCTGCAATCGTAGAGATTATCGTGATGAATCGTGCTGAGGTAAAGTACTCAACAGTACAGAACTGGTATCCAGGCGACGAGAACGGTAAGGGCGGTGTGCTGAATCTGGTAACCAAGCGTGGCGATCTGCGTGGTGTTGACAGTAAGTTGTCGTGGACTCAGGTTGAAACGGGTAGTGCCATCACATGGAAGTATCCATCGTGCATACTGCGTGGCGATAACTCGCAGGCGGAGTTCTACTCGGTAGCCGTAACCAACAACTATCAGGAGGCTGATACGGGTACAAAGATGATTCATATAGGTAAGAACACCAAGAGCACTATCATATCAAAGGGTATCTCGGCTGGTCACTCCCAGAACTCGTATCGCGGATTGGTTCGTGCTGCATCAACAGCCGACAATGCCCGCAACTACTCTAGTTGTGACTCGCTGCTATTGGGCTCTGACTGTGGTGCACACACCTTCCCATATATGGATGTGCACAACGATACAGCGGTGTTTGAGCACGAGGCTACCACCTCAAAGATATCAGAGGATCAGCTGTTCTATTGCAACCAGCGCGGTATCCCCACAGAGCAGGCCGTAGGACTAATCGTAAACGGTTATGCCAAAGAGGTGCTGCAGAAGTTGCCTATGGAGTTTGCCGTTGAGGCTCAGAAACTATTAAGTGTATCATTAGAAGGAACTGTAGGATAAAAACAATATGATTCAGAAACTATTTGGATTTGATCCCTCCACAATGACATTGCGCAAGGAGGTTATCGGTGGTATCACCACATTTCTTACGATGGCTTATATATTAGCTGTCAATCCAAGCATCCTCTCTGCAACAGGTATGGATGCTGGTGCTGTGTTTACTACCACATGTATTGCGGCAGTATTAGGTACATTGGTAATGGCTATCTACGCCAAGTTGCCATTCGCATTGGCTCCTGGTATGGGATTGAATGCATTCTTTGCATTCACCGTGGTGCTTACTATGGGCTATACATGGCAGTTTGCACTTACCGCAGTATTGATAGAGGGACTGATATTCATCCTGCTAACAATAACAGGCTTGCGTAAACATATTGTTAATGCTATACCCTTGGTACTACGTCGAGCCATCAGTCCCGGTATCGGATTGTTTATCGCGTTTGTAGGACTGAAGGGAGCGGGTATCGTAAGTGCCTCAGAATCAACATTCATCACACTGGGTAATCTGCACGATCCTGCTGTGCTGTTAGCCATATTCGGCATTATCCTTACTTCGGCTCTATTGGTAAGAAAGGTTACTGGGTCATTGCTCATCGGTATTCTGGTAACCACAATCGCAGGTATACCTCTGGGTGTTACCAATTATACAGGCATCATGTCTACACCCCCATCAATCGCGCCTATCTTCTGGCAGTTTGAGTTCCACAATATATTTACGGTAGATATGGTGGTTGTAGTACTCACCTTCCTGTTTATCGATATGTTTGATACTATAGGAACTCTGATTGGTGTATCAAACCGCGCAGGCATGGTGGATGACAACGGTAACGTAAAGAACTTGAACCAGGCCTTTATGGCCGATGCTATAGGTACTACCGTTGGTGCTATGCTTGGAAC
>Ga0310695_10005477_pt1 | contig 22117 bp, 20 predicted proteins | sample RumenRJG_04DNA_FD_203882 | JGI IMG/M metagenome (GOLD analysis project Ga0310695, IMG submission 203882) | Bovine rumen microbial communities from Lethbridge, Alberta, Canada - RJG_04 (v2) (version 2) | ecosystem: Host-associated > Mammals > Digestive system > Stomach > Rumen | place: Canada...
TCGTGCTTTATTGTACCTTTGCACTCCGAAATTGAATTCATAAAGAACAAAAGATGAAGAAACGCATAACTGTAAGCCTTTTGGCTGCCATGTCAATTCTTCCGTCCATGGCTCAAGTAAGTGCGACGCTGTCGCCCTACAGTCAATATGGCTTAGGTAACCTCTCTGAACAGTCGGTAGGCTTTAACCGCGGTATGGGTGGTGTAGCCTATGGATTGAGAAGCGGTAAGTATGTCAATATGCAGAATCCTGCCTCCTATGCAGCCATCGACTCGCTGAGCATGATTTTTGATGCTGGCGTGTCGGGGCAGATGTCTAACTATAAAGAAGGTGGAAAGAGCCTGAATACCAAGACGGGTAGCTTCGACTATGCTGTGGCTGGCTTCCGGCTATTGCGTCATGTAGGCATGGCAGTGGGCGTGGTACCATATACGAATATAGGTTATTCCTATGCGCATTCCAATGCGATTGGCTCTGCTTCCTCAGGTTCTACGACGACAAGTACACAGACCTATGTGGGTAGTGGTGGTTTCTCGCAGGTGTTTCTCGGTGCTGGTTGGCAGGTGACAAAGAATCTGTCGTTGGGTGCCAACATCTCATATTTCTGGGGCAACTACGCCAAGACCATCACAATGGCTACCAACGAGTCGGCAGCAAACACTGAGGCACGTTCGTATAGTGCGTCGGTCAGCAATTACAAACTCGACTTTGGCGCACAATGGCAACAGCTGGTGGGCAATGATGATGTGCTGACGATAGGCGCGACGTATAGCCTAGGACATAAGTTGGACGCTGATGCCGATTTGTTGATAACAAACAGCAATTCGTCGAATGCAACCGTGAGCAGTACTACGCTGACGGTTGAAAAAGCATTCAGCATTCCTCATACCGTTGGTGTGGGTGCCTCGTTGATGCATAAGGGTAGCCTGTTGGCAGCTATCGACTATACTTTCCAGAACTGGGGCTCGCTGGACTATCCCGTCTTCAACAATAGCAAAGGAACCTATTTGCTGCAGGGCGGTTACTACAAGGACCGTCACAAGGTGGCTGCAGGTGTTGACTGGCAGCCCAAGCCCCTGGGTCGTAAGTTCTACCAGCTGATGCACTACCGCATGGGCGTGTCTTATGCTACACCTTATTATAATATAGGTACGCAAAAAGGTCCTGGTGAGTTGGCCGTAAGTGCAGGTTTCGGTTTACCTATCTATAATTCGTGGAACAGCCGCTCTATGCTGAATATTAGTGCCCAGTGGGTGCATAGTACAGGCTGCGACCTGATTAAGGAGAATATGTTCCGCATCAATATCGGACTGACGTTCAATGAGCGCTGGTTTGCAAAATGGAAGGTAGACTAAATATACTTTACCTCTTCGGCATGAGCGCGTTGCTCATGGTGCTGTCGTGTACGGAACAGAAATCGCACACGGCAGCAGCCGTTCATGACCGTGACTCGGCATCGATGATGGTGAGCTATGGTGTCAACACGCTGATCTCTGACTCTGGTGTCATCAAGTATCGCATTGTCACGGAACGCTGGGATGTCAACACCGTCAAAAATCCTACGCGCTGGACTTTTGAAAAGGGCATCTTTATGGAGCAGTTCGATGAGAACTTTCATATTGAGGGCTACATCAGTGCAGACTCTGCTTGGTATTACGACCAGAAGAAGCTGTGGGAATTGCGTGGACGTGTAAGTATCCGCAACGTCAATGGACTTATCTTTAATAGTGAAGAATTGTGGTGGGATGGTATCAGACATGAGTTCTATAGCCACAAGTTCTCGCGTGTGGTAACGCCAGAGCGCATGCTTGAAGGTACCTATTTCCGCAGTGATGAGCAGATGATGCACTATGAGGTCACCAACTCTGAAGGCTCGTTCCAGGCAGAGGACATGGAAGGCGATAGCCAGAATAGTCAGCAGCCTGCAACTAACAGTCAACAGCCAGCAACTAATGGCCAAAAGCCCGACACAACGCAACAGGTACCTGTGCGTCAGGCTGCCACGCGTCATAAAGCCATTCAAAAATCAGCGTATCAGCCATGACGAATCTCATCATAGGACTTATAGTGACAATGGCCTTCTCGGCCTTCTTCTCAGGTATGGAGATTGCTTTTGTTTCTAGCAATCGTCTGCGTGCTGAGATGGACCGCGAGAAGAACGGCTTGGCGCAACGTGCTATTGATGTGTTCTATCGGCATCCGAATAACTTCGTGTCGACCATGCTGGTGGGCAACAATATCGCCCTGGTTGTCTATGGTATCCTCTTTGCCCACATCTTTGATGCCACGTTGTTCTATCCGCTGAGTGATGGTATGCGTGTGACGGCAGACACCTTGCTGTCGACCGTCGTGGTACTCTTTACGGGGGAATTCCTGCCAAAGACGATTTTTAAGTCGAATCCCAACACCATGCTGACGGTCTTCGCCCTGCCAGCCTATATTTGTTACCTGGTGCTGTATCCAATCTCTCGATTTGCTACGCTGTTGTCACGAGGACTGTTGCGCATTATTGGTGTGAAGATTCCCAAGGAGATTGATGACAAGGAGTTTACAAAGGTAGACTTGGACTATCTGGTACAGTCGAGCATTGATAATGCCAAGGATGAGGACGAGATAGAAGAGGAGGTAAAAATCTTCCATAATGCTCTCGACTTTGCGGATACGAAGGTGCGCGACTGTATGGTGCCTCGAACGGAAATCGATGCTATCGACATTGACGACTGTACTCTGGAAGAACTAAAGAGCAAGTTCATTGAGAGTGGCCACTCAAAGATTATCGTCTATCGCGAGGATATCGACCATATCATTGGTTATATCCACTCTTCGGAGATGTTCAAGCATGTTAGCGATATTTCCAAGCACATCCAGGAAATGCCTTATGTGCCGGAAACAATGGCTGCCCGTAAGCTGATGCAGATATTCCTGCAGCAGAAAAAGTCATTGGGTGTTGTCGTCGACGAGTTTGGCGGTACAAGTGGCATTGTTTCCCTAGAGGATATCGTGGAGGAAATCTTTGGTGATATTGAGGACGAGCACGACAATACAAAATATGTGGCCAAACAACTCAACGATGGCGACTATATGTTGTCGGCACGTTTGGAGATAGAGAAGGTCAACGAACTCTTCGACCTCAATCTGCCGGAGAGTGACGACTATATGACTGTTGGTGGTCTTATCCTGCATGAATATCAGTCGTTCCCGAAACTCAACGAAATAGTGAAAATAGGGCGTTTTGAGTTCAAAATCATTAAAAATACGATGACAAAAATCGAATTAGTCAGACTAAAAGTCGTTGAATAGGGCATTTTTTTGATAAAAGATGCCGCTGTTTCAATGAAATTTACTAACTTTGCAGGCTGAATCTGAAATTCAAAAATAAAGAACAAAAATAAAACAATAAAAACTATAAAATCAAATGGCAGCAATTGGAAAAATTAGAAGCTGGGGACCAGTACTTGCTACAGTGATTGGTCTGGCCCTTTTTGCATTCATTGCCGAAGAGATGTTCCGCTCGTGCGAGGCAACTGGCAACGAGCGTCGTCAGCAGGTCGGCGAAGTGTTAGGTAAGAAAATCTCGGTTCAGGACTTCCAGAGTCTTGTCGATGAGTATCAGGAGGTCATCAAGATGACTCAGAATCGCGACAATCTCTCTGAGGAGGAACTCAATCAGGTAAAGGATCAGGTTTGGCAGCAGTTTGTCAACAACACCATCTTGGAGACTGAAGCCAAGAAGGTGGGTCTGACCGTTACTGACGAAGAGTTGCAGAACGTGTTGAAAGCTGGTACCAATGGTATGCTGATGCAGACTCCGTTTGTCAATCAGCAGACTGGTCGTTTTGACGTCAGCCAGCTCACGAAGTTCTTGGCAGACTATAAGAAGCAGCAGGAACAGGGTGGCAATGCTCAGATGATGGAGCAATACACTCGCATCTACAACTACTGGAAGTTCATTGAGAAGACACTGCGTCAGCAGCTGCTCGGTCAGAAATACCAGAGCCTGCTCGCTCAGTCTCTGCTGTCGAACCCCATCTCTGCTAAGATGGCTTTCGCTGCTCAGAACGAGGAGAGCGACATTCTGTTGGCTACCGTTCCCTACACCGCTATCAAGGATGCTGATGTAGAGGTAAGCGATGCTGACCTGAAGGCTAAGTATGATGAGAAGAAAGAGCAGTTCAAGCAGTATGTGGAGAGCCGCGATATCAAGTATGTTGACTTCCAGGTAGTAGCTTCTGCAGCTGACCGCGCAGAGCTGATGAAGACCATGAAGGATGCTCAGCAGCAGCTGGAGAGCGGTATGACTCCTGCTGAGGTTGTTCGCAAGGCCCAGTCACAGATTGCTTATACGGGCATCGCTGCTACTCGTAGCGCATTCCCCAACGATATCGCTGCAAAGATTGACTCTATGCAGATTGGTCAGGTTTCTGCTCCCTTCGAAACCGCTTATGATAACACCATGAACGTTGTAAAGCTTATCAACAAGGTACAGCTTCCCGACTCTGTCGAGTATCGTCAGATTCAGGTTGGTGGTGCTACTGCTGAGGAGGCTCACAAGTTGGCTGATAGCATCTATACCGCTCTGAAGGGTGGTGCCGACTTCGAGGTACTGGCTAAGAAATACAACCAGACTGGTGAGAAGCAGTGGATGACCTCTGCCATGTATGAGCGTGCACAGAACATCGATGCTGATACCAAGACCTATATCGAGACGCTGAACACCCTCCCCGCTGGTGAGATCAAGAACCTTCAGTTCTCTCAGGCCAACATCGTGCTGCAGGTTACCAACCGCAAGGCTTTGGTCAACAAGTTTGACGTGGCTGTTGTAAAGCACACCATCGATTTCTCTAAGGCTACTTATTCAAACGCTTATAACAACTTCAGCCAGTATGTCAGCGAGAACAAGGACCTCGAAAGTCTGGAGAAGAACGCCCAGAAGTTCGGTTTCCGCGTTCAGGAGCGCAACGACCTGTACAGCTCAGAGCACAATGTTGCAGGTCTGCGTGCTACTCGTGAGGCTATGAAGTGGATCTTCGACGCTAAGGCTGGTGAGGTTTCTCCTCTCTATGAGTGTGGCAACAACGACCACCTGCTGGTGGTTGCTCTTACTGCCGTTCACCCTGTAGGCTATCGTGCTATGGAGAGTGTGAAGGAACAGCTGAAGATGGAGGTTACTCGCGACAAGAAGTTTGAAAAGGCTGCTGCCCAGTTGGCTGGTGTTAAGGACATCGCTACTGCTAAGCAGAAGGGTGCAGTTGTTGACAGCGTTCGTCAGATTACCTTCTCTGCTCCTGTATTCGTACAAGCTGCTGGTGCCAGCGAGCCCGCTCTGAGTGGTGCTGTAGCTGCTGTTAAGCAGGGTCAGTTCAGCCCCGCCGTTGTTAAGGGTAATGGTGGTGCATACCTCTTCCAGGTACTTTCTAAGAAGCAGCGCGAGGGCGCTAAGCTCGATGAGAAGCAGCAGATGCAGATGCTGAAGCAGCAGGCTATGCAGGCTGCCGGCCGCTTCATGAACGAGATGTACCTGAAGGCTGATGTGGTAGACAACCGCTACCTCTTCTTCTAATCAAGAGAAAACAGAAGGCAAGCCCAATCACCATCGGTGCGGGTAGCCTTCAACGATAAACCAAGTGTCTGTGCCTTGCTTTCGAGCAGGGCACAGTCATTTTTGTAAAAACCGCTGAGGATGAGCTGTGCTTTGGGAGCCATCACGCTACGGAAACCCTCCATGTCGTTGATCAGGATGTTGCGGTTGATGTTGGCCATAACGAGGTTAAACTCAGCGGCAAAACCGCTGAGAACACTAGCGTCGCCACAGAGGGCAGTGAGGTGGTCGTCAACACGATTGATGACAGCATTATGACGCGTATTGTCTGCGCTCCACTCATCGATGTCGTAGCCTACTGCGCTCGCTGCACCTAATTTCAGGGCACAGATGCCAAGGATTCCTGTACCACAGCCACAGTCGAGTACACGCAGGCCATCCAACTGCATGTCAAGCAACATACCACAAATCATGCGGGTGGTCTCGTGGGTTCCTGTTCCAAAAGCCAGGTGAGCGTCGATTTCAATCATGATGGCTGATGGCTGAAGGTCGATGTCTGATGGCAGGTGGCGTCCATCGTGGATAATCAGGTTCCCCTTCCTTTTGGAGGGGGGTAGGGGGAGGCTTATCGGCTCAAAGCCCTCTTGTTCCCATTGCTCATTCCAGTCCTTGTCTTCTGCCTCCTGGATGGTGTAGGAGAGGGTAACGTTCTCGAAGGGAAATCCTTCGAGCGCTAACTTGAGGGCATTTTCGTCAAACAGCACTTGCTGCACATAGCCCTTTAGACCAGTAGCTGTCTCTTCAAAGGTTTCGAAACCAGCCTCTCCAGCCAGTGCTGAGAGGATATCTTGAGCGTCCTGAGAGCAGGGCGCAATGTTGAAATTAACTTCGTAGTACTTCATAAGATGTTAAATTTGCCCACAAAATTACAAAAAATAGGGAAAAACCTACGCTGTCTTAGGGTTTTTCCCTACTTTTGCATAAAAATAAGTTGTATTTTTGCAACGTGAACAAGTATAAAAGACGAAAAGCTATGAAAAAGTGGATTCTTTTAGCAGCAGTTTGCTCCTTGCCACTCTCGATGATGGCACAGGACGATGATATGTACTTCGTTCCTACGAAAGAGAACGTAGCCAAGGAAATGGAAGACTATGGTATGCCCAAGAATACCTATTATTCCGGCTCTAACCGTAGCGTCGATGACTATAATGGTCGCCTGTCATCCAGTGTTACGCCAGTCGATTCGTTAGGCAATGAAGTAGAAACTGAGGACTACCAGTACACGCGACAGCTGTCGCGTTTCGATGATTATTCACCTAGTCAGGCCTACTGGGATGGATATCGTGACGGTCGTTGGAATTCTCCGTGGTACTATGGTCGTTATGGCTGGTACAGCACGTGGTACGATCCCTGGTATGCATCATGGTATGATCCATGGTATGATTCGTGGTACTATACTGGCTACTATGGCTATTATTCTCCATGGCGCTACGGTTGGTACAGCAGCTACTACTATCGTCCATGGGGCTACTATAGTTGGTATACTCCTATTTATTATCATGGCGGTCGTGGCCATAGGTCGACAGCTCACGACCGTTTCCACGCCAATCGTAATGTGAGTGGCTCGTCATCCTTCGGTAATGGTTTTGGTCGTGCTCGTGGTGGTTATAATAGCAGAGGTGGCTTTGGTAATTCACGTAGCAGCAATCGCTCGACGACTACGCAAAACGGAACCTTTGGCAGCTCTCGCAACAACAGCACAGGCTTCGGTAGCCGTTCCAGCTCCAGCAATTCCAGCTCCTATAGCAGCTCCGGCTCGTTTGGCAGCAATCGCTCCAGCGGCAGTAGCAGCGGAGGCAGTCGTGGTGGCTCCTTTGGCGGAGGTTCACGCTCTGGTGGCGGTGGTGGTCGCTTTGGCCGATAAGAGATATGTAACCCCTTACCTCAACCCATTATAAAAAAATATAAGCTATGAAAAAGTTATTTGCAATAGCTGCTATTGTCGTGGCCACAATGCCCGTAGCAGCACAGGAAACTTATGAGAATGCGAAGATTGCTCAGGAAGACCTGAACGGTACAGCCCGCTATGTAGGCATGGGCGGTGCTATGGAGGCGCTGGGTGCCGACATCTCAACTATCGGAACAAATCCTGCTGGTATTGGCATGTTCCGTCACTCTAATGTCAGCCTGTCGTTAGGACTGGTTTCTCAGGGGGGCGCCACGAATGCAGTAGGAGGCTCTACCACCAATGCGTCGTTCGACCAGCTGGGTTTCGTCTACTCCTATCGTAGTGGCAAGACATCGTTTATCAATGTGGCTGTAAACTTCCATAAGAGTCGCAACTTCGACATGATTCTTTCTGCTGCCAGTCAGTTGGGCAATGCCTCGCTCAACAAACTGACCTGGGCGAAGGGTAACGAAGGCTATGTCTATGAGGCCAAGCCAGAGCTCCAGCCTGATGGAACGATTATTGACGTACCCAACTTTAAGGCTCCTTATATTACCTGTAGCCAGATTGATGACCTCTTTGGTTATAATCTGAACTGGGATGATGTCAACAAATCATGGGACTATATCAATGCCGAAAGTTTCCGCTTTGATCGCGCCCATGAAGGCTATATTGGTGAGTACGACTTCAACGTCAGTGGAAACATCAACAACCGCATCTATCTGGGACTTACTGTAGGTATTCACGATGTTCACTACAAGCACTATAGCGAGTATGTAGAGCAGATGTCAGACTTCCTATGTACTGTTGGCGATCGTCGTGAGATTACGGGTCAGGGCATTGACGTCAAGGCTGGTGTCATCCTCCGTCCTATCGAGTCTTCCCCCTTCCGTATTGGCCTGTCTATCGCGTCGCCCACCTTCTATGAGCTGAAGACTGCCAACTACTCGTTTATCTCTGATGGTTATAATCGTTTCGATTCAGGTAGCATCATGGATGCCCGCGACCGCACCAACTATAAGTTCCGCCTCTATACCCCGTGGAAGTTTGGTGTCAGCCTAGGTCATACCATTGGTTCGCAGGTAGCTCTGGGTGCTAGCTACGAATATGCTGACTATGGCAGCATGGATTCACGCTATATCACTGGCGAATATTATAATGAGTGGTCGGATTCCTATAGCAGTAACTCAGAGAGCGACCGCGTGATGAACGACCATACTGCCAAGACGTTGAAGGGCGTTCATACCCTGAAGTTGGGTGCAGAGATTAAACCCGTCAAGGATTTCGCCTTGCGTGTGGGCTACAACTACGTCAGTCCGATGTATCAGAAGGAAGGCTTCAAGGATGGTACGCTCAACTCTGACGGCTCGTATGTCAGCTCAGCTACCGACTACACAAACTGGGACGCTACCAATCGCTTTACCTGTGGCTTTGGCTATACGTTCGACAAGTTCAACGCCTCGCTGGCCTATCAGTACAGCACAACCAAGGGAACTTTCTCACCCTTCATGAGCTACTACGATGCTAACAGTCCTACTGCTGACTGCGTCGCTCCGCAGGTTTCTGTTGAGAACAAGCGCCACCAGCTGCTCTTGACGTTAGGATACACATTCTAAACGCTAAGGTAATCAAAAAACGAGACTCATAATTTGTGAGTCTCATTTTTTTATATTAACTTTGCACCCCGTTAATTGCAATTAAAATATGTTTGAGAATTTAAGTGAGAGACTTGAACGCTCGTTCAAGATACTGAAAGGTGAAGGTAAAATCACCGAGATTAACGTTGCGGAGACCCTGAAGGACGTTCGTAAGGCCCTGTTGGATGCCGACGTCAACTACAAGGTCGCCAAGCAGTTTACTGATACCGTCAAGCAGAAGGCCCTGGGCATGAACGTGCTCACCGCCATCAAGCCCAGTCAGTTGATGGTCAAGATTGTCCACGACGAGTTGGCAGAGCTGATGGGTGGCAAGGCCGTAGAGCTGAAGTTGGAGGGTCGTCCCTCTATCGTGCTGATGTCTGGTTTGCAGGGTTCTGGTAAGACTACCTTCTCTGGTAAACTGGCTAACATGCTGAAAACCAAGCAGCACAAGAATCCGCTGCTCGTAGCCTGTGACGTCTATCGTCCTGCCGCTATCCAGCAGTTGCACGTAGTGGGTGAGAGCGTTGGCGTACCCGTTTATTCTGAGCCAGACAACAAGAATGTTGTCGAGATTGCCCAGAATGCTATCCGCGAAGCCAAGCAGAAGAACTATAACGTCGTCATCATCGATACCGCTGGTCGTCTGGCTGTCGATGAGGAGATGATGAACGAGATAGCCACCCTGAAGCAGGCTGTCCAGCCTGACGAGACGCTGTTCGTCGTTGACTCGATGACGGGTCAGGATGCTGTCAATACCGCCAAGGAGTTCAACGATCGTCTGGACTTCGATGGTGTCGTACTCACCAAGCTCGATGGCGACACCCGTGGTGGTGCTGCCCTCAGCATCCGCACTGTTGTCACCAAACCTATCAAGTTTGTAGGTACTGGCGAGAAGATGGAAGCCCTCGACGTGTTCCATCCTGAGCGTATGGCCGACCGCATCTTGGGTATGGGTGACATCGTCTCACTCGTTGAGCGTGCCCAGGAGCAGTTTGACGAAGAAGAGGCTAAGCGCTTGGAAAAGAAGATTCGCAAGAACAAGTTCGACTTCGACGACTTCTACGGACAGATCCAACAGATCAAGAAGATGGGTAACATCAAGGACCTTGCCAGCATGATTCCTGGTGTGGGCAAGGCACTGAAGGATGTCGATATCGACGACAACGCCTTCAAGGGCATCGAGGCCATCATCCAGTCCATGACTCCCAAGGAGCGTCAGAATCCTGATATCATTAACCAGAGCCGTAAGTTGCGCATTGCCAAGGGTTCAGGTACGAAGATTGAGGAGGTCAACCGCCTGCTGAAGCAGTTTGACCAGACGCGCAAGGTGATGCGCATGATGACGGGTGCAGGCTCGTCGAAGATGGCACAGATGGCAGCAGCCATGAAGATGCGTGGAGGCAAGATGCCTTTCTGATTGAGAATTGAGAATTCAGAATTGAGAATTATGCAACTGATTGACGGAAAAGCAACGGCAGCAGCCATCAAGGCTGAGATTGCCGAAGAGGTAAAAGAGATTGTAGCCCGTGGTGGCAAGCAGCCCCACTTGGCAGCCGTACTCGTAGGTCACGATGGTGGCTCCGAGACGTATGTGAAGAACAAGGTGCTGGCCTGCGAGGCTTGTGGCTTCAAGAGCACGCTCATCCGCTATGAGGATGACATCACCGAGGAGGAACTCCTCGAGTGTGTGTCGCGATTAAATCGCGACAATGACGTCGACGGCTTTATCGTCCAGCTGCCCCTTCCCAAGCATATCGACGAACAGAAAATCATCGAGGCTATCGATTACCGCAAGGATGTCGACGGTTTCCATCCCATCAATGTGGGCCGCATGGCTATTGGCTTGCCCTGCTTCATCTCCGCCACTCCGCTGGGCATCATCACCCTGCTGAAGCGCTATGGCATCGAGACCAGTGGAAAGAAGTGTGTCATCCTGGGTCGCTCCAACATCGTGGGTAAGCCTATGGCTCAGCTGATGATGCAGAAGCAGTATGGCGACGCCACTGTTACCGTCTGCCACTCACGTTCCAAGACGCTGAAGAAGGAGTGCCAGGAGGCCGACATCATCATCGCTGCCATCGGCCAGCCCGACTTTGTCACTGCCGATATGGTCAAGGACGGTGCCGTCATCGTTGACGTAGGTACCACCCGCGTTCCTGATGCGTCGCGGAAAAGTGGTTTCCGTCTGAATGGCGACGTTAAGTTCGACGAGGTAGCTCCTAAGTGCTCATTCATCACGCCCGTTCCTGGTGGCGTAGGTCCTATGACCATCTGCTCACTGATGAAGAATACGTTGGCTGCTGGAAAGAAAGAGTATTATAAATGACCGCAGAAGAATATTATCTGAAAGGCAACGAGGCCCGCAGGCAAGGCTTGTGGCACGAAGCCATTAACAACTACATCCAAGCCATTGCGCTTGACCCTGACAGCCCTGCTGTCGAGGCCAAGCGCATGTTGGATGATATCATGGCCTTCTACTGTAAGGACATGTATAACCCCTGACACAGAATCTCGATGTAGCGCTATAAAGCCATCATCGCGTAGGAAGGAAGCGCTGAGCCAACCGCCCAGCGCTTTCTTCTTTTTCTACATGCAGCTGGCTATTCCCAGCGTAGTACCCAGTGCGGTGAGTATCGTCACAATGATGTGAATCACCGTCTTCCAAAACTCCTTGTTCTTCATGGCTAAATACAACTTTAAAATTTAACTACAACTTTTTTATTATTAACGACAAGTTTTATTTTAACGACAACTTGGACAACTTAAACAACTTTTTTTCTGCGCTTGCAGAACTTTTTTTGCGCACCCTTTTTTGTTTTAAAGACAACTTGGACAACTTAGGACAACTTTTTTTCTGCGCCATGATTATTTTTCTTGGACCCCGTAGACGCGGTTGCGTCGTAGGCTAATAATTATGTTGTCCTTAGTTGTCCTAGTTGTCTTTTAATAAAAACCCATTGTTTTGGACTCCGTAGACGCGGTTGCGTCGTAGGCTATTGTTATAGTTGTCCAAAGTTCTCTGACCAAGGTCAGAGTGTGGCGTTGCAATGTCCAAGTTGTCTTTTATAATAAATCTGTGGTCTTTTCCTGGACTCCGTAGACGGCGGTTGCCGTCGTAGGCAAAAGTTGTCCTTGTTGTCCAAGTTGTCGTCAAAAAAATACCCAAGTTGTCGTCAAAAAAAATACCCAGGTGGTTGTTTTATGACCACCCGGGTGGTCGTTTAAGGTTCGGGCTCCTCGTCCTCCTTGACAACCTTGTTGTCGGGCAGCTCTATGCAGGTGGCACCCTGCAGGAACTGCTTCACGCGGTTACCGGCATTGTCGGTGGTGCGCTCCGGGGTGAATACCACGTGCAGGTCATCGATGTTGTCGTTGACGGTGAAGGCCTTTGCCGAACGGGCACCCTTGCAGTTGATGCCGATCTTGAACGAGCCGAAGCCGTCCAGCTTCACACGCTTCGAATCCTGCAACTGGTCGCGCATGGTCTCTACCAACTCTTCCAGCACCGCCATGACGTCCGACTTTTTCACGGTACAGTTGCGCTGGATGATCTCCGCCAGCTGACGGGTGTTGATGCACGATGTGGGCACCATGCGGGCATACCACTTTCCACTTCTCTTAGTTCCGACCGACTGGTCCTGATGCAAACGATAAAATACTGGCATAACTAGTAATTTTTTAATGGTTAATACTTTGGTTAATTTTTTTGTTTTTAGGCTTATTTGGCCTCCGTATCAGGCTGATATGGCGCCGTATCAGGCTAATACGCATCGCTATCAGGCTGTCTCGTGGCGCCGTGAGACTACCTTGATTTTGACAATGCAAAGTTACGAAATTTATAGGAGACTTTCAAATAATATCGCAAAAAAGACACGCAAAAAGACACGCTGGTAAATACGCTGTTTGTCAACACAGTTAGTGGATTCAGATTTCAGATTTCAGTTTTTAAAATGCGGGGGGGAGGGGGAGTGTAGGTCCGTTTATAGATTTTATAATTATTATAATAATTATAAAATTAATATATTATTAATATATAATATTTTTAGTATATTTATACACCTATTCTCTCTCGGCTATTTACTCGGCTACGTAGCAGGGGGTGCCAAAATAAAAACTGAAATCTGAAATCTGAATCCAGCACGTTAAAACCCATTATCAAAAGGAAATTCCTTTAGAGTAGCAAGAAGTTCTTCCTATGATGAACCAGTTGTTTCGTCATGGGTAGAGAAATGCATCTTGCTCATGTGAAACAGATACCAGATACCTGTTTCACAAAGTGCTTTGTCATCTTTGTGCCCACTATAACATTTTTTTCATGATGACAATTGGTTTTTAGTGAATTATTTGGCCGTTTCGATTGAAAAGTGTATTTTTGCAGCACAAATAGTTATTGAAAAGTGTAGTTTTTGTCTAACAAAAGTCATTGAAAAGTGTAGTTTTGTCTAACCTACTGCTACCGTCTTCTCCAACGAACGCGAAATTTACGAAGACGGCAGGGTCACCTATATGCCCGTCTACCTTGTTATGTTCATAAAGGCAGATAATCCCCAAGTTGATGATACTGAATATCTCTTCTGATATATCTTACAACACCAAATTTTAGGGGATTGTTTTCAAAAAAATGTCAGTTCCTTGTTGTATTACAAATATAATTTGTATCTTTGCATTTCAAAAATAGACAATGGCAAAGAAGCAACGTACAGAAGAAGATTATTATAACGAGAGCCGAAGGCTTCGAGCAGAGACAAGTGGATCAGGGGACTGTCCCGCGATCCGCTAGAAAATTCGTAAGTATTTATCGTTTTTCGCCATAAATATTCAAATTTTTCAGCAAATGATGATACGTTTGCTATTTTTTTGCTATCTTTGCATTCAAGTAAACTTAAAGCAAATTTGACTACTTAATCGAATAAACACAGATATGGCTAAGAACAAAAGATTTGTCTGGGAGAAGCAAAAGACAACTGGATTAATGAAGCAAATCAGCATCATCATTGATGCAGAAACAGGTGTCAACTACATGTTTGTACAAGATGGCTACGCAGGTGGCCTCACTCCTCTGCTTGACAAGAATGGCAAGCCGGTTGTTACTCCCCCTAATGAAATCATTGAGTGATGATGAGATTACTCTTTAATGGAGTTATTAATGTTTATGTTTAATCCAGGTGAATCAGGGGACGGTGGATCAGGGGACTGTCCCGCGATCCGGGATGATTATGAAAGAACCAGAGATAAGAAAAGCAGAGGTTTCTACGGAGCTGGAGCTGCCGATGTATGATGCGATTGCTGCGGGATTCCCCATCACCAGCGACTATGTGGCTGAGCGATTGGACTTCAACCGCGACTTCATCAAGCACCCGGAAAGCACCTTCTATGTTCGCGTGAGAGGTGACTCGATGGAGGAAGCCGGCATCTTCGATGGCGACCTCTGCGTGGTAGACAAAGCCGAAGAGATGGAGCATGGCAATATCGTGGCTGCGTATGTCAATGGTGGGTTTACGGTGAAGTACCTCGATACTTCTACGCGTGACCAGGGCTTCATCCGACTTGTGCCTGCCAACAAGGATTTCAAGCCGTTTATCATCGATTCCTCAGACGAGTTTACAGTCTGGGGCAAAGTGATTTTTACCATTAGAGACTGGAGGAAAAGCCATTGTTTGCCATAGTCGATTGTGATAATTGCTTCGTGAGCTGCGAGCGTGTGTTCAGGCCCGATCTCAACGGAAAGCCCGTCGTTGTACTCAGCAACAATGACGGCTGTGTGGTGGCACGCTCTAACGAAGCAAAGAAACTTGGCATCAAGGCTGGAACGCCGTATTTCCAGCTGAAAGACCTCTTCCCTGGACAGGACATAGCGGTGTTTTCTTCGAACTACGAGCTATATCTGGATATGACGGACAGGGTGATGTCGCTTGTTCGGAAAGAGGTGCCTGAGTTCTATCGCTACAGCATCGACGAAGGCTTCTGCGACCTCTCGGGCATGGATTCTTCATTCTTCACTCTTCACTCTTCACTTAAAAAGTGGGGCGAGCAGCTGCACAAGACCATCAAGCATAACACGGGAATGCCTGTGAGCATTGGCATTGGCCCGACAAAGACCTTGGCGAAGATGGCCAGCCACTATGCTAAGCACTATCCTGGCTACAATCATTGCTGTTATATCGATACTGACGAGAAGCGTATCAAGGCCCTGAAACTCTACCCAATCGACGAGGTGTGGGGCATTGGCAGACAGTACACCAAACGCCTGCAGGCTGTGGGTGTGCAGACGGCCTACGACTTTGCTTCGTTGACGAGAAGCTGGGTCAGACTTACCTTCAATGTGGTAGTGGAGCGCACTTGGCGAGAGCTAAACGGTGATGACTGTGTACCCCTCGAGGATATGAGCAAGAAGAAAAACATCTGCACTAGCAGAAGTTTCCCTGGGATGGTGTCTGACTTCGAGACGTTGCGCACCAGCATCAGCAACTTTGCCGCCCATTGTGCGGAGAAGCTGCGCAAGCAACAGTCGGCAGCAGCCATTGTGAGTGTGTTCATCGACACGAACCACTTTCGCGAGGACTTGCCCCAATACTGGAACTGGGCGCAGGAGAGTCTGCTGACGCCCACCAGCTCTACGCAGGACATCGTGCAATGTGCGTTGCGCTGCACCCAGAGAATCTTCCGACAGGGCTATCAGTATAAGCGTGCAGGTGTCATCGTGGCAGGCATCTGCCCCGATTCTGCAGTCCAGACCAACTTCATCGACTACGATTCCGAAAAGTACGAGAAGAAGCGAAGGCTTGACGAAGCCATCGACCGCATCAATCGGGAGAATGGTAGTGAGACCATCGTGCTTGGCTCGCAACAATATACGGCTAAGAACGGAAAAGGTAAAGCAGGTGTTTTCCGTGACAGCATCAAGCACGACTTCCGCAGTCCCAGCTACACCACGAAGTGGAGCGATATTCCTGAGGCAGAATAAAAAGTGGATCAGGGGACTGTCCCGCGATCCGCGCAGAGGCCCCCCCCTGTGCATTACTTTAAAGCCCACGCTTATGACGCACAATACAACACCGAGTTATAAGAAAGTGGATCAAAGGAACCGTCCGTGTGATCCTTAATTCGATATACAATAAAAAAACTACGGGGAGAATAGTCTCCCCGCGATGCTCGCTCCTTAGAGTTGGCTAACTTCCTATTGGAAGCTGGTGCAAAGATACTAAGTTTTTTTTAAAGTTCCTAATAATGAAGAGAAAAATTATTCTTAAAGGAATGTAATGAGGAATAAAAAAATAATGTTTATTTTGTTTTTACCTCAGTTCTTTGTATCTTTGTAGCCAATTTCAATAAGACATGAGTATCTGTTTCGTTTTTCACTAAAAAAGAATGGTGGGAAAAATTTGGCTGTTCAGTTTTTATTTACTACTTTTGCAGAACAAAAGGACTAACCCGAATTGATGCAACGACTGGACACCATAAATAACACACAGCGGAGAGGACAAATCTTGCCCCCCAAACCTTGTTAGGTAGTCCTGTCACTCAACATATTTTACGCATTCCCCACAACGCTACGCCATGCAGCACTACATGTGACAGGGGATCCCTTGTCACTTTATGAAATAGAAGTTAATTAAAACAATTGATATGAGCGCTTCAAATATTGACAGTAACACAAAACTTCCGTATAATCCCAAATCAGCTCAATCGATTTTGGATTATGGAGAGAAATTGCTGGGGCATTCTCTAAGAGATTTACATCCAGATGCTAAGATTTTTAAAGGAAAAGGAGGATTGGGTGATTCTGTGGAGTATTACCATTATGGATATGAACCAAATTCAAAGCCTGAGCCTGATTTTGCTGAAGCAGGTCTTGAGTTGAAATGTACCCCGCTGAGAGTATTGGGTGACAATAGTATGGCATCCAAAGAACGTCTTGTGCTGAATATCATCAATTACATAGAGGAAGCAGACAAGAGTTTCGAGACAAGTAGTTTTTGGCATAAGAATAAATTCCTTCTTCTGATGTTTTATCTGCATCAATCAGGTGTTGATCCTGTAGATATGCTTTTTAAACTTATTAGAACGTGGAAATTCCCAGAAGAAGACTTGAAAATAATAAGAGATGACTGGAACAAAATACACGCTCTAATTACAGGAGGAAAGGCCGAAGAATTGTCTGAAGGACTGACTTTCTATTTAGCTGCTTGTATGAAAGGAAGTAAGTCTGGTGAGGATATGAGGAAACAACCATATTCTAATACTCTTGCCCAACAAAGAGCTTATTCTTTAAAACAAGGCTATATTAATAAAATTATCCTCTTGTCTTATCTAGATGCCAATTTGAAGCACCAGTTAAATCTTTCAGAAAAAAGAGTAAAATCTCTTCAAAAAAAGTATTCAAGTGAGAATATTGTAAAAAGTGTAAAAGCTTACAAGAAGGGGGAAACTTTTGAAGAACTGATAGAAAGAAAAATGAAGCCATATTATGGAAAGACCATAGGTCAATTAAGCAGAAAATTTGGTATTCAATTTAATATCTTCAAAAAGGATGTGGCATGTGACGTGTGCAGAGCAATTTTTGGTGTCAAAACAAAGAAAATCCAAGAGTTCGAGAATGCGGAAATATCCTTAAAGACGGTAACACTCGAAGCTGAACGGGATTATGTTGTACAATCGATGTCTTTCCCTTATATTAGATTCGTAGATATAGTGAATCAGACATGGGAAGATTCTGATTGGTTTAAGATCCTTAATTCAAAATTTTTCTTTGTAGTATTTCGTAAGTCTCCTGATGGCAAGCCCAATAAGACAAAACTTGAAAAAGCTTTCTTTTGGAACATGCCGCTTTCAGACCTAACTATTGCTGAATTCCTCTGGAATGATACAAAGAAAAAGGTTCAGGATGGAGACTTTAGTCATTTCCTTACCAAGACAAGCAAAGAAAATATCGAGAAAGGAAATAACATTTGTCACGTACGTCCGCATGGAACAAAAGGACAGAAAGTGCCGACCCCTCAGGGAACAAATGAACAGCCAAAGTGTTTTTGGTTAAACAATGATTATATACTTGAGATTGTAAAGCCTCATATAAATAAGAATGAAGAAACAAAATAAAATACGTGTAGTAGAATTATTTGCCGGTGTGGGTGGCTTCCGCATTGGACTTGAAGGAGCGTCGGATGCTTACGAGACTATCTGGAATAACCAGTGGGAACCATCGACACAGCATCAGGACGCATCACTAGTATATCAGGCTCGTTTTGGAAGAAATGGGCATTGCAATAAAGACATCAATACCGTACCAACAACAGACATACCAGATCATGATTTGTTGGTTGGTGGATTCCCTTGCCAGGACTATTCTGTAGCAGCAACGTTGAGTCGCTCTGGTGGCATCGAAGGCAAGAAAGGTGTTCTTTGGTGGCAGATTTATCGCATTCTAAACGAAAAAGGTGACAAGCGCCCTAAATATATTTTCTTTGAGAATGTTGATCGTTTGCTCAATTCGCCCGCTACCCAGCGTGGGCGTGACTTCGCAATTATACTTGCTTCGCTGGCAGACTTAGGGTATGTTGTTGAGTGGCGTATTATCAATGCTGCAGAATATGGTATGCCACAACGTCGTCGCAGAACTTACATTGTAGGCTATCAGAAAGACTCAGTCGTCGCAAAGAAGATAGAACGAATGGAGGATTGGGTGGAGTTCGATGGTGTGATGGCAAAGGCCTTTGAGTTCAGACCGAAGGCTGGAACCATTTCTGAATTTGACATTGAAGGCTCTATCAAAGAAGTCTCCGACAAGTTCAACAAGGGTAAGAAGGATAGTCCCTTCGGGAATGCCGGTATGATGATGGACCGCCATGTTTATTCTGTTGACGCAGAGGCGGTATATGATGGGCCTCGTCAGACGTTAGGTGGAAATCTTGTGGATGAGAATTTCGTACCGGAAGAATTTTTTATTTCTGAGGAGGAGCTGCCCAAGTGGGAATACGAGAAAGGTGCTAAGAAGATTGAACGTGTTTCTAAGGACGGCTTTAAGTACATGTTCTCTGAGGGAGGTATGGCATTCCCTGATTATCTTGACCAACCTTCTCGCACAATCATTACAGGTGAGGGTGGCGCATCTGCTTCTCGATTCAAACACGTTGTAAAAACCAAGTCTGGCCGCTATCGTAGACTGTTGCCCATCGAACTTGAACGCATGAACATGTTCCCAGACAACCACACGATGCATCCAGAGGTGTCTGATGGCAGACGAGCTTTTCTGATGGGAAATGCGTTGGTTTGTGGTATCGTAGAGCAGATTGGCAAGAGCCTTTATCAGTTTATCTACGATGAAGCCCCTGTATCTTCAAAGCCAATCTTTACAAATCGCGATGCCAAGCCGATGCTTGACTTGGACCTGTTCGCTGATGAAGAAAAGCCCTTGGTAGTGAACCGTCCTAAGAAACAATATACTCTCGACCTAGCAAAGCATCTGCTTATTGGGTTGGTGAAGAAAGACAATGAAGAATACTTCTTGAAAGAAGAACCTACGAAGATTTACTATACAGGCAAAACCAAGACATTCCCATCGACGGTGGCCATCAATAAGCTCTACTACTTTATGCCTTATATTAAGGAGAAGGGAGTGCGTGATTTGTATCTGATTCGTGTGGCTCGTATTGGCAACAAGGCAGAGATTCATCCAGAGTCAAACGATGAGGATCCACGTCTTGTGTTTGAATTGGAATACTTGGAAAGTCTGCCTGAATATGAGATGCTATCGCTGACAAGGTATTGGTATAAGGATACGTTGCTGGGAAGGATTTTTAAAGACAAAGAATAATTAGGACATTTATGGCAACAAAAAACATCATCAACATAATTGAAAAGGGTGATATAGCTAAAGATTTGAAATCAGCATACAAGTTTATGCTCCTTTCAAGAGGCTACTCTGTTGATGAAGTGCAGATACTTGATGAGTATGATTTCTTTGCCAGAAAAAGGGAGCCTGGCGATAGTTCTATTGCAGCACATGTTGGTGATGAACCTCTGAAGAAAAGGAGGAAAAAGAGTATGCCTAAAACCTTGGTTTGTCTTACATCAACAAGTGAGGCTTACAACAAACGCGACCATACCTTATATTCTCTTAATGGCAAAGAACCTGTTACGAAAGGAAGGTTAGTCTGGTCGATAATCAGTCTGTACCAAGAACAGTATAAACCAATATACGAGGATATAAGCCAGTTATTTAATCGAAAGTTAAATCTTCTTGGGAATACTATCATTGACGGAGCATCACTGGATGCTCTCAGAGCAGACAAGCAAAAGAGATTCTATTACCACGAAGCAGACTTGCTGATAAGTTCAGACGGAATCCGATATGCCGTTTCAAACCAATGGTCTAAAGACAAAATGAATGAGGTTATTTCATTTGCTCAAGCTAATAGCTGGAAGGTAGAAGTGATAAATCCAGTAATTTGAACTAAATAGAGAATCAAGAAAATGATACAGACTCACATGTTGAAACTTGATCCGCCTTATCAGATTATTCCTGCTGGCGGAGAAGTGGGATTGCACATAGCAACACTCGTAGTGACAAAGGAATCTGAAACGGAAGACGGGAAGTATGCTATAGAAATCCATAGCCATCCTGTAGTATCTCGTGTTAGCAAAGTCCACAACACAATTGGAGAAGCTTGTAAGATGTATTCTGAGGGCGAGTATTCTGAGGGTATTGTATGGAATAAAGTTGAACTGCCTAATGTTGATACATTTTGTATGGAAGGAACCCGAGCCATCTCTCTGGATTTGTTAAATTGGGTTTATGCGGGGGCTTTAGGCGGAAATACCAGGACTCAGGGGGTCTGTCCCCGTGAGTCTTAGTTTGGAAAGATTATCCTTATTCAAAGTCTTTATATATCTCATATGAGGGCAATATCAATGTGGATAAATATACAAAGAAATGGTCAGATGATTTGTAAAATAAGAACTCAGAGAATTCCCCGAGTTTCAAGTTTGTCGAAATAATAATCTGAAAAACTGTTAGATATTACATGGATGGATACTTATTATACCCTGCTGCAGCTCTGCTAATGGTATTTATTGTTTTCGTAGCAGGAACACTCGCTATGGGTATTTATGGTTTTTCAGAGAGACTCAGAAAAAAATACAAGAGAAAATATGTAGCGGGCAGATATAATGCATATTATAAAACTGACGACGACATTCTTCGCGATGAACGGGCAAAGAGGATGTTGCCCGTAATTGGTCGAGGATATAAACAAGACCTTGAAAACTACATGACTCGTATATCAGAAGACAGGCTTCCTCCATGTATAGTATTAAACTGGGTGAGAAGTATTTCAGAAGATTTGGCCCAAGCAGCTCTACCTGTTGTTAACATCAAGAAGTGGCATCAAAACATAATCCTTCTAAGTTCTGACAGGAGTGTCGTAGCAAAGGCAGACTCTATTGATTTGAAGAATTATGAGGAATGTTTTATATGGGGCTGTATCGTAAGATGGTTGGAACTGTTTGAAAATGATATTCTAGACGAAGACCTGAGGAATGAAATATTCCATGTAGCGTGTCCTAAAAGATACTTAAAACCGTATTATAATATTACATCTATGACACAAGAAGAGAAAATAAAAATTGCTGAAGCCATCATGAAAAGCGGCAACGTCAGTATTGGCCAGTTGTCAATAGGCGACAACAACACACTGAATTACAATGCCGCAGGTGATAAAAAGGCAACACTTGACGATGTGACGTTGGATGACATGAAGAGGGCTGTAAAGGAGTGTGGTATGTATATGTATGCTGTGGCAGGAATAACTGTTGCCTACGCCATAGGACGTGATTTATGCCATTGGACGTTGTCGCAATCAGACTTTGAACGGAAGATGAGAATGTTGGGCTATGACTGCAAGGATGGTACTATTGCTAACACGCTACGCAACAATCCATATATGCGAGAGCACATTAGCAAGTGGGCTACACTCGGCGCTAAGAGCGAGGTAT
>Ga0310695_10005479_pt1 | contig 22115 bp, 22 predicted proteins | sample RumenRJG_04DNA_FD_203882 | JGI IMG/M metagenome (GOLD analysis project Ga0310695, IMG submission 203882) | Bovine rumen microbial communities from Lethbridge, Alberta, Canada - RJG_04 (v2) (version 2) | ecosystem: Host-associated > Mammals > Digestive system > Stomach > Rumen | place: Canada...
GCCTCCTGCCCGGTGAGGATGCTGCCCACGTCGTTGGCAAGCTGCCTGGTGTCGGACATGAGCTGACGAAAGCGCGCCGCCGTCATGCCGGAATGCGCCGTCACGAAGGTGATGATCCGCTCCTGCATGCGCGCGAGATAGTCGTAGGTCTGCGCCGCCCCGATCACGACCCCGGTGACGCGCACCGGATGGACGGTCATGGAGGCTGATGGGGCGATAAAGCTGCGCTTTGCCGAGACGGCGAGCGGCACCCCGATTGAGTGCCCGCCCCCGAGGATCAGTGAGGCGGTGGGCTTTTTCATGCCCGCGATCATCTCCGCAATGGCAAGGCCGGCCTCCACGTCCCCGCCCGCCGTGTTCAGGAGGATCAGCAGGGCCTTGATGTCGGGCGTTTCCTCAATGGCCGCGATGGTCGGCAGGAGGTGCTCGTACTTGGTGGTCTTCACATCCTCCGGCAGGATCTGGTGTCCTTCGATCTGCCCGATGATCGTGAGGCAGTGTATGCTCCCCTGCCGCGTCTGTCCGAGCTCTTTGAGTTCTTCCATGTTTTATCACCTCCGCTCTATTGTTGCCGAAAGCGGCGCGGCTTAACCGGTTCCTGTTTTCGCCGGCTCACAATGACGCCCTGCGGAGTCTTTTGAAAATGTTCAGGGCGGGTCATTTGACCCGCCCTGTTTCTCATTATGATCGTTTCAATCGTCGCTGTACACCGCGAGGACGCCCTTGTAGGTCATGTAGCAGTCAAGCTTTGCGACCAGCTCAAAGGGTGCGTGCATGCTCATGACGGGTACGCCCGCGTCGATGGTGTCGATGTTGCGGTTTGCCATGAACTTGGCGATCGTGCCGCCGCCGCCCTGGTCGACCTTGCCCATCTCGGCAAGCTGCCAGATGACCCCGGCCTTGTCGAAGGTGCGGCGCAGATACGCCACCACCTCGGCCGAGGCGTCGCTGGTGCCGGACTTGCCGCGGGCGCCGGTGAACTTGCAGATGCCCATGCCGTAGTTGAACTTGGCGTCGCTGCGCTTTTCGGAGACCTCCGGGTAGAGGGGATCGAAGGCCGCCGTCACGTCGGCAGACAGGCAGAAGCTCTTCTCATAGCAGCGTCTGAGCTCCACGCCCTCGGCTGCGCAGAGATCCTCCATAAAGGTATCGAAGGCGCGGCTCTGCATGCCGCTCACGCCGTCGGAACCGGTCTCTTCCTTGTCCGCGAGGATGCACACGCAGGTGCGCGCGGGCTCCTTCACATCGAGGATCGCCTTGAGCTCGGCATAGGCGCAGACCCTGTCGTCGTGGCCGTAGCCGCCGATCATGCTGCGGTCAAGGCCGATCTCGCACACGTCGAAGGCGGGCACGGCGGTGAGCTCTGCGGAGAGGAAGTCCTCCTCCGTGACGCCGTACATGTCGTTCAGAATGCTCAAGACCGCGAGCTTTACGCGATCGCTGCCCTCGTCGGCATAGGGGACGGAGCCGATCATGATGCGCAGCCCCTCGCCGGTGATGCCCTCGGTCATGGTCTTTTTCATCTGATCCTGGGCAAGATGCGGCAGAAGATCCGTGATCACAAAGCGGGGATCCCCCGGCTCGCGGCCGATGCTCACATCCACGGTCTCGCCGTTTTTGAGCGCGACAACGCCGTGCAGCTCCAGCGGGATCGTGACCCACTGATACTTCTTGATGCCGCCGTAGTAATGGGTGCGGAAATAGCACAGTTCGTCCGTCTCAAACATGGGGATCTGCTTGAGGTCAAGGCGCGGGGAGTCCACATGCGCGCCCGCAATGACGGCGCCCTCGGCAAGACTCTTCTTTCCGATCACGGCCAGCATCATGGCCTTGCCCCGGTTGACCTGATAGAGCTTCATCCCCGGTTGGAGGGTCATGCCCGGCCGATACTCCGCAAAGCCGTTTTCTTCGGCAAGGGCGACGGCGTTTTTCACGGCCTCGCGCTCGGTGCGGGAGTCGTTCAGAAACGCCATGTAGCCGCGGCAGTAATCCTCGGAGGCGAGGTGGTCTTCCTTGCTTACCAGGTCATAGCCGTTTTTCTGTTCATAAAAAAGCTGTTTTCTTACGTCATCCATGGTTGATTATCTCCTCAAAAAGTGCCCTGCATTCCGCGGAAAAGCGGTCTGCATCGGCATTATTTAACAAAATATGGGTGCAGTTTTCTTCATAATAGCAATCCGGCTTCTGCGCGTCCACGCGCCTCTCGGCAGCCTCGCGGCTGATGTCGTCGCGCCTCATGATGCGCCGCACCCGCGTTTCACGGTCTGAAAGAATACCAAGGGTAGCGTCGCAGCGCTCAGAAAGTCCCGCGGAAATCAGCTCCACCGCGTCAATGGCGGCAACGGAGCCGCCGCCCATGGCAAAGCGTCGGAGCCTCTGCTCCACCTCCCGCGAAACGAAGCGGTGGGAAATGCGGTTGAGCAGCAGAAGCTTCTCGGGATCGGAAAAGACGAGCCCGGCCAGAGCTTTTCTGTCGAGCTTATTCTCCCGGACGGCGCCGGGAAAGGCCGCGTCGAGTTCTGTGAGAAGCGCCGCGTCGTGATCCAGCAGCTCATGATAGATCGCGTCGCAGTCCAGCACCAGCGCGCCCATGGCCTCCAGCTCCCGCAGGGCCGTGGTCTTGCCGCTTCCGGATGGGCCGGTGATGCCGATGAGCGTGAGGTTTTCCACAAGCGCGTCGGCGATGGTCTCTTCCGCCAGCGCCCCTGCCCGCAGGATCCGGTAGGGGGTGCGGCTCATGTCGATGAGGGTGGATTCGCGCCCGATGCCGCAGGGGCCGCCGTCGATGACCGCGTCGATTTTGCCGTCAAAGTAGGCGAACACCTGCTCGGCCGTTTTGGGGCTCTCCTCGCCGGAAGGGTTTGCCGACGGCGCCGCCAGCGGCAGGCCGCAAGAGCGCAGAAGCTCCAGCGTCAGCGGATGATCCGGGCAGCGCAGCCCGACCGTCGTGCCGCCCGCGAGGACGATGGAGGGGATCTCTTTCTTCGCCTTTAATACGATGGTGAGCGGCCCCGGCCAGAAGCGCCGCGCCAGGGCGTGGGCCTGTGCGGGTACCTCCAGGCAATAGCGCTCCATGGCGCTCTCGTCCGGCACCATGAGCGACAGGGGCTTGATGGCCGGTCTCCCCTTCACCTCATAGATCTCCTGTACGGCTGTCTCGTCCAGTCCGTTTCCGGCGAGGCCGTAGACCGTCTCCGTCGGGACGGCCGCAAGGCCGCCATTTCGAATGATCTCCGCCGCGTCGGCAATGTTATCCGTGATACGTTTTGTCTCCATTCATGCCTCCGTCTGCGCCTGCAAAAGCGCCGCCTGGTCGGCGGTGACAAGGCTGTCGATCAGGGGATCCAGCTCGCCGTTGATGACAGGCTGGAGATTGAAGTTTTTCTGATCCCCGCTGAGCCGGTGATCCGTCACGCGGTTCTGAGGGAAATTGTAGGTGCGGATGCGCTCGCTCCGATCGCCCGAGCCGATCTGGCTGCGGCGCTCGCTGGCGATGGCGGCGTGCTGTTTGGCCTGCTCGGCCTCATAAAGCTTGGCGCGCAGGATCTGCATGGCGCGATCCTTGTTTTTGTACTGGCTGCGCTCGTCCTGGCACTCGACCACGACGCCGGTGGGCAGGTGCGTGATGCGGATGGCGCTCTCGGTCTTGTTGACGTGCTGCCCGCCCGCGCCGGAGGAGCGGTAGGTGTCGATTTTGAGGTCGCCGGGATCCAGGTGGAAGTCGATCTCCTCCACCTCCGGCAGTACGGCGACGGTGGCGGCAGAGGTGTGGATGCGCCCGCCGGATTCCGTGACCGGGACGCGCTGGACACGGTGGCCGCCCGCCTCGAATTTGAGCCGGGAGTACGCACCCGCGCCCTCCACAACGAAGCTGATCTCCTTGATGCCGCCGAGTTCGGTCTCGCTGATGTTCGCAATCTCGATTTTCCAGCCCTTGGATTCCGCGTACATGGAGTACATGCGGAAAAGGTCGGAGGCAAAGAGCATCCCCTCTTCCCCGCCGACGCCGCCGCGGATCTCCATGATGACGTTTTTGCTGTCGTTGGGGTCTTTGGGCAGCAGCAGGATCTTGATCTCCTGCTCCAGCCGCTCCTTTTCCGCCCTCGACGCCGCGTATTCCTCCTGCGCAAGCTCCTTCATCTCGGGGTCGGACATGAGGTTCAGCGCCTCATCCATCCCCTCCGAAGCTTTGTTATAAGCGCGCCAGGCCGTGATCAGCGGCTCCAGCTCCCGCGCCTCGCGTTCGTACTTGGCGTAGACGGCGGGGTCTGAATAGGTGGACGGCTCCTCCATGCGGGCGCAGAGCAGGTCATATTGATCGGCAAGCTTTCTGAGTTTTTCGAACATGGCGATCCCCCGGAAATTGATGGTATATTATAGCATGCGGAAAAAGGATTGTAAACACGAAAAAGGGCTGCGGCAAAACGCTTCTCGTTTTGTCATCCTGAGCAACGAAGTGACGAAGGATCTTTCTTTTGAAAGCTTTTACAAACTTTCAGAGATAGATCCTTCGCTTACGGTCAGGATGACAGGCATTTTGCCGCAGCCCGAATATGTTGTTAACTGCCGAGGTAGGCCTTCTTGACGTCCTCGTTGACAAGCAGCTCCCTGCCGGTGCCGGAGAGGCTGATCTTGCCGGTTTCCAGCACATAGGCGTAGTCTGCGATCTTGAGGGCCATGTTGGCGTTCTGCTCAATGAGCAGGACGGTGACGCCCTGGGCGTTGATCTCGCGGATGATGTCGAAGATGTCCTTGACCACGAGCGGCGCAAGACCCAGCGACGGCTCATCCATCATGATGACCTTGGGCTTTCCCATCAGCGCCCTCGCCACGGCCAGCATCTGCTGCTCGCCGCCGGAGAGCGTGCCGCCCGCCTGCCAGGTGCGCTCCTTGAGGCGCGGGAAAAGCTCATACACCCACTCCAGATCCTTCTCGATCTGCGCCTTGTCGTTTCTGAGATACGCGCCGATCTTGAGGTTTTCCAGCACCGTGAGGTTCGTGAAGACGCGCCGCCCCTCCGGAACGAGGGCGATGCCCTTTTCGAGGATCTTGTAGATCGGCTGGCCGAGAAGCTCCTGCCCGTCATAGCTGATGGAGCCGCTGTCCGCCTTCACAAGACCGGAGATGGTGCGAAGCGTGGTGGACTTGCCGGCGCCGTTTGCCCCGATGAGGGTGACGATCTTGCCGTCGGGAACCTCCATGCTGATGCCGCGCAGCGCGCGGATGCCGCCGTAGGAAACATGCAGATTGTCAATTTTCAGCATCGTCTACCACCCCCAGGTAAGCGTCGATGACCTTCTCGTTGGCCTGGATCTCCTCAGGTACGCCCTGGGCAATCAGACGGCCGAAGTCAAGAACATAAATGCGGTCGGAGATATCCATAACAAGATCCATATGGTGCTCGATGAGGACAATGGACACATCGAAATCCTTGCGGATCTGTCCGATGAACTGGGTCAGTTCCTGGGTCTCCTGCGGGTTCATGCCCGCCGCCGGTTCGTCCAGCAAGAGCAGCTTCGGGTGCGTTGCAAGAGCGCGCGCGATCTCCAGCCTGCGCTGCTTGCCGTAGGGCAGGCTCGTCGCGAGATCGTCCTTCACATCGTCAAGGCCGACGATTTTGAGAAGCTCCATGACCTCGCGGCGGTTCTTCTCCTCCTCGGCGCGGTTGAGACGAAAGGCCGCGGAGAAGAGATTGCTCTCCCGCTTGAGGTGCTTTGCGACCAGGATATTGTCAAACACCGTCATGCTCTTCCACAGGCGGATGTTCTGGAAGGTGCGCGCCATGCCGAGCTTGGTGAGATGGTCAGGCGTGGGCTCCTTGATCTGGTGGTAGAGATCGGCATTCTCGCCGAGATAATTTTTCTTCATCTTGCCGTGGGGATGGTTTTCCACCACGCAGTCCCCGTCAAAATAGACGCGCCCGTTGGTCGGGGCATAGACGCCGGTAATGACGTTGAAAGCCGTGGTCTTGCCCGCGCCGTTCGGCCCGATGATGGCGACGATCTCGCCCTCGCGCACCTCCATGGTGAGGTCGTTCACGGCAACGACGCCGCCGAACTGCATGGTCACATGCTCGACCGAGAGGATCTTTTTCTGTTCACTCATGACTTTGCCTCCTTTGCGGGAGCTTTTTTCTTTTTCCTGAACAGATCAGGCAGCTCCTTCTCCCCCATGATGCCCTGGCGGAAGAAGAGGACGACGATCATGATGATGACGGAAAAGACGACCAGACGGAAGCCGTTGCGGAAGATATTCGGCGCTTCGATGCCGAGGAACTTGCCGGAATCCAGGCCGCGCAGCCACCACTCCGAGGCCGCGACAAAGAGGAAGGAGCCGATCACGGAGCCCGTGATGGAGCCGATGCCGCCCAGCACGACCATGAGCAGGATCTCATAGGTCATGGCGGACTTAAAGTTGTTGGCCTGCGCGATGGAGAGCACCATCGCAAGCGTGGCGCCGGCAACGCCCGCGAAGAAGGAGCTTGTGACAAAGGAGATCATCTTGTGCTTTGCCAGGTTGATGCCCATGGCCTCCGCTGCGACCTCGTCGTCGCGGATCGCCTTGAAGGCGCGGCCGTAGGTGGAGTTTACGATCAGGACGATGAGGGTAATACACACCGTCGCGATCAGCACCGGCACAAAGGTGGAAAGACTCAGCTTTGTCCCCGCGATCTCCAGCTTGAATTTACTCGCGCGCGCGAAGTTTTTCAGCAGGTTCGAGCCGTTCGTGATGGGGCCGAGCTTGCTCCACTGGAACACGGCGCGGATGATCTCGGCAAAGCCGAGCGTCGCAATGGCCAGATAGTCGGACTTGAGGCGCAGTACCGGCAGGCCGATCAGCCAGGCCAGAAACGCCGCCACACAGCCCGCGAGGATCAGGGCGATCAGAATGCCGAGGGCCGTGCCGAAGCCGCCCATGTGCTTGGAAAGCTGCTCCGGGATGGAGAAGCGGATCGCGGCGTCATAGTACTGATACACCGCGTCGCGGGATTTGTCGGGAATGGTGAAGATGGCGTAGGTGTAGGCGCCGAGCAGCATGAAGCCCGCGTGACCCAGGGAGAAAAGCCCGGTGTAGCCGTTGAGAAGGTTCATGGACACGGCGGCCAGCGCGTAGACAGAGCCCTTCTGCAAAACGATCAGCAGCATGCCGAGTCTGTCCGTGGGCTTGATAAGCTGGTCAAGCGCAAAGACCACGCCGAGGAAGACGAGCACCGCGAGAAACGCGAGCCATGCTCCCTTTTTGTTTCTTTTTTCGATCATATGCCCCCTCCTTTCAGACCTTGTCCGTGCTCTTCTCACCAAAGAGGCCGGTCGGCTTGAAGACCAGAATGATAATAAGAAGCACGAAGGTGAACGCATCCGAGAAGGTTGCAAGACCGATCTGCTCCGTGATGGCGCCGTTGACGATCAGGATCGTATCCAGACCCTTGATCACGCTCTCGGCAATGCCGATGATGAAGGCGCCGATGACCGCGCCGGGGATGGAGCCGATGCCGCCGAACACAGCCGCCACGAAGGCCTTCAGGCCGGGCATTGCGCCGGAGGTCGGCACGACGCCGGGGTAGTTCGTAAAGAAGAGGATGGAACCGACCGCGGCGAGGAAGGTGCCGATGATGAAGGTCGCGGAGATGACGCGGTTGATCTGAATGCCCATGAGCTGAGAGGTCTCAAAATCACGGGAGACAGCGCGCATGGCCATGCCGATCTTGGTGTGGTTGATGAGCTGCACGAGCGCCACGACCAGGACGATCGTCAGAAACGGGGTGATGACCGTCACGCGGGAGGTCTCCATCCCGAAAATGCTGATCCTGTCGGAGATCCAGGGGATCTGCGGGTAGTTCTTGTTCAGGCCGCCGGTGATGTAAAGGGCCAGGTTCTGCAGCAGATAGCTCACGCCGATGGCCGAAATCATGACGGACATGCGCGGCGCGGTGCGAAGGGGTTTGTACGCCACGCGCTCGATTGTAAAGCCGAGCAGCACCGTCAGCGCGATCACAAACGGGATCGCGAGATAGAGCGGCAGGGACGCGGCGAGATACACCATCATGAGGCCCGCCACCATGAACACATCGCCGTGGGCAAAGTTAATCAGGCGCAGAATGCCGTAAACCATCGTATAGCCGATGGCGATCAGGGCATACTGGCCGCCCACCGAGACGCCGGAGATGATATAGGGAAGAGTCGTTTTTAATGCTTCCATAAACAGGCTTCCTTCCTACAGGAGGATAAAAATAGAAAGATTAACATAGCATTGCTGGCGGGAGCTGTGACCCCCGCCAGCAAAAGAATCTGTTTGATCAGGAACTCAGCCGACAGTAGCCACGCTGACAAAGTCCCATACGCCGGTCTCAGTGTTGCACTGCTTGACGAAAGCGCTGTCGCGCAGAGCGTCGCCGATATCGTCGAAGGCGATCTTGCCGGTCACGCCTTCGTAGGTGACGGAGGGCAGAACCTCAAGCACGTCGGCAGGATCGGTGGAGCCCGCAGCCTTCAGAGCCTCGAGAGCCATGTAGTAGGCGTCAAAGCCCATGACGGTGACGGCAGCCAGCTCGTCGTTGCCGCCGTTGTTGGCCTTGGCGGTGGCGTCCTCATTGATCCAGGCCTTGATGCCGGCGTCGAAGTCGGCGTCAGCGCCTTCCTGATAGAAGGTGGTCACGCAGATCTTGACATTGGTGCCCTTGGCAGCCTGGAGGATGACGTTGGAGTCCCAGGTGTCGCCGGCCAGGATGGGCATGCCCAGAGCCTGGGTGTCAGCCTTGGCAATGATCTGAGCCGCAGCCTCGGTGGAGACGGGAGAGAAGAACACGTCGCAGCCCTGATTCTGGGCGTTGGTGATGTAGGTGGAGTAGTCGGAGGTGCCTTCCGGGAACTGCTCGTAAACGCAGTTGTCCTTGCCGAAGGCTTCAATGAAGTAGTTGCAGAGACCGCCGGAGTAGTCGTCGCCCTGCTTGGCCAGGCAGTAGGCCTTGGAAGCGCCGAGCTCGTTCTTGGCGAAGTTTGCAAGGACGGTGCCCTGGAAGGGATCGAGGAAGCAGATGCGGAAGTACACATCGCAGCCCGCGGTGACCTGGGGGTTGGTGCAGGTGACGCCGATGGCGGGAACGCCGGCAGCGTCAAAGGTGTCGCTTGCGGCGATGGAAACGCCGGAGCCGTAGGAGCCGAGAACCAGGGACACGCCGCTGGAGATCAGGGTCTGGGCCGCGGTGGGCGCCTTGTCGTTGGAGGAGGCGTTGTCCGCGTAGACAAGCTCGACATCATAGGTGGTGCCGCCGATCTCAACGGTCGGGGTCAGGTGGTTGGCATACTGCATGCCGAGCACTTCCTGCTTGCCGCCCGCGCCGTTGTCGCCGGACTGGGGCTCAAACACGCCGATCTTGACAACGGGGTTGTCGGCGTATGCGCTGATGGAGAAGAAGCTGAATACCATGATCAGGGCCAAAGCCAGAGACAGAACCTTTTTCATTGTAATTCCTCCTGAGTCCGTATTTCGAAGACAACTGTCTTCGATTGAAGATAAGCCTATTATGTACTTTATGGCGTTAAATTGCAATTGTAGGTTTTTTCAAAATATGAAAGTAATTTTTCATTTCTTTCGGCATTTTAGACAATGGCCGGCGTTCTGCGCCAATCCTCATCCATTTTCCCTTCGGCGTTTTCGGCAAGTCCATACAGGTTGTGCGCGTCATTGCAGAGGGTAAAAAGCCGTACAGCCTCCGGGCCGAGCGCCCTGACCGACGCGGGTTTTATGAGAAATGGGATCGCCGCCTCTTTCGTTTTATTCAGCAGGGCCCGCCCGCGCGCGTTTGCAGCCAGCACACGCAGATATGGCGGCGCGCCCTTTGCGTCCTCCGCGCCGACGCCGAGCGCCGCGCAGAGAAGCATCCGCCGCATGCGGGCCGTGGTATAGCGCTTCGTGCCGGCCGCGGCGGCCATCTCTTCCGGATGCCTGCCCTCACGCAGGGCGTTATAGAGCCTTCGTCCTGCCCCGCCGCCCGCGTCCGGCAGGCGCTCAAAATCTTCCGCTTTCAGCATGTATAAGCGCGACAGCAGCGCGATTTCCAGTTTCTCCCGGCAGATCCGCTTTCCGTCGGCGTCGGCGCGGCGGAAGAGCGCGGCTGCTTCCGGCGGCAGATAGTCTGAAACTTCCTCTCCCCTTTCGATCCCGGCTCTAAGCTGCATGGCGGAGGGGAAGGCGCCGCGCTCCATGCTGTCGTGGCCGCCGCCCTGCCGCGCGATGGCGAGCGCCTTCATCCCGGCGCCGCTTCTTTGGATGGCTTTCAGATACTCGACGGCAAGGATGTCGTTCGGCTCCGACAGGCGCTCCGCCGCATCCCCGAGCCGCTCGCGCGCGGCCTGCTGACGGGCGCGGGCAAAGGAGAGGGTTTCGTCCCGATCTATCCGGTTGCGGATTTCGGCGACAGCCGCCGGATCGAGCGAGAAAGCCGCAAGCGCTTTGAGAGTCTCCAAATCGCCGCTCTCGCTGCCGAAGGCCAGGGTATCGCAGCCGGCGGCTTTGAGCATGGCGAGAGCCCCGGCGGCAAAGCCCTCGGCCGAACTCAAGCACCAGGGCAGCGGCAGCTCCAGCACCAGGTCGGCCCCGCTGCGGCAGGCGGCCTCGGCGCGGATAAACTTGTCGTAAATCGCCGCCTCGCCCCGCTGCACGAAATCGCCGGACTGGGCGCAGACCACGGCCGTGTCCGCACCGAGTTGGCGGCGGCATTCCGCAATCATATAGAGATGGCCTTTGTGAAAGGGGTTATATTCACAGACAATGCCGACAGTCCGCAAAGCATGCACGCTCCTTAAAAATATTCTTGCTTTTTCCTGTAAATGTATTAGAATAGGGACGAGCCTATTTTAGTTGACAAGCACCACAATTACAATAGAAAGGGAAGAAAACATGAAAATTTTAGTCATCAACGCCGGCAGCTCCTCCCTCAAGTATCAGCTCATCGATATGGAGACCGAACAGGTCATGGCCAAGGGCCTCTGCGAGAGAATCGGTATCGACGGCCACCTCAAGCACAGCCCCCTGGTCGGCGGCAAGCCCGTCTTCAATGAAGACGTCGCCATGCCCACCCATTCCGAGGCCATTGCCGCCGTTATCGAGAAGCTCACCAGCGAGCAGTACGGCGTTGTCGGTTCCATGAAGGAAATCGACGCTGTCGGCCACCGCGTGGTTCACGGCGGCGAGAAGTTTGCAAACTCCGTCAAGATCGACGACGACGTCATGGCCGCCATCGAGGAGTGCATTCCCTTCGCCCCGCTGCACAACCCCGCCAACATCACCGGCATCAAGGCCTGCCGCGACGTGATGGGCGATGTGCCCATGGTCGCCGTGTTCGACACTGCTTTCCACCAGACCATGCCCGGCAAGGCCTATCAGTACGCCGTGCCCTATGAATACTACAAAAACGACGGTATCCGCCGCTACGGCTTCCACGGCACCTCCCACCGCTACGTCTCCGGCCGCTGCGCAGAGCTGATGGGCAAGCCCATTGAAGAGCTCAAGCTCATCTCCTGCCACATGGGCAACGGCTCCTCCATCTGCGCCATCGACGGCGGCAAGAGCGTGGACACCTCCATGGGCTTCACGCCTCTGGTGGGTCTGCCCATGGGCACCCGCTGCGGTGATCTGGACGCCGGCGTCATCCAGTTCATCATGAACAAGTACGGCATCGGCATCGATGAGATGCTGAACATCCTCAACAAGAAGTCCGGCGTGCTGGGCGTTTCCGGCGTGTCCTCCGACTTCCGCGATCTGACCGCCGCCGCCGAGCAGGGCAACGACCGCGCGCAGCTCGCCCTCGACATGTTCCACTACTGGGTCGCCAAGGTTGTCGGCTCCTATGTCGCCGCCATGAACGGTGTGGACGCCATCATCTTCACCGCCGGCGTCGGTGAGAACTCCAAGGAGTCCCGCGCTGAGATCGCCAAGTACTTCGGCTACCTCGGCGTCAAGATCGACGAAGCGGCCAACTCCAAGCGCGGCGAGGATATCATGATCTCCACGCCCGACTCCAAGGTCAAGGTTTTCGTCATCCCCACCAACGAGGAACTCGTTATCGCAAGAGACACCAAGGCTATCGTCGGCTGAGTCTTTTTCAACAGCATAAGGCCGCACCATTCACCGGTGCGGCCTTTTCAAAACGATTGCAACGGAGGTCAAACCATGCCGAAATTTGAAGACTTCACTTTCCAGTCCAGCACCGGCGTCAATACGATCCACGCGCTCAAGTGCGTCCCCGATGAGGCGCCGAAAGCCATTGTGCAGATCGTGCACGGCATTGCCGAGCATATCGACCGCTACCGCCCCTTCATGTCCTTTCTCGCGGAAAACGGCTATCTCGCCGTCGGAAACGACCATCTCGGCCACGGCAAGAGCATCACGGATCCCAGCCAGCAGGGCTTCTTTGCCGAAAAGGACGGCTGGGCCCATGTGGTCGCGGATCTGGATCTGCTGCACGACCAGATGAAAAAGGAATACCCTGATATCCCCTATATTTTCTTCGGTCACAGCATGGGCAGCTTTCTCACCCGCACCTATCTCATCAAGCATCCCCTCAAGTATGACGCCGCCATCATCAGCGGCACCGGGCACCAGCCCCGGCTCATGGTCCTCGGCGGCTATGCCGCGGCCTGTCTCTTTGCCCACGGCAAGGGCGCGCACGAGGTCGGCACGAAGCTCAACGATATCGCCTTCGGCTCCTACAACAAGGACTTTGAGAATCCGCGCGGCATCTATGAATGGCTCAGCCGGGATCCCGCCGTGCAGGACGCCTACGCGGCAGATCCGCTCTGCGGCTTCATTGCAACGAACGGCCTCTTCCGCGATATGATGGGCGGCATCCGCTTCATCACCGATCAGGACAACATCAACACCATGAACAAGGAAAAGCCCATTTATTTCATGTCCGGCAATTCCGACCCGGTCGGCGAAAACGGCAAGGGCGTGAGCCGCGCTTACGAGGCCTTCAAGAAAGCGGGCCTGCACGACGTCACCATGCGCCTCTACCCCGGCGGACGGCATGAGATGCTCAACGAGATCAACAAGGATCAGGTGTATCAGGACATTCTGAACTGGCTGCACGAGAAGGTCGTGTAAACCTGTGCTAAAAAAGCTGTCATCCCGAGCGTCAGTGAAGGATGGCAGCTTTTTTATTCTTCTGCTTGTAAAGCGTTGTATTGACATTGTGCGCATAAAACGATATAATAATGGAAGAATCATGCTGAAAGGAAGTGCCCACATGTCTGCAAGTACCAATATCAACGTCCGGGTAGATACAAAATTGAAGGAACAGGCGGATCAGCTTTTTGCCGATCTGGGCATGAACATGAGCACCGCCATCACGATTTTTCTGAAAACAGCCGTGCGCTGCGAGGGAATCCCCTTTGAGATTCGCAGGCTCACGCCGAATGAGGAAACCCGCGCGGCGCTCGCGGAGTATGAGAGCATGAAAAAGGACAGCACAGCCTACAAACGCTATGACAGCTTCGACGGGCTGATGGATGAGGTATTGCGCGATGCTTAAAATCGTCGCCTCCAACCGATTCAAAAAGGATTTGAAGCTGGCGGCAAAACGCGGGCTGAATCTTGACCTGCTCCGGCAGGTAGTCGATACGCTTGCCGCGGAAAAGTCGCTTGACAGGCAGTACCGCGACCATGAACTGACCGGGGATTACACGGGCTTCCGCGAGTGCCATATACAACCCGACTGGCTGCTGGTATATCGCGTGGAGGCGCAGGAGCTTGAACTGTTCCTGTTTCGCACGGGCAGCCATTCTGATCTGTTCTGATCCGGGGTCACCAATCGGGATCATTGTTGTCTCGTCCACCGCTGGTACCGCTGGTTATGATAATATCCTCCGTGTTGAACTGAATGACTTCCAGCTCCGCAGGGATGTACTCTTGCTTTTCCATTTCCGGTTTCCTCCTTTCCGTTCATCTCAAACAAAAGAGCCACCAGGCGAAAGCGTATAATACGCCTTCGCCTGATGGCTTTTCTATTTGGAAATATACAAAAAAGGGTTTAGTTATGCCTTGCTTGCTTGCTTGCTTGCTTGCTTGCTTGCTTGCTTGCTTGCTTGCTTGCTTGCTTGAGCGTAGCGCGGTAAAGCATCACTGTCAACCCCTTTCGTATTTTTCTGTGCGTTATTATACATCACAGGCACGCGATTTTCAAGTTATCAGCAGTACAAAAAGACCGCGCCGGTCGGCGCGGTCTTTTGCTGCTCCTTCGCGCAAGCAAAGGATGGCGGGTTTTGAATTACTCCTCAACCTCGGGGGCGATGCCGGTGGCAACGCCGTCGGCGGAGACCTCGTAAACGAGAGCGTCGCCCTCGGCTGCGGGCTCCTCGTACTCCTCTTCGGGCTCCTCAGCCTTGACAGGCGCGGGCTCGGACAGAGCGCGGATGGAGAGGGAGATCTTGTGCTTCTCCTCGTCGATGGCGGTGATCTTCGCGTCGACCACGTCGCCGACCGTGAGCACGTCCTCGGGCTTGCCGATGCGGCGGTTTGCGATCTGGGAGATGTGGATCAGGCCGTCAACGCCGGGCAGGACTTCGGCAAAGGCGCCGAAGGGCATAAGCTTGACGATCTTGACGGAGGCCACGTCGCCGACCTGGTAACGGCTGGTGAACTGGGTCCAGGGGTTGCCTTCGGGATCCTTGTAGCCGAGGGAGATCTTGCGCTTCTCCTTGTCGAAGGAGATGACATAGACCTCGATCTCATCGCCGACAGAGACAACCTCAGAGGGCTGATGGATGCGGCCCCAGCTCAGCTCGGAGACATGGACCATGCCGTCGATGCCGCCGATATCGACGAATGCGCCGTAGCTGGTCAGGGACTTGACGACGCCGTGATACTTCTTGCCGACCTCGATCTCGTTCCAGATATTCTCGATGCGCTCGCGGCGCTCGGCCTGGGCAACGCGGCGGATGGAGCCGACGACGCGCTTGCGGGCCTTGTTGACCTCGGTGATTCTGAGGCGGACGGTCTTCTTGAGCAGCTGGCTCATCTCAGCCTCGCGGGGCAGATCGGTCTGGGAAGCGGGGACGAACACGCGCACGCCCTTGACATTGACGACAACGCCGCCCTTGTTTTCTTCGGTGACAACACCCTCGAGCACGGCGCCGCTCTCGACGGCGTCCTCGATATCGGTCCACATCTTGGCAGCGTCCAGGCGCTTCTTGGAGAGCATCGCGGTGCCTTCCACGTCGTTGACGCGGACAACAACAGCCTCGATCGTATCGCCGACCTTGACAGCGTCTTCAACCTTGATGCCGTCGTCGGTAAACTCGGAAGTGGGGATAAAGCCGGAATACTTGGTGCCAAGATCAACGCTGATCTCGGTACCGGTGATGGCGACAACCAGGCCGGTTACCTTATCTCCATTATATATCGTTTTTAGAGTTTCCTCCAGCATTTCATCGAAGGACATTTCCTTCTCAACTGCGGATTCTTCCACTTTGATCTCGTCGCTCATTTTGTTTCTTACCTCCTTAATTATCCACGCAGGGGTCGATGCACCGGCAGTGAGGCCCACTGTGTCTGCGGCCTCCAGCCTGTCCGGGTCGAGCTCGTCAGTCCGCTCGATAAACTGGACGTTGGCGCAATGCTCTCTGCAGATCTCTGCAAGATGGACACTGTTTGCGCTGTGCTTTCCGCCGATGACGACCATAGCGTCACACTCCGAAGCAATTCTCGCTGCTTCTTCTTGCCGCGTGGACGTAGCAAGACATATTGTATCAGATATTTTTGGATTTGTACATCTTTTTTTTATTAAATTACTACATTCGGTAAAATTACTGTGGGTCTGCGTGGTCTGCACGACCACAGTTATCGGTTTTTCCCAATAGGAAGGGTTCAAATTCAGCCAATTATCCAGTTCTTCGGCATTTTCGAACACTTCATGTTCCCCGCACCAGCCGCAGATGGCCGCCACCTCCGGATGCGCGCGCATGCCGATCACGATGGTAAAGCGCCCCTCTTCCTTCGCCGCGGAGACGATTTTGTGGATCGCCCGCACCTTGGGGCAGGTCGCGTCGTAAATTTCGGCGCCTGCCGCTTCCAACTGGCGGTAGATTTCAGGGGCGGCTCCGTGTGCGCGAACGAGTACCTTCTCCCCCGGATTCAGCTCCGACGGATCACGCACCACGCGCATTCCCTTTGCTTTCAGATGCTCGATCACATCCTCGTTGTGTATAAGCTCTCCCAGGCTTGCGCAGCTTCCGTATTCCGTGAGCAGCTTTTCCGCCATCTCCACCGAGCGGCGCACGCCGAAGCAGAAGCCCGCGCTCTCGGCCACGATCAGCTTTTTCACGCCTTCTCCTCCGGCTCAAGGGCAAACCTGCGGATCACAAGCTCCGACAGCAGGCCGATGGTCTCCTCAAAATTCAGGTCGCTGGAGTCCACCTCGACCGCGTCCTCCGCCTTTTTAAGAGGCGCGGCGGCGCGGGTGCTGTCCTGCTCGTCCCGGTATTTCATATCCCGCAGGACTTCCTCAAAGCTCACATCTTCGCCCTTTGCCAGAAGCTCCTTGCGGCGGCGGCGGGCTCTGGCCTCGGGACTTGCGGTGAGGAAGATCTTGAGCTCCGCGTCCGGCAGCACCACGGTTCCGATATCCCGTCCGTCCATGATGACGTTGTTTTCGCGGGCAAATCTGCGCTGCATGTCGAGCAGGAAGCTTCTGACCTCCTGATGCGCGGAGACGTCGGAGGCGCAGACCGAGATCTCCGGCAGGCGGATATCCCTGGAAACATCCTCCCCGTTGAGGATCATGCACTGCTCCCCTGCCGCATTGTATTGAATTTTGATCTCCAGCGTCGGCAGAAGCGCCATAACGGCCTTGACGTCCTTTCTGTCGATCCCCGCGCGATAGCAGGCAAGACCCAGCGTGCGGTAAATGGCGCCGGTATCCACATAGATAAAGCCGAAGTTTTTGGCAAGCTGCCTGGCCATGGTGCTCTTTCCGGCGCCGCTCGGCCCGTCGATGGCGATTGCATAATGTCCGTTCATTTTTTCTGTCCCTTTCAAACCGAATTTCCGGCGACAAAGCCGGTAGACCAGGCGATCTGTAAATTAAAGCCGCCGGTATAAGCGTCGAGATCCAGCACCTCGCCCGCGAAATACAGGCCCTGTACGAGCTTGGATTCCATCGTGCGGGGGTTAACTTCCTTTGTGTTCACGCCGCCCGCGGTCACGATCGCCTCGTCGATGGGGCGGGTGCCGCTGATGCTCACGGGAAAGGCCTTCAAAAGATGCAGAAGGCGCTGCCGCTGCTCCCGGGTAATGCTGTTGACGCGGGCGTCCTCCGGGATCTCCGACAGGCGGATCACCACCGGGATCATGGCGTGGCCCAGCAGATCGCCCAGGGCGTTTTTGAATTCCTTGTTGCTGTATTTCTCAAAGTCCCGCAGAAGGCGCGCGTCCAGCTTTTTTTCATCCAGGCCTGGCTTGAGGTCGATCTCCAGCCGGTAGGCGGCGCTGTCCGGCTTTCGCATGTGGGCGCTGGCCGAGAGTACCAGCGGGCCGGACACGCCGAAGTGGGTGAAGAGCATCTCCCCCAGCTCCCGGTAAAGGAGCTTTTCGTTTTCATAGAGGGAGAGCGTCACGTTTTTGAGGCTGAAGCCCTGCATCTCGGCGCAGTACTCGTCCGCGCTCTCCAGCGGCACAAGCGACGGCCTGCACGGCGTGACGCTGTGCCCAAGCTCCCCGGCAAAGCGGTAGCCCGCGCCGGTGGAGCCTGTGAGCGGATAGGATAGTCCGCCCGTACAGACGGCAGCGGCGCGGCAGGGAATAAAGCCCTTCTCTGTCATGACGCCCGCGACGGCGCCGTTTTCCGCGATGATCTGCTTTGCCTGGGCCTTGATAACGCTGACGCCCGACCTCCGGCAAAGCCTCTCCATGAGGGCCGCGACGTCGTTTGCGTTTTCGGACTGCGGGAAAACGCGGTTTCCGCGTTCGGTCTTGAGCGGCAGGCCGTTACTCTGAAAGAAGTCCATGACGTCCGCCGGGGAAAAGCGGTTGAGCGCGCTGTAGAGAAATCGCCCGTCCCCGGGGATATTGGCCATGACGGTCTTGATATCGCAGTTGTTTGTGAGGTTGCAGCGGCCCTTTCCCGTGATGCGGAGCTTTCTGCCGAGCTTGTCATTTGGCTCCAGCAGCACGACCTTCACGCCCCGGCTTGCCGCCTGATACGCGCACATCATGCCCGCAGGCCCGCCGCCGATCACCACAAGCTCCGTGGATGCAAAACCCATATGTATCACGTCTCCCCTTCACCGAGAAGGCTTTTGACCTCGCCCTTTGTCAGATGCCGCCAGCAGCCGCTTTTCAGATTCCCGAGCTCCAGGCTACCCTCCGCAACGCGCAGAAGCCGCGTCACCTTGAGGCCGGCCTTTTCGCACATCTTGCGGATCTGGCGGTTTCTGCCCTCTTTGATCGTGATGGAAAACAGCGCCCCGCCGGGAAAGCCCTGCACGATATCCACGCCCTGGGCATGCACGGTATAGCCGTCGATCTCCATCGGCCGGCGCAGCATGTGCGCCGCCTTTTCGATGTTCTCCCCGGTCACCCAGGTATGGTACACCTTGCTCACCTCATGCGACGGGTGCATGACGCGGTTGGCAAAGTCCCCGTCGTTGGTCATGAGCAGCAGCCCCTCGGAATACATGTCCAGTCGTCCCACAGGATAGACGCGGCTGCCGAGCTCACCGAGGAGCGCCGTCACGTTTTTGCGCCCCTTCTCGTCGCTGAGCGTCGTGACATAGCCGCGGGGCTTATGGAGCATGAGATAGAGCTTTGCCGTTTCCTGCGGCAGCGCCTTTCCGTCCACGGTGATTTCGTCCGTCGCCGGATCGGCTTTGTCGCCGAGCGCAGCGCGCTCTCCGTTCACGCGCACACGCCCCGCGCTGATGGCTTCCTCCGCCGCTCGCCTGGACATGAGGCCCGCGGCGGAAATCAGTTTCTGTAATCTCTCAGTCATCGTATCAGATCCTCAATATCAAAATAGATCCGCAAGCTCCGCGCTCTCACTGTATATGAGCGGACAGGTGTACAGCGCGCGCCCGTCACGGAGCAGCGTCAGCGTCCCGGCGCTCTCCCCGGCTTCGATCGGGGCAAAGACAAAACGTGGAAGCTCAACGGAAATCTCGAGCGAAGCGTCCTGCGGCAAAACAGCGCGTGAACCGGGCTGGGGAACGGCCGTTACTTCGCATCGGCTGCCTGAGACAAGCGGCACCGCAAAAGAAAACTCATCGTCGAGCTCGTGCATCCTGTAGCCTGCGTAAGCCCAGTCATACAGGCGCATATGGTCGTTCCAGTCGTCCGGGTCGGACAAGGTCACGCACACAAGAAGCAGCCCGTCCCGTTCGCAGCATGACACCAGGCAGCGCCCGGCAGCCGACGTGTAGCCGGTTTTCCCGCCGATGCAGCCGGGACAGAGGGTGAGCAGCTTGTTGTGATTGAGAAGCGTGAGCCCCTTCACATTCGCGGCCCTTGTCTTTGTCAGCACCCGGAAATCCGGGTTCTCCATGCACTCCAGCATGAGCCGCGCGAGATCCCGCGCGCTGGAGTAATGCGCCTCGGCGTCGAGCCCGTGCGGGTTTACATAATGTGTGTTCTCAAGTCCCAGCTCCTGCGCCTTCCGATTCATCAGCGCCGCAAACTCCGCCTGGCTTCCCGCGGTATGCGCCGCGAGCGTGAGCGCCGCGTCGTTACCGGAGGCGAGCAGAAGCCCCAGCAGCAGCTCCCGCACCGTATAGCGCTCCCCTGCGCGCAGATACATGGACGAACCCTCCACCTCGCAGGTTTTCCTCTCGGCGGTCACGCTCTCGTCGAGCGCGGCGTTCTCCAGGCACACAAGCGCCGTCATGAGCTTGGTCGTGCTGGCGATGAGCCTGCGCCGGTCGGCGTTTTTCTCGTAGAGAACGCTGCCGTCTTGGCACATCACGATGCAGCTCTCCGCCGTCACGGACGGCGTCCCGGCCGCACAGGCCGGGGCGGGCAGCAGTGCCAGCAGGAAAGACAATAGTACAGCAAAAAGGACAGACCGAATAATAAGCACCACCCTGCAATCAATCTGGGCAGTGCTTATTATGGGCATTTCAGGCCGCGATTATTTCTTTTTCTGCTTGTCGATAAAGGCGTCCACCCGATCCATCACCTGCGGGACCATCTCGATGATGCGGTCAACGGTGGTATTGGCCGGCGGAGTGACGTTCAGCATTCTCACGACGCCGTCCTTGATGATCAGAAAGCCGATAGGCTCGATCTTGACGCCGGTGGCGTTGCCGCCGCCGTAGGGGCGCTGCTCCCCTTCCTTCTTGTTGCCGAATTCCACGCCGCCGCCGCCGAAGCCGACGCTGATTTTGGAAATGGGAACCAGGGTAATCCCGTCCGGCGTATAGATGGGATCGCCCACAACCGTGTCCACCTTGAGAATGTTTCTCACATTCTCCATTGTGCTTTGCATCAATTCGCCGATCGGATTCTTATCCATTGCTGTCCTTCCTTTCCTCAGGCTGCATATTCGCTTGATCTATGATAGGCGTTTGTTCAGGCTGGATATTCGTTTGATCTGTAACGGGCGTTTGTTCTTCCGTCCCGGGTTCTTCGGCGCCCGTCTGCGCGGCAAGCTTTGCCTCTTTTTTCAGGCGTTTGTGCCGCCGGATCAGAACGCCGACGACGCCGATACCGGCCGCGACGGCTGCGCGCACGACCTGGATAAGCCGCAGGGTTATGCTGAGCTCGGCGTCGAGCTGTGTGGATTCCGCTTCAAAATCCACGTTTGTCCACACGCTGAGCGCTTTGCCGACGCGAAAGGTCTTTGCGCACAGAGGCGCGAGCGCACTCAGCGCCGAGTTCATGAAGTTAAATTCCATGGCGGTATCATAGGGATCCTCCCCGCCCGCCGTGTAGTGGAACACAAATTTGCGCACCGTAAGCTTTCCGAATTTCCCGAGGCCCTTGATCGCCTTCTTGACAATGTCCAGAAGCTCGTCCTTGGTGAAGTTGAATTCCTTTTTGGGCTTCTCTTCCTTCGGTTTTTCTTCCTTGGGCTTTTCCTCCTTCGGCTTCTCTTCCTCGGGGGGCTTTTCCTCTTTTTTCTTCTTGCGCGGGAAAAGCTGAATGGCAAAGCCGTCTATTCTTGCCGCAAGGCGAAATTGCCTGTCAAGATAGGACACGTCCGCCCCGATGGGGACGAAAAGCACGAACAGGATCAGCAGTACGACCAGCCCCACCAGGGTCCAGGCGACGACAGGCGCAAAGATAAACAGCAGCACCAGGGCGGCAAGCGCGCCCAGGGCTATCCATTTGGCCAAGCTTATCCCTCCTCCCGAGGTTTCTCTGACGGCTCATCGGCGTCGTTTTGTTCCGCCTGCTGCGGCTTTGTCAGTTTGTCGATGGCGCTCTGAAGCTTTTCAAGCCCCTCTCCGCCGCTCACCTCCGGCAGGACAGGAAGCTCGGAAAGGCGGCTGACGCCCATGGTGCGCAGGAACACGTCCGTCGTGCGGAAGATCGCCGGGCGGCCCGGCGCGTCCAGTCTGCCGCATTCCTCGATCAGCCCGCGCTCTGTCAGAACGCTAACGCTGTAGGAGCTGTCCACGCCGCGCACCTGCTCGATATAGGCGCGGGTCACGGGCTGGAAATAGGCCACGACCGCAAGCGTCTCGAGTGCGGACTGGGAGAGCATGGGGGGCTTTCGCTGCTCAAGACAGGCGCTGATCACCGCCGCATGCTCCGGCGCCGAACACATCTGTACCTTGTCATCCAGCCGCAGGATGCGCATGCCGCGCTTTTCCGACTCATAGAGATCGGCAAGATACGCCACGGTGCGGGATATCTCGTCCTCCTCCGCCCCCAGGATCAGGGACAGGCGGGCGAGCGGGACGCTCTCCCCCGCGGCAAAGAGTACGGCCTCCACGGCCGCAGTCAGTTTATCCATCATGTTTCTTCGATCTTTTCCATTATTTCATCCACGCTGCCACCGACAAAGCTCAGGGAGTAGGTATCCTCCGCCCGTTCAATGTGGACGCTGCCGATGCTGCAAAGCTCCAGCACCGAAACAAAGGTCGCCACGATCTCCGAGCGGGAGCGGCACTCCCGATAGAGTT
>Ga0310695_10005480_pt1 | contig 22115 bp, 20 predicted proteins | sample RumenRJG_04DNA_FD_203882 | JGI IMG/M metagenome (GOLD analysis project Ga0310695, IMG submission 203882) | Bovine rumen microbial communities from Lethbridge, Alberta, Canada - RJG_04 (v2) (version 2) | ecosystem: Host-associated > Mammals > Digestive system > Stomach > Rumen | place: Canada...
CTGGGGCAGGTGCTGGGCAGTTATCTGCACCTGCACTTTGCAGGCTGTCCCCAGGCAGCCAGAGCTTTTGTGGAGGCGTGTGCGGCATGGAAAGAACACCCTTGAAATCGGCGGGGGCAAAACTTATTCTGATAACAGGCGGAGCCCGCTCCGGCAAGTCTGCCTTTGCGGAAAAATACGCCGCTCAGGCGGCAGGCAAAGACGGCGAGGTAGCCTATATAGCTACGGCTCAGGTCTATGATGAGGAAATGAAGTTCCGGGTGCAGCGGCACAGGGCAAGGCGTCCCGAGAACTGGCAGACCTTTGAGGCTCCCACGGAAGAGGACGTGCTTGCTGCTTTGCAGCAGGCAGGCGAAACCTGTGACGTGATTCTCTTTGATTGCCTGACACTGTTCCTCAGCAATTTCCTCTGCAGTCTCAGTGAGGAGGAATTGCGAGAGGAAGATCGTTTGTACCAGCAGGCTGAACAGACTGGTGAGAGACTGCTGGAGACGGCTTCTCAAATGACCTGTACGCGTGCCCTGGTCATGGTGACCAGTGAGGTAGGGGAAGGAATCGTGCCCCAGAATCATCTAGCCAGGATTTACCGTGATTTGGCGGGGTTATTGAGCCAGCAGATGGCTCGGGTGGCCGAAGCTGTGTATCTGGTGTCCTGCGGTCAGGCTGTCAATCTCAAGAGCCTGGCCCTGTCGCCTGAGGAAGCTGTGCGAAGGGATTTGGGCAGTTTTGAAAGATGTTTGATTTGAGTTGAGACAGTTATTGGAGTTAAGTTGCAGGAGGTCTTTCCATGTCTAAAAGCATCATGCTGATGGGAACCAGTTCCCATGTGGGCAAGAGCATCATCACCACCGCCCTCTGCCGCATCTTTCATCGGCAGGGCTTGAAGGCTGTGCCCTTCAAGGCCCAGAATATGGCCCTGAATTCCTATGTGACCCGGGAGGGTCTGGAAATGGGGCGTGCCCAAGTGGCACAGGCTGAAGCTGCGGGGCTGGAGCCCATGGTGGACATGAATCCCGTGCTCTTGAAGCCTACAGGACACTCCTGTTCCCAGGTCATCATCAATGGGAAGCCTGTGGGCAATATGAGTGCCAGAGAATATCATACGGGCTATTCCCTGAAGGCTTTTTCTGCAGTGAAAGAGGCGCTTGTCCGCTTGCAGGAGCAGTATGAAGTGCTGGTCATCGAAGGAGCGGGCAGCCCTGCCGAGGTTAATCTAAAGGCTAATGATATCGTTAATATGCGAGTGGCCAAACATCTTGAGGCCCCAGTGCTCTTGATTGCAGATATCGACCGGGGCGGTGCGCTGGCCGCTTTGGTGGGGACACTGGAACTGCTGGAGAAAGATGAACGGGCCTTGGTCAAGGGCCTGGTCATCAACAAGTTCCGGGGGGATATCACCCTCCTGCAGCCCGCCATTGATTTTCTTGAAGCTAAGACCGGCAAACCCGTGCTGGGAGTGGTGCCCCATATCGATGAGATGGGCATAGATGACGAGGATTCCGTCTCCCTAGAAGAGAAGCAGTCTGCCCCCAAGGCAAGTGAGGGCAAACTGCGTCTGGCGGTAATCCAGACACCAAAGATTTCCAATTTCACGGATTTTGCCAGCTTGTCTGCGGAGCCGGATGTGGAGCTTTACTATGTGCAGGAGGCTTCGGGGCTGGGGGAACCTGACTTGATGCTCTTGCCCGGTTCCAAGAACACTACGGAAGATTTGCTACATCTACGTGAGTGCGGGCTGGAAGCAGCCATCAAGGAAAAAGTACAGCAGGGAACACCTCTCTGGGGCATTTGCGGTGGCTATCAGATGCTGGGGGAGAAAATCCGGGATCCATATCAGATGGAATCAGATCATGGGGAAGTGGCAGGCTTTGGGTTGTTGCCAATTATCACTACGTTCTCTAAAGAAAAGCTGCTGACTCAGGTGAAAGCGGCCTGCGAAGGCATGAGTTTTGCTGGTTCCAAGTCTTTGCAAGCTGAAAATATGCCCGGCTATGAAATACATATGGGACAAACGGACTTCATGACTGAGACAATTCACCCCTTCACCATAAGACAAGGCAAAGGGGAGGATGTGACAGAACATGATGGTGCTGTCAGCTTTGATGGCATGGTGCTGGGCACCTATATCCATGGTATTTTTGACCATGACGGTTTCAGGCGGCAGCTGTTGAATGCCTTGCGGCAGAAAAAAGGCTGGCAGGCCCTCACGGAGCAGCGGAATCAGCACAAGGAAAAGGAAGCTGCCTATGAGCGGCTGGCCGATGTGGTGGAGAAAAGTCTGGACATGGGGAAACTGGCCGCCATCATGGATGAAGGTGAGGACCACTGATGCTTACTGCTATCTCTGCCTTTCTTATTGATGCCATCGTTGGTGATCCCAGCGGCAAATGGCATCCCGTGGTGCTGATGGGCAAGCTCATTGCCTTTTTGGAGAGAGCGTTTTACCGTGCTACAGACAGCGACGGCAAGAAGTTCGCCATGGGAGCTATGCTGGTCATCATCGTGCTCCTGATTTCTTATGATGCCGCCGCTGCCATCATGCATTTTTCTTATTATTTGCCCGGTTGGGGCAGCGCCATGACAGGTGCCTTGATTCTCTCCTTTATGATTTCTCCCAAGAGTCTGGCTAAGGCGGGCAAGGGTATCTATACTTTGCTCCTGTTGGGAAATATTGAGGAGGCTCGTCAGAAGGTGGGCTGGATTGTGGGCCGGGACACGGATAAGCTCAGTGAAGCCGAGATTGCTCGGGCTACCGTGGAGACCATTGCGGAAAATACCGTGGATGGCATCATAGCCCCGCTGTTTTATTTTGCTCTTGGCGGCGTGCCCCTAGCGGTGCTCTACCGGGCGGCCAACACCATGGATTCTATGATTGGCTACAAGAATGAGAAGTACCTATACTTCGGCAGGGCGGCAGCTCGTCTGGACGATGCCTTGAACCTTATACCTGCCCGCCTCACGGGGCTGCTCTTTATTGTCAGTGCCTGGCTCTTGGGGTTCGATGCCCGCCATGCCCTGAACACTATGAAGCGCGATGCGGACAAGCATCCTAGCCCCAACGGAGGCTATGCAGAAGCCACGGTGGCAGGGGCCTTGCACATACGCTTGGGGGGCATGAATTCTTATTTCGGCAAGGAAAGTTTTCGGGCTTATATGGGTGACCCCATACAGGTCACAGGACCGAAGCATATCATGGAGTGCATACGCATGATGTACACGGCTACGGTGCTCTATCTTATCGGCTTCTATCTTGTGTTCAAGTGCCTGGGTCATAGCCTGTATTGAAGGAGGGACAGCTTTGAGCTTATTCTTCGTTGCCTTGCAGTTTCTGACCCGTATCCATATCGTCAGGCAGGATTGCTGGACGGCAGAGGATTTTGGCCGTTCCACCAGATTTTTCCCTTTGGTGGGACTGGTGCAGGGAGTCATTTACCTGCTGGTTGCTTATTTGCTGCTGCCTGTTTTGGGAAAGTCAGCCATCTTTGCTTCTCTGATGCTGATTCTGACCATTGCCATCACCGGGGGACTTCACTATGATGGCTTCATGGACACCATGGATGGCCTGCTCTCTGCCCGCAGCCGGGAACGCATGCTGGAGATTATGAAGGATAGCCGGGTAGGCTCCTATGGTGCTCTCGCTGCTATCTGCCTTATCCTGCTACAGTGGTCTTTGCTGAGAGATATAGACGAGGCCTTTATCTTTATGGCTGTCTATACCATGCCCCTGATTGGCCGCATGGGCATGGTGCTGGTGATTGCTTCCTTTCCCTATGCCCGCCCTGAGGGGATGGGCAAGGCTTTTGCAGAGATGGCAGACAGGAGCACACTGATTGTGGCAGGTGTTACAACTATATCTGCCATTATCACCTTGGGCCAGGTGGCAATGGCAGCTCTGGTTGTAGGTTTGTCAGTTGCGTATCTCTTTGGCCGCTATGCGACAGCAAAACTGGGAGGAGTAACGGGGGATGTCTATGGCGCGGCAGAGCTGCTGACGGAAACTTCAGTTCTGGCAACTTTTCTGGCAGCCGGGAAAATCATATATTGAATGACAAAAGCCCGGTTCCTGATCAAAGGAACCGGGCTCACTTTCTCATGGTCGGGATGACAGGATTCGAACCTGCGACCCCTTCGTCCCGAACGAAGTGCGCTACCAAACTGCGCTACATCCCGTAAGCTTGTATAGATAGTATAACACAAATCAGCGTTTTTTGCAAAGTTCAAGAAAATATTAACGAATAAAAAGGAATTTTATAGCTTCTAAGCGAAATAAGCAACATAGAATAAACTAGTGCGAGGAGGTTTCATCATGGGCAAGATAAATAAGATATTAGTGCCGGTAGATGGTTCTGTGAATGGGTGCAAGGCGGTTGATGAGGCTATCTTCTTTGCAGAAAAGTGCAAGGCAGACCTTGATTTTGTATATGTGGCCAGCAATATCAACAAAGATATTCCCAGCCATATCGTCTTTGACCGCATCTGGGAGAAGCTTCCCGCCGACCTCAGGGCTGCCAAGCACGTGGAGACCGGCAGCATCCACAAGGCCATACTCAGGGTGGCAGATCAGGAGAAGAGTGACATGATCATCATGGGGAGTCGCGGTCTGGGTCTCTTCAAGGGAGCCCTCATCGGCAGCGTCAGCCAGAAGGTGGTGGAGGAGTCAGCCATACCAGTTATGGTCATCAAATGAGAATATAGCTAATTATCGGGAGGAGAGCACAGGCTCTCCTCCTTTTAGCGTGAAATGCTTCTCAAAAGGTTGCTAAAGTAAACAACATAGATGTTGCAGTGCTAAGAAGACTTGAATATAAAATACGAGAAGGTCAGATTTGCTTTTTCCTGTTAGCTGTATCCTTGAAACAGAAGTAATCCGGCTGGTGGCGGGATTGGGTGTACTCGAACTGGATGCCATCGGCATTGTAGGTCTGGCCTGAAATCACGGCCAGGCAGTTGTAGTCCCCCAGGGACAGGAAGACTTCATCTTCCCTGGTGGCGCGCTCTACAGTCATGCGGCGGCGACTGGTGGTGATGGTCATGCCCAGGGTGTTTTCGATGTATTCGTAGATGGAGTCCGTGGCGATGGCCTTGGTGAGTCCAGGCACCAGATCCTTGCGGAAGTAGTTGATGTCGAGGATCAGGGCCTTGCCGTCCAGGCAGCGTATGCGGCGGATATGGTAGAGCAGGGTTCCTTCGGGAAAGCCTGTTTTTTGGGCAAGGACTTTGTCTGCGGTGACTTCTTCGAAGCAGATGACGATGGTGGAGGCCTTCATCTGGTTGCGGTCAGCAGACTCCTTGAAGGACTCGATGCCGCCAATGGTGAATTCGTTCTGGAGGACGGGTTGGTAGATGACGCGGACGCCGCGCCCCTGCATGGCCTGCACATAGCCGATTGCCGCCAGGCCGCTTAGGGCCCGCCTGATGGTGTTGCGGGAACATTCGTAGGTTTGGGTCAGCTGGTTCTCGGAGGGCAGCTGGCTCTGGAAGGCATATTCGCCGGCTTCGATGCGCTGTTTGAGGTCATGGTAAATGGAGTCAAATTTTGCTTTGGGCATATGCTCTCACTCCTTGTCTTTCTTATTGTACTATTATACTCCATCAGCTTTGTTTTTGCCAAAGGCAAAATATTACGACTTTATTTTCAAATAAGAAAAGATGAAATTTCTGCTTGACTTGTTTGAACAAATATCTTATTATATGCTCATAAGGTTGTTTAAACAAGTTTAGGGAGGAGCAAGATCATGGGTCAGTACAAAGAGGACTCCAAGGAACTGCTGCGTCTTGTGGGGGGCAAGGAAAATATCGCTGCCGTGTCCCACTGCATGACGCGCATGCGCTTCGTGTTGGTGGAGCCAAAAAAGGCGGATGTGAAGGCCATCGAGGCCATGAAGGTGGTGAAGGGGAGCTTCACCCAGGCGGGACAGTTCCAGGTCATCATCGGCAACACGGTGAGCGAGTTCTATCAGGACTTCACTGCGGTGGCGGGCATCGAGGGAGTGTCCAAGGATGCGGTGAAGGAGGCAGCCGGGGCCAACCAGAATATTTTCCAGCGGGCGGCGGCCATTGCGGCAGAGATATTCGCCCCTTTGATTCCGGCTATCATCACAGGCGGTCTGATCTTGGGCTTCCGCAACTGCATAGATTCTCTGTATCTCTTTGAAAACGGCACCAAGACCTTGGTGCAACTCAGCCAGTTCTGGGCGGGCATGGATCATTTTCTCTGGCTGATTGGCGAGGCTGTCTTTCATCTGGGGATTCCCGTGGGCATCTGCTGGTCAGTGGTGCGCAAGATGGGGGGCACGCCCATCCTGGGCATCGTTCTGGGGCTGACGCTGGTTTCCAGCCAGCTTCTCAATGCCTATGCCGTGGCCACTACGCCTGCTGACCAGATTCCCCATTGGGACTTCGGCGGTTTCACTGTGGACATGATCGGCTATCAGGCGCAGGTGCTGCCGGCCATTTTGGCGGCCCTGACCCTGGTCTATCTGGAGAAGTTCTTCCGCAGGATAGTTCCTCCCGTCATCTCCATGATCGTGGTGCCTTTCTGCAGCCTGGTATTGACGGTCTGTGCGGCTCATTTCGTGCTGGGCCCCATCGGCTGGAAGATTGGCTCGGCCATTTCCAGCGTGGTCTTCTCCGGCATTACCGGTGATTTCCGTGTTGTCTTCGGCGCTATTTTTGGTTTTGTCTATGCTCCGCTGGTCATCACGGGCCTGCATCACATGACCAATGCCATAGACCTGCAGCTCATTGCCGACTACCATGGCACCATGCTCTGGCCTATGATTGCCCTTTCCAATATCGCCCAAGGGTCGGCTGTATTGGCCATGATCTACTTGCAGCGCAAGAATGCAGAGGCACAGGAAGTCAATGTGCCTGCCTGGATTTCCTGCTATTTGGGCGTCACGGAACCTGCCATCTTCGGTGTCAATCTGAAGTATTTCTTCCCCTTCATCTGTGGCATGACGGGCTCTGCCTGCGCGGCAGTGGTCTGCGTCTCCACCTCCACCACGGCTAACGCCATCGGCGTGGGCGGCGTGCCGGGCATTCTCTCCATCCAGCCCCAGTACATGCCCAGCTTTGCCTTGAGCATGCTGGTGGCCATCGTGGTTCCCTTTGTGCTCACCGCCATTATCGGCAAGAAGAAGGGGGTGGGCAAGGTTGCCGTGGCAGCAGAGGGCGGCGCAGCCGCAGTCATGCCTGTGGTGGCAGAGGCTCAGCCTGCCGCCAAGGAGAGCGAGCATGAGTTCAAGGCTTTCCTGGATGGTGAGGTCATTTCCCTGCCGGAGGTCAATGACGGCGTATTCTCCGCAGGCATTGTGGGGGAGGGGCTGGCCATCCGTCCCGCAAGCGAGCTTTTGGTAGCTCCCGTGTCTGCCAAGGTTACTGTGCTGATGGAAGATTCCCGCCACGCGGTGGGGCTCACCCTGTCCAACGGCGTGGAGGTGCTGCTCCATGTGGGCATTGATACCGTGGATATGCAGGGCGAGGGCTTTGAATATCTGGTGAAGCAGGGGGACGAGGTAGCGGCAGGCACGCCGTTGCTGAAATTCAGCCGCGAGAAGATCAAGGCAGCGGGCCACCCTGAGGTGACGGTCTGCATCATCACCAACAAGAACGGCGTGGAGAGCTTCAATTTCCGCACAGGCATGGCAGGCAAGGCGGGGGAAACCGTGATTGCTTCTTATTGAGCAGGCAGGATTCAGCAGGAAGAGGTGTATCTCATGGCAGATTTTCATAACAAGGTGGTTTACCAGATTTATCCCAAGTCCTTCAAAGATGCCAACGGCGATGGTTTGGGGGATTTGGCAGGGGTGATTGAGAAGCTGGATTACTTGGCAGAACTGGGGGTGGATTACCTCTGGCTCACGCCTTTCTTCCTCTCTCCTCAGAACGACAACGGCTATGATGTGGCGGATTACCGCCGCATCGACCCCGATTTTGGCACCATGGCCGAGGTGGAAAAGCTCATCGACGAGGCAGGTAAGCGGGGCATGGGGCTCATGTTCGATATGGTGTTCAACCATACTTCCACCGAGCACGAGTGGTTCCAGCGGGCTTTGGCAGGGGAGGAGAAGTACCAGGACTACTATATCTTCCGTGAAGGCGAGCCAGATCAGCCGCCCACCAACTGGGTGTCAAAATTCGGCGGCCCTGCCTGGGCATATGTGCCGCAGCTGGGGAAGTGGTATCTCCACCTCTTTGACAAGACCCAGGCGGACCTCAACTGGGAGAATCCCCAGGTGCGCCGGGAACTGCAGGAGGTCTTGAAATTCTGGAAGGAAAAGGGCATCAAGGGCTTCCGCTTTGATGTGGTGAACCTTATTTCCAAGCCGGCGGAATTTGCAGATGATGTGGAGGGGGACGGCAGGAGGTTCTATACTGATGGCCGCCATGTGCATGAATTCTTGCAGGAGATGGTCAGGGAAAGCGGCATTGAAGGCATGGTGACGGTGGGGGAGATGTCCTCCACCACCCTTGAGAACTGCATCCGCTATTCCTGCCCGCAGGACAAGGAGCTGTCAATGGTGTTCAATTTCCATCATTTGAAAGTGGATTACAAGGACGGCGACAAGTGGCAGCTGATGCCGCCTGATATCAAGTCCCTCAAAGAACTCTTTGCCAAGTGGCAGGAGGGCATGCAGGCAGGGCAGGGGTGGAACGCCACCTTCTGGTGCAACCATGACCAGCCCAGGGCTGTCTCCCGCTTTGGGGAGGATGGGGCTTGGCGGGAAAAGAGTGCCAAGATGCTGGGAGCCTGCATCCATCTCATGCGAGGCACTCCCTATATCTATCAGGGTGAAGAAATCGGCATGACCAATGCCGGCTATGCATCCATCGACCAGTATCGGGATGTGGAGAGCCTGAACTATTATGAGATTCTCTGCCGGGAGGGCAAGAGCTCCGCTGAGGCGCTGGCCATCCTCGCTGCCCGTTCCCGTGACAATGGCCGCACTCCCATGCAGTGGTCGGCAGAAGCATATGCCGGGTTCTCCAGCCACGAGCCCTGGCTCCTGCCCCCGGACAACTACAAAAAGATCAATGTGGCAGCAGCCAGGCAGGACCAAGATTCCATCTTCGCCTTCTATCAGCAGCTCATCCGCTTGCGCCATGAGCGGGAAATCGTTGCTGAGGGGAAGATTTCCTTCCTGGATAGGGAAAATGAGGATGTGATTGCCTATGAGCGCACTCTGGGTGCTGACAGGCTGGTGGTCTTGTGCAACTTCTGCGGGCGGGAAGTGTCCCTCAGGGAAAAGTCCCTGCAGGATTATCAGGCAGAAGGGCTGCACAGGGTGCTGGGCAATTATGAGGATGTGGGGCAGGCTCTGCGTCCCTATGAGGTCGTTGTGCTTGCCAATAGCTGACTTCTTATGACTAATGCCGCTGCAAAGTTGGACAGATTGCCCCATAGATGGTATACTAACTTACTAGCGAATTAACGGGGCTTAGGGCGTGCTGATTGATTCACTCAGCCCATCTTCACGGGTCAAGTTCATTTAATCAACACACCCTAGATGCCCTGCATAGCTTATAAATCCTTAGTATGGGGGTAGATTTGTTTGAAGTACATGAGTGGCAATGAACTGCGTGAGGCTTATCTGCAGTTTTTTTCCGAGAAAAAAGGCCATCTGCGCCTGCCCAGCTTTTCCCTGATTCCTCAGGATGACCCGACGCTTCTCTTGATTGGTGCCGGCATGGCGCCTCTGAAGCCCTTTTTCACGGGCAAGATGAAGCCGCCCCGCACCAGGGTGACCACCAGCCAGCGCTGCGTGCGTACCGGCGACATTGAGAACGTGGGCCGCACAGCGCGCCATCAGACTTATTTTGAGATGCTGGGGAACTTCTCCTTTGGGGATTACTTCAAGGGGGAGGCCATTCCCTGGGCCTGGGAGTTCCTGACGGAAGTGGTGGAACTGCCCAAGGACAAGCTCTGGGTGACTGTCTATCCCGACGATGATGAGGCTATCGAGATCTGGAAGTCCCAGCCGGGCTTCCCCCAGGACCACATCGTGAAGATGGAGGACAATTTCTGGGAAATCGGCCCCGGCCCCTGCGGCCCGGACTCTGAGATTTACATCGACCTGGGGGAGGAGCGCGGCTGCGGTTCGCCTGACTGCGCCGTAGGCTGCGATTGCGACAGGTATTTGGAAATCTGGAACCTGGTGTTCACCCAGTATGACCGCACTGAGGACGGGGAGTACAAGCCCCTGGCCCATAAGAACATTGATACTGGCTGCGGCCTGGAGCGTTTGGCTTCTGTGGTGCAGAACAAGAAGACCAACTTCGAGACCGACCTGCTGTTCCCCATCATCGAGTACGCATCCAAGGTTTCCGGCGTGAAGTATGGCGAGGACGAAGCCAAGGACGTTTCCCTGAAGGTCATTGCCGACCATGCCCGTTCCATGGCCATCATGATCATGGACGGCATCCTGCCCTCCAATGAGGGCCGCGGCTATGTGCTGCGCCGCATCTTGCGCCGCGCCATCCGTCATGGCCGCATGCTGGGCATCAAGGACAAGTTCCTGGAAGGTGCTGTCCAGGCTGTGGTGGACATCTACGGCGAGGCCAGCGACTTTGGCGAACTGGTGGCCAAGCAGGACTATATCAAGAAGGTCATCAGCCTGGAGGAAGACCGCTTTGCCGCTACTCTGGCGCAGGGCATGGCACTTCTCACAGAGGAAATTGAGAAGGTCAAGGCTGACAAGAAAGAGGAACTGGCTGGCGAAGTCGGTTTCCGCCTCTATGATACCTATGGCTTCCCCTGGGAGCTGACGGAAGAAATCCTCCATGAGCAGGGGTTGAAGCTGGACAAGGAAGGCTTCGACAAGGCCATGGAGGAGCAGCGCACCCGCGCCCGCAGCGCCCGCGCTGAGAACCAGCGCGTGGCTGTGCCTGACCTTTCCAAGCTGGATACCAGCAAACTGGTGGTGGATGAGACTGCCACTGAGGGCCAGGTGGTTGCCATCTGGAAGGACGGCGTGCTGGTGGACGAGCTGCAGGACGGCGAAGAGGCCGGCATCATTCTCGACAAGACTCCTTTCTACGCTGAAGGCGGCGGACAGGTGGGCGATGAGGGCCTTCTGATTTCCGAGTTTGGCCGCGTACGCGCCGAGAATGCCAAGAAGCTGCCGGATGGCACTGTCTACCATGTGGCTTATGTGGAGGAAGGCCAGCTGAAAGTTGGCGAGACCGTGAAGATTGAAGTGGACAAGGCCCGCAAGCTGGCTTCTGCCCGCAACCATACGGCTACCCATCTCCTGCAAGCTGCTTTGAAGCAGGTGGTGGGCGACCAGGTGAACCAGGCAGGCTCCTCTGTAACGCCTGACAGGTTGCGCTTTGACTTCACCAACTTCGAGCCTGTCAGCGCCCAGCAGCTGGCTGATGTGGAGGAACTGGTGAACAAGGAGATCCTCAAGGGCCAGGACGTGGAGATTGCCCACAAGAGCCTTGAGGAAGCCAAGAAGGACGGCGCCATGGCTCTCTTTGGCGAGAAGTACGGCGATGTGGTGCGGGTGGTCAGCGTCCCCGGCTTCTCCATGGAGCTCTGCGGTGGTTCCCATGTGAAGAACGTGGGCCAGATTGGCATGTTCAAGATTGTCAGCGAGACTGGCGTGGCTTCCGGCGTGCGCCGCATCGAGGCCATCACCGGCCAGGCTGCCCTCGAGTATGCCAATGGCAAGCTGAACCTGCTGGCCCAGGCGGCTGCCAAGCTCAAGACTGGCGAGGAGGAAGTGCCCGCACAGCTTGATAAGCTGCTTGCCGAGCAGAAGGAGATGCAGGCACAGCTGGCGAAGGTGGCTGAGATGCGCGAGAAAGCTTCTGCACAGAAGCTCTTGACGGGCATCAGGGAAATCGGCGGCGTGAATTATGTGGCTGGCATGGCCCAGGCCGAAGGCATGGACGAACTGCGCAGCGTGGCTGATCTGGCCTGCAGCAAGGTGGAGCGTGCCGTGGTAGTGCTGGGAGCTGTGAATGGCGACAAAGTGAACCTGGTGGTGAAGGCCTCCAAGGAAGCCGTGGCAAAAGGCATTCATGCTGGCAAGATCATCAAGGAAGCCGCCAAGGTCATTGGCGGTGGCGGCGGTGGACGCCCCGACATGGCTCAGGCTGGCGGCAAGGATCCTGAATCACTGCCCAAGGCCTTCGAGAAGGCAGCCGAGCTGGTGCAGTCTCAGCTGGGTGTCAACTGATAGTGTTTGGCAAGTCCTCCCTTCGGGGAGGGCTTTTTGCCCATGGGAGGAGTTTCAGTGGCAGAAAAAAAAGATTTAGAAAAAGAGAAATCAGAAGAAGATATTACTGAAAAGGTCCAATACCTGGTGAAATACGGCGTGCTGGGGCTGATCCTGGTGGCGCTGCTCTGTGCGGGCGTCATGTACTCTCTGCACAATGGCAAGACCACCATGACCGTCTATGATGCCAAGGTGGAAAGCCAACTGGTGGGAGTGAAGTCCAAGGCTGCCGGCAAGGTCACGGAAATCCTGGTGGAGGACGGCACCCATGTGGAGGCAGGCCAGGTCGTAGCCAGAGTGGCGGTGAATGTCACGGAAGAGGACATCAGGCAGCTGGAACAGACGGTGGAATTATCCCAGAAAAATCTGGAACAGCTCAAGCAGGGCCAGACAGTCACTGTGCCCACTTATGAGGCAGGGGCCGGCAGCTACAATCCTGCCGCCCAGCAGAACCTGGCCAGTGCCGCTGCCCGGCTGCAGCGCATGAATGAGCTCTTTGAGATGGGGGCCATCAGCGCCGTGAAGCGGGACGAGGCGGCAGCAGAGTACGCCGCCGCCCAGGCAGCAGCTTCCCAGAGCGCGGCTCCCAGGCCGAGCTACCGCACCATGACCCAGCCAACGGATCCCAAGATCATCGAGCAGGCGGAGCTTCAGCTCAAGCAGGCCCAGGCAGCCCTAAATAATGCCAAAAAGGACTCCCAGGCTACGGAAATCGTGGCTCCTGTGGCAGGAACCCTTTACTATACGGACATCAAGGAAGGCAGCGAGGTCAAGCCGGGTCAGACCATCGTCCGCATCGGCGACTCTGGCAGCATCTGGCTGGAAGCCAGGCTCACGCCGGAGCAGGTGGAAAAAGTACGCCTGGGCCAGTTCGCCAGCTATGAGATAGAGGGACATGAGCTTTCGGGCACCGTGCAGGAAATACAGCCTTCCGAGGAGGAAAAAGAGGAATCTGCCCGGAATACGGAACCCAAGGAAGCAGATGGCAGCGAGGATGACAGGCGGGTGGTGAAGATTTCCCTTCCCGCAGATCTGTCTTTCAATCTCAGGCCGGGTGTCAAGGCTACCGTGAAGTTTGCTTTGGATTCATGAGAGGCATGAGCAGGAAACAGGAGGTAGAAGAAGATGTTCAGATTTGCACACAACAACCTTAATGTGCTGGATTTGGCGCGCAGCATGAAGTTCTACGAGGAAGCCCTGGGGCTCAAGGAAGTACGCTGCCTGGAAGCCGAGGGCTTCACCCTGGTTTATCTGGGTGATGAGCGCAAGAGCCATCACCTGCTGGAGCTCACCTGGCTCAAGGACCGCAAGGAGCCCTATAACCTGGGAGAAAATGAGTTCCATCTGGCCTTCACCACGGACGACTACGAGGCTGCCCATGCCAAGCATAAGGAAATGGGCTGCATCTGCTACGAGAATGAGGCTATGGGCATTTACTTCATCTCAGATCCGGATGGGTACTGGCTGGAAGTTTTGCCAGAGTAAATTAAACTATTGATTGTTTACAAGGTGTCTGAGCTGTGTTATAATTGAATAGTTAATTTTAGTTCTTGAATGTCTTTTAGATTGTGAGTGCTATGGCTGACAAGTTTGATGTCATCTGAATTTAAGCGTTTTGGAAAGAGTGGGCTTAGGCTCACTCTTTCATATTTATGTAAAGAAGTTTAAGCAGGCAGCTCACAGATGGAGGTGGAGAGATGGCCCGAAAGGAAAATATCGAGCAGCAGGTGGAAAAAATCGTCCTGGAACTGCTGGAGAGACAAAGCGAAATCGAAATGGTTGACGTGGAGTATGTGAAGGAGCGGGATTGGTATCTGCGCGTCTTCATAGACAAGGAAGGCGGCATTGAGATAGATGATTGCCAGGCTCTCAGTGAAAAGCTGGAAGAAAGGCTGGACGCAGAGGATTTCATTACGGACAGCTACATCCTGGAAGTGAGTTCACCCGGTATTGACCGAGTGCTGAGGAAGCAGAGAGATTTCCAGCGGGAGCAGGGCAAGAAAGTGGATGTAAGTCTCTATGCTCCGTTGGAGGGTTCCAAGGAAAAGGAACTCACGGGAGTGCTCACTGGTTCTGACGAGGCAAGCATTACTCTGGACGGGGAACTGCAGCTGCCGCTTGAGAAGGTGGCCCAGATCCGCCTGCACATAGATTTCTGATAGGTAATATAGGGCATAGCCCTTTCAATTAGGAGGAAAGTTATTTTGGCAAGAAGAGCTACTAAAGCTAAGGCGAAGGACAGCGGGCAGGAGTTTCTCACTACTCTTCGCGAGTTGGGCGCAGAGCGCGGCATTGATGAGAATGTGCTGTTCGAGGCGATTGAGGCAGCCCTGATTTCTGCTTACAAGCGGAACTTCGCCTCTGCCCAGAACGTGCGCGTGACCCTCTCTCGTGAGACAGGCCACTATCACGTGTATGCCATCAAGACTGTGGTGGAAGAGACCGAGGACGAGATTACGGAGATTTCTCTGGCGCAGGCCCGCACCATCCGTCCCGAATACGAAGTTGGTGATGTGATTGAAATCGAAGTCACCCCTGCCAACTTCGGCCGCATTGCCGCCCAGACTGCCAAGCAGGTAGTGGTGCAGCGCATCCGCGAGGCTGAGCGCGGCATCATCTACGATGAGTTCCAGAGCCGTGAGAGCGACATCATGAGCGGCCTGGTGCAAAGGGTGGAGAACGGCAACGTGTTCATCGACCTGGGCAAGACCGAGGCCGTGCTGACTCCTGCCGAGCAGATTCCCGGCGAGAGCTATGAGCATGGCGATCGCATCAAGGCTTTCGTGGTGGAGGTCAAAAAGACCAACAAGGGACCACAGATTGTGGTTTCCCGCACCCATCCTGGTCTTTTGAAGCGTCTCTTTGAATTGGAAGTGCCCGAGATTCAGGACGGCATCGTGGAAATCAAGTCCGTGGCCCGCGAGCCAGGCCATCGCTCCAAAATCGCTGTTTACTCCAGCGATGAGGCTGTAGATCCCGTGGGTTCCTGTGTGGGCTATCGCGGCATGCGCGTGCAGGCCGTGGTGGACGAGCTGGGCGATGAGAAAATCGACATTGTGAAATGGAACGAAGATCCTGCCAAACTCATTGCCAATGCCCTGAGCCCTGCCAAGGTGGTTTCTGTGGCAGTTAATGAAGAGGAAAAGGTTTCCAGGGTCATCGTGCCAGATTATCAGCTTTCTCTCGCCATTGGCAAGGAAGGGCAGAATGCCCGCTTGGCAGCCAAACTCACCGGCTGGAAGATTGACATCAAGAGCGAGAGCCAGGCCGTAGGCGAAGTCCTGGACGAGAACATGAACGAAGTCCAGGTGGAAGGCGAGGAGTCCTTTACCGCAGAGGTTGAATAAGCCATGAAGACCAAGAAACTTCCTGAAAGATTCTGCCTGGGTTGCCAGCAGAGCCTGCCCAAGAGATCTCTGGTGCGTATCGTCAGAAGCCCCGAGGGGGAGTTTGCCGTGGATGCCACCGGCAAGCTGCCGGGCCGTGGTGCCTATATCTGCCCTAAGGCAGAATGCCTTGAGAAAGCGCAGAAGTCCAGAGGTCTGGAGCGTTCCTTCAAGGGCAAAGTGCCACAAGAGGTTTATGAGCAGTTGACGGCGGAGGTCGCTGCCCTGGAGGCAAAAAGCACGGAGGCTGAGTCCTGAGATGGCAGCTACCAGAGAACAGCGAATCATGAATCTTCTCAGCATGGCTCAGCGGGCCCGCAGGATTGTGTCCGGTGCCTTTGCCGTTGAGCAGGCGCTGAAGGCCGGCAGGGCCGATCTGCTCATCATGGCGGAGGACACGGCAGAAGAATCCAGGAAAAAGTTTTTAACTTTAGCCGATAAATATAAGGTTCCCTATCTAGAGGCGCTTGACCGCGATATGCTGGGCTCATGCCTGGGCAAGGATTACCGCGCGGCCGCAGCCTTGACAGACGCTGGTTTTGCGGCGCAGCTCAAAAAGCTGATGGAGGAACCATGAGTAAATAAACGGGGGTGGATCAATGTCAAAACGCAGAGTTTTTGAATTGGCCAAGGAATTCAATACGGACAGCAAAGTGGTGCTTGAAATTCTCAAGCGCAACAACTATAAAGTGAACAACAATTTCAGCGGCGTAGGCGAAGCTGAGTACAATGTGGTGAAGCAGGAACTGCAGAAGTCCGCCAAGCCCGCTTCTCCTGCTCCCAAGAAGCCGGAGAAGGATTACAGCAGCCAGGATGGGCGTGTGAAGACGGAAAAGCACAGCCAGCCCAAAGAGAAAGCCGCAGCAGAAAAGGCAACGAGGCCTGCCCAGGAAAAGGAAGAGCGCCATATGCACCAGCCCGCCCATACCGAACCAAAGCATGAAGATAGCAAGAGTGAGAACCAAGGCGAGCGTCATGAGCGCGGCGGTGAACGCAGCAGTGACCGTCAGGGTAGCCGCGACCACAAGAATGACAATCATGTCAAGGACAGCCATGCCAAGGATAATAGCGGCAAGGGGGGGAATGGCAAGAACGGCAAAAACGGCGGACGCAGTGAGAAGAACGGCGGTCGCAATGAGAAGAACGAGCGAGGCAGCCGCCGGGGCGACAAAACTGAGCGCAATGGCAATAATGGCTTAAACAACAACGACCGCCGCGGCGGTCGCAAGAGCAAGAACGGCAAGCGCGGTGGCGCACCGCAGCCTGCACCGAAGGCACAGATTGCCCGTCCTACTCATATCAAGGTAGGGGAGAGCATCGCCGTCAAGGATCTGGCTTCCAAGATGAGCTATACGGCCGCGGAAGTCATCAAGAAGCTCTTCATGATGGGAGTCATGGCTACCATCAACCAGGAGATTGACTACGATACGGCTGCTCTGGTGGCTGCCGAGTTTGGCGTGGCCTGCGAGGAACTGCCACCAGAGGTTGACCCCACCCTCATTCCTGAGATTGAGGACGATCCCAAGTCCCTGAAGCTCCGTCCCCCTGTGGTGACGGTCATGGGCCATGTCGATCACGGCAAGACCTCCCTGCTGGATGCTATCCGCAATACCTCCGTCTCCACCCATGAGGCAGGCGGCATCACCCAGCACATTGGTGCATATCAGGTCATGTGCCAGGGCAAGAAGATTGTCTTCCTGGATACCCCAGGCCATGAGGCCTTCACTGCCATGCGTGCCCGCGGTGCCCAGATTACGGATATCGCCATCCTGGTGGTGGCAGCAGATGATGGCGTCATGCCTCAGACAGTTGAGGCTATCAACCATGCCAAGTCTGCCGATGTGCCTGTCATTGTGGCCATCAACAAGATCGACAAGCCCGGCGCCAACCCGGACCGCGTGAAGCAGGAACTCATGGAGCACGGCCTGGTGCCTGAGGAATACGGCGGGGATACCATCATGGTGCCCGTTTCCGCCAAGAAGCGCATGGGACTCGACAACCTGCTGGAAATGGTCCTGCTGGTGGCCGAGGTCAAGGAACTCAAGGCCAATCCGAACCGCGATGCCCGCGGTGTCATTGTCGAGGCCAAGCTGGACAAGGGGCGCGGTCCTGTGGCTACGGTGCTGGTGCAGAATGGCACTCTGCGCATCGGTGATTCCATCATCTGCGGCACCACCTACGGCAAAGTCCGCGCCATGGTCAATGACCGCGGTGACAACGTGAAGAAGGCCGGCCCTTCCGTACCGGTGGAGATCCTGGGCCTCAACGATGTTCCTTCTGCCGGTGATATCCTTGCTGTGCTGGAGGAGAAGCAGGCCCGTTCAATCGCTGAGGCTCGTGTAGAACGCCAGCGTACCAAGCTGATCAAGGCAAAGAAGGTTTCTCTGGATGATCTCTTCCAGCAGATTCAGGAAGGCGAGATCAAGGACCTCAACATCGTGGTCAAGGCTGATGTGCAGGGCTCTGTGGAGGCTCTCAACAGCTCCCTGCTGTCCCTCAACAAGAATGATGAGGTGCGTGTCTCTATCGTCCATTCCGGCGTTGGTGCCGTCAATGAGAGCGATGTCATGCTGGCCTCTGCTTCCAACGCCCTCATCATTGCCTTCAATGTGCGTCCTGATGCCAATGCCCGCAAGATGGCAGACAACGAGAACATAGATATCCGCACCTATCGCGTCATCTATGATGCCCTGAACGATGTGAAGGATGCCATGAGTGGCATGCTGAAGCCCAAGTACAAGGAAGTTGTCCAGGGCCGTGTGGAAATCCGCAAGGTCATGAAGTTCTCCAAGGCTCTGGTGGCTGGTTCCTATGTACTTGATGGCAAGATTTTCAATAACTCCAAGATTCGCATCATCCGCGACAACATCGAAATCTTTGACGGCGAGATCGATTCCCTGCGCCGCTTCAAGGACGAGGTCAAGGAAGTGGCCGCAGGCTACGAGTGCGGCATCTCCATCGTGGACTTTCGTGACTTCCAGGAAGGCGACATAATCGAAGCCTACACCATGGAGGAGATTGCTACTTCCATCACCGAGGCCAACAAAGCCGCTGCCAAACGCCGTGAGGAACAGGCCAAGGCCGCAGAAGCTGCCAAGGCAGAAAACGAAAATAAATAAGCTGTAAATATTTGACAGGAAACGCAGGCTGGCGCATAGCCAGGCCCTGTCGTTTCCTGTTTCTTTGTAAGGAGGTGTTTCCATGAGCCAGCTGCGAGTGGAAAAAGTACAGGAATTGATGAAACAGGAGATCAGCTCCATTATCCTGCGGGAACTCAAAGATCCCCGCATCGGCTTTGTGACGGTGACTTCCGTGGAGTGCACTGGCGATCTGCGCGAGGCAAGGGTCTATGTGAGCCTGATGGGCAGCGACCAGCAGGTGAAGGACTGCTGGCAGGGACTCCAGTCCTCTCTGGGCTTTATCCGCCGGGAAATCGGCAAGCGCATACGCTTGCGCTTCACCCCGGAAATCAGCTTTGTGGTGGATAAGTCTCTGGACTATAGCGCTCATATCCAGGAACTGTTGCTGAAGATTCAGGCTGAGACTCCTGTGAGAGAAGAAAATGAAACAAAGGGTGAGGAAGCATGAGACTGCCCCTTGAGGAAACTCTGGTTGTGCTGGGTGAGGGCAGGAAAATCATCATCACTGCCCATGTGAATCCCGACGGTGACGCCATCGGCTCCTGCCTGGCATTGTCCCGCTATCTGGAGAATCAGGGCAAAGAGACTGTGGTGCTCATTGATGATGAGGTGCCCAGGGGATTCATGTTGTTGCCAGGAGCAGATAAGATTGCCGCCCCTGAGGAAGGCCGGAGTTATGAGGCTGATCTTTTAGTGGTACTTGATTCCTCTCTTGACCGTATCGGCAAGGTGGCAGAAGCTGTCAAGGCTCAGGTGCTCAATATCGACCATCACCACACCAATGACGGTCAGGCAGAAAGGCTTTACCTTGATGGAGAACGAGCCGCCACGGCAGAGATCATATACCAGCTGCTGGAAATGGCAGGGGCAGCTTTTGACAAGGAGATGGCTATGGCCCTTTATACGGGGCTGGCCACGGATACGGGCTTCTTCCGCTTCTCCAACACCAATCCTCTCACCATGAGAGCAGCAGCCCGCATGCTGGAGGCAGGGGCAGAACCTCATGTGATTTCGGAGTCTCTGGAGCAGAGGCCCTATTCCCATGTGAAAGGGCTGGCTGATGCCCTGCAGCATATCGAAGTCTGGCACGGCGGCAGGGCCGCCGGGGCTTTCCTGAGCTATGAAGTCATGGAGGGCATCGAGTCCACGGAGGGCCTCATCGATATGCTTCGCGTCATTGAGGGCGTAGAGATTGTCGTGGTCATGAAGTACAAGGAAGCGGACAAGGCCAGGGTCAGTCTGCGCTCCAAGGGCATAGACGTCAGTGCTGTAGCTCTGAAGTTTGGCGGTGGCGGTCATGTGAAGGCAGCAGGTTGCGGAATTGAAAAGCCTTTTGGCGAAGCCAAGGCCCTGCTGCAGCAGGCCATTGACCAGGCACTTTCACCTACTGACCCTGCGGAAGCAGTGAAAGAGTCTGGGGAGGAAAAGTGATGGCATTATCGGGCTTTATCAATTTGCTCAAGCCTCCCGGCATGAGTTCCCACGATGTGGTGGGCTTCGTGCGCAAGGTACTGAAGGAAAAGCGGGTAGGCCATGCAGGCACACTTGACCCTGCGGCGGCAGGCGTGTTGCCCATAGCTGTGGGTCAGGCCGCCCGCCTGATCGAATATCTGGAAATCACGGACAAGGCTTATAGGGCAGAAATCAGCTTGGGTGTCTCCACGGATAGCGGAGATGATACGGGGGAAGTGCTGGCACGGCAGGACTTTGTGATGCCAGCAGCCTCTGTCCTTGAGGCTGCACTGGCAAAATTCCGCGGCCCCATCAGGCAGGTTCCCCCGGCCCATTCCGCCATCAAGATTGACGGCAGGAAAGCCTGCGACCTTATCCGCCAGGGCAAAGATGTGGATATTCCCGCCAGAGAGGTGATTATTCACAGGCTGGAACTGTTGTCCTGCCGGACAGGCAGTTTTCGTATAGAGGTGGAGTGCTCCAAGGGCACCTATATCCGCAGCCTTTGCATGGATATTGGCGAGGCTCTGGGGATTCCTGCCCTGATGTCTTTCCTGGTGCGTCGGCGGGTGGGAGGCTTGGTCCTTGAGGACTCCCTGACCTTGGAGGAATTTGCGGCCCAGGGGGCAGAAGCAGTCCTCGCCCCGGAGCCCTTCCTGCACCATCTGCCGCGCTATGACCTGCGGTCGGACAGGATGAAGGCATTCCTGAACGGTCTTGCCACCACGGACAGGTTTTATCAGGGGCAGGCGGGACCCTTGCGGGTCTATGCCGGGGATATTTTCCTGGGCATTGGAGGCTACAGCGCCAAGGATCAGAGCATCAGGCCACATAAGGTGGTACGTGGAGCAGAAAGAAATTGAGGAGGGAAGCGGGCATTCCCATGGAAATATACAACAAATTGGCAGATTTAAGAAGCAAATACCCTGTGCTGGTGGTGGCCCTGGGCATGTTCGATGGGGTGCATATCGGCCATCAGAGCATTATCAGGCGGGTGGTGGAACTGGCAGGAAAGATTGGAGGCAAATCTCTGGTCTTTACCTTCAGCAATCATCCCCTGTCAGTGCTGGCTCCTGACAGGATGCCACCCCAGATAGGCAATAACTTCTTGCGGCAGTACAGGTTTGAGGCATTGGGAGTAGATGTGTTGATGAACATTCCCTTTACCAAGGCTTTTTCCCAGGTCAGTCCAGAAGACTTCCTGTTGCTCCTGCAGGCTCATTTTGCCCCTCGCTATGTGGTGACGGGAGCCAACTACACTTTTGGTGAAAGGGGCAGGGGCACTCAGCGCCTCCTTTTGCGGGCAGGAGCAGACTACGGCTTTGAGGCAGAAATCTGCCCTACGGTGCTGCAGGCTGGCAAACCCGTCAGCAGCACTCGGGTGCGGGAGTGCATACAGGCTGGAGACCTGGCCTCGGCCAACACCTTCCTGGGCTATCCCCTGACCATCATCGAGCGGGTACAGCATGGTGACAAGCGGGGCAGGCAGTTGGGCTTTCCCACAGCTAATCTGGCCGTGGGGGAGCATAGGGCAGTCCTGCCTTCCGGGGTATATGCGGCCAAGGCCATCTACGGCGGCAGGGAGTATGCAGCTCTAGCTAATATCGGCAATAATCCCACCTTTGAGGGGGAGCGCGCCCTGCGCATAGAGGTGAATATCCAGGATTTCAACAAGAATATCTATGACCAGATGCTGACCGTGCAATTCTTGCAGCTGTTGCGGCCTGAGAAGAAATTCTCCTCCGTGGAGCAACTAGTCAGGCAGATGCACAGGGATAAGGAAGCGGCCAAGAGCATTTGGCTGAAGCATAAGGCTCATTAACGGAGCGCACAGGAATAAGGCACCCAATGCGGGTGCCTTATTCCTGTAATGCAAAGTTCTTGCTCGGTCAGATACGCAAGGACTTGTCCTG
>Ga0310695_10005481_pt1 | contig 22112 bp, 19 predicted proteins | sample RumenRJG_04DNA_FD_203882 | JGI IMG/M metagenome (GOLD analysis project Ga0310695, IMG submission 203882) | Bovine rumen microbial communities from Lethbridge, Alberta, Canada - RJG_04 (v2) (version 2) | ecosystem: Host-associated > Mammals > Digestive system > Stomach > Rumen | place: Canada...
CCAAACGGCAGCTGAGGCATGAAGCTATTCATAGAAGGACACGAGTACAAGGATGAAGCATCGAAAGCCCTGCTCAAAAAGATTCTGAATTTTGAGCAAGGAGGGGTGTATAGTACCGACATGGTTGGTTACTATTACAGCAATGATGTCAAGGACACTGTGTTCTTTCTGCCCAAGGTAGTGATGGATCGAAAGGACCAAGTGTTCTCTCATTGTGCCCCGGAGAATATCATTGACTTGCAAGCGGCACTTGAAAACAAGGAGATTAACGATGACGAATACCGGTTCATCTATGGACTGTCCGTATGGATATACCGAGCCATCAATGTATTCCGTCATACGGCTGATGACCAGCACAGGAAGATACTCCTATATCGTGATATACCTTCCGACACGATGTCTGGGCAGTTTGTTTATAATACATTCCTAGACATTCTGATTTCACTACAACGGTTCAATGATGAGAACCAGAATTATTTCACATTTGTTCTGAAGAACATCCATTCTGGCTTCAACAAGATCAATTGGACGAAGACCATCAGCCGTGGACAGGCTGTCATTCAAGATGATACTCCAGTTTATATCGACGTAGTGAACCGCAAGCGGAAAGTAAACTTGGAAGAAGAATTGTTCATTATATTCTTCTCTATTCTTCATCACATACAGGTCAAGTACGGCTTCCCTGTTAAGATGAATTATAACTTCCCGCTTATTACAGAAGATGCCTTTGAGAACTATCTGGACGGTTATGGTGAGATGCGCCTGATTCAGATCCGGCATAAGTACTTTGCGGACAAACAGGTACAAATGTGGCAGCTCTGCTACGACTTCTTCAGCCAGCAAAGCCAGATTCACAACAACGCCAACTACTCCGACCATCTACTGGCAAAGGACTTCAATATTGTTTTCGAAGAGATGATAGACCACCTGCTGACTGAAAAGGACAAGCGTGTGGACAAGATGAAACTAAAGGAACAGACAGATGGCAAGCGTGTTGACCATATCTATGCTTGGGACGGATTGATGCATAAAGAGGACGAGATATTCTACATTGGCGACTCCAAATATTACAAACAAAAGAACGACCCAAGAGAGTATTCTATCTATAAGCAATATACTTACGCTCGAAATGTCATCCAAGCCAATCTTGACTTGTTTAATCAGAAGGATTCCAGAGGCAAGAAAAAATATAAACCGGGCGACGATTATCTGATTTATAGAGACGAGGATACTGAGGGTTATAATATTACGCCAAACTTCTTTATACGCGCTCATGTGCCGGAAGATAGAGGATATGATGGTGATGATTTAAGGCCAGATGGAAAGATGAAGCGGATTATTCATTTTGAAAACCGACTTTTTGATCGTGATACTCTGTTGCTTCAGAACTATGATATTAATTTCCTGTACGTGCTTTCAGTCTATGGCAGTGAGGATTTACTGGCACAGGAGAACTTCAAGTTGAAGGCAAGGAGATTGTTCAGAGACCGCATCATCGAAGACATAGAAGGGAAATATGGATTCTTCTCGCTCCAACTGAAGCCGATAGAGATAGACATGCCTGCTGATGACGAAGATGGCGACACTTCTACTCTTGATAAGATGAACCGACTTATCGAGCAGAAGTATTTCCGCAAATTACTTGGTAAAGCTTTCCGTCCCTACAAAGAGGAAGAATTCCTATATCTATCTTTGGAATCCATGCCAGAATACTATGATGACAACATGAAATTGTTGTCCGATTTAAGCAAGGATTTCAATATACGCCACTACAAATTAGGGACTGATCCACGGGCTGTTATCAATAAGTTTGCAGATTTGACACTCATTCCTACAAAAGGAAAAGGAGGGGAATCCCATGTGTTCCAATTTGAAGACTTCAAGGATGAGATTTTCTTGGTTGGTGGTTATCGCAGTGGTGATAAGAACCAGTTAGAATGGATAAAGAAGAATATGATGTACAACATTCGTGCAACTGTCAATCGTCATGGATATAGGAATGGCATTATAGACGAGAATGTAGTTTCTGCAAGATATTTGGTTCTTTATGAAATTAACGACACAGAGAAACAAAACTACCATATATACAGAATTGATAGCTGGAAAATCCGTTCTACCGAATGGATGGCGAAAAATGGCTATGTAAGACCAGATGGTCCATATATCGTTTATTCTTTATCTGAAGAGATTCACTTTGAGGAAGCCAGTGTGAATGCGATGCTAAATATCAGTCTCTTTAATGAAATTGCTTTTAGAAAATCTAAAGGTGAAAAAGTATCGGAAGAATGGCTTCGTGACGCATGGTTTGGTTCTCCAGTATTCCTAACAGGTCAAGAGATTAACGACAATGCACTTAAGTCCCATCGTGAGGCTAATAAAGCACTTGTTGTTGTAAATATTGGGGATTCTGACTTATCGAAACTTGGTAGTGGATATAGTGCTGCCATGTTTGTAGCACCAAGAACATTGCAAGCAATCAAGGACTTCACCTGTGCTGGATATGTTGTGTACTCTAATAAGCAGGCCCACAAGGTCTATAGGGTACAGGGTGATGCCTGCATTAGTGTAGATGCTCCTAACGGATATTTGCAGAGACGCTATGCAGAGCCGCTAAGAGAGAAGTATCCAGATCGGAAGGAGCGCGACAAAGTGCCTTCAGACTTTCATCTGTCTTTCAGTGTAGAACCTACAGATGCAGATTTTGCTTTAAGTCAATCAAGAATAAACAAGGTTCCAGAAGGTTTGAGTGGATATGACGCTCATGTGGAAGAATTAGACAAATTAAGATAAAACAGATTATTATGAATAGAAGAAATAATCACCTAATTATTCATCCTGCTATTCAAGCAAGGATAGATTTCTTTGAACGTCTGGAGTCAGACGTAGAGAAGGCATCTATTGGTAACGAACTTAGAATTCTCTATGAAAAGTTTGGTAATTTCTGCGCCAATTTAGGCATAGGTCATGCTTTCGGTAATTTCGCATACGATAATGATATCTGTAATGAGGATTTCAGAAAGGAACTGTTGTCAAATATAGATATGGCTAAGAATGTATGCATGTCGAAAAGAGATGGACTTTCGTCAGGTTCTTCTTTGACGATTCATAATACGAATCAGCAAGAACAGAATCTGAGCCTTTCGTTGGAGTTAACAGAATGCATACGGAAATCCTTAACTGGTGAACAATTTGACGAGTTAATGGAATTGATACAGAAGAAGGCTGACAAGAAAACTCTTTCAGAAAAGATTAAAGAGTTCGGAATAAATGTGGTAAGTGGTGTACTTGCTGGCATTATTAGCGGACAAATGATGAGATAACGAAAAACGATTTATCCAGAATAAGAAATATGGAACAGAGGCAGTATATTATCAATTATATTCAGCATATAAGCGATTCTCTTTCCCAGAGGCCTTCAGATAAAAGAATTGATGAATTCCTTGATACGGTTTTCAAGGGATATAATGATATGCTGCTTCATATGGATGGGTATGAAAACTTAACTAAGCTGTTTGAAACAATTGAGAAAGTTGAGCGGAAGATACTTCAAAGTATAAAAGATTACTTAAATGGACATTTGTATGGAGCTATTGGGGAAATAGACTTTCTCCTTCAAGACATAGCTTTAGCTGATGGATTTAACATCTCGGTATTAAAAACAAATGACATCTGGTATAGAGGACGATTAGTAGAAGTAAACTCACGTCTATACAAGAAAAAAGAAATGTTCCATATCCCCAATCATATGCGCGAGAAAGTTAATAATCAACGATTTAGCTTAAATGGATACCCATGTTTGTATTTAGGAAAATCTATATGGGCTTGTTGGGAAGAATTAAATGAGCCACATCTTGATGACATTTGCTTCTCTGCTTTAAAGTTAACGAAGGATATTAAGGTGTTGGATTTATCAATTCCAACAAACGAACAAATTGACAATAAAACATCAGATGAAATATTAAAGCTTTTAATAACAATGCCATTGATATTTGCATGTTCTGTAAAAACCATAAACGAAAATGCGAGTTTTAAGTCTGAATATGTTGTTCCCCAACTTTTAATGGCTAATTTGATTAATTCCAATTATTTTGATGGATATGTTTTTTCTTCAACAAAGCGTAATCCAGCTCTGAATTGGAGAGAAAGCTATTTACAGAATGTCGTTCTTCCCATCGATGGTGTATTTGATGAAGACGGTTTGTGTATTAGTTTGAAGGAAAAGTTCCTTATAACTGATGCAATTAGTTACAAATACGAATTTCTTAAGTCCACCATTTCTAATATTATTCCAATGTCTGAACAAGAGATTGATGCTATTATTGATGGAGGCTCTCATAATATAGGACAAGAGCATAAAGAGGAAGATCTGTATCCAAGAGCTTTGTTCGGACAAATGGAGGACATCTTAAAAAAGAAAATTTTTTCTACTATCAGCTAATAAAACTAAGAATTATATGAGCGACGAACATAAATATAGAATACAAGGCCTGGATGAATACATCCGCCAAGGTGAACCACAGCAACTCGAGCGTAGTGAAGCATGGAAGGTGGCAATCGGCCTGCAACAGGTCGATAGACTTCAGACATCTGAATATTTGCTCGATACAGCCAAAAGGCATATTGAGGGAGACATCAGTATTGACGAAGCGAAGCAACTGATTGATTCTTACTATAAGTCCGAATCTGGACGTAAGGTAGTTGAAGGTGACCGGACGGAGGAGGCAGACAAGGTCGCTGCTCGTATCACGGAACTGATTGAGGAGAAAACATTCTCTTTCACTCCAGCACAGTTGGTTTCGATACACCGCCGTCTGTTTGAAGGCATCTACAAACTGGCTGGTCGCATTCGTGACTACAACATCACGAAAAATGAATGGGTTCTTGGTGGTAAAACAGTGTATTATGCCAGTGCTGACACTATCAGTGATACTTTGAATTACGACATGGGACAGGAACGTGAGTTCAACTATGCCAACTTAAACGTTGATGATGCTATTCGGCATCTGACACGTTTCTGTGCCAACCTGTGGCAAATTCATGCTTTCTGTGAAGGAAATACGCGTACAACAGCCGTATTCATGATAAAGTACCTGCGCACGTTGGGCTTCAACGTGGTTAACGATGTCTTTGCAGAGAATTCTTGGTATTTCCGGAATGCATTGGTACGTGCCAACTATACAGACCTGACTAAAGGCATCACAGAGACAACTGAATATTTGGAGAGGTTCTTCCGTAGCATGCTGCTTGGTGAGGAACATGACCTGAGAAATAGAGTCATGCATATTGATTGGGACAAAGTCGATGGTAACACACTACCCCAAAGTGCAAACTACGAAGTCAAAAGTGCAAAAATAAGTGATGAGTTGCCTCTAAAGTGCAAAAAATGCACTTTGGAGGAAGTCGCAGTACTCCGCATAGTGAAAAAGAAGCCATCTGCCACTCAAAAAGAGATTGCAGCCGAGATTGGAAAGTCTGAGCGAACAGTCAAATCAATAACTATTGCCTTGCAAGAGAAGAACATTCTACGGCGAGTAAATGGTAAGCGAAATGGTTATTGGAGTTTTATTGAGGATTAACGAACTATACGAAGATATGAAGGACAAGAGAATTTACGGCCTGTTTGGCCGCAAGATAAAAGAAATGAGGTTGGAGCATGGGTTGAAACAACGCCAGTTGGCTGAGCTTCTGGAAACGGACAAACCTATGTACAGCAAAATGGAGCTTGGAGCACGACGAGTTAGGCGTGACATGGTTCCCAAGTTGGCAGATCTGTATAAGGTTGACGAGAAAGAACTAATGACACTATGGCTGGCCGATGGTGTATATGCTACCTTGAAATGGGAGGATGAAGGCCTTCGGTTAAAGGCCATTGACTTGGCTAGGGAATACTTCACAGAAGTTTAAGGCCCATATATGGCAATTTGGAAATAGACAGAGTACTACTCTGCAACTCCCAATAAGTGCAATTCTTATAAGATTATTATTGTGACAGTCGCTTGCGACGCAACTCCCATAGCCTATTATTGTCCTTTTGATGTTCCTCCTTGTCAGAATACAGAAACTCGATGTAGTTGTTAGTTATTCTTCTTCGGTGGGTCTGCTTGCAGTTCTAGATGCAGCTTTATGCCCTTGACAATAGAGTCGATGTCCTGCCATATCTCTGCATCACGACGTGTCTGGATGACGGTCTGGTAAAAGATGCGATTGGTCTTGTCCATCTGCATCACTCGGTTGTGGTAGATGCCAAAGCACATCAGGGCGGCAATTCCCATGAGAAAGAACGTGTAGTAGCACCACAACTTACGCTTAACCAGCCATGGCTTCACCTTACGCCACTTGTACTGCAGAACGGCACGAAAGGTGGGCTCCGATATAGGGTCTGTCTTTGGCTTGAATCCTGCTGCCATCATGCAATCCCCAAACACCCTAAGTGCGTCATGCACTTTCTCCTTCGGCTCATCATCATCGAAAAGATGCTTGCCAATCCAACGCATCCACCGACGCACTGGCACTGGATATTCTGATGCCCATCCGTCCATCTGTTCCATGGTGCGTATTTCATGAGCTGTCCACACTTCTGCCAGACGCTTTTTCTCAGTCTCTCTGTTTTCCTTACCCTTTTCAAGAAGGTCTTTCGTAAACTCGTCGTACTTGGTCTTGAACGTTTGACCGATATTTTCCATGTCCTGGTCGAAGAGCAGCCCTTTCTTTTCTGTGACATACCCATTCCGCAGTCCCTGATAGCCTTTTCTAAAACACGTTGAGAAGTTCTCGGTGGTTACATTGGTGCTCACTGCTGAAGAGCCATTCTGCTGTTCGCTGATGGGATTTTTCTGGTCGGCCAGTTCTTGGATGGCCTTCTTTATGTCAGCCAGTTCCTGATACAAGTCTTCTATATTGTATTCCTGCTCATCTTTTAGTGGGATATATCTCTTTGCCATAGTTATCTTCCTTTCCTTCTTGGTCTATACTTATTCTTGTTTTTCTCATCGTCGTCATCGTCATCTCTCCAGCCGCTGGATGCTCCACTGCCACCTCCGCCAGAGGTCGGTGCCACATTGGGCTGCAAAAGGACTTCGGCAATGGCTTCACCAATATTGCTGCCAGATGATGCCCCACCATCCGAGCCTGTTGTCTGCTGTTCGCTGTAGGAATCATCGGAGGGCTGCTGTGTCCCACCTGAAATCTGCGAGAAGTCGAAGGCTTCGTTGATGTCAAAGGGCTTTTCCTCCTTTGGCTGGAGCTGTATGGGTTCATCGCCTTGGTGGTCATCAAGGTAAACCACATTGAACATCTGTTTATCGATTTTAGCGAATGAAAGCGAATGGTCAATCTTGCTTCCGGCATAGGTGACGTTCTTCCTGGTGTCCGTGAAGGTCATGCCATGGATGCTGCCGTCCTTGTCCTTCACGAAGTTGAATGTGATGCCCTTAGTAGCAAGCAACTTGCGCAGTTCATCCCAAGTGACGCTTTCCTTCATGGTTGCTGTTATCTCATCATAGAGCCGGTACTTGATAGCATCCTTGCCTATCAAACGTTCACGTCTAACCTTGTCCTTCCCCTTGCCAAAGGTCAGACCATACCCACGGGTCAGTGCTTTGGTTATAGCTGCAGACTTTGTATAGCTGGTGTCACCTTTAATGCAACGTCCCTCATTATTCACTCGGTTATAAACGATGTGGATATGAGGGTGTGGCTGGTCGTGGTGACGGAATATCACATACTGGGTATTCTTGATACCCATGCGCCGCATGTATTCTTTGGCTATTTTAGCAATCTTCTCGTCATCGAGTTTGTCATAGTCATCTGGCGAGAAACTGAGTGATATGTGTCCAACAAAATTCTTGACACGTGGACGCGATTTTGTCTGTGCCTTGAAGCATGCTGTTATGACCGCATTAGATGAAAGACTAACGCCCTCCGAAGCAATAACCACGGTATCCTTTTTGAGGATGTCATTGGCGTAACTGACCAGTCCTCCAAACCCTTCTCCCGTGTTGATTTGAGCTATCATTTCCTTATTTTTCACTTATCTTAATGAGTAATTCATCTATCCTATCAGCCAGATTCCGCACCCTATTCTCCACATAAGCCATGTGGTAAGTATGAGCTTCACGTGCCAGTTGGTTCAGGTTGTTAGCCATACCTGACAAATCACGAATGTATGCCGTCTGCTCTTTTGTGATAGGTTCCTTGACATAGCCGTTCACAGACAATTCGTAGACCAAAGTTGACAAAGAAATGCCTGTCCTTCTTTGTTTATTCAGCAATCGTTTGTAGTTGTCTGTGTCGAAATAGACCTTGACGGGAATATTCCGTTTCTCCTTTTCAGGCACATTCGGACGACCGCCTTTCTTATTCTTATGTTCTGGTGTTTGGGTACTCATATTTGTACAATTGCTAAGTTTTAGAATGCATTTATCGGTAATTTTGCCGTGGTTTTGTGGGACACATAACCTATACTTGCTCCCCAAACACCATATTATTACCATTTCGTTTGTTCTCTGAGAGACTGTCAATTATCAGGTCGGCAATGTCAACTTTCTTAGAACGCTGCTCAGGTGTAGCTATCTTTTCCAGATAGTCACTGACTTGAATGTGCCACCCTTTCTGGTTCATTTCTTCCGCTCGCATTGACCATAGATTAAAAGCCTCAGATTTTTCATCCGTATCAGGAAAGAGAATGATGTCGTTATTCTTAACCGCCTCAAAACGTTCCTGCTGCATATTATATAGAGAACCTGTAGCCATCCACAATATGTCAGGTATGCAAAGAGAACAAATGACCGCAGATTTCTCCCCTTCGACAACGCCAATCGTCTTACCTTTATTCTCCGGCAGGCTAAGCAAGTGCTCACCAAAAAGAGTTTTCTTGATGACGAAATCGGAAGATATCAAACCTTTCTTGGAAAGTTCGCATGGAATACTTTCAGGATGCTTTGAATGGTCACGATGACCATCAGTTCTGTATGCCATCACTTTACCATAACGAATGATGTCATCCTTGTCAACATACCAATAAATGACGTGCTTATCATCAGTTATCCCAAGGTAAAAACTATTGACAATCCGTCTAACTTTATCCATATCATCTATCAAAGGCTTCAAGAAACAGACGATGTCTGATTGAAGGTCTTCGTCAAGAGATTCCAGCATGTATTTCTTGTCTATTGCACCATACTCAATTAACTTTAGAGGGCGATTAACCTTTGGAGGGCTATACGGAACGGTGATGGTTCCATCCTTCACATAGTATTTGTTCGTGTCAATGCCATGCTGTTTGCACATATAGATAAAAGACGCTATTGTGATACGTCCTCTTGTACGGAGAGCATGGCTGAACTTGTAGTCGTTCTCTTTTTCACGATATTTGTCACTTATACTGCTGATGGCTTTAAACATACTACGTCCTTTCTCTCCCAGATCGGCAAGTGCCAAAGCACCTTTTGTCCAATCCTCAAAGTTTCCAAACATATTGATGCCTCTACGAACCACTTCGTTCACCAGAGCCTGATAATCATAATTGTCCATATCACTTTCGCTTTAATTGTTCATATCGGGTAATAAATTTCGACACGCCAGACTTATCGCTGTAGCCTACTTTTTTGGCGATTTCATCAAAGGTTAATCCATCTTCTTTGAGCTGCATGATGGTCTCATACTTCACTTCATTATCGGAGGATATTGGAACCAGATTCTCAAAAGGAACACGCTCTCCTGTTTCCGTGAATGTCAGGAAGCGGGAAAACTGTAACTTGATAGACTCCGTCTTATAGTCGGCAGAGAGGTAGTTACCCTTTACACAGCAAAGATGCTTGTAGGTTACATCGGCAATATCACTCCTTAATTCAAGTACCAATCTCATCTTTGCCTCAAAAGCCTGACTCCCCAACAGATTATGTTTGGAGGGCATGAAATGCTCCGTTCGCTTTCCGCAGTGATGCAGAAAAATGACAAGACATTGATGACGGTTGGCCAGTTGTGAGTATTGATTGAGAAACAAGCGTACCTGGTTGCTCTCGTTCATACTTCCCATGTAGAGATCTGAGAAGCAGTCTACTACTACTAAGTCGGCTGGATGTGCAGTCAATCGTTTGTCAAGCTCTGCAACAACATCCTCGCAGTCAAAGATGAAGCGTAATCCTCTCAATGCCGTCGGCGATAATCCCAGCTGCTTGTTCTGTCTACCAATCAAGTAGGCATTTGCCGTTTCATCATCTTCCGTGGAAACATAAATGGCACTTCTATAGCATGGAGTCAATCTCATGCCCAAGAATGTGTTCAGTCCTGCTGATACAGCCATCGACAATTGGCGGAGGAAAGCAGACTTGCCTGTGTCTGAACTACCGGCAAGGCAAGCCAGCCCCACCTTAGGCAGAAGTGGATCCAACAATGATGGTATTTCCTGAATGTTCTTATTCAGCAACATCTCACCGGTTATTTCATTCTCAATGCCAGGATGCTTTCCCAGAAGCTGCATCCGTCTGACATCTTCCCTGATAGAGTCTACATGGTTATCCATCATCATTAGCTTTTTGCACGATTAAATTTTGCCAACTTCCCTGAATTGATCAGTTCGTTGACCTCCTGCTTTGAGTACAGGTTCTTTCTACCGACCTTCTTACATTTGAGAAGACCTTTCTGCTCGATTCTCCATAAAGTAGGAAGAGCGATGTGCAGCAGACTACACAGTTCATTGCGACCATAATACTCTTCCTCTTCTTTTTTACTTACCATTGCACTGACCTCTCTTTCATCAAGGCAACGATTTACAGTTTTGTAGATGACATCTGCAAACTGCTCTTCATTCAAAATTACGACTTGACTGTTCATATTATACCAATTTTAAGTTATACAATTAGAGGGAAAAAGAATGCCCCCGAACTGAGTCGTTTACTCAATCCGGGGGCAAAATTACAACGAAAGTCAAATTTCGTCTATACCATTAAATATCAACTAATTATTACATGAATTTGTTGGTATTTATTGGCATTTCTTGGCATAAAAATGACAGTTTTCAAGTGCTTAAAATCATTTCTTGAAAGGTCTTAATATAAGTTTTTATCTTCGCCACACCTTTCTCTGTACCAGCCTTCATGGGCTTGGTTTTGTTGTGAAAAGGGAACAGTTTCTTATAATAAGTATTGAAGGTCTCGTATCTTACAACTTCAGGGTATTCTTTTGTCAGCATCTCCCAATAGCCACGCACGGCACCATTATCGACATATTTGATAATCCCACATTCCTCGATAGCGACTGTCAGGGCAGCGACATCTTCAGCGGAAAGGCACTTCCTCAACTCGTTTACCACGGTGTTGTAGATGTCTGTAGTAGGCTTTTTCTTGCCCATGCTATAAGCTATGAATGCCATCAACGTCTTTTCGGGAAGGTCATCTAAGATACTTCTTCTCCCTGGGCTGCGTCTTTCTCTTTCTTCTTCCCTCTGTTCCAAAATAGGCAGCTCATTTTGTGAACCAGAGTCATGGTCTTCCTCAATGGGAGTTTCTTCCTCTATCTCCCATGGCCTTTTGATGTTGAACAGATTGCAGATGTAATCAACCACCCGGCAATAAATCCAACCTATGTTAGAGAGCACATCTTGATAGCCGGAAGACTCATTCATTGTAATAATGCCATGTTTCTTCAAAGGATTCAGATACCTGAGCAATATTCTGTTAAGGTCACATTCCTGTTCGATATTAAACATGGCGGCACTGTACTGTTCCCGAAAGTGCTTCAAGGCTTGTTCCAGATTCACAGAAGAGACGACAATCTGGTTATATTCCGACTCCAATTCAGCAGCAGATTCTTGCAAGGCGATTACATGCTTATTGTTCAGTTTAACATATAGTTCAATGTATCGCTCAAATTCGGCCCGCATGGACTCCCGAAAGGAAGAATCCTCAAAATCTTTCTCTTCCCAGAAATCCGTGTCGAAATTGCCAGGATAGAATCTTTTGCTATATACCGTATGCTTGATAACCCTCAAAGCATTCAGGCTCTTCTCAATATTTTTGGTTTGATTTCCTTCCATGTCTATTTCTATTGTTCAAAGTACCAACGTCTGAGTCAGGTTTCTTTCAGTTCGTCAAGTAAAGTGATAACCTTATGGATTTCAGAGTATGCAATCCTGTCTTCTGGTGACACTTTGCTCATAGCTGAAAGTTTTTCAGCATTCGTCTTGGCTCGTTCCAAACTGCCATTTGCAACGAGATAGTCATAAAGTTTCGTGCGAATGAAGTAATGCTTGGTTTTCTCATAGCCAGGCATGTAATTCCGCAATTCAGGTATCAGCTGATCATAGTTCTGGAATCGACGGACTGTGTTTTCAGGCAGAAAATGCAACAAGAACCAGAACTCTGTGCATGGACTAGTTTCAATGAACTTGATGTCGCGGTTCTCTTTACGACTTTTGAAAGACTGATACTTTCGCATCTCTGTAGGCTTCTCATAGAGTCTGTCCATGTCTATCAGGCACACCACATAATCATAACGCTCTACCAACTTTGCTTTGGCCAGTTTCATTATGTGCTCAATATCGGCATGTTGGGGGAATCCAGGCGACAATTTGAACGGATAGCGGCGGGCTATGCGGAGTGATTCAAAGTAAAACCACTCTGTTTCTCCCTCTCCAATGATTGCTATAGACTTCTTCATCCTTCCAACTCTTTTAAGTCCAGATATTGACTGCCAAGGAATGGCAGATCTACGAGTTTTCCTTGTTTATAGGCATTATAGGGCGACAAGTTCTTGTGTAATCCCATAGACGAGAGACGCTCTATACGAGTCTCGCCCTCGGAATTCTTATCTGTGAACCACACCGTATCACGACGTACGAAATCCTCATTCAGCAGATTGATGTCATGAGTGGTGAAGAGCAACTGAGAAGTGTTGTCGCTATTGGCAATGAACACTTTTATCAGATAAGACAACAGCTCGTAATGAATGCTTGTTTCCAGCTCGTCAATGGCAATGAAATGGGAATCGAAGAGCAGCTGCTTCAGAATAGTGGTCATACCCATGAATCGCATGGTACCACGTGACTCATAACTCTCAGGCAGGTCAAAGATGCCATTGTCCGTCTTATGCCTGAACAACAATTCAGGTGTGGCCCCGATTTTTCGCAACTCCACACTATCGATATTGAAGTCAGAGGCTTTGAGCATAAAGACCAGGAATCGTCTCAATGAGCCATCACGGTCATTCTCCAGATAGTTACGAGTGAAATCAGAAAGAGAAACGTCTGGTGTCAGTTGGTCGCTGCAATGTTTCGAGAAGAAATCATAGACTGCATTCAGCTGCGATGCCTCGACATTCGACTTTCCGAAGGCAGCAATAACACTGCAATTGTTGACGGTATTACCTTCAATAATAGTCTGGCTCTTCTGAGAAAGCTTAGCCTTGCCGCTAAATGTAATTGCGGTAGCATCCTTCTCCTTATTATATATACGACGATAGAGATTGGTGGGGCGATTGGTGGTATACACCATCAACGTCTCTTCATAGATACGAACGTTGTCAAATTCAATGTTCAGTACATAACGCACTCCGTCAAGGTAGAAGTCCATACCCATCCGGCTATGTTCGTTTCTTGACTGTTCATCCAACAGAAATGGCACTAGCTTCATCGGCTCATTCCTGTCCTGTGGCACACGCTGCATCAGTTGTTTGAAAAACGAAAGCGCTTTTAGCACATTGCTCTTACCGGAAGCGTTGGCGCCATAGATAACGCCAATCTTTAGCAAACTGACATCACCCGTCACTTTGTTACAATACTCCTCATTCATGAACTTGTCTGGCGTAGCCACGAAACTTATCATCTGCTCACTCCTGATGGAGAAGAAATTGCTGACTCTAAACTCTGCTATCATACGCTTATCATTGAAAAACGCTGCAAAGATAGAATAAAATTCTCAAATAACAAAATTTATTTTATGTTTTCGTAATATTTTTACGGATTTTTGGTTTATAATGTGTTTTTAAAACTTTAACCTATACATACCCACACTTTTTGCAAAATAAAACATAGATTTAACACTAAATTCAACTTGTTGGTCTGAGGTCAAAAAGTGGTAATTGCGATTATGTAATATCAAAAGGAATATTTCGACTGTTTCGACTATCAAACGAGACATTATAGATAATTAAACATACAAAAGTGTGTCCGATGGAGTAATTATAGTAACTTTGCACCCGAATTTGATAACAAATTATGGAAGAAAAAGAAATCGAACAGTTGGAATTGACAGAGAAAACAGTTCCAAAGGCCGTGGGCTACTTAATTAATGAAGTGGCCGAGATGAGGGCTACACTTGACAAAATGGAGAAACAACTGGGACTGGGCATTAACAAGCATCGGCCTATTCTCATAGAACAGGCTGCTGAGATTCTGCAGATGAAAGTGGGAACCGTGAAGCGTTTAGTGGAGGAACGGAATATACCACATTATAAACGTGAACACAATATTTATTTCTTTGAGGACGAACTTATCAAATGGATTGAAGAATCCAAGGTGAAGATGTCATCCTCTTACACATATTATAGGAGATAGTCCCATGGAACTGACTCGTGAACAATTGTATGAAATGCTTTGGACCAATGGTGTAGGCAAGACCGAGAAAGCACTCGGGCTGAAACAGCCCGAGTTGAAGAAACTCTGTGAAGATTTTCAGATTACCAAACCATCCAGCAACTATTGGATTGCACTCAGTTTGGGCAAGTCTCCCGAAAAAACGCCACTTCCACCGATGGAAGACAGCCAAATCATTCATACTGAGGATTACATCAAGCCCAAGCGCATAAAGCGGGAACAACTCGTCTTGAAGCCAGAACCTCCGAAGAAAACTCCTGATGGGAAATATGAGCCACGTGAGCTACCGGCAGAAGAGCCAGTAACAATTTATAGTGTCCCAGACAAGCTTATTGTTATGGATCCTATCTTAATGGATACCAAGCAAAAATTATGTGAGCGTAATAACGACGGCAACAATCCTTGGAAGAAAAAGAATCCCTACAAAAGCTCTCCCAAGAAATGGTTAGACATCAATGTCTACCAAGAACAAGAAGATCGTGCGCTGAGAATCTTTTCTACAATTTGGAGAGCAGCAGAAGCCAAAGGTTATCATCTGAAAATTGAGGTTAGGAAAGGAACTTATTCCAATGTCTGCACCACCTATTTCGTCGTTCGAGGCCACGAAATCCGTGTCGAATTGAAGGAAATCAATAAACGGGTCAAAGAAGATGAACATTCTTGGACCAAGCTAGTAAGCAGTGGTCGACTCAAGTTCGTATGTGACCGTGGTGACCATTGTTATAGGTTAAACCAAGAGCGCGTTGCAGCTCAAGACACCGAACATACCCACCTTGAAGATAAGATTGAACGAATAATAGAAATATTGGGCGAGATTGCAGACGAGCGGGATCAAGCGGAAGTTGAACGTAAACAGGCTGAAGAGCGGCGCAAGAAAGAAGAAGAATTGAGGCGACAAGAGAAAGAACGGAAGCGTTTGGAGGCTGAGGAACAGGCTCGGATTGAGGCAAGACGTGAAGAAGAAAGACGCCTCGTGACAGATTTGCTACTTGAAGCAGAACGCACCAGAACGGCTGCAATGATTCGCGAATATGCCAACCAATATGAGATTGTAATGGCAGGTCGAATGGATGCTGAGCAACTGCAAACAAAACTACAATGGATGAGACAAAAAGCAGATTATATCGACCCCTTCATCAACTGCGAAGATGAATGGCTTCAGCCTGCAGATATCAGAAAACTATTAAGTCCAGAGATTATTAAAACCACCGAAGAGCATCGGCCCTCCTATGGTTACGGAAAAGAAACCACATATTCTTACTGGCAAATCAAGAACATGTGGTGGAGGAGGTAGCATTAAGCGCTATATGTAACGTATCTAATAAGTTTGTGGCTATTTCTGCATTTTGGAATCTAATGAGATTATCCTCGGTAGACTGATAGCCAAGAATATTCACACTACCATACCAGATGGTACTCTTGTCGATGATGGCTGCATGAAGAGATAATTGGGGGGTTGTAATGACTACGACACCTTGATGCTGCAAATGAAGTGTGTCTTCATTCTCTCCTCTTGTGTGGAGAATGACCTCGATACCTTTTGCTGCTATGTCTACAAGTCTATCAGCAATCCGCTGTTGTCGACCAAGCCTAACTTTGGGACAGGAAATCACGACGGATCGTTTACACTTAGACAGGTCTGAAATAAATGGTGATTCAAAATTATGCCCATCATAAATAACATCGGTTGTTGGGAACAAACTACCGAACATCTCGTTATTCCTGATTCTGTAACCGATAGAGGCATAGCCTTTCAGACGCTTGCGGTACATAGACTCACAAACAGGAACATGGATATCGATATAGTCATAGATTTGTACGTCTTGTTTGCCTTTATATTCGCGATGCAAACGTCCTGCATATTGGGCAACAATGCCTTTCCATGCTACGGGCAAGACAAGAAATAATGTATCGAGACGCGCATAATCAAAGCCCTCACCAACGTATTTTCCTGTCGCAACGATGACAAGTGGCTCTGTAGATGGTATGGATTGCAGGCATTCCATCTTCTGGCGTTTCTCCTTGGCACTTTCAGAACCAACAAGAGTAATGACGTTCGGACAATGCGGTTTGAGAAGGTCTGAAAGAATTTCAACATGAACTGTTCTGCTCGTTAGAATTATCGGTGAACGCCCCTCTTTCAAAACCTCGATGACATCTTTGACAATGAACAGGTTGCGATACTCATCTTCTGCCAGTTGTTGGGCCACCTTCGTAAACGAAAGGTCTTCACCACTTACAGGTCTGAATGGCGTAAAGCGAGGAACCAGCAAACGCTGGAATGTCTGGTCTCGCATCTGGGCCTTAGCATCGGCATTATACCTAATTGGGCCGCATTGCATAAAGATAATGGGCTGATGACCGTCTTTTCGGATAGGGGTAGCAGTCAGGCCGTAAACATATCGGGCATTGACTGCTTTCAGAATCTGCTCAAAGTTGACTGCAGAAACGTGGTGACACTCATCGGCAATAACCAGCCCATAGTCTTTGACGAAGGGTTTTACTTCGCCATCCGTAATGCACGACTGCATGAGAACTATGTCTATAATGCCATGAAGCTTGTTGCCTGTTGACGATAGGGTGCCGATTGGTGACATGCCCTTCTTACGCTTGCGTTTTCCTTCTTCAACTTCTGGTATTTCGTTGATGACAAGAAACTGCTCTATTCTCTGTACCCATTGGTCAAGCAAGGCTTTTGTATGAACAAGTATCAATGTATTGACGCTATGCTCAGCTATGAGACCTATGGCAGCTACCGTCTTTCCAAACGCTGTTGTCGCTGAGAGTACACCAGTATTATTCATAGCCAAGGTATTGACGGCTTCTTGCTGATTCGCGCGTAGTTCACCATTGAAATGAACAGATATTGGCCTACCATGATTCGTTATGTCCTCAAACCGATAGGCAACATTCTTCTCTTTCAGCAGTGTTGTGAGTGCATCTTCGCATCCTCGAGGAAGTGCAAGATAGTCATCCGTCAGGTCTGCGCAGGAAATAATGCGAGGTGTCTGGTAGGTTGACAGTCGTAGTGCCTGTTTGCTATAGAACTCCGGATTTCGGAACGATGCAATACGCCTGAGGTGGTTGAGGACTTTAGAGGAAAGCTGGCTCAACGGGATGTAAAGCATGTTCGATCGTGTTATGACGATTTCCGAGGAGAAGTCGGACTTCTCTATCTTAGTGGCTGTCGGCACTTCCCAAGGTTTGCTTTCACTTGTCTTTGACAAATCACCAAGTGGCATGATGTTGGCTGTTTGTTTCAATATCTCTTCCAATGCAGATGCCGAGAGCTTGCCTACATTCAGCAGGTATTCCCATTGGTCTGGGAAAGGTTCAAAGTATTCATTCACGAAAACGCTATTGCCATTCTTTCGAGCATTACCCTGTAGAGGTAGTGCAACGAGATTGCCGAGTCCACCTTCTGGCAAAGCGTCTTGATTTGGAAAGAATCTATCATATGACTTGAAAGAAATCCGTCCATCTCTATTCATCGCTTCCGTTAAGATAGCATTACCCAACCTCCGAGCCTTGACTGCCAAAACAGGAGTCTCAAAGAAAATCCATACATGGGCACCTTTGCCAGAGCGCGAGCGTTCTATAGAGCAGGGAATGCCCCAACTCTTGCAGACATCAACAAAAGCTACCACATCTTCCTGATAGCCGTGTTCGCAGTTCTTGTCATCGAAATCAGTACACAACAGGTTGCATGTATTGTCCTCATTGAGTACATAGAGTCCTATCACATCCCTGCCATCTGCGTCTTTTCCTTCTAAATGACGGTAGACATCATTATCAGTAAGTGGTGAGAACTGACGATTGGGACAGTCGGCACATTTAAACTTTTTCTTGTCACAAAGTGAACTCCATTCGTTTTGGCATACAGGCTGATAACCACCCTTTCCACTCGCTTTGCTGTACCATCTTCTTGCAAACACATCCTCGCGTCCTTTGAACTGACTTCGAAACAAATTGACCTTTTCTTGGGCTGACAGTTTCTGCATAGCTGTCGGTTCATGCGTTACAGGCGTGACATTTTCGCCAAGTCGTTTTTTCAACTCGGCATTCTCGGCTTCTAACTCCTTGATACGCTCAAGAAGCTGTTGGCGCTCAATTATCCAATCGTGAAAACCCATCAACCACGTGTTCAGATAATATTATGTATGGGGCCATCCTCCAAGAAACTATTACTTAATCAAGTACCACAAACCTATGTGTATATTCTATATTGGAGGCTAAGTAAAGTTCAATTCAATATTGGGCTTCATGTCATTTAGTACCTTGAACGATAAAAGGGACATGTGCTGCAAACGACCAACAATAATCGATGGAGCAGTGTTGAACTTTTCAGAAAAGTGCAAAACGGATTCTTTTGTAAAATGCGTTTGTCTAACTAATTCTTGCTCTTGATTTGAATCTAATAAGATGTCTGAAGCGAATTTATCCGCTTCTTCTTCCTTCTCTTTCTGATATGTTGAGTAGTCAATGTCTTCTAAGAAAATATCTTTCTTACCGTGAAGTAGTATATGGCCTATCTCATGGAAAAAGTTAAACCAAAAACGGTCTTGTGTCTTATAACGTCCACTCAACTGAATGCATGGAACATTTTGAATCCATCTCGTAGCACCGCTGATGGGAGCTTTTGGCAGACATTCAGTATAAATCAGCTTAACACCACATTTAGCACAAACTAATTGTAGTTTCTTTGGCATTTCTTGGCTTACATCCATTATAAGACTCTTCATCTCTGGTAGTGTTCTACGAAGCAAATCTGGAGAATAATCTAAGTCTATAGGGATCAATGCAGCTTGCTGTTCGCCTCTTCTCAGCCATGCAGAGACAGCATATGGATTCTTTGTTTGTGAAAGAGAAATGCGGAATGCCACTTTAAGCTGCTGGTGGAAATAGTAATCTTCCCATGCCTCTTTGGAACTAACGGCAAAATAGCTGAAAAGGGCGACGACTTTTGCCTGAGGTGTTTTGTCCTTAGGTTTAAGCCATCCCCGTTTTTCCATTTCAGACAAAGGAAACTGCTTACTCCATGTAACAGATTCCTCCAAGAATTTTTCACGTTTTTGTCTTGCGACATACTCATTGTACTTCTGCTGCTTCTGCATCCAAAAGTTTGCAGGAATACCAGTTACACTCTCGAAGGCTACAGCCATATCGGGAGTTAGCGAACTGTTACCTTTAAGAACGGCATTGATTGTCTTCTCCGGCTTTTTTGTGCGGACAGAAAACTCTTTCGCACTCATACCCAGTTCTTCCAACTTTTCTGCCAAAGTAACACCTGGGTGATAAACCACCCGTAGAGTAAAGGGTTTCTGAATAATTGTTGCCATAGTTCTGTGATTTTTTATTTGCCGTGATAGTTTGCTATTTCAATAATGTCTATAATTGTTATTGCACTCCAAATGTATTTGCCATTTTCGTCAGTTGGGATAGGCTTCTTTGTAGGTTCAAAGATAAGACGATAGGGCTGATCCAAATCACATGCCCATTGTCCTTTCCTGTCGCCAACCAATTCATGATAGTGGCCAGGCAGGTTGCGAGTGTCTTCAAGAGTTGTAACAGAATCCATATCATCAAGTCGCCGTTGAAGCTTCTCTGCCCTTACAGCTCCCATAACTTTAACAAGCTTTACAGGATCCTTACATAACTTTTCCAGTTTCTTGTTCTTAAAGTATATTTCCATACTTCTTTTATAATTTCAGTGCAAAGATAGATAAAAATTTGATATACACAAAATGTTAATCAAAATTTTATATTTAATTATATATTTCTTGATTGTTTCATCCAATTGGGGATATTGACAGTTGAAAACTGCTTAGTGTTTTTCTACTTGTCAACCTGCTTTTTCATTGCTTCTCGTGCGGCCTTAATCTTATCGCCAACTCTTAGGGCCTGCTCCGATATTCCTATGCGGATATAACCCTCAAAATTCTTTTGCGACTCATGGCCTGTTATGCTGCGCAGTTCCAGGTCTGACAGCACACCTAATTTGTATAAGTTAGTGGTTCCGCTCCTTCGTGCTGTATGTGAACATATCAACTCATACTTTGCACGAATAACCTCACCATGTTTGTTCCGTTCCCATAGAGGGGAACCATTTCGCATCTTTGCCAGCTTATCCAGTTTGTGAAACCATTTGCGTTCGTTTTCCGTGAACTTAATACCTTTGGTTTTCTTATCCAACAGCTTTTCATAGGTCTTCTCCGCCCGCTTTTCTGCAGTCGTCAATACCGTTACGTATTTCTCACGAAAAGACGGTACTGTTTCTGCCAATTCTGCGCCCACCGCTTTAATCTTCAAATTCATTTTCTGAACATCCATACTTGGGAACTCATAGTGATACTTATCACATAGTTCATAGACACGGTCATCGTAAATAGGCACTTCTACCTTTTTCCCGGTTTTCTTCTGTGTCAGTGTAATCAGCCCACTTTTGTTATAGGTTATGAAATTCTCTTCCCGTAACTTACAGTAATCACTATAACGCTGGCAACTAAAGTATCCAAGAAGGAAAATGTCGCGTACTACTTCGTTTTCACCAGAGAGTTGCATGGCATACATCGCATCAATCTCTTCGTCTGTCAGGTATATCTCAGCCCGTTTTTCAATCTCTTTTACAGCCCTGTCTTTCCAGACCCTCAGGGAAACAGCATTCTTATTGTACCCCTCCATAGCCGCAAGGTTACAGAGCTTGCGAAAACATGAAACCTTTTTATTGATGGTATTCGGCATATATCCCTGTTTCATGAGATAGAGGGTGAATTTGTCAGCAAAAGGTTTGTCTATATCATCAAACGGGATATCTTTCTTGCAATAGCCACGTAAGTTCTCTCCGAAAGCTTTCCATACGACAACTGTGCCAGGGGAATAATCTGAGTTGTTTCCATGGCGAATGGATCCATCGGAAATTCCTGCAAAGAAGTAATCATAGAACCCCAATACTGTCGATCTTGTCCTCGCAGCGACTACCTTTGCCGTTTGCTGGATTTCCTCTACCGTGCCATTGACAACATTTGATACGGCTCGTTCAATTACGCTTTTATCTTCCTTGGATTGCACTTTGTTTTCAGCATAAAGTACATCAATGGCTTTCATTACTTCTACTTGAAGATCATGAACCCGTACGCCTTCTTCGGTTCTCTCATATCTCTGCATGGCCGAGAGACTTTTCTGAGCCTTCATCCATTCTTTAACGTCAACCATGATGCCCGTACTTACACAAAACAAAATTCCCTTACGTCGAGTCCTGACATATAAGGGGGCCTTACCTTCAGTTTTGTTCGTTCTCAAAAAGAATTGTGACATAATAATGTATTTTTGACGGTGCAAAGATACATTTTTTCTTTGAAAGTTGTAGCCAATTTGTAGCCAATTCTTGAAAGATAGTGAAATTTTAACGTTTGAACATCTTTCCGTTTGTCTTTGTAACTGATTGTATATCAGTTTCCTTTTGTTTCTAAAGATTTCTAATGATTTCATCTTCTTAAATCCAAGCCCATCCTGAAGCGCCTTA